>CAJIBG010000041.1_pt1 | contig 10070 bp, 4 predicted proteins | sample 9199281 | NCBI WGS metagenome assembly CAJIBG01 (sample SAMEA7708292, study PRJEB35096) | sediment metagenome | biome: marine neritic benthic zone biome [ENVO:01000025]; feature: sediment [ENVO:00002007]; material: shallow marine sediment [ENVO:03000034] sea grass bed [ENVO_01000059] ... | reverse complement strand
TAGCCGCGCGGTACCGCAAGCTCGGCCACTTCGTGGTCGATGGATTCCAGCCGTGCCAGTCGCTGCTCCAGGTCTGCGGCGTCGCTGAGCGCTGCCTGTGCGGGATCCAGCGTATCCAGCTCGTCGTACATGCTGAGCAGGCGCCGGCGCACACGCCAGCGAAATGCGGGCGGCACCAGTTTGAAAATCGGTATCGCGAGGCCGATCAGCGGCAACAGCAGTACCCAGAGTCGGTCCACCAGGGTCGCTGCCCAGAACGGCAGGTAGCGCAGCAGGAACGGCGGGCCAAACTCGTAGTGCCGGTTCGCCTCTTCGCTCAATGGCAAATCCACGAAGCGCGGCGTCGGGAAATCGCCCGGATCACTCAGCAGGCTGCTGCCCCCGTGTATCTCGGTCGCCGCGACCAGCAGCAGGTCGATGAGCGCCGGGTGCAGTTCCCTGTTCGCGGCGAGCATGGCGGTTGGCGCAGTGGCGTGAATGTCGCGATCCGGTACGTTCGCACTCAGGTCCAGCAGCCCTTCCGGCAACAGCACTGGCGACAGGAAGCGATACACGCGCGCATAGGCCGGCGTGCGGGCGAAGTCGTAGAGCGTTACACCTGGCGCTGCCGTGAGCTGGCGGACGACGTTTGATTCCGGTGCCGCTACCAGGAATGCCGCATCCAGGTTACCGCGGGCGAAAGCAGTGGCTGCCTCTACGCCGGGCAAGCCCACAAGCTCGGCGTTGCGATCATTCACCCCGTTCGCCGCAAGCAGTGTCAGGGCGACTGCGCGAGTGCCGCTGCCTTCGGCGCCCACGTTAATGCGGGCGCCCTTCAGGTCGCCAACGTTGGCTATGCTCAAGCCCTCGCGCAGGAACAGCAACAGCGGTTCCAGGTATAGGGAACCCAGTGCCTGAACCTCGTCCACCGGCTGTATCTCTGCCAGCCCGCTCTGCACGAAGGCGATGTCTGCGTCGCCCGACTCCAGCAGCGCGAGATTCTCGACCGAACCGGCCGTGATTCTCAGTTCTACCTTGATGCCGTCGCGCGCCAGCACTTCCGAATACCGCTCGCCGAAGCGCTCGTAGGCACCGCCCGGCTGGCCTGTCGCCATCACGATGCTGTCCGGCGGCGGTGGGCCGACGAACTGGTAGGCGGCGAAGGTGGCCGCAACGATGACGACGATGCCCAGCCCCCACATGCCGCCAATGTCTTTGATGCCTTGCCAGGTGCGCTTGAGTCCGCGGCTCATGTAGCGTCTCCGTCTTGTTGTTGCCGGGCTGCTTGCGTCACTCGCCAAGGGGTTCGGTGTGTGCAGGCCTGGCCAGCTGTCGACCCAGCCACGCACCGAGAATCGCGCCGGCGAAAGAGCCGATGGAGACCATCGGGTGCTGCTCCAGTATCAGGCTGATCACCGACTGCTCGCGCATCTGCGCGACCACGACATAGGTCAGCATCGAGAAACCCAGGTTCAGCGCGATCGCAATCCAGATGAAATTGCGGCCGGCGAGGTAGCCGCCCACCAGCATGCCGCAGAACATCGCGATGAACGCGTGCAGATACGTCAGGCCGACGGGCTCGAGCAGGAAGCCCGCGGCGGCATCCGTGGCCAGGTACACCACGACGGCGGCGAGTATCGCTTTCCACATGAGGGTCAGCTCAACGTTCGACGTCGCGGCCGCTGATCAGGTCTTCCAGTGACGGCGGCTCGTGACCCTCGCCGATGCGCCCGTCATCCAGGCGTTCGATGTAATTGTGGTACGCAAGCATGGCCTGGCGGCCCAGCAGCCACATGATTGGCAGGTTGGCGAACAACATGACACCGGTGCCGATGCCTGTCAGGTTGTCGAGCTGCGCGTCGGTCTTCAGGAAGCCCGCAGTGGCCACGATACAGAGCACGCAGAACACGATCTTGTAGGGGATCACGGCGCGCTCGCCGGCGAGGAAGACCGCTCCCTGTTCGCCGTAATAACTCCACGAAATCATTGTGGAGATCGCAAACAGCCAGGATGCGAGTGTGACCAGCCACTTGCCCAGGCCAGGTGCGACCGAATCGAAGGCACGCGCCGTCAGCGTTGCACCCACCAGCGTTTCATAGACCATCGCGCGCGTTTCCGGTTGCTGTGGCCCTGCGAACGGTGCCCAGCGAATACTCAGCGTACCCGCGGCATCCGCCTCGACGGTGCCCTGCACCCGGTGCAGCTGGGTCTTCGACTGCTTGTTCGGATGCGCGACCACGATCATGAAGAGCTGTTCGCCTTCGACCCAGCCATCTTCGGGTAACGGGCTGTCAGCCAGCTGCCAGGTGCCGGGCCCGGTCGCGCTGACCGCCGGCGCTGCCGGCAACTCAAAAGCGGCTTCCCGGTTCCAGACCCCGGTGCTCATGATGACCAGCGCAGTCAGCGTGCACACGACAATGGTGTCGATGAAGGGCTCCAGCCCGGCAACTACCGCTTCGCGGACCGGTTCGTTGGTTTTCGCGGCCGAGTGCGCAATGGGCGATGAGCCCTGGCCCACCTCGTTGGAAAACAGCGCACGTTTCATGCCGAACAGGAAAGCGTAACCCGCCGCGCCGCCGATGAATGCGCCGGTGGCTTCCGCCGGCACGAACGCAGATTTCACGATCAGCATGAACATGGCCGGGACCTGCTCGATGTTCACGGTCAGCACGTACAGCCCGGCCACCAGGTACAAGGTAAGCATGATCGGCACCAGGCGCCCGGCCACCGCGCCAATCCGCTTGATGCCGCCGATGATCACCATGCCGACCAGGATCGCGAGCACGATGCCGGTCAGGATGCTTGGCACCGCGAAGTAGTGCTCGGTAATTTCGCCCACATTCCATGACTGGAACATGTTGCCGGCCGTCATTGTGGAGATCAGCAGCGTGAGGCAGAAAATCACGCCGATGGAACGGCCTACCTTCGCCCAGCCGGGCCCGTGCCGCGCCAGTGACTTGCTGATGACCCACATGGGCCCGCCGTGGGGATTGTCCGGGTCGTCGGTGTTGCGGTAGAGCATGGACAGCGTGACTTCGGTGAGTTTCAGTGCCATGCCGATCGCGCCCACGACCCACATCCAGAACACCGCGCCGGGGCCGCCCAGCGAAATCGCCATGGCCACGCCGCCGATGTTGCCGAGGCCGACTGTCGCAGACAGCGCAGCGGACAAGGCCTGGAAGTGGTTGATCGCGCCCGGGTCGTCGGGATTGTCGTAGCGGCCACGCAGCACCGTGACGCCGTGGGTCAGCGCGCGATATTGCGAGAAACCGCTCCAGATCGTGAACAGCACCCCGGTGCCGAGAATGATGAACAGAACCGAGTTGTGCCACAGCAGGCTGTTGGCATCGATCAGGAACCGGTCAAAGGCTTCCATCCGCTAGCGCTCGACGATGGCGGTTACACCCATGCCGCCGGCCGTGCACACGGAAATGAGCCCGCGGCCGCCGCCGCGCTGGTCGAGCATCTTTGCCAGGCCGCCGAGAATGCGCGCGCCGGTGGCGGCGAAGGGATGGCCGATGGCGAGGCTGCCGCCCTTCGTGTTGAGTTTTGCACGGTCCACCGGGCCCAGCGGCGCGGCGCGGCCCAGTCGTTCGCGGCAGAAGTCAGCGTCTTCCCAGGCGGCGAGCGTGGCCAGGGTCTGGGCGGCGAAAGCCTCGTGAATTTCAAACAGGTCAAAGTCGGCGAACGAGAGATTCGCCGCCTGCAGCATGTTCGAGACCGCGAACGCCGGCGCCATCAGCAGGCCGTCGCGCTTCACGAAGTCCACCGCGGCTGCCTGCCCGAAGCTCAGGTAAGCCAGCACCGGCAGGTCGTGTTCGCGGGCCCAGTCTTCCGACGCGAGCAGCACCGATGCCGCGCCATCGGTCAGCGGGGTGCTGTTGCCCGCGGTCATCGTGCCGTTCTCGGTGCGATCGAACACCGTTCTGAGCTTCGCGAGTTTTTCGACGGACGTGTCGGCGCGTATGTTGTTGTCTTTGTCCGCGCCGGCGAAGGGCACCACCAGGTCGGAATAAAAGCCCTCTTCCCACGCGGCGGCGGCATGGTGGTGGCTGTGGTACGCGAGCTCGTCCTGCGTCTCGCGGGTGACGCCCCATTCCTTCGCCGTGAGTTCAGTGCTCTCACCCATGCTCAGCCCGGTGCGCGGTTCCACCACGCCGGGAAAGGCGGGCTTGAAGTGTCGCGGCCGCAGCCCCAGCCAGGGTTTCAGCCTGTCGCCGAGGCTCCGCCCCCGCGCACTGCGCAGCAGAATCTTGCGGAAGCCGTCGCTGTAGACGATGGGTGCATCGCTGATGGAGTCGACGCCTGCAGCAATGCCTGCATCGATTTGCCCCAGCGCAATCTTGTTGCCGATCAGGATGGCCGCTTCGAGACTCGTGCCGCAGGCCCGCTGCAGATCAAAAGCCGGGGTTTCCGGCGACAGCCCGCTGCCGATGGTGCATTCCCTGGCCAGGTTCCAGTCACGCGAATGCTTGATGACGGCACCGAGCGACACGTCTCCCAGGCGCACACCCTCGAGCCGGTAGCTTGTTACCAGCGCCTGCAGCGCTGCTGTCATCAGGTCCTGGTTCGACGCTTCCGCGTAGCTGGTGTTCGCGCGCAGGAACGGGATGCGCTTGCTGCCGACAATGGCAACCCGCCGGACAGGCTGGTAATGCATATGGACTCCGTTGTTGTTACTGGCCGAAAGATACGCCTTCGTTGGCCAGGTACGCCTCTTCGGCGTCGGTGTTCTCGCGGCCCAGCACCTCGTTTCGATGCGGAAAACGGCCAAACTGCGCGACGATATCGCGGTGCAGCTCCGCAAACTGGGCGGTGGTCATGAATGTCTCGCGCTGCGTTTCAGACACCTTGTTGGCCAGCGCCTGGTAGATGGACACCGACTTGTCCTGCAGCTTTTCCGACTCGGCATGCTGCAGGGGCATGAAGAAAAAGACCTGCTCTTCCGGCCGCAGCGTCTTGTAAGCCCGGCTCACGATGCCGTCAACGCAGAACTTCAGCGCCCGGCCGTCGCAGGAAAAAGCGTCGGCGGTGCCGCGGTGGATATTGCGGCGAAACTGGTCGATGAGAATGATCAGCGCGAGTCGTCCGCGCGGTTCCTCGGCCCAATGGTCCAGGTTGCCGCTGGACGCCTGCCCCACCAGTTCGCCGAAGCGCGCGCCGATCTCTTCATCGAGCCGGGCGTCGGTGCCGAACCAGCGGTCCATGCGCGCGTCGATGTGGGGGGCGTCCTGTTCGCAGCCATCGAACCAGAAATCCAGGACGTCCTCGTACTCTGCCGCCGTCATGGCGCAATAATGGCATGAAGCCGCCTGCCGGTCAGGCTTTGCGGTCGTTGCCCCGCGGCCGGCATGGCGTTGAGTCGCCCGGCGCCGCTGACTTATAATCTCCGGTTCTGGGCCGTCTGCGTGTACCTCGAGGGTACTCGCTTAAAACCCAGAAGAAACAACCGTTTAGGGTAGACCTCTCGATCATGCGGCGGCGCAAGCCGGGCGCAAGCCGCAAGGCCGCTTTCGTCGAGGGGCTGTCAGACCGCAGCTTCACGCATCAGCGCCGGCGGCCCCGACCGCCGGTGAGCGGTCTCTGCGCCGGTTTGTCCGGCCGGTCGATGATGCCGTTAGCGGAATGGCGTCGCGGCCTCGGTGAGGAAGAGACAAAAAGATATGACTGTTCACGCGCACGGATTGCCGCAGCCCCACGGCCTGTACTCGCCCGACCAGGAGCGAGACAGCTGCGGTGTGGGCTTCGTCGCGCATGTTAAAGGCGAGCGCAGTCACCAGATTGTCAAAGACGCCGAGCACCTGCTGTGCCGGATGGATCATCGCGGCGCCCGCGGCGCCGAGCGCAACACCGGCGACGGCGCCGGCATCCTGACCGCGCTGCCCCAGGAATTCCTCGTCCGTGTGGCCCGTGAAGAACTGTCTGCGATCCTGCCGCCGCCTGGCCGTTTCGGGGCCGGGATTGTGTTTCTGCCGAGAGCCGACGCGGAACGCCAGCGTTGCAAAGCTGCGGTCGCCGAAATCTGCGCCGAAGAAGGCCAGCAGCTCGTCGGCTGGCGTGACGTGCCCGTTGATCCTGTGGGTGCCGACCTCGGGCCGACGGCTGCCGCCGCGGCTCCGCATATCGAGCAGCTCTTTATTGCCGCGACCGAAGGTGTCGAAGGTGATGCCTTCGAGCGCAAGCTGTACCAGATTCGCAAGCGTGCCAGCCACCTGCTGCGCAATGATCCGGACCTTGCGGAGGCGCTGAATTTCTACATCTGCAGCCTGTCCACCAAGGTCATCATCTACAAGGGCATGCTGACGCCTGACCAGCTGCGCACCTTTTATACGGATCTCCAGTGCGAGGACTACACCACGCATCTCGCGATGGTGCATTCGCGTTTTTCGACCAACACCTTCCCGAGCTGGGATCGCGCGCAGCCGCTGCGTTTCATGTCCCACAACGGCGAGATCAACACCCTGCGCGGCAACAAGAACTGGATGGCGGCTCGCGAAGGCGTGGTCAGTTCCGGGCTGTTCGGTGACGGGGTGCAGTCGCTGTTCCCGGTCGTGGAACCGGAAACCTCGGACTCCGGCGCCTTCGACAACGTGCTCGAGTTCCTGCTGATGAGCGGTCGTACGCTGCAGGCAGCGGTGATGATGATGATCCCGGAGGCGTGGCAAAAGCATGAGCTGATGCCCCCGGAGAAGCGTGCGTTCTACGAGTTTCACTCGGCGAAAATGGAGCCGTGGGATGGCCCGGCGTCTATTGCCTTTACCGACGGCCGATACATTGGCGCGGTGCTCGACCGCAACGGCCTGCGCCCGAGCCGCTATTACCTGACCAAGGACGACCGGGTGATCATGGCCAGCGAAGTTGGCGTGATTCCTGTCGACCCGGCGAACGTAAAGGTGAAGGGCCGGCTGGAGCCGGGACGCATGTTCCTGATCGACTTCGACAAGGGCGAACTGGTTGCCGATGACGACCTGAAGCAGGAATTTGCGGCGCGCCGTCCCTACTGGGACTGGCTGGAAAGCCAGCGCGTCACGCTGAGCGATCTCGAACCCGCGAAGCCGCCGGAACAGCTGTCTGAAGGCGAGCTGCTCGCGCACATGCGGGCGTTCGGTTACACCGCCGAGACCATGCAGTTCATGTTGCTGCCGCTGATTCGCGAGCTGCGCGACCCGGTGGGCTCGATGGGCAACGATTCCACGCTGGCTTGTCTCAGTGACCGGCCGCGCATGATTTACGACTACTTCAAGCAACTGTTCGCGCAGGTCACCAATCCACCCATCGACTCCATTCGGGAAGAAATCATCATGTCCCTGGAGTGCTACGTGGGGCCGGAAGGCAACCTGCTGGAAACGCAGGAGACCGACGCGCATCGGCTGCGGCTGCGTCACCCGATTCTCACCAACGAAGAAATGGCCGCGCTGAAGGCGATGGACCATCGCGGCTGGCGCACCAGGACCATCGACATCACTTACGAGCGGTCGACTATTCCCGGCGGCTTGACCAGGGCGCTGGAGCGCGTGTGCGCCGAGGCCGAACAGGCCATAGACGACGGCTATAGCCTGGTGTTGTTGTCCGACCGCGGCATTGCCCGCGATCGCGTGGCGATGAGCTCACTGCTCGCCTGCGGCGCCGTGCATCATCACCTGGTGCGGCAGGCGAAGCGCACCCGCATCGGTATCCTGCTGGAAAGTGCCGAAGCGCGCGAAGTACACCACCACTGCCTGCTGGTGGGCTATGGCGCTGACGGCATCAATCCCTACCTGGCCTTCGAGGCACTGTGGCAGGCGCGCCGCGACGGGCTGGTGGATCCGAAAGACGGCGAGGACGATGCTGCCATCGTGGCCCACTACCGCAAGGGCGTGGCCAAGGGCATGCTGAAGGTGATGGCCAAGATGGGCATCTCGACCCTGCAATCCTACAAGGGCGCACAGATTTTCGAGGCCCTGGGTCTTGCCGACCCGGTCATCGACCGCTGCTTTGTCGGCACCGCGAGCCGCCTGCAGGGCGTGGACTTCGACGTGCTGGAAGAAGAACAGCTGCGTCGCCATGCACTGGGCTTCGACGACGAAGTGGTCGGCCTGCCCAACCCGGGCGAGTTCCACTGGCGCAGCGCCGGTGAGCGCCACGCGTGGTCACCGCAGGTGATCTCTGCGCTGCAGGTCGCCGCGCGCGAGAACTCGGCCGACGCCTACGAGCGTTTCGCGGCGGAAGCGAACGCCACCGCACGCAACAGCTGCACCCTGCGCGGCCTGCTGCGTTTCCATGGCGGTACGCCGATCCCGCTGCACGAGGTGGAGCCCGCCAGCGAAATCGTGAAGCGCTTCTGCACCGGCGCAATGAGCTACGGCTCGATCTCTGCCGAATCGCACGAGACACTGGCGGTGGCGATGAATCGTCTCGGCGGCAAGAGCAACACCGGTGAAGGTGGTGAAGACCCGGCGCGCTTCGAGCCGCTGCCGTCCGGCGACTCGCGCCGTTCCGCCATCAAGCAGATTGCATCGGGGCGCTTCGGTGTGACGGCCTGGTATCTCGCCAACGCCGACGAGCTGCAGATCAAGATGGCGCAGGGCGCGAAGCCCGGCGAGGGCGGTGAGCTGCCCGGACGCAAGGTGGATGAAATCATCGCGCGCACCCGCTACTCGACGCCCGGCGTGGGCCTGATCAGCCCGCCGCCGCACCACGATATCTATTCCATCGAAGACCTGGCGCAGCTGATTCACGACCTGAAGAACTCGAACCCGGCGGCGCGCGTGAGCGTGAAGCTGGTGAGCGAGGTGGGTGTAGGCACCATTGCCGCGGGCGTCGCCAAGGCGCACAGCGATCACATCCTGGTGTCCGGCGATTCGGGCGGCACCGGCGCGTCGCCGCTGACCAGCATCAAGCATGCCGGCCTGCCGTGGGAGCTCGGTATTGCGGAAACCCACCAGACGCTGGTGTTGAACGACCTGCGCAGCCGCGTGGTGTTGCAGACCGACGGCGGGATGAAGACCGGGCGCGACGTGGTCATCGCCGCGTTGCTGGGCGCTGAGGAGTATGGTTTTTCCACCGGGCCGCTGATCGCGCTCGGCTGCATCATGATGCGCAAGTGTCACCTGAACACCTGCCCGGTGGGCATCGCGACCCAGGACCCGGTGTTGCGCAAGAAGTTTGCCGGCAAGCCGAAGCACGTCGTGAACTACCTGTTCATGGTGGCCGAGGAAGCGCGCAAGCTCATGGCGGAACTCGGTTTCCGGCGCATCGTCGACATGATCGGCCGCACCGACGTGCTCGACAAAACCGAAGCCGTCGATCACTGGAAGGCCGACGGTCTCGACCTGGCGCCAATCCTCGCCCAGGCGCAGAAACCGCATCCGAACGCGGAGGTCTATTGCACCCGCGAGCAGGATCACGGCCTGCAGCTGGCCCTGGACAACCGGCTGATCGAACTCGCGCGCCCCGCCATCGAGCGCGGTGATCGGGTGCGCGGCGAGCTGTTGATCGTGAACACCAACCGCACCGTCGGCACCATGCTGAGCAACCGTGTGGTCAATGCGTGGGGCGAGCGTGGCCTGGAGCCCGACACGGTTCATTTCAAGCTGACCGGCTCGGCAGGGCAGAGCCTGGGCGCGTTCATGTGCCGTGGCATCACGCTGGAGCTGGAAGGCGACAGCAACGACTACGTCGGCAAGGGTTTGTCCGGCGGCCGCATCATCGTGTACCCGCCGCGCGAGAGCGACTTCGTGCCGGAAGACAATATCCTGATCGGCAACGTGGCGTTGTACGGCGCGACCGGCGGGCGGGCCTTCGTGAACGGCCGCGCGGCCGAACGCTTCTGCGTGCGTAACAGCGGCGCAAAAGCGGTCGTGGAAGGCGTCGGCGACCACGGCTGCGAGTACATGACGGGTGGGCGGGCAGTGATCCTCGGACCCACCGGGCGCAACTTCGCGGCCGGTATGTCCGGCGGCGTGGCCTACGTGTGGGATGTGAACGGCGATTTCGAAGCCCACTGCAATCCCGGCATGGTCGATCTCGACCCGGTGGAAGACGACGAAGACGTGTTCGAGCTGCGCGAACTGATCGAACAGCATCGCGAGTTCACCGGCTCTGCCGTCGCC
>CAJIBG010000475.1_pt1 | contig 10182 bp, 8 predicted proteins | sample 9199281 | NCBI WGS metagenome assembly CAJIBG01 (sample SAMEA7708292, study PRJEB35096) | sediment metagenome | biome: marine neritic benthic zone biome [ENVO:01000025]; feature: sediment [ENVO:00002007]; material: shallow marine sediment [ENVO:03000034] sea grass bed [ENVO_01000059] ... | reverse complement strand
AGCTGCGGGACCTGCGGCTGGCTGCAGACCGCGACGATATACCGACCCGCTATTCCGACCTGCAACGGCTGCGCGCCGCGCTCAATCTGCCGGCAGGCTGAGAGTTTTGTCGCCGTTGCCCCGCTGCTAAAGGCCAGACCCATGAGTTTTGTTCAGGTCCGCGATCACGCCCTTTGGCTCGAAGACATTCACGGCAACGCGGCATTGCAGCAGCGCATACGCGACATGCGCGAAGGCGAAGCCATCGAGCTCAAGGTTGAAGGCGTGCAGGGCACATGGCGGCGGCTGCGGGACGGCGCCGGCGGCAGATGCAGCCCTGGTATCAAGGCCGAGGGCCATGCCCAGTCGAAGTGGCACGAGCTGCGTAACGAGCGCCGCGGCGGCCTGGCCACGGTAGAGATCTGCGAATAGCCTGAACTAGAATGCTGGCCACCTGCGGAAGTCGTGCCTGGTCTGCTGCGCGCATGTGACTTAAGCGCTTCCGCTGCACCGCAAAGCATCGGCCGGAAGTCGCAATGGTGATGTGGGTCGCAATTCGCCGGATCCGGTGTGCAACAATTATTTTTCGGGTGCGCGTTCACGGAAGACAGATGTCGAAAGGATTCGTCACGAAACTCGTCCAGGCCCCTGCGGTACTGTTTGCAGCGCTGCTGGCTGCCGCGTGTTCAGGCGGCGGTGGCGGTGGCGGTGGTGGCGCCGTGAATCAGGTTCCGCCGGGGCCGGTCAGCGTGCGCATTGATGATGCCGGCGTTGTGGAAGGTGACGCCGGGCAGGCCGACCTGAATTTCACGGTAACCCTGTCGGCAGCGGATGCGGACGACATCACCGTCGATTTCGCAACCAACGCGGGCACCGCGGCCGAGAGCACGGATTACGTGGCTAGCAGCGGCATGCTGACTTTTGCAGCCGGCGTCACGAGCCGGTCGATGACCGTGTCGGTGCTCGGTGATGTCACGGAAGAGAACGACGAAACCCTGACGGTGGTGTTGTCGAATCTGACCGGCAATGCAAACCTTGTCGATGCCACCGGGCTTGGCACGATTTTCGACGACGACACCAGTGTCCCGGTCGGCCTGTCGCAACGGCCCAGCAACACCACCTGCCTGGCGCCGCCGCGGCCGACTGCCGGCGCCAGCGTCGGGACGGAAGATCCGTTCCCCGCGTCACCGGGTTTCAGTGCCATCACCAAGATCCTGCAGGCACCGGGCGACGGTTCCCGCTGGTTCGTGGTCGAGCGCCAGGGCGTGGTGCGGGTGTTCGAGACTGCGAATCCCGCGGCGCCGACTACCTATGTCGACATTACGTCGTCGGTGCGGAGCGGCGGCGAGCGAGGGCTGCTGGGTATGGCTTTTCATCCGAGCTTCCCGGCGACCCCGGAGATCTTCCTGTCTTACACGCGGGCCGGCGACGGTGCGTCGCACGTGTCCCGGTTCATCCTCAATAACACCACGGCACCCACCGGCTTCACCGAACAGGTGTTGCTGACCGTGGATCAGTTCGCGGGCAACCACAACGGCGGCGACATTGCCTTTGGCCCGGACAACTACCTGTACTTCGGCCTCGGCGACGGTGGTGGCAGCGGCGATCCCAACGAAACCGGCCAGGACACCACCAACCTGCTGGGCTCAATGTTGCGTATCGACGTGCTCGGCGTTGCGTTCCCGGTGCCCGGCTACCAGGTTCCGCCCGACAATCCCTTCGCCGGCAACGCAAAGTGCGGGCCGACGCGGACCAATGCTGACGATTGCCCCGAGATCTACGCGTGGGGCCTGCGCAACCCGTGGCGGTGGAGCTTCGACGCACCCACCGGGCAGCTGTGGCTCGGCGACGTGGGCCAGGGCGCGTGGGAAGAGGTCGACATCATCGAGCGTGGCGGCAACTATGGTTGGAGTTGCCGTGAAGGGGCCAATAATTTTCCGGCCGGCAGTACCTGTTCGGGCGGTGGCCTGATCGACCCGGTCAGCGAGTACCCGCATGGCAGCGGCAATATTTCCATCACCGGCGGTTACGTGTATCGCGGTAACACGATTCCGGGACTGACCGGCCGCTATGTGTTTGCCGACTATGGTTCAGGCCGCATCTGGGCGCTGCAGAATGACGGCCTGGGTGGCTACACGAACGAGTTGCTGATCGACACGCCCTACAATATTTCGGCCTTTGCGCTCGGCGAAGACGATGCGCTGTATTTCGCTGATTTTTCCAACAACCGTATCCGTCGCCTGATCGCCGGTGGCGTGGGCAACCCGGATACCATTCCGGACGATCTTGAAGACACTGGCTGCGTGGATACGAACGACCCCACGCAGCCGGCCTCCGGCCTGGTGCCCTACACCGTCAATGCCCCGTTCTGGTCGGACGGGGCAGCGAAGGGCCGGTGGATGGGTCTGCCCGACGGCACCACCATCGACATCGACGGCAGCGGCGACTTCGTGTTCCCCAGCGGCACGGTGATCATGAAGAGTTTCGAGCTCGGCGGACAGCTGATCGAAACCCGCCTGCTGATGCGCCACCCGGACGGTATCTGGGCCGGCTACACCTGGGAGTGGAATGACACCGAAACCGTGGCGACCCGGGTCAGGGGCGGCAAGGTTCGCGATGTCGGCGGCCAGGACTGGATCTATCCCAGCGAAGGTGAGTGCATGCAGTGCCACACCAGCGCGGCAGGCTTCAGTCTCGGTCCCGAAGTGGCGCAGCTGAACGGCGACCTGACTTACCCGAGCACCGGCATCACCGCCAACCAGCTCGAGACCCTGGAACACATCATGATGTTCACCAATCCGCTGCCGGCACCGGTGTCGTCACTGCCGGCCCTGGCCGACCCGGCCGACGGCAGCGAGTCGCTGACCGACCGCGCGCGGGCTTACCTGCACACCAACTGTGCGCAGTGCCACCGTCCGGGCGGGCCGACGCCGACCAACCTGGACTTCCGCTACGACACCGCGCTGGCGAACACCAACGCCTGCGACGTGGTGCCGAACGCGGGCGATCTGGGCATCGGGCCGAACGGGCGGATCATCGCGCCGGGCAGCGCCGCCAACTCCGTGTTGCCGGCACGGATGAACGTGCGCGATATCAACGGCATGCCACCGCTGGGCTCACACGAGATAGATACTGCCGGGCTGAACCTGATCAACGCGTGGATAGGCGGCCTGGCCAACTGCAACTAGCCGGGCACCGTCGGCCTGCCCTGGATCCTGTTCCTGGCGACTACAGCGTGTTCTTGTAAATCTGTCCGTCTTTCATGATGAGCCGGATATTGTTCTCGTAGTCTTCCAGCACCCGCACGTCGGTCAGCGGGTCGCCGTTTACGATCAGCAGGTCGGCGTAAGCTCCCGGCTGGATGACACCGAGCGGGCCGTCGGGGTACGGGTTTCTCGGCCCGGTCAGGGCCAGCAGTTCGGCGTTATAGCTGGTGGCCTGCTTCAGGATTTCCAGCGAGTCGAACCAGCGCAGCCGGTAGCCGAATTCCTTCACCGCCGCCTTGTAGGCGCGCAGCGAACCGAAGGCGTCGGTGCCGAAGGCTACCGGAATGCCGAGCTTCTTCGCCGTGGTCATCAGGTTGTCCACACCGTCCATCACCTGTGCAGACTTGCGGCCGCGCTCGGAGTCCTGGACCTGGGCTGCGAAGATGCGCACGAAGCCGAAAGACTGTGACGACAGGTACGCGTCTTCCGCTTTCAGCCGTTTCAGCGTGGCTTCCGACAGCAGGTGGCCGTGTTCGATGACCTTCACGCCGGCGTCCAGTGCACGATTGACGGCGGCGTCCGTATAGGCATGCACAGCCACGTAGGTATTCCAGTCTGCGGCTGCCTCCACGGCTGCCCGTAGCTCCTCCACGCTGTACTGCGTGGTGTCGATGGGGTCGTACTGCGACGAGATGCCGCCGCCGGCCATCACCTTGATCTGCACGGCGCCCTGGCGCAGCGACTCGCGCACGGCACGCCGCACTTCGGCCGGTCCGTCGGCGAGGAGCCTGTAGCGCAGGGCATTCGGATTCACCGGGCCGCCCATGTTCGGATGCGGATCGGTCAGCGCGCGCTGATCGCCATGCCCGCTGGTCTGGGAGATGATCATTGCCGAGGTGTAGATACGCGGGCCGTCGACCAGGCCTTCGTTGACCGCCCGCGCCAGGCCCTGCGACGGGCCGCCGATATCCCGCACCGTGGTCCAGCCGCGCATCAATATGCCTTCTGCGGCTTTTACCGACAGCGCGGTCACGTAACCGGGATCCTCCTTGTCAATCTCGGTGGGGTTCATCGGTAGCGCGAGGTGCGTATGTGCGTCGATGATGCCGGGAATCAGTGTGCGCCCGCCGGCGTCGATGACGGTCACATCATCGCCTGCCGGTGCGTCGGCGCCGACAATCTTGATCAGCTTGCCTTCGATCAGCACGTTCAGTGCGGGCACGGCCTTGTCGCTGGTGCCGTCCCAGACCCTCGCATCGCGAATCAGTACCCGCTGCGGCGCTGCTTCCTGCACCTCGGGTGTCGTGTGGGCACCGGCGCACACCAGGGCCGGTGTCAGCGCCCACGCACACAGCAGAATCATCAGCAGGGTCTTCATTGTCGTTTTCATGGCGTCGCACTCCGGGTCCCGGCCGTTACAGTCACTCTCAAGGTAACCTGTTGCCGGGGTTGGTGTCGACGCAGGAGGGGTGGGTGCCCAAAGGGTACAAAAGCGGCAGCTGCTGTTCACTGACGGCATGCGCTAGCATGCCTGCATGCTGATTGCGGACTGCCCACGTCGTTGCCGGGCACCGAAACGGCTGTCAGCCGGCGGCAAAGAGGAGCGCATTGAACCTGAAGGACGCAACCCTGGAAGAAATCCCCGGCCAGGTTTGGTCGATGCTGGTCGACGGGGCCGCGCGCGGCCGGGCGCCTTTCCATACGCCGGTACTGGCCTCAACGGGGCCGGCAGGGCCAGAGGCCCGCACGGTGGTGCTGCGGGCCGCTGATCCTGGAGCGCGAACAGTCGTGTGCCACACGGACCAGCGCTCGCCGAAAGTCGCCGTAATCGGCGATCGGCCGACGGTGGCCTGGGTCTTCTACGATCGTGATGCAAAGATCCAGTTGCGATTGCGCGGCCACGCGACGCTGCACCACCAGGATGAGCTGGCCGCAGGCCGTTGGCACGTGAGCCGGCCCGGCAGTCGCAGCTGCTATCAGAACCCGTATCCGCCCGGCGCGGAAGTCGATGCGCCGGAACTTGCGCTGCCGGACCCGGACCGCGACGGGTACGCGAATTTCACCGTGGTTCAATGCACGGTAGAGGCAATAGACTGGCTTTATCTGCACGCCGCGGGCCATCGCCGGGCTCGCTTCGAATGGCGGAGTGGCCAATGGCAGGGCCAGTGGGTGGCGCCCTGACGTTGTCCGCTTGCCCGGCATACTTGCGCGAGCGCCGTCTGGGTTACGCTGCACCGGCTTTGTCGCGAAATGTCTTGCGCTGTGAATTATTGACGGTCGTCACGATGAGCCGATATTGCTATGCCGTCACCTGCTGCCGAGCCCGGCGATGACCGGCATCCTGCCGTGGCTGCTCGTTGCCTTTCTGTGCGGTTCATTGCCGTTTTCCGTGTGGGCGGGTCGGCTGGTCCTGAGCAAGGACATCCGGGCCTTCGGTGACGGCAATCCCGGTGCGGCCAATGTGCTGCTCGCGGGCGGTCGGCGCGCCGCCAGCGCTGCGCTGGTCCTGGATTTCATCAAGGGTGCAGCGCCGGTCGCGCTGGCTACTTTCGCTGTCGGAATCACGGGCTGGCAGTTGGTGCTGATTGCGCTGATGCCGATCCTGGGTAATGCCTTTTCGCCGTTCCTGATGGGCAACGGCGGCAAATCGGTGGCCGTGAGCTTTGGCGTCTGGAGTGGCCTGACGTTTTGGGAGGGCAGCATCGCGGCCGGTTTCTTCCTGTCAATCGGATTTGTCTTGTTCGGCTTCAGTGGCTGGGCGGTGATGTCGGCCATGCTGGGGCTGCTGATCTACATCCTGTTTATCCCGAGTATCTGGTACGAATATCCGGTACGGCCAGAGTTGGCGGTCCTGCTGTGGGTGTGGGCCGGCAATCTGGCCGTCTTCGTCTGGAAGCACCGGCGCGACCTGGCGGGCCCGCCGGATTTTCGCTGGCGGAACAAACCAACGCCGAGACCTTAGCGCCGCCGCCGCATCTCTCCATGTGCGGCGCTGACTAGATTTCCAGCAGCGGGTCCAGGAACGCTTCGCGCCAGCGGCGCAGTTGCTCGGCGAGTTGGCGCTGCTCGATCAGGAAGGCATCGTGCCCCTGTGGCGCATCCAGTACGGCGAGTTCGGCATTCGGCATGAACTCGGCCAACTCGCGCTGTTCGTCTAACGGGTACAGGATGTCCGTGGTGATACCCACCACCAGCGCCGGTTGGCGGATGCCGCCCAGGACTTCGAGGTACTCGCCGCGACCACGGCTCACGTCGTGGGTGTCCATGACTTCGGTCAGGTGCACATAGCAGCGCGCATCGAAACGGTCGACCAGCTTACGGCCCTGGTGGCGCAGGTAGCTTTCTACCTGGAAGCTGTCGTCGTCTGTGGCGTCGGCGCGCTCGCGACCGAAGCGGTCGCTGAAGGATGCAAAAGACCGGTAAGACACCATGGCCATCATCCGGGCCACCGACAAACCACCTGCCGGTGGCTCGTCAGCCTGATAGCGTCCGCCCTGCCAGCGCGGGTCGTTGTAGATGGCCTGTCGCTGGGCCTCGCTCCAGCCGATGCACCAGGCAGAGTGTCGCCCGCCCACGCCAATGGGCACGATGCCGCGCACGTAGTCGTCGTGGAATGCCCATTCCAGCGCCTGCATGCCGCCCAGTGAGCCGCCAATGGCGAACAGCACCTGGCTGACGCCGAGCGTTTCCAGCAACGCGCGGTGCAGGGCCACGGTGTCACGCACCGTCGTCGCCGGAAAGGCGTGGCCCCAGGGTTCACCGGTATCCGGATTGGTCGTTACCGGCGACAGCGTGCCGTAAGGGGAACCCATCACGTTCGCGCAGACGACAAAATAGCGGTCCGTGTCCAGGACTTTGCCGGGACCGATCAGTTCCGACCACCAGTCATCCGCCTCCGGGTTGCCCGTCAATGCGTGGCAGACGACCACCGCATTCGTGCCCGCAGCGTTCAATGTGCCCCAGCTGCGAAAGGCCACCGGTACATCGCGCAGCGCTGTGCCACCCTCGAGGGTGAACTCGGCAATGTGGATGATTTCCGTGCTCATGCCAGCCTGCCCGTTCGGGCCGCCGCCTCTAGCCGCGTGCGGCCGCCAGCCCCTTGTCCAGATCGGCCAGGATGTCGTCGATGTGCTCGATGCCCACGGCCAGCCGCACGAGGCCCGGCGTGATACCGGCATCTGCCTGCTGCTGCGCGTTGAGCTGCGAGTGCGTCGTCGTCGCCGGGTGGATCGCAAGACTCTTCGCATCGCCCACGTTGGCCAGGTGTGAGAACAGCTCGACACCTTCAATGAACGCGCGCCCGGCTGCCTGGCCGCCGGCGATTTCAAACACCACCATCGGCCCGCCCATACCGCCCAGGTATTTATCGTTCAGCGCGTTGGCGGGATCGCCGGGCAGGCCGGGATAACGCACCCAGTCCACCTGCGACTGTTCCTGCAGATACTCGGCCACGCGTTGTGCATTCTGGCAGTGCCGCTCCATTCTCAGCGGCAGGGTTTCCAGGCCCTGCGCGAAGATCCACGCGTTGTCCGGGCTGATGCAGGCGCCGAGGTTGCGCATGGGTACGGTGCGCATGCGCAGCAGGTAGGCAATCGGTGCAAGTTCGTCCGGCAGGTCCTGCGCCCAGCGCAGGCCATGGTAGCTGGTGTCCGGCTCGTTCATCAGCGGGAACTTGTCGCTCTGCCAGTCGAAACCGCCGGCGTCCAGCACGATGCCGCCGATCCCGGTGCCGTGGCCGCCCATCCACTTTGTCAGCGAGTTCACGACGATGTCCGCGCCGAAGTTGATGGACTTCTGCAGCACCGGTGTAGTGAAGGTGGCATCCACAATCAGCGGCAGGCCGTGGGCATGGGCCACATCGGCTACCGCCTCGATGTCCGTGACATCACAGGCGGGATTCGACAGGGTTTCGCAGAACAGCGCCCGGGTGTTGGCATTGATAGCCGCCGCGAAAGCCTCCGGCTCATTGGCATCCACGAAGTTCGTCTTCAGACCGAACTGCGGGAAGATGTCGTTGAACATCGTGAAGGTGCCGCCGTAGAGATTGCCCGCGCTGACAATCTCGTCGCCGGCGCGGGCGATGTTGTTAATCGAGTTGAAGATCGCCGCGGTGCCCGACGCATGGGCGAGCCCGGCGGCCGCACCCTCCAGCGCGGCAACCCGCTGTTCCAGCGCATCCTGGGTCGGGTTCATGATCCGCGAGTAGATGTTCCCGAGCTCCTGCAGACCGAACAGTTTTGCCGCGTGCTCGGTATCGTCGAACACGTAGGCAGTGGTGCGGTGTATGGGCAGGGCGCGCGACTTGGTAACCGGGTCGGGGCTCGCGCCTGCGTGCAGGCACAGGGTTTCGAGTTTCACAGGTGTATCTCCGTCAGCCACCCGCAGAAGCGCCGGCAGCCGGGCTGTTATAGGTTCTGGCAAAAATTATTGTAAACCGTCGCGAGGGTCCGCAGGCGGCATGTCTTGCGGCCTGGCGACCCCGGTCCGGAGACTCAGGATGGGCGGGGGTTACCCGCGCCCGGCGGGGCTCAATTGCAGGTGAGCTGCTGGCCCGTATCTGTCCAGCCACGGGCGGCGGCCTCGCTGGCCAGGCCGCTCCAGGCCGGCTTGTCAGTCGCGGCATCGGTACGCAGGCCCAGCGTGCGCAGGAATTCCACGTAGTCTGGCGGCGGGTTGGGCAAGCCGCCGAAGGCCGGGTTCGACGTTATGGCTGCCACGTCTGCTTCAGTTTCATCGTGCATCCACGTGAAGCTGATCAGGTTAATGCGCGTTGCATAATTGTCCCAGGCTGCGAACACCGCTTCGATAAACTCGGCTTGCCGTGTGCCCGAACTGTTGATCACCGGGCTGACTGTACCCGCTGCATATTCCGGGTACGCCGCGGTGGTGTAATAACCCGACGGGTAGCCGAGCTGGAAAAAGTGCAGGTTGTGATTCGGGTACGCTGCCAGGAGCGCGGCAAAGTCCTGCGCAACCACGCTGGGATCCTCTACCAGGCCGCCCGCCAGCGGGTAGTAAGACACGCCAATTACGTCACTGAAGCCATTCAGCTGCAGGTAATAAGCCTGCGTCATCGGGTCCAGCAGCCCCTTGTGGGTTACCTCCACGGTCACCTGCAAGGGCGGCCTGGCCGGGTAGAGTTGTGCATATGTCGTGCGCGCATAGTCGGCGACCGCCGCATAGAAGCCGAGGTATTGGCCGCGCGTGATTACATCGGTCAGGTTCAGGTCGACTTCCGAGCCAATGGCCAGCGCGGTGAGATCCAGATCCGGGATCTTCAGGAACACGTAATCAAGGAAAGCCTCGAAGCGGGCGATCATGGCCGGGTCGTCCCAAGGGACATTTTCAAAACCTGGAGGGACCATACGTGTCAGCGTGGTAATGGGACGCAGCATCAGGCTCAGGCGCGTTCCGGAGTTGGGATAGCAACCGTTGGCGATGGCGAGGAAGTCCGTAGCCGGGTCATTCGCGTAGATTGGCGATGGCGGCACCGTGCTGTTGTCGGTCCCGATGTCGACCGCATTCCAGTCCAGGGACAGGCTGGCAGATTGCATGCCAATGCTCTGCGCGAGATTGAAGGCGCCGACGAAATCACCGTTGGCCGGCTCGCTGGTTTGAATCTCCAGCACCCGGGCGCCGCGCGGCTGCGGTGCCAGGCCACCGCCACTTCCGCCGCCGCCACCACCGCCGCAGGCGGTGACAAGCGTCGCCAGCGTGATGCTTGCGAGCAGCAGCTTCTGCGGGCGCATCACGTTGTTCCTCCTGTGTAATCCTCTGCCATTGGTGCTGGTAGCGGTGGCCGCGTTTACCTGCCCCGGCACTGTAGTACTTCCCTCACCAGGCGGGCGTGACCACAATCACAGAGCGCGGCACGTTTCACATAAGTCCGGATATCGAGGCCGCGCCAGTAAACGGCCGGGGTCGGTCCCGCACTAAAGGGGCGGAAGTGACTCGATGAATGTGGATGAGCAGTCAGATACAGAACTGGTGCGGCGCT
>CAJIBG010000253.1_pt1 | contig 10260 bp, 5 predicted proteins | sample 9199281 | NCBI WGS metagenome assembly CAJIBG01 (sample SAMEA7708292, study PRJEB35096) | sediment metagenome | biome: marine neritic benthic zone biome [ENVO:01000025]; feature: sediment [ENVO:00002007]; material: shallow marine sediment [ENVO:03000034] sea grass bed [ENVO_01000059] ... | reverse complement strand
AGGCTGGCTGACAGGGACAGGGGCAGGTCCCGGGAATACCTGGCCCCGAGGAGGGATGACAGGATCAGGACGCCCTTGCTGTGTATGGAACCACCCAGTTTGGATTCGCGCTCGATATCGATGACCCGGCCTTCGCCCAGCCGGACGGTGGCTGTGATCCTCGCTGGCTGACCGAAGGCGAATTCACCCAGCTGGATCACGGACAAACCGTTGACCTGGCCAACCCGCTCACCCGCGGTTCGAACATGAATCGTATTGCGCTCGATGGCCTCGAGGGTTTCGGTCCTCAAGCGGTCCAGGCGGTGGGTGCGCCGTTGCACGGCCTGTTCGACATCTTGCTTGTCGGCCGCGTCTGCCTGTCGTTCCCGCGCGAGAAAGTCCGCTTCGCTCAGCAGGTCTGTGACTCGTTCCATGCCGGCCGACAGCTTGTCCGAGTCGCCGGCGTTCCGGGAGCTCTCCTCGATGACCCGCGCGATGGCCGCTGCGGAAAATGGCAGTAACCCCTTGCGCTGCACGATGGTAGCCAGCATCCGGCCGTACAGCGGCACGTTTTCCTCACTACGCGGAATGCGGTCCTCAAAGTCTGCGGCCACCTTGAACAGCTGCGGGAAGTCCGGATCGAGCTGACAGAGCAGGTAGTAGAGCAGTCGGTTGCCTACCAGTGCGACTTTCACGTCCAGAGGCATCGGATCCGGTTCCAGGCTCTCCGCAGACATCAGGCTCAGCAGCTGAGCGACAGATTCGATCCGTACTTCACGGTTCTTCAGGGCGCGTTTCAATGCGTCCCATGCGAACGGCTGCATCAGTAACTTGTCGGCATCCAGGACCAGGTAGCCCGAGCTGGCCCGGTGCAGGGCGCCTGCCCGAATCATTGTGAAGTCCGTCACCAGGTTGCCGAACTGCTGGGTGTGTTCGATGTGGCCTACCAGGTTCTGGTGTGTTGGATTGCTTTCGTATACAACGGCCACTTCATCAGTGTTCTCCGCAGAGACGAGTACATTGACTTCGTAGCGCCGGAACAGGCGGGCGGTATCGGTGCGCATGCCGGGCGGCAGGTTGCCCTGGTCTTCCGGAATTCGAAATTCCTGCGCCATTTCAACGACGTCGGCTTTGAGAGCATCCAGGAACTCAACGACGGCGGGCAGCTCCTTATAGCTGTCGCGCAGAGATGAGATCAGCGCGCCTACTGCCATATTTGTCACGTTGGCGTCCAGCGCCCGAATCTGCTTGCGTTTCTCCTTGTGCCAGTTCGGCACGTTCTCGAAATGTTCCCGCAGCCGATCTGTCAGCCGCTCGATATCCTTCTCGATGCGTTGTTGCTCTTCAGCGGGCAGCTCGTCAAAGTCTTTCTCCGCCAGCACGGCACCATTACGGATTGGCGCCAGTGCGAAACCGTGCGGGGTCGGCAGCAGGCCCAGGTCGGATTTCTCGGCGTCGTGCTGGATGGATTCCATCGCCTGTTTAGTGCGATCTTCCAGCGCCTGGTCGATCTCCGCGCGGCGATTGCGATAGTTCTCGCTTTCGAAAGCCGCGGGGATCGACGTTCGCAGCTCCTCGATCAACCTCGCGACATCCTGTTTGAGTTGTAGCCCTATTCCCGCAGGTAGCGGCAGCCCCCTGGGCTTTTGCGGGTCGCTGAAATTGTTGACATAGCACCAGTCAGTGGCCGGTTCCTTGCGCCGTGCTTCCTGATGCAGAATTTCAAGGGTGACTTCATGCCGGTTGCTGCCCGGATTGCCGAGCACGTACAGGTTAAAGCCTTCGTGGGGAATGCGTGCGCCAAACTCCAGGGCGCTTAGCGCACGCTCCTGGCCCACCAGGTGTAAATCGGCTGCAACGTCGGCCGTTGTCGCAAAGCCGAGCGCGGCCGGTTCACAGCGCTGCACAACCGCATCGGCCGTCAGCGCGGGTGGGAGACCGGCGGCGGGCTGGTGCTGTGCTGGCATCGCGAACTCCGAATGTGGCGGCTTGCAGGGCGCCGCTCTTGTTAAAAGACCTGCCGCCTATACTATCGCTGTGTCCCGGATGCGGGCCAGAGCCAGTGCCAGCGCGGCAACGAGCAGGATCACGCCGGCCGCGCGGTCTCTCATTACGCGCCAGCGTGACTCGTGGAGCCCCTTGCCGATCCTTGCGGCCAGCGCGGCGTAGGCGCAGTCGAAACCCAGCGCGAGTATCCAGAAGGTCACTGCCATCAGCGCCAGTTCTGTTTGTGGCGCATCGGTGCCCGTCAGGAACTGCGGAAAGAACGCCACGAAGAACAGCATGGTCGTGGGGTTGGTCAGCGAAACCAGGAAGCCTTCTCCGAAGGCGGTACCCCGGCGAGGCCGCCGCGCGGTGTCGGCTGCCGGCTCGGTGTCGGCACTGTGCCAGCGCCGGATGCCAAGCCAGGCCAGGTACACGATGCCGACCCAACGGACCACCCGCTGGCCGGTGGCCAATTGCGTGATCAGTGACGTCAGGCCGGCCACCGCGATGGCGAGCTGGATAGCCATCGCAATGCTGGTGCCCGCCACGGTGTAAAAGCCGGCCCGTGTCCCGTCCCGCAATGCATTCGCGACGATGAGCAGGATGCTGGGTCCGGGGATCACGATCACGGCCGTAGAAACTGCGACGAACGCGAGATAAGCGCCGCCGCTCATTGTCGCGTGCCTTCAGTCCGCTTCGCGGTCGACATCGCAGCAGTGGGCCATCGGCTGGCTGAGTACCGAGTCGGTGGCCGGGTTTGGCCTGAACACCGTACAACCCTTGAGGCCCAGCTCGTAGGCTTCGCTGTAGAGACCGGCAAACTCGTCAAAGCCGCAAGAGCCTGGCACGTTCACGGTCTTGGAAATCGCGTTGTCTACCCACGGTTGCAGTGCGGCCTGCATGGCCAGGTGGTCGCGCGCGCTGACATGGGTTGCGGCGATGAATTGGGGCGGCGGATCTGCCCCAGGGTGGTCCTTCTGCCAGCTGTCCCAGGCCGCATCGCGCACGCGATGAGAGTGACGCCGGCCGTCGGGGCCCAGTACCTGCCGTTCGAACTCCAGCGCGAACATCGGTTCGATCCCGCTGGAGACATTGTTGGCGAGCAGGCTGATGGTACCGGCCGGGGCGATGGCCAGCAGGTGACTGTTGCGGATGCCCGACTGCTTGATTCCGGCGCGGATATCCGCTGGCAGGCGCTCGGTAAAAGGCCCCTGCAGGTAAGAGTTGGCGTCGAAGCCGGGGAACGGGCCGCGTTCGTCGGCCAGTTCCACGGAGGCCCGGTACGCGGCGTAGCAAACGGTCTGCATGATGCTCGCCGCAGTCTCGCGCGCGGCCTGCGTGTCGTAGCGTTGGCCGAGCATGGCCAGCGCGTCGGCCAGGCCGGTGATGCCGAGACCGAGCCGGCGTGTCTCCCGCGCGGCCGCTGATTGTTGTGGCAGCGGATAGCGCGAGATGTCGATCACGTTATCGAGAAAGCGCACGGCCAGCCGCGCAGCCGCCCGCAGCTCATCCATGTTCAGCGTGGCCGACGGCGTGAAAGCCTGGCTGACGAAGCGGGTCAGGTTCAGCGAGCCCAGGTTGCACGCACCGTAAGGGGGCAGGGGGATCTCGCCACAGGGATTCGTCGCGGTGATCTGCTCCCGGTACCACAGGTTGTTGTCGTGATTGATGCGATCGATAAACAACACACCCGGCTCGGCGACCTCGTAGGCCGCGCGTTGCAGACGTTCCCACAGGGTGCGGGCCTTGACGACTCGGCACACACGGCATGCGACCTCGCCCGGGGCGTTGCTCCAGCGGCGGCGAATGACTTCCCCTTGCGGGTCGCCGGACGCCACGGGAAATACCAGTGGCCAGTCGCGGTCGGCCTGCACCGCGGCCATGAACTCATCCGTGATCTGGACCGACAGGTTGAAGTTACGCAATGCGGCGGGGTCACGTTTCGCGTCAATGAAGGCCTCGATGTCGGGATGGTCGCAGCGCAAGGTGGCCATCATCGCACCGCGCCGGGCACCAGTGGACAGCATGGTCGCGCACATCGCATTCCAGATGTGCATGAAAGACACCGGTCCGGATGCGATGGTGCCCTTGCCGCGCACGGGCGTACCGGCGGGACGTAGCGTGGAGAAGTCATAGCCGACACCGCCACCCTGTTGCATCGTGATCGCGCCTGCTTTCAGCGCGTCGAAGATCCCTTCAAGGCTGTCGTCCACCGGGCCCATGACGAAGCAGTTGAACAGAGTGACATCTCGATCGGTGCCGGCGCCGGCGAGGATGCGCCCGCCCGGCAGGAACCTGAAATCGGCCAGCAAGTGCTGAAAGGCATCGGTCCACCTGTCCCGGTCGCGGCTTTCGACCTTGCTCACTGCGGCCGCAACTCGTTCCCAGGTTGCCGCCACGGAGGCTTCGCGGCCATAGCGATACTTCGCCGCCCAGACCAGCCGGGAGAGTTCGTTCTGAGCGAGGTTTGCGGGACTCATGCCAAATCGCCCGATCATCGGCGGGGTTCATGCAGGCGATCGTGGCGCCAGGCGCTGGCTGATCGCTGACCTGCCTTCAGTCTACAACCCCGGGCCCATGGTTGCGGGGTGCCGGAGCGCCGGGTTACCGGCCGCGGCGCCGACGGTCAGCGGTCAGTCCGGTTTGCGCCGCTCGATGCCGTCGATAATCGCGTTCAGCGATTCACAGGGCCGCATCGCGCGCTCGGTCAAGCCAGGGTCCGGGTGGTAATAACCACCAATATCCACTGGCTGAGCCTGGACCGCATTCAGTTCGTCGATGATGGCGTCTTCCAGTTCAGCAAACCGCGCCGCGACCGGCGTGAAGCGGCTCTGGAGCTCCGCATTGTCATCCTGTTGCGCGAGGGCTTCAGCCCAGTACCGGGCCAGGTACACATGACTGCCGCGGTTGCCGAGTTCGCCGACTTTGCGCGAGGGCGAGCGATTGAACTCCAGGAACTTGCCAGTGGCTATGTCCAGCGTGGTGGCGAGGACCCCGGCTTTCTCGTTGCCGGTCTTTTCTGCCAGGTCCTCCAGGGACACCGCCAGGGCCAGGAACTCGCCCAGCGAATCCCAGCGCAGGTGGCCTTCCTTCAGGAACTGCTGCACGTGCTTGGGTGCGGAGCCGCCGGCACCGGTCTCATACAGTCCGCCGCCGGCCAGCAGTGGCACGATCGACAGCATCTTGGCGCTCGTGCCGAGTTCCAGGATCGGAAACAGGTCTGTCAGGTAGTCCCGCAACACGTTGCCCGTCACCGAGATGGTGTCCTGGCCGGCGCGCACGCGTTTCAGGGTCGCCCGCATCGCCTCGACCGGTGGCATGATCTCTATGCCCAGGCCCGTGGTGTCGTGGTCCTGCAGGCAGGTTTCGACCTTGGCAATCAGGTTGCGGTCGTGGGCGCGCGCCTTGTCCAGCCAGAAGATAGCCTGGGCGCCCGTGGCCCGGGCACGGCTAACTGCCAGTCGCACCCAGTCGCGAATGGGCAGGTCCTTGGTCTGGCACATGCGCCAGATATCGCCCTGCTGCACGGCATGCTCCATCAAGAGCTTGCCGTTCACGCCCACGACGCGCACATGGCCATTGGCCGGCACCTGGAAGGTCTTGTCGTGAGACCCGTACTCTTCGGCTTTCTGGGCCATGAGCCCGACGTTGCTCACATTGCCCATGGTGGTCACGTCAAAGGCACCATGCGCCTTGCAGTCGTCGATAACTTCCTGGTAGATGCCGGCATAGCAGCGATCCGGAATCATCGCCTTCATGTCGTGCAGCTGGCCGTCCGGGCCCCACATTTTTCCCGACGCGCGCAGGGCCGCTGGCATAGACGCGTCGATGATGATGTCGCTGGGCACGTGCAGGTTGGTGATGCCCCGGTCGGAGTCCACCATGGCCAGGGGCGGCTGGTTCTCGTAGACGGCCTGCAGATCCGCCTCGATCGCTTCGCGTTGCGCGTCGGGTAGCGCCTGGATCTTTGTGTAGACGTCGCCAATGCCGTTGTTCGAGTCCACACCCAGCTCGTCAAAGACGGGCCCGTACTTGTCGAACACGTCCCGGTAGTAGACCTGGACCGCGTGGCCAAACATGATCGGGTCCGATACCTTCATCATCGTGGCTTTCAGGTGCAGCGACAGCAGCACACCCTGTTCTTTCGCCGCTGCCGTTTCGCGCTCGAAGAAGGCCCGGAGTGCCGCGCAGTTCATTACCGCTGCGTCGATCACCTCGCCCTCCGTCACGTGCGTGGTTTCTTTCAGCACCGTCACCGTGCCGTCGTCGGCCACGTGCTCGATGCGCATGTTGCCCGGCGTAGTCTTCAGGTAAGACTGTTCGCTGGAATAGAAGTCATGATCGTCCATGTGCGCGACATGCGACTGGCTGTCTGCGCTCCATTCGCCCATGGAATGCGGATGCTTGCGGGCGTATTCCTTCACGGCGGCCGCAACGCGCCGATCGGAGTTGCCTTCCCTCAGTACCGGATTAACCGCGCTGCCGAGCACCTTCGCGTACCGGGCCTTGATGAGTTCCTCGTCTTCGGTCTGCGGGTCTTCCGGGTAGGTGGGAACGTCGTAGCCGTGCCGCTGCAGTTCCTCGATGGCGGCCACCAGCTGCGGGATCGATGCGCTGATGTTGGGCAGCTTGATGATGTTGGCCTCTGGCGTCTTGGCAATTTCCCCCAGCTCGGCGAGTGCGTCGGGTTGCCGCTGTTCGGGCGTGAGATTGTCAGGGAAGTTGGCAATGATTCTGCCGGCCAGCGAGATGTCCCGGGTTTCTACCTGGACACCGGCTGTTGCGGTGAAGCCCTGGATAATCGGCAGCAGCGAAAAGGTAGCCAGGGCGGGGGCTTCATCGGTGTAGGTGTAAATGATCTTGGACATCAGCGTGCTCGGCCTTGAGTTGGCGACGGGCCCGGCCGTGGTTCGATACGGCTGGGCCGACGAGTTTTCGGGGTTAGACGCAGGCTTGTGGCCGGGTGCTTGCCGGCAGCCGCAGCGCGTATACCGGAGAATTATTCCCGGCCGCGGTCACCGCGGCGGGCGCTATTTTAACGCAGTGGGCGAGAAAGCATAGCGGCGCGACAGGCGGGGCGCCTAGACGGTGGCGGAGTCGATGGTCCGGGGCGTGCCGGTGGCGTCAACCGTTTGTAGTTTCACGGGCCGGCGCCAGACGCGCTGGACGTATTCCAGCACCTTCTCCGAACGGCTGAGGTCCAGGCCCCGGCCGTCCGTCTCGTGCTCGTGCACAAGGTGGAGCGTGCCGTCGGTGTCGACATGCTGCGCGAGTACCGTGGGGGCGCCGAAGTGGTACTTGGGCGCCAGGATCTGATCGCGCAGCTGGTTGATGTCTGTGTCCAGGATGGTGATGGTGCCGTCCTTGTCCGCCTCGTAGCGGAACAGCTTCAGTTCCTCAGCCAGGTCTTCCGTCAGGTAGTTGCGAATGAAGCTGAAGTCGTCGTCCTGCGCGCGAATCTCGAAAGCCTTCTCGAGACCGTGTTCCTCGATGATCTTCTCCCACATGGAAAAGCCCAGGTGGTAGGGGTTTACGTTCAGTGAAGCCTGCTTGTCCGCAGCATGCGGGCGCACCACGTCGGAATGGGTCTTGATCGCATCCACGTAGTCGCTTTGCGGTATGAAGTCTGCCTCACGCAGCAGGCGCGCGTGCCAGTACGAAGCCCAGCCCTCGTTCATGATCTGGCAGGCGAACACCGGGTAGAAATAAAATGACTCTTCACGAACGGCCAGGAAGATATCCCGTTCCCACGGCTCCATTTCCGGCGCGCTCTGGGCCAGGAACCACAGCAGGTCTCGCTCGGCGGGGCCGGCCGGCGCATTGTCGCCGTCTGCCGACTGCCCGTCATCGGTCCCAGCACCTTCGCCGGGCAGGTCGCGGTAACGCGATTTGAAGCGGTCCTCGGCAGCGGGTTCGGCGTTGTCCGCCGTGCGCTTCGCTTGCCCCCGGCGGACGCCCTTGAAGACATCGATGTGGCTTTCCAGCGCGAGGGCCGCGTCCAGCACCCGTTCCACCTTCTCTTCACCGTGCTCTTCAATGGCCATCGCGATGCGGCGCGCGTGGCTGGCCGCCAGTTCGACGATCTTGTAGCCGAGCTGCTTCTGGCTACGACGGAAAAGTTCATTGTTCTTCGAGAAATCGGCGTGCCCCAGCACGTGGGCGGTGACCAGCGTGTTTTCCTGCACGCTGTTGTTCTTGGCGAGATAGGCCTGGCCCGGGTTCCCGGGAAACACCACCTCGAACAGGCGCGAGTGCCCCATGCGGTGCTGGATCAGCTGGTAGATGTAGCGCACGCCGAAAGACCAGTGCGGCATGCGCACCGGCAGCCCGTACACCGCGATTTCCATCATGAAGCTGTCCGGCACTTCCTCGAAAGACACGGGGTAGTAGTCGAGTCCCTGGTCGCGGCCAAGCTCTTCCAGCTTGACGAGGCGGTCTTGCAGCGTGCTTGTCATCGGTTTGGCCTCGTCGCGATGCAGCCGCGGGTCATGCCGCGCTGCCGGTCAGCTGTTCCTGGAAAAAGCCGCGAATGGCCTTCCAGATGGAATCGTTACTGGTCAGCGCGTAGCTGTCGCTCGCGGCGCCGGCTTCGGACACCGCAGAGAAAATCTTCGCCGTTTCCGTGGTCAGTGCGCGATCTTCGGAAGACGGCGTCTCGATGTAACCCATGAAACTGCTCTGCGCACCCAGCCGGCGCAGCAGGGCTTCGGCCTTGTCATGGTCGTCGCGAAAATTTTCGCCGTCGGACGCATAGAACAGGTAAATGTTGTACTGCGACGGATCGTAGCGCTCGTCGATGGCGTCCGACACCACGTCGAAGGCCGTGGACGCGACGGTCCCACCCGAGCCCCGGACCTGGAAGAACTCGCTTTCCTCAAATTCCCAGGCCTTGACGGTGTGCGCGACGAACACCGTTTCAATCTGCTGATACTGGCGGCGCAGCCCCTGCATCACCCAGAAAAAGAAAGTCTTCGCGAGCTGGCGGTCGCGCATCTGCATGCTGGACGATACGTCCATCGCAAAGAACACGACGGCCTGCGTGGTTGGCTGCTGGCGGCGGGCAAGCTGGCGGAAGCGCAGGTCTTCGTCGATGAAGGCCGGGCCGCTGCTGTCTACTGCGCGGCGCTTGATGGCCTCTTTCATCGAGCGGCGGCGGTCCAGCCGCGAGCGCGCGCCGCGGCGGTCCCAGCCCTCGCGCACATACTCGTCGTCTTTGACTCCGCCGGATTTGGCTTCGAGGTTCGGCAGCTGCAGCTCCTCCCACAGCCAGTCGATGATGTCGTCAACTTTCAGTTCGACGGCAAATTGGTAGCCACCGTCACCTTCGCCACCGGCCTCTTTGCCGCCCTGCGACTGCCCCGGCTTCTTCTGCCCCATCTTGTCGCCCGGCTTCGCATCGCCCTGGCCGGCGCCCTGCTGTTTCGTGTTCTGCCGCAAGCGGAACCGGAAATGCTCCATGATGCGCACAGGTATCTGCACCGTGCGATCGCCGCTGCCCAAAACTTCCGCGTTGGAGATAACCTCCGGCAGCTTATCCTTGACGGCCTGCCGGATCTTGTCGTTGTGCCGCAACCAGTCCCGTGCCCCCCGGGAGAACAGGTCGTACCACTGGTGACCCGCGTCCCCGCCGTAGGCTGAGAAGGTTGACGGCGAATCAGTCATGCACGATCTCCGGCGCCCGCCTTACTCTTGCGAGAGCAGGGTGGTCACGTAGTTCAGGGCTTCCCTGGCGCTGTGCTGGTCGTAGCCATATTCCTGGACGAGCCGCTCCTGGACCGCCGAGATCTTCTGCTCGGCGTCATCGTCCGGGCGGGCCGCCGATGTGACCAGCCGCAGCACGTCGCGCCGTTCTTCGAACAGGTATTGCTCGATGGCTTCGTGCAGCCGGTTGTGGCTGTCGAGTGTGAACTTCTCGCCGGCCTTGAATGCCACCATGGCCTTGCGCACCACTTCCTGCCGGAACGACTCCTTGCCGGAATCCGAGATCTTGATCTTGTCTTCCACGGAGCGCAGGAAACGTTCGTCCGGGTCACGATCTTCGCCCGTAATCGGGTCGGTGAGCGTGCGGTTGTCCAGTGCGGCTTCCACCTCGTCGAGGTATTTCTCCAGTAGCTGCTGGGCTTCATCCTCGAACGAGGCGAACAGCGCCCGGTGCACGTCTTCTTTGACCCAGCGGTTGTAGAAGTCTTTCCTCGCGATCACCAGGAAATCCACCCATTGCTTCTTGTGTGCACTGTCCATGCGCGCATCACTTTCGATCGAGTCCTTCAGCGCCAGCAGCATTTCCATGCTGGT
>CAJIBG010000226.1_pt1 | contig 10316 bp, 5 predicted proteins | sample 9199281 | NCBI WGS metagenome assembly CAJIBG01 (sample SAMEA7708292, study PRJEB35096) | sediment metagenome | biome: marine neritic benthic zone biome [ENVO:01000025]; feature: sediment [ENVO:00002007]; material: shallow marine sediment [ENVO:03000034] sea grass bed [ENVO_01000059] ... | reverse complement strand
CTCCCGTGCAGGCCCGGGCGTGGCCGGTCATTCACGCGGGGCGGCACGCGCTGATGGCCGCACCCACCGGCTCGGGCAAGACCCTGGCTGCTTTCCTGGCAATCATTGACCAGCTGGTCCGCGACGGCGAGGTCTTCGGCTTGCCGGACGAAACCCGCGTTCTTTATATAAGCCCTATCAAGGCCTTATCAAATGATATTCAAGTAAATTTGGAAGAACCGCTGGCGGCTATCCAGGCCGCACTGGGCGCCTTCAGTCCGCTGATAATCAGCACGGCCGTGCGCACGGGCGATACGACTGCCACCGAGCGGGCGCGCATGCGTCGCCGGCCACCGCACATCCTGGTCACGACGCCGGAGTCGCTCTACATCCTGCTGACGTCTGAATCTGGCCGCGCCATGCTGAGCACGGTGCGCACGGTGATCCTGGACGAACTGCATGCACTCGCGGGCAACAAGCGGGGCGCACACCTGGCCCTGTCGCTGGAGCGCCTGGAAACACTGTGCAGCACGCCGCCGAACCGCGTGGGCATTTCGGCAACCCAGAAGCCAATGCGCGCGATGGCGCGCTTCCTGCTCGGTAATCGCGACGAGCCGTGCGAGATCATCGACACCGGGCACGTGCGCGAGCGCGACCTGGCGCTCGAGGTGCCGCGCTCACCGCTGCAACCGGTGATGGCGACCGAGGTCTGGGCCGAGGTCTACGACCGGCTCGCCGAGCTGGCAGCTGCCCACCGCACGACCCTGGTATTCGTTAACACCCGGCGGCTGGCCGAGCGCGTCGCGCGGCACCTGGCCGAGCGCCTGGGGGAAGCGGCGGTGGCCGCGCATCACGGCAGCCTCGCGAAAGAGCACCGCCTGCGCGCGGAACAGCGCCTGAAGGGCGGCGAGCTGACCGCGCTGGTGGCCACCGCGTCGCTGGAACTTGGCATCGACATCGGTGATGTCGACCTGGTGTGCCAGCTGGGTTCGCCCCACGCGATCGCTACATTCCTGCAACGCGTGGGCCGCTCCGGGCACGGGGTGGAAGCATTACCGAAGGGCCGCCTGTTCCCGTTGTCACGAGACGACCTGGTGCAGTGCACGGCGTTGCTGCGCGCAGTGCGGGCCGGCGAGCTCGACACGCTGGAAATCTGCCGGCCCGCAATGGATGTGCTCGCCCAACACGTGGTGGCCGAGACCGCGGCCCGGGAGTGGCAGGCGGACGCGCTGTACGCCTGCTGCCGCCGGGCCTGGCCCTACAGGGAACTCGCAAGAAGTGACTTCGATGCCGTCATCGGCATGCTGGCAGAGGGTTACAGCACCCGCCGCGGCCGCCAGGGCCGGTTTCTGCACCTGGATGCGGTCAACGGCCGGCTGCGCGGCCGGCGCGGTGCCCGGCTGGTGGCGATGACCAACGGCGGCGCAATCCCTGACCAGTTCGACTACGACGTGCGGCTGTTACCGGCCGATCTGTCCGTTGGCTCGCTGAACGAAGATTTTGCCTTCGACAGTTCGCCGGGCGATATCTTTCAGCTCGGCAACGTGTCGTACCGGATTCTCAGGGTCGAGACGGGCACGGTCTACGTGGAAGACGCCCACGGCGCGCCACCGGGCATCCCGTTCTGGTTTGGCGAAGCGCCTGGCCGCACGGCCGAATTGTCGATGGCGGTCTCCGCGCTGCGGCAGATGGCTGCGGACTGCCTGGACGCCGGGGGCGACGCATTGCGCGACCGGCTCACTGCGGAAGCCGGCCTGCCTGCCGCGGCGGCGGCCCAGCTCGCCGAGTACCTGGGCGCGAGCCACGCCGCGCTGGGTGGTCTGCCCACGCACCGGCGCATCGTATTCGAACGCTTCTTCGACGAGCTGGGCGACATGCACCTGGTGATTCACTCGCCTTTCGGTTCGCGTGTGAACCGGGCCTGGGGACTGGCGCTGCGCAAGCGCTTCTGCCGCAAGTTCAACTTCGAGCTGCAGGCGGCGGCGCTGGAAGACAGCATCGTGTTGTCCCTGGGCCCGACCCACAGCTTCCCGCTGGCCGAAGTCGCGAACTACCTGCACGCCGACACCGTGCGCAAGGTGCTGACCCAGGCACTGCTGACTGCGCCGGTCTTCCCGAACCGCTGGCGCTGGGTGGCGACCACCGCCCTGGCAGTGCGGCGCAATCGCAACGGCAAGAAGGTGCCGCCACAATTCCAGCGCAGCGATGCGGAAGACCTGCTGGCAGTGATTTTTCCGGACCAGCTCGCCTGCGCCGAGAACCTGGCCGGCGAGCGCGAGGTGCCTGAGCACCCGCTGGTGGACCAGGCCATTGGTGATTGCCTGCACGAACTGATGGACGTGGCAGGCCTGGAGTCGTTGCTGCAGGCGCTGCGCGACGGTGACATCGAGCTGGTGACGCGGGATCTCGCGGCGGCGTCACCACTGGCCCAGGAAGTGATCAGTGCCCGGGCCTATGCGTTCCTCGACGACGCGCCCGCGGAAGAGCGCCGCACGCGAGCCATCCGTAACCGCCATGTGATGAACCCGGCCGAAGCGGCTGAACTCGCGCAACCGGATCCGGCAGCCATTGCACAGGTGCGGGCCGAGGCGTGGCCCATCGTGCGCGACGCGGACGAGCTGCACGACGCGCTGGTGCTGAGCGGGTTCCTGGCAGCGTGTGAATGTGATGCGGCCTGGCGCGGCCACTTTGGCGAACTGGAACGGCAGGGGCGCGCCCGCGAACTGACTGCGCCCGGCGGTGACACGCTATGGGTTGCAACGGAGCGGTTGCCGCTGCTGGCGCAGGTGCTTGCCGCACCATTGCCGCCAGGCAACCAGGCTGCGCATGCCTCGCGATTGCCTGCGCCAGAGCGGCCGGATAAAGACACTGTGCCCGGGACCCACGGTGCCGGGGCCGATGAGGCACTCCTGGAATTGCTGCGCCGGCGGTTGGAAACCCTCGGCCCGGTCACTGCGCAGGCATTGGGCCAGCCACTTGCTATACCAATAAATCAGATAAACTTATCTCTTCAAACACTTGAAATAGAAGGTTTTGTAGTGCGCGGGCACTTTGAGGATCGGCCGCCGGCAGAGCTGGAATGGTGCGAGCGGCGGCTGCTGGCGCGCATTCATCGGCGCACGCTGAAGCGCCTGCGCAAACAGATCGAGCCGGTGTCACCGGCGGTCTTCATGCGCTTCCTGTTTCGCCGCCACGGGCTCAGCGGCGAGCGCGGCGATGGCACGCCGGCGGTGGCGGCGAGCCTGGAACGGCTGCGCGGCTGCGCGCTGCCGGCCCGCGCGTGGGAGCGACAGTTGCTGGCGGCCCGGACGGACAGCTACGCGCCGGACATGCTCGACAGTTTGCTGGCCAGCGGGCAGTTCGCGTGGTTTCGGCCGGTGCCCGCGGGCGGCGGCGGTGCGGCCACCGTGGGCAATACGCCCATCGCCATCGTGCCGCGCACGGAATTGTCGGCCTGGCATGCGTTGCTGGCCGCAGGTGAGCCGGCGGCCGCGCAGCTGAGTGATGATGCGCGGTGTGTTCAAAACGTGCTGGCTGCCGGCGGCGCAATGTTCTTTGGCGACCTGGTCGGCAGCTGCGAGCTGGTGTCAGCCCAAATTGAGGCCGGCCTCGGCGAACTGGTGGCCAGCGGCCTTGCGACCTGCGATGGCTTTGCCGGCTTGCGGGCACTGATGGCTCCCCGGCGGTCGCGTCGCCGCCTGCCCGACGCCGTAGCTCGGGCGGGCCGCTGGTCCCTGGTGGGCGCCGCGTCGCCCAGCGATCCGGGCGCGGCGGTTGAACTCGCAGCCCGGGCGTTGCTGGATCGGTACGGGGTCGTGTTCCGCGCACTGCTGAAGCGCGAATGGCCGTGCCTGCCGCCCTGGCGTGAACTCGCGGGTGTGCTGCGCCGGCTCGAGGCGCGCGGTGAAGTTCGCGGCGGCCGCTTTGTCGCCGGTGTCGGCGGCGAGCAGTTTGCGTGGCCCGGCGCGGTGGCCGGGCTGCGCCGGGCCCGCCAGGCAGATCAGGCTCTCGAAGTCCAGGTGGCCGGTGTGGAACCACTGAACCTGACCGGCATCGTCACGCCCGGCCAACGCGTTGCGGCCAGGACCGGGCATTGCATCTGGTACCGGGGCGGCGTGCCGGTGGCGGCCCGGATTGCCGGCGAACGCGTGCGCTTGTCCGGCGACGGCCTTGCCGCCGAATGGTCGCTGCCAGATTTGCAGCTGCGCCCGGCCGAGCGCGCGCCTTATCTTTCCAGTCCCGCTGGCGTGAGCTGAAGCGGTGCGGGCCACCGTGCTGCACGCGGCCAGCCGCAGACCAGGAGACGAGGCCATGGATTTCAGTGAGATCGAGACCGCAAACGAAACCCTCGTAAACGACTTCTGCCGCGACTGGTCGCTGCGCGATGCCGACGCGCTGGGCCGGTACCTGGCCGCTGACCTGGTCTACCAGATCGCGCCGGGCCAGCCCCTGATCGAGAGCTTCGAGCAGTTCTGTGCCCAGATGGGCCCATTCATGCAGCGCATGGAAACGATCCGCTGGGAGATCCTGCGCTCGCACGCGGTGGGCCCGTTGGTGCTCAACGAGCGCATCGACCACTTCAATGCACCCGACGGCTCGAAGGCGCCGAGCATGCGCTTTCACGTGGCGGGGCACTTCCTGATCCAGGACGGCAAGATCCAGGTCTGGAAAGACTGGCCGATGCCCGGCGCGAAACAGGTCGTCGGCTGAAGCCGGTGACGCCGCCGGCCGGCGAAACTGGTAGCCTTACAAGCTGCCTCCGGTTCGCGCGCGCGCAGCCACGGGCACCACGCTGAACCTATCCTAGAGAGAGTATGACGAATGTCTGCTAACGCTCAGAATTTACCGGAAATTACCGATCAACTGATCGGCGCGCTGGGCGCCGACCATGTGCTGCTGGACGACGCGGATCGCGAGTTCTACGCGATGGATGTGTACAACTTCCGCGAGCTGCCGATGGCGGTCGTGCAGCCGGGCAGCCTGGAAGACCTGCAGGCCGTGGCCCGGATCGCGTCGGCGGGCGGCGTGGCCCTGGTGCCGCGCGGCGGCGGGGCTTCCTACACGGATGGCTACCTGCCGACGACCAGTCGTTCGCTCATGATCGACACGGGGCGCATGAACCGGGTCCTGGAGGTGAACGCCGAAGATATGTACGTGACGGTCGAGCCGGGCATCACCTGGGCCGACCTCACCGCGACGCTCGCCGAACAGGGTTTGCGCACGGCCTTCTGGGGCCCGTTTTCCGGTCTGAAGGCCACGGTGGGCGGGTCCATGTCCCAGAACGCCGTGAGCCTGGGCTCAGGCAACTACGGCTGCTCGGCGGAAACGGCCCTGTCTTTCGACATCGTGCTGCCGAGCGGAGAACTCTTGCGCACCAGCTCGGCGGCCGTCGATACCGCGTCGCCATTTTTCCGCTGGTACGGGCCGGACCTGACGGGGCTGTTTACCGGCGACGCCGGCGCGCTGGGCATCAAGGCGCACATTACCCTGCGGCTGATTCCGGCGCCGACGCATTCCGCAACCGCGTCCTTCGGCTTCGAAGACTATTACTCGATGGCGGCGGGCATGAGCGCCGCGGCCCGCACGGGCGTGGTGGCCGACGGTTTCGGGCTCGACCCGAAGCTGCAGCAGGGTCAGCTGGGCAGCACCAGCACCAAGGATGCGATGCAGGCCGTGTGGGCGGTGCTGAAGACCTCGACCAACCCTGTTGACGGACTCACCCGGGTGATCAAGATGGCGGCCGCCGGCAAACGCTTTCTGAGCGGCTTCGACTACTCGGCGCACTATGTAGTCGAAGGCACGACCCGCGCCGAGGTCAATGCCAAGCTCGCGCGCGTGCGCGACGCGATGGCCGGCCATGCGACTGAAATCGCCAACACCATTCCCACCGTGCTGCGTGCAATGCCGTTTATTCCGCTGTACCCGATTCTCGGGCCGCGCGGGCAACGCTGGGTGCCGATGCACGGCATCCTGCCGTTTTCCAGGCTGCGCGATTTCCACGACAGGCTGGCCCGGGTGTACGCCGATTACGCCGAGCGCATGCAGCAGCACAAGGTGGAAAAGGCGGCAATGTTCACCACCATCAGCACCAACGGTTTCCTGTACGAGCCGGTGTTCTACTGGGAGGATGACCGCACGGCTTTCCACAAGCGTTACCTGCCGCAGGAATACCTGGACATGCTGCCGGAGTACCCGGCCAACCCGGAGGGCCGGGCGCTTGTGCAGGAAATGAAGGGTGCAATCCAGGACGTATTCAGCGCGGTAGGCGCGACCCACATGCAGGTGGGCAAGGCCTATCCTTACCTGCGCGGCCGGCAGGCAGAAGCCGAGCGCCTGCTGCGCGAGATCAAGGGCGCGGTAGATCCACAGGGGCTGATGAACCCCGGCGCACTGGGGCTATAACGGAGCGGTGTCGGGGCGACGGCGCACAATACAGAGTCACACCGGGGAGTGATCGAGATGGGGGGAAGTCTTTCCCGGCGGGGATTCCTGGCCGGGGCCGCGGCGATGCTGGCCGCCGGCGATGCGTTGCCGCGAATCGGCGGTGACCTGCCGGCCGGCGCGCCCGACCTGAGCCAGCCGCAGGAAAATCTCGACGCGGTGTTGCGGGTCACCGGCAGCCTGGTCGAGGAGGATGTGCCGTGGTGGTACGACGGCACCATCTTCGGCATCGTCGGCGAGCAGCAGCCGCGCCCGCTGGTGAAGTTCGAGGGCATGGAGCTGTACTGGGTGCGGCACCTGGATGACGGCGAGTACGAGCTGATCGGCAATACGGTGACCTTCTTCCGCGATGTGGCAACCGGGCGGATGATCGACGTCTTCGAGAATCCCTACACTGGCAGGAAGAACGCGGTGAAACCGGCGGTGCAGGGCGGCGGCCCGGGCCGCGGCTTCAACTACTCGGTGCGGGGCATTCGCCCGACGCCTTTCATGGACAAGATGCCGGAGTGGCCCCTGGTGCTGGACTGGAGCTTCGCGCGCGACATGGTCTGGCTGCACAACCAGACTCAGTACCCGCCGGGCATGCCGCCGCCGCGGGCCCAGCGCCAGACGATGTTCGTCCCGCTGGCGCAGTTCAATGACCGGAAGGTCAGGAATCTGCCGACCGTTTTCAGTTCAACGGTCTTCATGCCGTGGCTAAAGTGGATGGACATGGGCGATCAGCCCGGTCATGTGATCTGGCACGCCTCCGGTGCGAAGCTTGAATCTATCGACCAGTTGCCCACCGAGTACCGGCGCCGTGCCGAAACTGAATACCCCCAGTATCTGACCGCAGACCCCGCGGCCCGCGAGAAATGGATGAAGCCCACCTACGACTGACCGTTTGCCGGCGGCGCGTTGAGCCATTCGCGCCTGCCCGACAACCCTGCCTGTACATAGACCCGGAAAGGAGCCCGAGATGCTGAACTCCACGCTGTTGAACGCCATGGCCTCACGCCGCGACGCGCTGAAGACCTTGTTTACGATGGGCGGCGCTGCCGCGGCAATGCCCGCACTGACTGCCTGTGCACAGGAAAGCAGTGCGCCGCCGGCCGGCGCCCCGGCAGCCACCACGGCCCCGGCAGCGGCGCCCGGCGGAGCCCGCGAGGGCGTAGACCTCACGATCAATTTCCAGGACCCGGCGCAGAACCTGCGCAGTTTCATCAAGGTCCTGGGCAATCTCGATCCCAGCGTCGAGACCGTCGGCTGGTTCGGCGGCGACATCTTCGCCGTCACGAGCCCGGACAAGCCATTGCAGAAGATGTTCGGTGTCGAGGGCATGGGCGTGCTCCGCATCGAGCCACAGGAAGACGGTGCGTATCGCCTGTTCAATCGTGAATGCGCGTTCTACAAGCATCCGTTCACCGGCCAGTACATCGACACCTGGCAGAACCCGTTCACCGGCGAAGAGGTGAAGGTCTCACCGATTCACAACATGGTCGTCAATGCCGAGGTCGCACCGATTTTCAAGATGGATTTCGACGGCGAAGTGCAGGAAATGCCTTTTACGCCGCCGTGGTGGGTGCAGGAGAAGATCGACACGGTCATGAGCATGTTCGAAGTGCATGTCGTTGCGCCGAACCCGATGACGGTAGAGCAGTGGCCGCGCGAGTCGGCCGGGCCGGTGAACCGGATCAGTGAGATGTTCCACCGCAGCGTGCGGCTCAGCGAACTGCAGGATGAGGGAACGACCAGCGCAGACTATGACGGGGTGTGGACCCGCGTGGGCCCGTGGCTGCCATGGATGCTGCAGGGCCAGGCCGAGGGCCACCTGCTGTATCGGACCTTCATGACGCGGCCCGGCACGATTGAGCGCATGCCCGACCAGCTGCTGAAGCAGGTGGCCGACAAGCTGGGCGAGGAATATTTCATGGCCCCGCCGCAGGAGACCTGGGGCCAGGCCAACGACTCGAGCTTCAGTGTCTATATGGCGGAGAACGAGCCGGCGCCGATGCGCTGAGACAGACCCGAAGGATTAACGGCTGACAACCCGCGCCCGATGACGCATTTGGTTTCGCGAGCTGCCAGCCGCTTTCCTGGCGGGAAACCGTGACTCTTCCAAATCACTGTTCCCTTTCTGCTTAAGACTTTGACCGGCGACCCGCGCCCGATGACGCATTTTGGTTTCGCGAGTTGCCGGCCATTGCCTTACCTTTGGAGGTCGGTCCCGGGATGGGGCCGTTTTCATGAAGCTGCCGAGAGACTGCACTCCCGGTGACGTCATCTCCATGTGTGTTTCGGCCTTCTCCCTGTACTAATTCGTATCGCTATTGGCTTGCCTGTCTCCCCTTTTCCGGAGATTTACGGCTGGCAACCCACGCCCGATGACGCATTTTGGTTTCGCGAGCTGCCAGCCGCTTTCCCCTGGGGAAATCTGTGTCGTTTGTTCTTCCCGGCTCCCGCGGAGATTTACGGCTGGCAACCCGCGCCCGATGACGCATTTGGTTTCGCGAGCTGCCAGCCGCTTCCCTCTTGGGAAATTGTGACTCTTAGCGGTCACGCTCTCCGTTCCCGGTAAAGCGCTGGCCGGCGACCCGCGCCCGATGACGCATTTGGTTTCGCGAGTGACCGGCTGTTGCCTTACCTTTGGAAGCCTTTTTCCGGGTGCCTCACATCAACATGAGCTGACAGCTTTGCCAGGCAGGTGTGCCCGGTCTCTATCGACCCCTGTTGTAGTGCGGCGTTCCTCCTTATTCGTGTTTCTGCCGCTGCAGATTGTTGTCTTCGTATTCTTGTCTAGAGACCTGTAGTGGATGGCCGACCGACAGACCGCGCCCGATGACGCATTTTGGTTTCGCGATCTGTCAGTCGTCCTTCTCCGCTGGAGATCTGTAGATATATTTTTCGTAGAAGTAGCTGCGCAGGGTTTCTGGCACATCTGAGTGCTCTACCCCTTGTTTCTTAAGTTCCCGCAATTTCGCGTGAACTTTTGTCTGTTCCAGTCCTGACATTGACAGCAGCACGAGGTCTTCCTGCTCCACCTGCTCCCCGGACTGTTCCTCTTCGCCGTTCAGTATTCCGCCAAGCCGTGTGACATCCAGGTCGAAGTAACTGGCGAGTTCTGCGCCGTACTCCACAAACACCGGGATCAGGCTGTAGCCGCTCGCGTTCGGTTCGTGCAGCGGCGCCAGCCGGTTCAGCATGCTGCGAACCGCGTAGCGCATAACCGAGGCCTCGGTGGCCCCCAGGCGCTTGGCGATCTCCCGCAGCTTCGCGTGCTCTGCCTCTGTGAGCCGCATCGAGAAAGTCTTGGTGCGGCTTTCGCTGACGGCTGAGCCCGGCGTGGAATTCATGTTCAAGAATCATCGGCAATTGACTGAAGCCGTAGAGGTGTAGCCTAAATGTATGTAAAAGACATTGCAATTCAATTACATTCACACCACATTATGATCACAGACCCCATACAAATCTGATACAAAGCGGCCAATTGCGCGAATTTCCTGCCAGGGCTCCTGAGGAAATTGGCGGTCTTATGTCGTATCAAAGATCGGGAACTGGCCGCCTGATGGCCACGTTGCTGCCTGCCGGGGCTGCCTGGACGCACCGCCGCAGACAGGTCTGCGTGCTAGACTCCGCGCCGTGTTGGCCCCCGGAAACGCCCCGTGATTCGTTTAACCGTCAACGGCGCCGTGATCGAAACAGCGGTCCCGGAAGACATGCCCCTGCTGTGGGTGCTGCGGGACGAGTTGGGGCTCACGGGTGCCAAGTACGGCTGCGGCATCGGCCAGTGCGGCGCGTGCACGGTGCACATCGACGGCCAGGCGGTGCGCAGCTGCGTGGTGCCGGTGTCGACCGTTGCCGATCGCAGCGTGACGACGATCGAAGGCCTGGCCGCGACCCCCGGGTTGCACCCGGTG
>CAJIBG010000017.1_pt1 | contig 10328 bp, 11 predicted proteins | sample 9199281 | NCBI WGS metagenome assembly CAJIBG01 (sample SAMEA7708292, study PRJEB35096) | sediment metagenome | biome: marine neritic benthic zone biome [ENVO:01000025]; feature: sediment [ENVO:00002007]; material: shallow marine sediment [ENVO:03000034] sea grass bed [ENVO_01000059] ... | reverse complement strand
TCCGGACGGGCCAATCAGCACGCTGGTCTGACCGCGTGCGATATCGAGGCTGACATCTCGCAGCGCGTGGACCTGCTCGAAGCGTTTCGCAATGGCGGTGAGGCGAATCATGGGATGCAGAGGTCAGGCGGCACTTGAGTCTAAGGTATCCACGACGATTTGGACCATGGCCCCCGTTTGGGAAGGCCGTGCCGACCCGGTTGGCCACAGGTTAAGCTTGCGGGCGATGGGCACACGGGCTGAAGCGAAATCTGCAGATCGCAATGTCACGATCGGTGGCGGTGCCAAAAAGGTGCTGTACACCCTGCAGACGGCGCAGCGCATCGGCCTGAAGAATACTGCCAGGGCCCTGCGTGCCAACAACACCTGCAAGGCCTGCGGGCTGGGCATGGGCGGCCAGCGCGGGGGCATGGTTAACGAGCTCGGGGAGTTTCCGTCGGTCTGCAACAAGAGCCTGCAGGCCCAGTCAACGGATATTCAGCCGCCCATACCCGCCGTGATCTTTGACCATCCGCTGCAGGAACTGCGGGAACTGGACGGTTACGAACTCGAGCACCTCGGCCGCCTGGGCTCACCCATATACAAGGCAGCCGGTGGCGACCGCTACCAGCCGGTGGACTGGGAGTTTGCGCTGAACCGCGCCGCCCGGGTGCTGCGGGCCACAAACCCGGACCGCAGCTTCTTCTATTCTTCGGGTCGCTCGTCTAACGAAGCCGGTTTCCTGTTGCAGTTGTTCGCGCGGCTGTACGGCACCAACAACGTCAATAACTGCTCCTACTACTGCCACCAGGCCACGAGCGTCGCCCTGGGCAACACCATCGGCACCGGCACGTCCACGGTCGAACTGGCGGACCTGACCGGCTGCGACCTGCTGATCCTGGTGGGCGCGAACCCGGCGTCGAATCATCCGCGCCTGATTCACCAGCTGAAAGCGATTCGCGACCGTGGCGGGGACGTCATCGTGATTAATCCGACGCGCGAGTCCGGCCTGGTGCGATTTGCGGTGCCGAAGAGCGCCCGGTCGATGCTGAGCGGCGGCACCTGGATTGCTTCGGACTACCTGCAGCCACGCATCGGCGCCGACGTGGCTTTGTTCAAGGCCCTGGGGAAAGCGGTCCTGGAGGCCGGGGGCGAGGACGGAGCCTTTATCGCTGACCACGTGAACGGCTACGAAGACTTCCGAGCCGACCTCCACGCCCAGAGCTGGGAAGAACTCTGCGCGCGCTGCGGCATCGGGCAGGCGGAAATCGAACGGGTTGCCGGCCGCTACTGCAGTGCTGAGCGGGTGATTTTCGCGTGGGGCATGGGCCTGACCCATCACGTCAACGGTGTGGACAATATCGAGGCGCTGGCGAACCTGGCCCTGCTGCGCGGCATGGTGGGCAAACGCTTCGCCGGGCTGCTGCCGCTGCGTGGCCACAGCAATATCCAGGGTATCGGCACCGTCGGCGTGAAGCCGGCGCTGCCCGCCGACATAGGCGCGAACCTGGAAGCTGAACTGGGGGTCACGCTGCCGCGCACGCCGGGCTTCGACACGATGGCTGCCACCGAGGCGGCTGCCGCGGGCAGTATCGACGCGGCCGTGATCATGGGCGGCAACCTGTACGGCGCGAATCCGGACGCGGCCTGGGTGGAGGAGGCGCTGGAGCGGATCGGCTTCAAGCTGTTCATGACCACCACCCTGAACCGCTCCCACCTGTTCGGGGTAGACAGCGGCGAGAGCCTGGTGCTGCCAGTTGCCGCCCGGGACGAGGAGTGGGAGCCGACCACCCAGGAGTCGATGTTCAACTACGTACGCATGAGCGACGGTGGCATCACGCGCTTGCAGAACGTGCGCCCGGAGACGGCGATCCTGGGCGAACTTGCCGCGAGGACGCTCGACGACTGCGCAGTGGATTTTCGCGAGTTCCGGCGCCACAGCAATATACGCCAGGTCATCGCCCGCACCGTGCCCGGCATGCAGGACCTGGCCGACATCGACGGCACGCGCCGCGAGTTTCATGTGCGCGGCAGGCTGCTGCATACGCCGCAGTTCCCCACTCCCGACGGGCGTGCAGCGTTCCGCGTGGTGCCGCTGCCGGCAGATAGCCGGGAGCGACCGTTCACACTGACGACCGTGCGCAGCGAAGGCCAGTTCAACACCATCATCTATGAGCGCAAGGACAGTTACCGGGGCACGGCGAACCGGTGGTCGGTGCTGATGAATCCCGACGACATGCAAAGGCTCGGTGTAGTCGAGGGCGGCCAGGTAGACCTGGTGTCTGACCAGGGTCGCATGGCCGGTGTCATGGTCCACGCCTTTGATTTGCCGCAAGGCGGGATCGGGGCCTATTTCCCCGAGGCGAACGCCCTCACCGGTAACGCAGTGGACCACCGCAGCCGGACGCCGGCGTTCAAGGCCACGCCGGTCACGGTGGAAGTCGCGGCGGCGGGCTGAAACAAGGAGACGACCGATGCGCACCTCCCGGCCGAAACTGATTCCAGGCGCCGCGCTGTGCCTGTTGCCGCTGGCAGCAAGCGCGGATATCGAGATCGAGCGCTGGAACCCGGCGGGGTTGTCGCAGCCCGACGGCTACTCGCAGCTGGTCACCGTGAAGGGCGCGACAAAAACCATCCTGCTCGGTGGCAAGGCCGGCATCTATCCGGACGGCAGTTTCCCGCCGACCCTGGCGGGGCAGTCGAAGCAAATGTGGCAGAACGTCGCCACTGCCCTGAAGGCCGCCGGCGCCGGACCGGAAGACGTGGTCGAGATCCAGGTGTTCATCGTCGACCTGGCCAACGCCAACCCGGAGCCCGCCTATGACGACATCCGCGCCTTCTTCCCGGCCGGCCACAAGCCGGTATCCATGGTGATCGGGGTGTCCGCGCTGGCCTATGACGGCCTGCTGATCGAGGTGAACGTGCGCGCCATGGTGGCCGACTGACTGCCTCGCGGGCCGCGGCACTTGCAATGCTGCGCAGGGATTGGCGAAATGCGCGGCAATCAGGGCCTGAATAGCAGGACACGTCTATGGCAACGGCAGCGCAGGCGGCGACCACGGTGGAGTGGCCGAATCTCGAGAAACTGCAGAAACGCCTCTGCAGAGCGGTCGGCAAGGCGATTGCCGACTACAGCATGATCGAAGCCGGCGACCGGGTCATGGTCTGCCTGTCCGGCGGCAAAGACTCCTTTGCGATGCTCGATATCCTGCTGCTGCTGCGCGAGCGAGCACCGGTGGACTTCGACCTGGTCGCGGTGAACATGGACCAGAAGCAACCCGGGTTCCCCGCGGACGTGTTGCCGCGTTACCTCGACAACCTGGGTATCGAGTACCACATCGTCGAGAAAGACACCTATTCCATCGTCAGGGACAAGATTCCGGAAGGCCGCACGACCTGCGGGCTTTGCTCGCGCCTGCGCCGCGGCACGCTGTACGGTTTCGCCGAGCGGATCGGCGCAGACAAGATTGCGCTGGGCCATCACCGCGACGACATCGTCGAGACGCTGTTCCTGAATCTCTTTTTCGGTTCCAGGCTGGCCGCGATGCCGCCGAAACTGCGCTCCGATGACGGGCGCAACGTGGTCATCCGTCCATTGGCCTACTGCGCGGAACCGGATCTCGCTCGCTACGCAACGCTTCGCGACTTCCCGATCATCCCATGCAACCTGTGCGGCTCGCAGCCCAACCTGCAGCGCCAGCAGGTGAAGCAGATGCTCGCCGACTGGGAGCGGCAGCACCCGGGTCGCACGAACCTGATCTTCGGCGCTTTACAGAACGTGGCACCCAGCCAGCTGGCCGACCCGGCACTGTTCGACTTCGCGTCGCTGCGGCGGGTTAGCGACGGGGCCAGCAGCGGCGCGGCCATTGCCGGGACTGCTGCTCAGAGTGCGGTGGCAGGCTGAGTCGCGGCTTGCAATCTGCGCCGACTCTCTGAACACTCTGGCGCCGCCAACCCGGACCCACCTATGCCGAGCGTTAACGAAGTCGACCTGCATGCATTGCCGATAGATCGCTACGAAGGCGTGGCCAACAAGGGCGTCGTCGAGCAGATCCGGGCAACGGCCGCGCAGCTCATCGAGAAGATCGATGGACGGGTGGTCTGGCACGTCAATTCCACGGCCGCGGGCGGCGGGGTCGCTGAAATGCTGCCCGCTCTGCTCGGCTACTGCCGGGGATTGCAGCTGAACACGCGCTGGCTGGTCATCAGCGGCGAGAAGGAATTCTTCAGGGTCACGAAGCGACTGCACCACGCGCTGCATGGTGAAAACGGCGACGGCTCGCTGCTGGACGGCCAGGCGCGGCAGATCTACGAAGCCACGATGCGGGCCAACGCGCCGGAGATCATGGCGCTGGTGCGGCCCGGCGACATTGCGATTTTGCACGACCCGCAGACCATTGGCCTCGCGCCCGCGCTGCAGGAGCACGGGGTGCGCGTGATCTGGCGCTGCCACATCGGTCGGGCCGCGCCGACGGACGATACCAGGGTGGCGTGGCGATTCCTGGAACCGTATCTGGACTGCGCCGTGCAGTACGTGTTCTCGCGCGCGGAGTACGTTCCCGAGCGACTGAATCACGACAAGTCGAAGGTCCTGCCGCCGAGCATCGATGCGTTTACGCCCAAGAACCAGGCGATGAACGACGCCGCGGTGCTGACGATCCTGGTTCACATGGGCATCCTGTTTGGACCGATGCCGGCGAAACCCGATTTTGAGTACCTGCGCAGCGACGGGTCGCGCGGCCGGGTGGACCGCTACGCTGACATCATTCGCTGCGGGCCCGCATCGGGCAACACCACGCCGCTGGTGACCCAGGTGTCGCGGTGGGACCCGTTGAAAGACCAGATCGGGCTGATGCACGGTTTTTGCCGCTGGCTCGAACGGGGCAAAGACAATGGCGCCGAACTGATCCTGGCCGGGCCCAGCGTCAGCGGCGTGGCTGACGACCCCGAGAGCGCCGACACGTTTCGTGAAGTGTTTCTCGCGTGGTGCAACCTGCCCCACGAGACGCGTTCGCGCGTGCACCTCGTGATGTTGCCAATGGTGGACGTCGAGGAAAATGGGGCCATGGTCAACGCGCTGCAACGCCACTCGGCCGTGGTGGTGCAGAAGAGCCTGCAGGAAGGCTTCGGCCTCACGGTCACCGAGGCCATGTGGAAAGGCCGGCCGGTCATCGCCAGCCGGGTCGGGGGCATCCAGGACCAGATCACCGATCGGGAGAACGGCCTGTTGCTGGACGATCCCGCCGATCCCGATGCCTTTGCAGCGGCGCTGGAACAGTTGTTCGACGATCCCGCCTTTGCGGCGCACCTGGGCAACGCTGCGGAGGCGACGGTGCGTGAGCACTATCTCGAGACGCGCAGCGTGCTCGATCACCTGGAGCTGCTGCTCAGCCACTGCTAAACCGATGCTTGCCGGGGTCAGGACATGAGGAGACTGTTACTGATGGTCGCACTGGGTTTAACGACACTGATCACAGCCGGAACCGGTGTGGCTGAGGACCGCAGGGAAACCATCGCGGTGATCGGTACAGGCCGCGTGGGTGGCGCCCTGGGCCCGCGGCTCGGCGCGCTGGGCTACCCGGTGATTTACGGTTCGCGCACGCCGGGCAGCGACAACGCGGCGGCGCTGGTGGCCAGGAGCGGCGAGCAGAGTCGTGCGGCCTTGCCCGGCGAATCGGTAAGCGGCGCCGACATCGTGATTCTCGCGGTCCCGTGGCAGGCCATCGATGCAACGCTGGCCGGCCTCGGCCCACTGGACGGCAAGATCGTCATCGACATCACCAACGCGCTGCGGGTTAACGAGCAGCGCATGATGGAACTAGCGGTCGACACTTCGGCCGGTGAAATCATTCAGCAGCGGATACCCGGCGCCAGTGTGGTCAAAGCCTTTAACGCAGCAGGGTCACATGTGATGGCCGACCCGGCGGCAGGCGGCGGGCCGGTGACGATTCCGCTGGCCGGTGACGATGCGGCAGCGAAGGCGCGGGTCGCCGCGCTGGTGGAAGAACTCGGTTTCGACAGCCTGGATGTCGGCCCGCTAGGCCACGCCCGCTACCTGGAAGGCATGGCGGTGCTGTACATGGTGCCGTACATGAGCGGCCGGACCGACGAGGCCTTCGAGTACTACCTGCGCACCGGCACCGCGCCGAAACGCGATTTCGAGGTGCGGCCGGCCGAATAGCGACGTCAGAGCCGCGCCTGGGTCGCCTCGTACTCGTTCAGTTCCTGCCGGCGGCGGGCCCGCTCAATCTTCAGGTTGTCGAGTTCGTTCTCGATGGTGCCGTATTCCTCGGCCAGGTTCTTGGTCTTGACCAAGAGCGACGCACGTTCCTCGGGGGTGGACTGGTCGCTGATCATGCGCACGCCGGCGTTGGTCAGCTCATCTTCGATGTCGTTGAGCCGGCGCTCCTTTGAGCGAATCTGGGTTTCAACCTGGCTGACCGAGCTGCGCAGGTTATACAGCCGCTTGCCGTCGCTGTACGCGGCATAGAAGTCCACGTCGAGGTCAGCGGGGCAGATGCCGGAATAGCTCGCGCCGCGCACACCGAGGTTGTAGCCGTTTTCGGGCTGGCAGAATTCACGCAGCCCCGCGTCGCGGCCCTTCTGATAGGCCTGCAGGTCCGGTGCAATGCCGTGCTTCGCGCAGGCCTTGCGATGGTTGCCGATGCGGTCGGCCGTTGAGCCTCGCACGCCGTCTTCATAGCCGATGGCCTGCCAGTCGGCGACCATGCATTCCTGTCCGCTCATGCTCGCGCAGCCCTGCATGACGATTGCGATGGCGGCCAGTCCGATAATCTTGCGGTAGTCCATTTGGGTCCTCCCGGTGCGCCCATGAAGACTGTGGCTTCATTACGCTAACCCGCAGCCGGACCGCCCTCTGTGACCGCGCTCACGTTTCGCCGGGCACCCGGCGGCCGATGGCGCTAATGGCGACGCAGTTCCGACGCCGCCCGGCGCTTCAGCTTTGTTCCGGGCGCCGTGCGTCGTCCGGGTCCCACTCGATCAGGTTGATCAGCACGCCGTCAGGATCCCGGAAGCACATCTCGCGCTGCTTCAGCTGTGCGCCGATGCGCAGGCGTACCGGTGCGCACAGGATGTGGTGGCCGCCGGCACGCAGCGCAGCGGTTACCGGGTCCAGGTCGGCGCAGTAGAACACCAGGCAGGTTTCGCCCTGGTTGATGGATTCCTGGGTTCTGTGCACCGGGGGCGGTTCAGGCCGGCTGATCTCGAACAGGCCCACCATGCCCCAGGCCGGACCAGGCGCCTTCAGGATACAGGCGCGCGTTGCGCTGCCCGCCGGCATACCCAGCAGCTCGTGCGCATTGCCGTCGGTGAGTTCGCCTTCGAACCAGGTCTCATCGAGGCCTATCACGTCGCGGTAGAAAGCCCGCGACTTTTCCAGGTCGCCGACAAACAGGGCGCTGCGCACCATCGGGCTGATTCGGGGCATCACGTTTTCCTCTAGGTCAGGGGCAGCGCCGGACCGTCCAGCTGCCAGGTGCGGCGCAGGAATTGCCACAGATCCAGGAACGACTGGCGATAGGCGTTGTCGTTGTAGCCCATCGTGTAACCGTCACGGTTACCGCACTTCGAGAAGGCCCGGAAGGCGCCGAAAGGATTGTCCACGGAATAACCGGTGGTCATCTCAATGTTGCTGCCGTCGGCCAGCCACTTCATCAGGCAATCGCGGGTGACGACAGCGCCTGCCTTGAATGCCTGCGGGTAAGGGTTGTCCCAGCCATGCCCGGCGCCGGCATAGACTTTCAGCTCCACGTTCACCCCGAGGTCCCGCAGGCGATCGCGGAATGCCTCGCAGGCGGGGATAGACATGGACTCGTCCTGCCCGCCCATCATGATCAGCAGCGGGCTGCCCTCGACGCGGAAATCTTCGAAATCGACCATGCACCCGCCATAGAACATCGCGTAGGCACTGAAGCGGGGGCCGTCGGCGCCGAGCACGTTGGCGATGACCGGTTCGAACATCATGTACAGGGTGGAGCCTGCACCGAGGGAGAATCCGGTGACGCCGATCTTCGACGCGTCGATGTACGGGTGGTCCTGCAGGGCAAGCAGCGCGCTGAGCGCATCTGCCATCTGGGTGAAAATCGGTGCCTTCTGCAAGCGTTCCATGTAGGGGTCAGTGCTGCGCAGGTTGCGGGCGGTGAAAGTGTCTACCGCAAGGCCGGCGATGCCGTTGCGCGCGAGCTTCATTGCGAGGTTGACGCTGCGCCCTGTCCAGTCGCCGCCGGAGCCGTGCAGGATGACCATGGCCGGCACCGGGTTGTCGGCGGAAGCCCCCGGCGGCAGTACCAGCGTGCCGCCGGAAGACTGCTTCTGTGCAGTTGCCCCGCCGTTCTGGAAGTCGTGGCCGCTCCGGGCGTTAAAGCTCGGAAAACCGACGACGCCGTATGGGCTGCTGGCAAACGGTGTTTCGTAGTACACGTCTACCACCGGTTCTGTCCGCGGCCAAAGCTGGGCGGCACCATAGGCCGCAAGCCCCAGCACGGCGGCTGCCGCGATTCTTTTCAGCCACTTCATCGTTTGCTGGTCTCCCGTGGGCCGGGCTGGTCTTGCCACTAGCCAGGCTCGTTATAATGAACAAACCCTGCGGAGTACACTGATGAAAAGAATCTTGCTGCTGTGGCTGGTCGTATTATTGAGCTTTGCCCCGGGCGCGTGGGCCGGCAGCCACGAGCAGGCCACGGCGGCAGCAGAAGCGACGGCAGGCGACCGCGTTGCGCGCGTCGCCGGCGGTCAGTCTGTCACGCTGGCGGAATCGAAGAATTCCGCCAGGCAGTGGGCCGAGCGGCGGCCGGACTACCGGGCACTGCGGCCGAAGTAGCGCTAGCTCACTGTTCGCCAGGCGTGGCCGGCAGGTCGGCCAGGCTGGTGCCCGTGGCATAGAGATATTCCACGACCTGGCCCATCTGCTGGGCCGTGTAGCTCAATTTCCGTTTCACGGCCCAGGCCCCGAGTATTGGCGGCACCCAGAAGTCCGGCTGCATCGTGGCATTGAACCTCAGCCGGGTGCCGCCGGCCGTGTCTTCCAGGCGCCAGTGCGTTGCGTAGAAGCGAAAGTCGCTGCGTTCCGGGTCGGCAACGGTCACGATTTCGGTGGTTGGCACTGGCCACATTCTCTCCACCTTCTCGAAGCGCGTGCAGAAAATCCACGCGCAGCTGTCGACCAGGGTGTAGCCCACCAGCACACCGTCTTCGCCGGGTGGCAGATAGCGTGTGGTCACCATGCCATCCACGAGACGGTGAAAGTGATTGAAGTCCACCAGGACGTCGAAGACGAAGTCCCGCGGCGCTGCAACGACGCTCTCCGCTTCGAGCAGAAAGGTCTTGCCGCGCTTGATGACGTCGATTCGCTCCACCTCGACCGCGGCACTGCCTTCAGCGCCGAGGAGCAGGCACAGGAAGACCGCCGGGCCGGTTCGCCAACGGGCTTTGTCTGCAGGCTTCATATTGATGGAGTTCGGCCCGCCGGGCCGGGCCGTTTCAGGTTGCCGGTGCCGAGGCCTGGTCAGGCAGGCGTGCGAACCTTGTAGTTGCCACGCGCTTCGTCGAACTCGAGTACGACCTGCCCCTGCTTCGCGGCGTCTTCCAGCAGATCCGAGAAACTCTTATAGCCGTAATAGGCCTCGCTGAAACCGGGGTATACGCGTTTTACCGTCTGCTTCACCATGGAGCCCCAGACCGGGTCGTAGTCAGACTCCAGCGACTCGACGGTCTCGGCGATTCGGTCCAGCGCCTCCTGCTCCTTCGTGGACTTGGCCTTCCCCTTGCCGCGTTTCTTGCGCGTACTGCGCTTGCGCGACACCTCGATCAGGTCGTCGTAATACACGAACTCGTCGCAGCTCGATGCCAGGATATCCGACGTGGAGTTGCGGACGCCACAGCCCAGCACGCGCTTGTCGTTCTCCTTCAGCTTCGATACCAGCGGCGAGAAGTCGCTGTCGCCGGTGAGCAGCGCGAAGACATCGATGTGGGTTTTTGAATAGCAGAGGTCGATGGCATCCACCACCATCCGGATATCGGCGCTGTTCTTGCCGCTCATCCGTGAGCGCGGAATGTCCACCAGCTCGATACCCAGGCGGTGAAATTCCCGCGTGAACTTCGCGTACTGACTCCAGTCGCAGTACGCGCGCTTGTAGACGATGCGGCCCTTTTCCAGCAGCCGCTTGGTGATCAGCTCGATCTGGAACTCGGCACCCTTGATGTCCTTGACCCCGAGTGCCAGGTTCTCAAAGTCCACGAATACGGCAATCTTTGGTTCGTCATTCATGGCTGCATTTTAGCAGTCCGTTCCGGCGGTCGCGCCGCGAGTTGGCAGCAGCCGGTTGAGC
>CAJIBG010000358.1_pt1 | contig 10359 bp, 11 predicted proteins | sample 9199281 | NCBI WGS metagenome assembly CAJIBG01 (sample SAMEA7708292, study PRJEB35096) | sediment metagenome | biome: marine neritic benthic zone biome [ENVO:01000025]; feature: sediment [ENVO:00002007]; material: shallow marine sediment [ENVO:03000034] sea grass bed [ENVO_01000059] ... | reverse complement strand
CCGGCGAGGCTGCCGAGGTCCGCCGCCAGGAACGGGATCCACGCGAAGATCGCGATCTGCTTCAGGTCGAAGCCACGCGCCTGCGACAGGTACAGCGGCAACCACGAGATGTAGAAGTAGAACGCGCCGTCGTTCACGAAGCGGCTCAGCATCAGGCCCCACATCTCGCGTCGCTGCAGCAGCTCCAGGATGTTGCGGCGCGGCCCGCCGGCGTCCGCCGGACTTGCGTCCTGGCCGGCCCGAATCAGCGCCCGTTCGTCATCGCCCAGCCGCGGGTGATCGGCCGGCCGGTGGTAATACCGTTGCCAGATCCACAGCCACAGGAAACCCGCGGCGCCCGGCACGATGAAGGCCCATTGCCAGCCGAAAGCAAGGATCAGAAAACCGAGCAATGGCGGCGAAATCAACGCACCCAGGCCGGGCCCCAGCGCCACGATGCCGGTGGCAAGACTCCTTTCGCGGGCGGGAAACCACTCAGCCACGGCCTTCAGCGCCGCCGGGAAATTGGCTGCCTCCGCCACGCCGAGCAGACCGCGCAGGCCCAGGAAACTCCAGAAACCGCGGCCGGCCGCACACAGCATGCCGGCCAGGCTCCAGGCCACGACCGCAATGCTGAAGGCGCGCTTGGTGCCGAGCCGGTCTATGACCGGGCCGGCAAACAGGTGGCCGATCGCGTAGGCGAACAGGAAGCCCGACACGATGAAACCGAACTGCGTGTTATCGAGAGCAAACTCGGCGGTAATCACCGGCGCGGCGACGGCAAAAGCCTGCCGGTCCACGTAGTTCACCGTGGTGATCAGGCACAGCAGGATGGCTATTTGCCAGCGGACTCCCGGCATTAGCGACGGGGCGTGTGCACGCCCGCGGACCAGCCGGTGGTGCCCAGGGCGTGTTCGGCAAACTCCAGCGGCTCGGCCTCCAGCGTCGTTCCCAGACCGGCGTTCCAGCGATTCAGGAATCCAAACAGTGATACCACGGCCGCGATTTCGAGTATTTCACGCTCATCGAAATTTGACTGGAGGCGACTGAAGTCGGCATCGGTGACAGCGGATGGCGTCTGCGCGGCGGCGCGCGCGTAGTTCAGGGCCGCGCGCTCGGGCTCGTTGAACGCGGCATGGGTATCGAATTCCCAGATGCCCGCCTGCTTGTCGGCAGCAACGCCTTCCTGGTGCAGCCCCAGGGCATTGTGCGCGACACAGTACTGGCAACCCGCCGCGGCGCTGGCGATGGTCGCCACCAGTCGCTTCAGTTCCATCGTTACTGTGCCCGGCGAGAAAATCACGCCCACCATCGGCGCCAAGGCCTGCAGCAATTCCGGCCACCGTGCCATCGTCATCACGTCGTTCGCCGTGAAGCCCATGGTCTGCTCGGCGAAATCGATCAGCGGCTGGAGATCCGCGGGAACCTCGTCGGCCGGCAACGGCGCAATCCGTGTCATTTGCGAGTCCTCGATCCACAGTGGTCGGCGCCCGGGACAGACAGGCTCAGCCGGCGACAGTTAACCCCCACCCACACGTGGTCTGCCCGCAGCCGTCGCCTTGATCACCCCTCGGACGGGGCGATATTCTGACCCTTTTGAGCCCGAGGAACCAATATGAGCGCGGCCCCGGAAAGTTTCAGTCCGTCCTCCGATACGCAGGCCTTCCTGGCTGGCCGGCACGACCTGTTGATCGGTGGCGAGCGGGTCCCGGCCAGCTCGGGTGAGCGTATCGACGTCTTCGACCCGGCCACGGAAGCGAAAATTGCCGACGTCGCGGGGGCCGGGCCGCAAGACATTGACCGGGCCGTGGCGGCAGCCAGGGCCGCATTCAAAGGCGAATGGTCGACGATGACCGCGTATGAGCGAGCCCGCCTCATGCTCAATTACGCCGACCAGATCGAGCAGCACCTGCCCCTGATCGCCGAGGTCGAGGTGCTCGAGAACGGCATGCCGCGGATGATCTCCGAGTACACCATCGCGAAATTTGGTGCCGAGTTCATGCGCTACTACGCCGGTTGGGTCACCAAGATTCACGGCATGACCATTCCGGTATCACCCATGGACGCCCGCAATGGTGAAACGCTGACCTACACGAAGCGCGAGCCGGTAGGCGTCGTGGGCGCGATTACACCGTGGAATGCGCCGCTGGCCATGGCAATTCTCAAGCTCGCGCCGGCCCTGGCAACCGGCTGCACGATCGTGCTGAAACCTGCCGAGCTGACGCCGCTGACGGCGCTGCTGCTTGGCGAACTGGCGCTGAAGGCCGGCATTCCAGCCGGTGTCGTCAATGTCGTGCCCGGTTACGGCCGCACCGCCGGTGCCGCACTGTCGGAACACGCCGACGTCAACAAGATTTCCTTTACGGGTTCAACAGCCGTCGGCAAAGAGATTATTCGCGCATCGGCGGGTAACCTGAAAAAAGTGACACTGGAACTCGGCGGCAAGTCACCGTTCGTCGTGTTTCCGGATGCCGACCTCGAGCGCGTGATCCCCGGCGCGGTTCGTGGCGTGTTTTTCCTGCAGGGTCAGAACTGCATGGCCAGCACGCGCCTGTTTGTTCACGAAGACGTGTTCGAGCCCGTGGTGGACGGCATCTGCCAGATGGCCGGTGCCATGCAGCCTGGGCCGGGACTCGATCCTGCGTCGATGCTCGGGCCCCTGATCTCCGGGCAGCAACGCGAGCGCGTGCTGAGTTATATCGATGCGGGCAAGCAGACTGATGCCGAATTGCGCTGCGGCGGCGAAGCCCTGCCCGGCAAGGGTTTCTTCCTGCAGCCTACCGTGTTCGCCCGCACCAACATGAACATGCAGATTGCCCGCGAAGAAATCTTCGGCCCGGTGTTGTGCGTGCAGGCCTTCAGCGACTCCGACAGCCTGGACGCCATTGCTGCGGAAGCCAACAACACAGACTACGGCCTGTCAGGTAGCGTGTGGACCAGGGACATCTCGGTGGCACACAAGATGGCGAGCCTGATCGACTCCGGGCAGGTCAGCATCAACTGCCATGCAGCGGTGGATCCGGCGATCCCCTTCGGTGGCAATAAACAGTCAGGGTGGGGCCGGGAGTTCGGTATGGAAGGCCTGGAACCCTACCTGAAGACCAAAGCCACTACGGTCCTGTTCTGAGTCAAACAGTACGGATTCACGGGCGGCAGTCTGTAAGCTCCAAGCCGTTCATTCACCAGTTGCAGGGAGACTGTCGATGGCCTTTGTTCACGCCGTGATTGCGCTGGCACTGATCCAGTTCTTTGTCTACGGGTTCCTCGTTGGCCGGGCCCGGGTGCAGTACAACATCCCCGCCCCCGCCATTACGGGCCACGAGATCTTCGAGCGCTACTATCGTGTGCACTACAACACGATGGAGCAACTGGTGAAGTTCATCCCCGCCGTGCTGCTCTTCGCGTATTACGTTAACGCCCCTGCGGCCGCAATCCTGGGCCTGGTATTCATCGTCGGGCGTGTCGTTTACTTCCGCGCCTATATTGCTGATCCGGCCAAGCGCGGTGCGGGCTTCGGGCTCACGGCCCTGCCCACCACCATACTGTTGCTGGGGGGCCTGGGCGGCGCACTCTGGGCAGCAATCGGCTCGACCTAGAGCGCCTGCTGCAACTAGTAGTGCGGCGGCTTGTCGCCAGCGGGGTCGCCGTCCGTCTCGACTCCATGGTCAGCCTGCAGCCGTTCCTTGAGTCGCTCGAGACCCCGTTCCAGCCTGTCGATACAGCTTTGTTGCTTGACCAATACGTCGCTCAATTCGTTCAGTGAATGCTCAACGTGAGCGAGCTTGATCTCCAGTTCGGTCAATCGATCGTGCATGTTCTTGCTCTGCCATGTCCCCGATATCTGCCGAAGCCACCGGTGCTGATTGCAGTCACCAGGTCCAATGGGGCATTAAGTTCAGCGGTCTAGTGTGATCCGTTTCATAGCGCCCAGATGCCCGTGCGCATATAGTTTCGCTTCCTACAGGGCGCCCACGACAATCAAAGTCTCCATGCGAGCTAGGCGTGGGCGCCCGCTTTTCTCTGTCACCGGCCAGGATCTCAAGGGTCAACTCGTCGGGAACCCCGCCGAAGTACCTGTAGAGAGAGTTGATCCGCCAACCTTTGGATCTTACTCGCATCGAGCCATGAATTCGGTGACGGCTCCAGTGAGCGCGCTGTCCGGATCATTCAGACCTTCGATGGCAGAAAAGTGGTGTTTATCCTGCTGGATCCACAAGTCTCCGCCAAGACCGTTGGCTTGCCGTGCCGCATGATATTCCGTCGCTAACCGTCTTATTTCCGCTGTCTCATCCGCGCCGCAGGAGATCAGCAGCGGCGGACCGGAACGCGGGACGTTGAGACACGGGCTCTGACGAAGAATCACTTCGTGGGTCAATTGCAGGCGGGGCTGCAGATACGAATATGGCAATGCACGAAGGTCGTGAATGCCGCTGATGGAAACGCCGCCCTTGATCAGGTCCTCAGGCAAACCGTACTCGGTGCCCCAGTCAGTGCCCGATAGCATCGCCACCTGTTGCCCACCGGCAGAATGACCGGAGACAAAAATTCGCGAAGGATCAGCATTGTAATTCCGCGCTTCGACATGCAACCAGGCGATCAAAGCCCGGCTTTGGCGGGTAATTTCCGGGATGGTGACTTTCGGGCAGAGCGCGTAATTCATCACGGCAACCGTTATGCCATGAGCGACGAGCCCGTTGGCCACCAGGCTGAATTCCTTGCTGCTTAAACTGAACCAATAGCCGCCATGGATGAATACAACCAGCGGCGAGCCGGGCTCCCTGGCGGGAAAGATGTCGACCGTTTCATCCACGGTCGGCCCATAGCGGATATCCAGCGTGCAATCGAGGTTGCTTCGCGCTGCGGCGCTCTGCTGGATATAGAAATCAAGCCAGTCTTTGAACGTGGGCACCGTCAGCTTGAAGTCATATTCAAGATCGATCTCTTGCTGCGTCGTGAAGTTCCGGTACAGGTTCATGGGTTTGGCTTGGGCGGTCGATTTGGGTAGAACGAACTGCGGTTCTTACCAGGGAACAACGGTGCCAAAGCGGTCCAGGCACTGGCCCGTATCGGCCAGGGTCAGGCGTGCAAAGCAGCGCTGCTGCTCGCGAACGCTGTCGGCCGTCTCGATGTGGGCAATCTCGCCACCGAGATCGGTCTTGCACCAGCCCGGCGCCATCGCAATCACGATGATATCCGGCCACTCTATTGCCATGCCCCGCGTGATCATGTTCAGCCCGGCCTTGCTGGTGCGGTAGGCGTAGGACTTGCCCTGCGTGTTTTGCGCGATCGAGCCCAAATCGCTGGTCATCATGACCAGCAGCGGCCGTTCGGCCCGGGCAAGTTGCGCGTGGAAGGCCACCGCAACCTTGAACGGCGACAGCAGGTTGACTTCGAGTATCTGCCGCCAGATCCCGTAGTCCATGTGTTCCAGGCCCTGGTAGCCCATGCCGTCGGGAAAACCCTGGGGACCGAAGGTCCCGGCATTGTTCAGCAGTACCTCGATAGTCTCGTTCTGCAGCCCGGCGGCAAGCGCATCGATCGCTGCATGATCCGTGACATCCAGAACCAACGGTTCAATTTGGTCCGGGAAAGCCCGCTGCAGCTCAACCAGCGCTTCGGACCCAGCCGGATCGCGCGCGCAGGCAAGCACGCGCCACCCCTGCGCTGCGTAAGCCCGGGCATGTTCCAGGCCGATACCACGGTTCGCGCCGGTAATCAGTACGGTGGGCATACGCGGCCGCTCAACCCGGGACTGCCAGGTCAGCATTGTGCTGACCCCACATCATTACGCGGAAGAACTCGCTGTCGAGCAGGCTCTGCGGATAAGTGGGGGCCGGCGGTTTCAATGCGTTCAGCCGCGCTACCGTGTCAGCATCCAGGACAAGCTCTGTCGCGCCAAGATTGTCCAGGAGTTGTGCCAGTTTGCGCGCACCGAGAATTGGAATCAGCGGTTCCGCCCTGTGCCGCAATTGCCAGGCCAGCGCCAGCTGCGCGGGGCCACAGCCCAGTGCCGAGGCGATTTCGCTGAGGCCTGCGGCCGCCGCCTGGTTGACCTCGGTCATCGTGCGCGCCCGCATGGGACTTTCGGCAAGCCTCGCCCCTGCCCGTGCTGCCGGGTCGCTGCCAGGGTCGAATTTACCCGTGAGAAGGCCCCCGGCCAGCGGGCTCCACGTCGTGATAGCCATGTGCTGAGTTGCCGCGAGTACCGGGAAGTCCGCCTCGATGGAACGCTCCAGCAGGTTGTAGTGCAGCTGCAAAGCGGTGAACGCGGTCAGGCCGCGTTCGGCGGCCAGTGTGTTAGCGGCCGCGACCCACCAGGCCGGCGCATTGCTGACACCGATGTGGAGTACCTTGCCGGCGCGCACCTGGTCATCCAGTGCTCTCATCACTTCCGCAACGGGCGTACGCTGGTCCCAGCCGTGAACCCAGTACAGGTCCACGTAGTCGGTATCCAGTCTGCGCAGGCTGTCCTCCAGGGAACAGACCAGGTTTTTGCGGTGGTTGCCACCCGCGTTCGGGTCATCGGGGCGCGCATTCAGCGTGTACTTGGATGCAATCACATAGCGATCACGCTCCGCACCCGCGAACTTGCCGAGCAGTTGCTCGCTGGTGCCACGGTTGTAGATATTGGCCGTATCGAAAAAATTGCCGCCGGCCTCTACATACGCGTCGAAAATCTCCCGGCTGCCTGCCTCGTCGGTACCGATACCGAATTCCTCGCCGAAGGTCATCGTGCCGAGGCACAGCTCCGACACCTTCAGGCCGCTGTGGCCAAGCTCGCGATATCGCATTCGCGTCGTCCCTGTTGTTAAGCGCCCCGCCGGGGATGACGATGCATTGCATCACCTCAGGCGGTACCGCAAAATGTGCCCGCGCTTCCGCAGCGGGAGCACGATAATAAGTCACCAGCAAGGGGTCTCACCATGCCTGAAGAAATCTCTGGCGTCAGCCTGGACATGCTTGAGCAGTTCGGAGTCAACGTCGTCCTCGCCCTGCTGATTTTTTTCATCGGGCGACTGGTGGCGAAATGGCTGACCAGCTTCGTGCGCAAGATGATGGCCAGGACGGAGATGGAAGACACGCTGGAGCGCTTCCTGTGCAACCTGCTCTACGCCCTGCTGATGGTCGTGGTCGTGATCGCCACGATCAACCAGCTCGGTATCCAGACTACCTCGCTGCTGGCCGTGCTGGGTGCCGCGGGCCTGGCCGTCGGCCTGGCCCTGCAGGGCTCGTTGTCGAACTTCGCGGCTGGCGTGCTGATCGTCGCCTTCCGGCCTTACAAGGTCGGTGACTACGTCGAGGCGGGCGGCGTGGCCGGTACGGTGGAAGAAGTGCAGATTTTCACCACGGTACTGAAGTCACCGGACAACAAGCAGATCATCGTGCCGAACAGCCAGATCATGGCAGCGGAAATCGTCAACTACTCGGCAAAAGACACGCGCCGTATCGACCTCGTGGCCGGCTGCGGCTACGACGACGATCTCGACAAAGTGCATCGCGTGCTGAACGAAATCGTGAATGGCGACGATCGCGTGCTGCAAGACCCCGCACCCACGATTGCCGTATCGGAACTGGCCGACAGCAGTGTGAATTTCGTCGTGCGGCCCTGGGTAAACTCGGCGGACTACTGGGGCGTGTACTTCGATCTCACGGAGCAGATCAAGAAGCGCTTTGACCAGGAGGGCATCGCCATTCCGTTCCCGCAGCGGGACGTGCACGTGTACCAGCACGGGAGCGCCGGCGCGTAGGCTTCGAGCGGGGCGCGGATCAGCGGGTCATGCGCAGCAGGTACTCGAGCATCCTGCGCTCGCGTTCTGCATTGCTTTCGTAGCCGACCATGGGGGGGTAACGCATCCGGTTACCGGGTACGACGGCGGCCGGATCGGCGATGAAAGCTGCCATGATTTCCGGCGTCCAGACCAGCCCGTTGTCGCGGGCCTGCAGAAACGCCGTGGAATAGGCGAAATTGTCCACGACCCCCGCTGGCTGGCCGAAGATGCCGTGCAGGTTCGGACCCACGCGGTTCTCGCCGCCCGCTTCCAGCGTGTGGCAGAAACGGCACCACGTGAAGGCTTCTTTCTGGGCCGCCAGCTCCGCGTCAGAAATCGGCGGCAATTCCACGGCATAGAAATCGGGCAGAGCCTGGCCCGCGAGGAGGCTGTCGATTTTGGCCTGGCTCACGATATTGTCGCTGGCGAAAGGCACCACACCGAACCACCAGTAAGGAAAATACAATGCGAGGCCGAGAAACGCGGCCAATACCACGGCATGAAACACGCGGGTCGTGACTGAAGCACTCAAGATTGCAGCTCCCTGATCGCTGTTGCGGTGACAGACTAGACGGCGGCGCCAGGCCACAGGCGGCGCAGGCCCACGCGGTAGCGAAGGTGCTGATAGGCGCCGAAACACAGCCAAATGGTGACCAGCATCAGGTAGTAGAAGCCCAGCGCGCTGTGCAGATACCCGGTGGGTATGCGCACCGACTCGCTGGGTTGCATCAACACCGGCAGATAGGTGCCGAAGAAACCCACGTTGCGGCCTTCCGCCCACGCGTAAAACGGCCCGATCACCGCTTCACCGGCAAAGGTCAGCAACAGGGCCAGCAGAATGGCGCGGTTGAAGTTGAAAGATGCCGCGGGCAAGCCATCCGGCGCGCTGGGCGCCGGGCCCCGAAACCACCAGACCAGCCGCCCGATCACCAGCACGAACACCACGAAGCCCAGACTGTCATGCAGCATCTGCAGCGGGGCGCGCTGATCCAGCGGCGTGCGCGGCAGGTTGACGATATTGATGAACAGGGCCACGAAGCTGACAAACAGCAACCAGCCCAGCCAGGTGGCGATTCGATCCTGGCGTCCGGCCTGAGGCAACTCTGGCATCCGGTGGTCTCCGGCGTTGACGAAAACGGCGCTCATGGTAGCCAGCGGCCGGCCAAAATGCACCACGCTGCAGGGCCTCTGCAGGGGTCGGCAATTGCCAGGTGGCACTTGGCTTTAGGGCCCGGCCTGACTAAGATTGACCGCTTGACGGTCAGGCCAGGAGCCTTTCAAGGATGAGTTCGACCCGCCCGATTCGGGCCCTGCTGCGCGGCCTGGAAGTGCTGCACGTACTGAACCAGAACAACGGCGCGACGGTCTCCGAGGTCGCCGCTGCCATCGATCTGCCGCGCACGACAACCTATCGCATACTGGAGACGCTCTGCGTCGCCGGCTACGCCTATCGGGCCAAGAGTGACGAGCGCTATCGCCTCACCATCATGGTCCGGGGCCTCAGCGACGGCTTCGACGACGAAGCCTGGGTGACGCAGATTGCCCGGCCCTACATGTACGAGCTGTGCCGGGACCTGGTGTGGCCGGTGGCCATCGCGACCTTGTCGGGCGCGACGATGCTGATTCGCCAGACCACCGACCACGAGAGCCCGCTGGCGGTGGAAAAGCGGGGCCCCGGCTTTCGGGTGTCGCTGCTGGGCTCGGCCAGCGGCATCGCTTACCTGGCCTTTTGCCCAAAGGAACAGCGCGACACGCTGCTCGATATGCTCGCGCAGTCGAAACGCGACGAAGACCGGCCGGCCCGGAATCGCACCAAGATTTACGAGACCCTCGTTGAAGCTCGCCAGCAGGGCTTCGCCGTCTACCGGCGCAAGCGACGCGTATCAGACGAACTCAGCCTGTCGGTCCCCATCATCGTGGACGATCGGCTGCTGGCCACGCTGGCGATCCGTTTTGCCAGCACCGCCGTGGAACTGCCAGATGCGCAGAACCGCTTCCTGCCCAAGCTGCTGTCCACAGCGCAGCGGATCAGTCGCGATTTTTCCACGCAGGAACAACGGGATTTCCTCGTGTCCGTGCCCACGGGCCCGGCACCCGGCACCATCTGAGCCTGCGCAGCCGCACCGGCGGCTCCCTGCACGAATGAAAAGGCCCTGACCCCTGTGACGGGATCAGGGCCTGCAGACCCGCCTGCGACCGGCCGCTCAGGCGGCTTTACGCCGCCGGCTGCCGGCCCGTGCCGGCTTCTTCTTCACCTTGGCAGCGGGTTTCCTGGCCGCGGGCTTCTTGCGTGCGGTGGCTTTGCTCTTGCTCTTGGTCTTGCGCTTGCGTTTCGGCTTCTCCGCAGCCTCGTCGCGGTGCCAGCTCTGGAACACCGGCGTGGCGGGCGCCTCGAGCCCGGTTTCCCGCTTGCAGCGCTTCTTCAACTCCGGAATCGTGCCGCCGAAATCGAAGACCTGGGTCTTGCCACGCTTCTTGGCCATGCGGGCGCGCAATGAGGCCGTCTTCTTTTCATCGACCGTACCGTCGCGCTTCAGCACCACGCCATAGCGCCTCGCGCCGTCTGGCGTCACCAGGCCGGCTTCAACGTCGAAGACGACTTTTGCCGGGT
>CAJIBG010000223.1_pt1 | contig 10359 bp, 11 predicted proteins | sample 9199281 | NCBI WGS metagenome assembly CAJIBG01 (sample SAMEA7708292, study PRJEB35096) | sediment metagenome | biome: marine neritic benthic zone biome [ENVO:01000025]; feature: sediment [ENVO:00002007]; material: shallow marine sediment [ENVO:03000034] sea grass bed [ENVO_01000059] ... | reverse complement strand
TGAACCTGGGTGTGGGGGTTCGGGCCTTCGTAGATCCAGAACAGCGGCATGCCCGGCGGGCCGAACGCGGCTACTTCGCCGTGAGACTCCACGAGCGCGTAGCCCAGTGGCGCCAGGGCCTGGCTGTAGAAATCCCGGCTTTGCTGGCCGGAGCTCACGATCAGGCCTGTGTGATCAATCATTTTTCCCGGTTTCCTGTTGGCGTTGATTGCCTGCGGCCAGCCACGCGTCGAAGGCCGGCGTGGCGCGCTCTTCGAAGGCGTCGCCGCGGCGTTCGATAAACAGTGCGGCAAGACCCTCATTTTCGGCCAGCTGGTAGCCCTCACCTGGGCCCAGCACACTTAGCGCGGTGGCCCAGCCATCGGCCGTCTCGCAATTTTCCGCGATCACGGTGACAGATGCGAGTTGATGGTTCGCCGGCATGCCGGTGCGCGGGTCGATGATGTGGGCGTAGCGCACGCCGTTTGTTTCGAAAAAGTTTCGGTAGTCGCCCGAGGTCGCGACCGCGCCGTCGCGGTGCATGTGCACCGCCAGCTGCACCCGGCGTCCGTCCGGCGCGGGCTGCTCGATTCCCACCCGCCACATGGCACCATCGTGGCGCTGGCCCCGGGTGCGCAGTTCACCGCCGATTTCCACCAGGTAGCTGTCAATGCCGGCGGCATCCAGGGCTGCTGCGACCCGATCGACACCGTAGCCCTTCGCGATCGCGCTGAGATCGATTCGCAGCGCCGGCAATGCCTTGCGCAACGCCGGCGGCGCCACGCGCTGTGACAGCTTGTCCATGCCGACCCGGGCTCTGGCGGTGGCCAGTTCGGCGGCTGACGGCGGTGAGTCCCGCGGGCCCGCCACACCAAAGCCCCAGGCCTCGACCAGGGGACCGACCGTTATATCGAAGGCACCGCCCGTTGCCATTGCGAGGTCCTGGGCGCGCTGCACCAGTTGGCCCAGCTCGCTGCTCACCGGGAACCAGTCATTGCGCTGGTGCTGGTTGAAGAGTGAAATCTCCGCCTGCGGGTCGTAGGTCGACATCGCCGCATTCACGCGCTGCAATTCGCGCTCGACGATGGCCTGCAGATCCGCCTGCTGCAGGCCTGCCGGCAAGGCGGAGACGCGCACGTTGTAGCCCGTGCCCATGGTCTCGCCGCGCAGGGGCGGGGGCGGGCCGGGCGGGGCGCAGGCACCGAGCAAGCTTGCGGCGAGCAGCAGCCAGCAGCTCAGCGGGCACGATAGCCGCCGCAAAGTGTTGCGGAAAGTCAGCATGGCAGCGATAGCATGGGTTCTCTATCATAAGCGGCGCTTTGTTCCTCGCAACGAAGGCCTCTTGGGATGTCCACTCATTTTCGGTTCCGTCGCGGGCTCGACATACCGTTGACCGGCGCACCGGAGCAAACGATCGACGCGGCACAACCGGTGCAGTCCGTGGCCCTGGTCGGCCAGGATTACGTCGGTTTGCGGCCGTCGCTCGAAGTCAAAGTCGGTGACCTGGTGCGGCTGGGCCAGTGCCTGTTTACGCACAAGAAACTGCCCGGCGTGCCTTTCGTCGCGCCCGGCAGCGGTGAAGTCATCGCCATTAACCGCGGGCAGCGGCGCGTATTGCAGTCAGTAGTCATCCGCCTGGATGGGCAGGACGAGCCCGCGGTCGCGTTCCCCGCGCTCGATGGTCACAGCCTTGCAGCGCTGGACCGTGGCACGGTGGTCGACCGACTGCTGAAGTCCGGCCTGTGGACCTCGTTCCGCACCCGACCCTTCAGCAAGATCCCGGCGGCCGACGCCAATCCAGCGGCCATTTTCGTTACTGCCACAGACACGAACCCGCTGGCGGCCGACCCGCGTGTCGTCATCGGCGAACAGGCCGAGAGTTTTCGGGCCGGTGTGGAGGTGCTGACCACGCTGACGGCCGGCAAAGTCTATGTGTGCCAAAGCTCGGGCGACTCGTTACCAAAGCCTGACACCGTGCAGGCGGTCATCGCCGAATTTGCCGGGCCGCACCCCGCGGGGCTGGCCGGCACGCATATTCACTTCCTGGAGCCGGTGAACCTGGCGCGCTGCGTGTGGACCGTGGGCTACCAGGACGTGATTGCCATCGGCAAGCTGTTTACCGAGGGCGTGCTGTGGACCGAGCGGGTAATCGCGGTCGGCGGCCCGATGATCGACAGCCCCAGGCTGCTGCGCACGCGCATGGGTGCCAATGTCGACGATCTGATCCGCGACGAATTGCCACAGGTGGAATGCCGCGTGATCTCCGGTTCGGTCTTGTCGGGTCGGCGAGCGGCCAGCTGGGCGGCGTACCTGGGCCGCTATCACAACCAGCTCAGCGTGCTGGCCGAGGGGCGCGAGCGTGAGCTGTTCGGCTGGATCCGCCCGGGGCGACGGAAATTCTCTGCAACCCGGGTGTTTGTATCGAAGCTGTTCCCGAACCGGCGTTTCGCGTTGAATACATCTCAGAACGGCAGCGCGCGGGCGATGGTACCCATCGGCATCTATGAATCCATGATGCCCCAGGACCTTTTGCCTACCCAGCTGCTGCGCTCGCTGCTGGTGCAGGACACCGAGGTGGCCCAGAAACTCGGCTGCCTGGAACTCGATGAAGAAGACCTGGCGCTGATGTCTTTCGTGTGCCCTGGCAAGTACGACTACGGTCCGGCCTTGCGCGCGAACCTCGACATTATTGAGAAGGAAGGCTGATGCCGAGCTTGCGACGTTGGCTGGACCGGCTCGAGCCGCTGTTCGCGAAGGGCGGGCGCTACGAGAACCTGCACGTGATTTACGAGATGGTCGACACCATCTTCTATTCGCCGCCGGACGTGACCCGGACCTCACCGCACCTGCGCGACGGTATCGATCTGAAGCGGGTGATGATTTACGTGGTGATCGCGGTCATGCCCGCCGCAATCGTCGGGATCTGGAACACCGGCTACCAGGCCAACCTGGCGATGGCCGACCTGGGCGTGGCGGCGGCCCCCGGCTGGCGCGGCGCGACGCTGGCCTGGCTCGGCCTGGGGTACGACCCGGCGAGTATTGCCGACTGCATCTGGCACGGCTTCCTGTATTTCCTGCCCATTTACGCTGTGACGATGGTCGCGGGCGGCGTGTGGGAAGTGCTGTTTGCCGCGGTCCGCAATCACGAGGTGAACGAAGGTTTCTTCGTGACCTCGGCCCTGTACGCGCTGATTCTGCCGCCGACTATTCCGTTGTGGCAGGTTGCGCTGGGTATCAGCTTCGGTGTGGTGATTGCGAAAGAGGTATTCGGCGGCACCGGCAAGAACTTCCTGAACCCGGCGCTGGCCGGCCGCGCGTTCCTGTTCTTCGCCTATCCCGCCGACCTGAGCGGCGACGCCGTCTGGACAGCGGTCGACGGCTTCAGCGGCGCGACACCGCTGGCCGTGGCCGCGAGCAGCGGACTGGCAGGCCTTGAGTCCGCCGGCGTGACCTTGCGCGATGCCTTCCTCGGCAACATCCAGGGTTCGATCGGGGCAACGTCGGCCGCGGCCTGCCTGGTTGGCGCCGTGTTCATGATTTATACGCGCGTCGCGTCGTGGCGGATCATGGCCGGGGTCTTCGTGGGCATGGTGGCCACCACACTGCTGCTGAACGCGGTGGGCAGTGACAGCAACCCGATGTTTGCGCTGAACTGGCAGTGGCACTTCGCGCTCGGCGGTTTCGCCTTTGGCCTGGTATTCATGGCCACCGATCCGGTAAGCGCCGCGATGACGAACCCGGGTCGCTGGGTATTCGGTGCGCTGATCGGGGCGATGACGGTGCTGATACGCGTGGTCAACCCGGCTTACCCGGAGGGCATCATGCTCGCGATCCTGTTCGCGAACCTGTTTGCGCCGGTCATCGACCACGTGGTCGTACAGGTCAATGTGCGCCGTCGCGCGCGCCGTTTCCGGGGTGTGTCGTCATGATTCGCCGGTTGCTGGAGCTGCCGAACGACGACTCGCGCAAGATCGTGTTCGTTGCCGTGAGCCTGTGCCTGGTGTGTTCACTGATGGTGTCCTCGGCTGCAGTGCTGCTGGCGCCGATTCAGGCTGCGCAGGAGCAGGAAAACCGGCGTCTGAACGTGCTGCTGGCGGCGGGCCTGATCGACGAGGGCGACGAAGACGTGCAGGTCAATCAGCTCTTCCAGCAGATCGAGGCACGCATCGTTGACCTGGATACGGGGCAATTTACCGATGCGGTAAACCCCGCCACCTTCGACCCGCGGGCCGCGAAGCGCGACCCCAACATGAGCGACGAGTTGCCGGACGACCAGGATGTCGCCGGGCTCAGCCGCCGCGAACGCTATGCGCGCGTGTACATTTTGCGCGACGGCGATGCCATCAGCCGGATCGTTCTGCCGGTGCGGGCCTACGGGCTCTGGTCGACGATGTTCGCGTTCATTGCGCTGGAAGGCGATCTGAATACGGTGGCCGCCATCAATTTCTACGAACACGCTGAAACGCCGGGTCTCGGCGATGAAATTGAAGACCCGGACTGGCGCGCGCAGTGGGTCGGCCGGCAGATATTCGATGCATCGGGACAGCCGCGCCTGCGCGTGATTCGCGGCCGGGTAGACCCGGTGAGCCCGAACGCAATTCACGAAGTCGATGGCATGGCCGGGGCGACACTTACCGGCAACGGCGTGTCGAACATGATTGTCTTCTGGTTCGGGGAGTCGGGCTTCGGGCCGTTCCTCGACAATCTGCGCGCTGGAGGAGCCTGAAATGGATGCGTCACCACGCAAGGTGCTGCTGGATCCGCTGGTCGACAACAACCCGATCACGCTGCAGATGCTGGGGGTTTGCTCGGCGCTGGCGGTGACAACTAACTTGTTGAATTCATTGATAATGAGTGCCGCGCTGACCGTAGTCTGCGTGTTCTCCAACGGGGCGGTCAGCGCGATCCGGAACCACATGCCGGCCAGCATTCGCATCATCGTGCAGATGACGATCATTGCGTCACTGGTGATCGTGGTCGATCAGTTGTTGAAAGCCTTCGCCTTCGAAGTTTCCCGGTCACTGTCCGTATTCGTTGGCCTGATCATCACGAACTGCATCGTGCTGGGGCGCGCGGAAGCCTTCGCCAGCAAGAACCCGGTGGGCCTGAGCCTGCTCGACGGGCTTGGTAACGGACTCGGCTACAGTGCCGTGCTGATCATTGTCGGTGCGGTGCGCGAGCTGTTTGGCGCCGGCAGCCTGCTGGGCTATGTCATTCTGAATCCGGCGCAGGACGGCGGGTGGTACGTGCCGAACGGTTTACTGCTGTTGCCGCCCAGTGCCTTTTTCATCATCGGCCTGATGATCTGGGGCATCCGCACCTGGAAACGCGACCAGGTAGAGCCGGAAGAATTCCAGATTCACGCGATTCACCGCCAGGAAGTGCTCTGATGGAAGACCTCATCAGCCTGTTCGTCCGCTCGGTGTTCGTTGAGAACCTGGCGCTGGCCTTCTTCCTCGGCATGTGTACTTTTCTCGCGGTATCCAAGCGCGTGGCGACTGCCTTCGGGCTCGGCATCGCGGTGATCGTGGTGATGACCATCACCGTGCCGGTGAACAACCTGCTGTTCAAGTTCCTGCTCGACAAGGGCGCGCTCGCGTGGGCCGGCCTGCCGTACGTCGACATGAGCTTTCTCGGGCTGATTACCTACATCGGTGTGATTGCGGCCATCGTGCAGGTGCTGGAAATGGTGCTGGACCGCTACTTTCCGGCGCTGTACAACGCGCTGGGCATTTTCCTGCCGCTGATCACGGTGAACTGCGCGATCCTGGGCGCGTCGCTGTTCATGGTGGAGCGTACCTACAACTTCAGCGAGAGCGTGGTGTTTGGTCTCGGCGGCGGCATCGGCTGGGCGCTGGCCGTCATCGCACTGGCGGGTATTCGCGAAAAGCTGAAGTACAGCGACGTACCCGAAGGCCTGCAGGGCCTGGGCATTACTTTCATCACCGTCGGCCTGATGTCGCTTGGCTTCATGGCTTTCTCGGGCATCCAGCTCTGACGCGCCGAGGGATTCACGATGCAGGAAATCATCCTCGGCGTTGTGTTGTTCACTGCGGTAGTCATGCTGCTGGTGGCGTTTATCCTGGCTGCCCGCAGCCGGCTGGTGCCATCGGGTGACGTCGACCTGCTGATCAATGACGAGCGCGCGCTGCGCGTGCCCGTGGGCGGCAAGTTGCTCACGGCGCTCGGCGACGCCCAGCTGTTCCTGGCCTCGGCCTGCGGTGGCGGCGGCACCTGCGGCCAGTGCAAGTGCCGGATTCTCGAGGGTGGCGGCTCCATCCTGCCAACCGAGGAGTCGCTTATCTCCAAGCGCGAAGCGCGCGAAGGGGAGCGGCTGGCATGCCAGGTGACCGTGAAGCACGACATGAAGATCATCGTGCCCGACGAGGTCTTCGGCGTGAAGCAGTGGACCTGCAAGGTGCGCTCGAATCACAACGTCGCAACCTTTATCAAGGAGCTGGTGCTTGAACTACCTCACGGTGAAATGCTGGATTTCCAGGCCGGCGGTTACATCCAGATTGAATGCCCGCCCTACGAGCTCGACTTTAAAGATATCGATGTGGATGCCGCCTTCCGGGACGAGTGGGATCATTACAGGATCTGGGATCTGCATGCGAGCGTGAAGGCACCCCTCGTGCGCGCCTATTCCATGGCGAACTATCCTGAAGAGCGGGACATCATCATGCTGAATGTGCGCATTGCAACACCGCCGCCCACCGCCTGGACCAAGGTGCCGCCCGGCGCGATGTCGTCGTTCATATTCGGGCTGAAGCCCGGCGACGAGGTGCAGGTATCCGGTCCCTACGGTGAGTTCTACGCGCGGGATACAGACAAAGAGATGGTGTTCGTCGGTGGCGGTGCCGGCATGGCGCCCATGCGTTCGCATATCTTCGACCAGTTGCGGCGTCTCAAGTCGACACGCAAGATCAGCTTCTGGTACGGGGCTCGCAGCAAACGGGAAATGTTCTACGTGGAAGATTTCGACGGACTGGCTGCCGAGCACGACAATTTCGACTGGCACGTCGCGCTGTCCGAGCCGCGGCCAGAGGACCAGTGGCTCGGCTACACCGGGTTCATCCACAAGGTGCTCTACGAGGAATACCTGAAAGACCACCCGGCGCCGGAAGACTGCGAGTACTACCTGTGCGGTCCGCCGGTGATGAACGCGGCCGTCATTGGCATACTCGAAGACCTGGGCGTGGAACGCGAGAACATCATGCTGGACGATTTCGGAGGCTGAGCATGGCGGTATTCCTGGTTACGCTGGTGCTGATGCTGAGCGCGGTCGCGGCAATGGCCGTCGGGCGACTGCTCGGGCGCAGCGGCATTCGCGGCAGCTGCGGAGCGCTGGCAGGGCTGGACGGCGGCAGCCGATGTGCGGCATGCAGCAAGCCCTGCAGCCGGCGGCGCGGCGCAAAGGGCTGACGGCTTGTCTGGCCGCGGCATCGGGACTACCGTGAACCAGCTGACAGGGGGTTAGTTCATGCCACTTCGCAAGGTCAAAGTCCGCGATTACATGGCGGCGAATCCGATCACGGTGACGCCCGAAACGTCGATCCTGGAGGCCGTGCACCTGCTGATCGAGCATCGAATATCGGGTCTGCCGGTGGTGGACCTGCGTGGCAACGTGGTCGGCATGCTGTCTGAATCTGACTGTCTGCCCATTGCTATCCAGGCGAGCTATCACGGCGAGCTCGGTGGCGACGTCGGTGAGTACATGAGCCGCGGCGTGACAACAGTCGACGCGGACGACAGCATCGTCGAGCTTGCCGAAGAATTCATGGAGAGCAAGCTGCGGCGCTTCCCGGTGCTCGAGCGGCAACGCCTGGTCGGCCAGATCAGCCGCCGCGACGTGCTGCGTGCACTGGAGCAGATCTACTGAGCCCGTCTGCAAGCCGCCCGGCAGTTCTTTGCCTGGCCCTCATCTGCGCCATTCCGACGTCTGCCGCGTGGGGTCAGGCAGCTGCAGTGCCGCGTTATGCGGGTACGCGGGCGCAGGTTCTCAAGCAGACACCGCCAAAGTATCCGCGTGCGTCCAAGCGCCGCAGCCAGGAAGGCTGGGTCATGCTCAGTTTCATGATTCGCGAGAACGGTTCAGTCGTGGATCCGATTATCGAGGATTCCAGCGGCGAGCCGGATTTCGACAAGGCTGCGTTAAAGGCGGTGAAAAGCTGGCGCTATGACCCGGCGACCCTGGACGGCGAACCGGTGGCGCAGCGCCAGACACGACTGGTACTGACTTTTGCAATGGATCTGCCGCGCCGCGGTGCGGGCCTGCGCTTCCGCGAAGGCTACACGCGGGCCTCCGAGCGCCTGGCCGAGGGTGATGCCGCGGGGGCGGAGCAGGAGTGGCAGAGCCTCGGCGATTTCGACGGCTGGAACCTGTATGAAACCGCCCGGCTCTGGGCCCTGTACGGGCTGATCGGCGAAGCGGCCGGCGACGATGCGAAGGCCCTGGCGGGGCTGGAGCGCGCCACGCGGGGCGGCGTGGCCTATCTCGACAAGGACTTTTACCTTGCGGCCCTGCGCAAGATGTTCGTGCTGAGGCTGCGGGTGAACGACCATGCCGGGGCGCTCATGATCTACAGCCGGCTCGAGCGCCAGCCCGGCGCGCTGGACGGCTATGCCCAGCTCAGCGACGCAGCGGCAGCGCTGCGTGAACTGGTGACCGGCAACGAGGTCCTGGCGGTGCAGGGCGCCCTGTTAGAGGTCGCCGGCAAGCCGTTCTGGACCCGTCGCCTGTTGCGACGGCAGGTTTCCCTGGAAGCCATTCGTGGCAAGCTCGACCGGGTTGATTTGCGCTGCGAGTGGGGTCGCGCGACGTACAAGCCCGCAGAAAGCGTGACGTGGACCCTGCCGGCGGAGTGGGGTGACTGTGACATCTACGTGACGGGTAAACGCGGCGCGCGGTTTACGCTGCTGGAGTTACCCGCGGGTTCTCTTTAGGGGCGGCTTTTTGGACAGGAGTCCTTATGCCGTGAAGCACATGGATGTGCGGGAACGGCCAGCCGCGATCCGGGCAATTGCCTTCGTTCCCGCAGCCGCTATCGCCGAATTTATTCCTTCGGTCGGAAAAACTCCCTCAGGAACAAATCGTCTGCGCGGCTGCTTGCGCCGGCAACCTGTTGGTAGGAGCGGCTTGCTTGGTCAGGACGACCTGATGTCGCGGCGGCCAGGGATGGCCGGGAGCGATCAGCCGCGATCCAGGCTCGGCTTGGCGGCGAGGCTTCGGGTGCGGCTATCGCCGCATACCGTTTGGTGCTGCGACCTCGGTCAGGAACACAATCAGCGCGTCTGACGGGGCGAGATGCGACACGGGCAGATCCTCGCCCGCCTGCCATCTCGCAATCGCGTCGCGTTTCCCTTCACCATCGGCAAGCACGATGATCCACTGCGCTGCATTCAGCGCGGCCAGGCTCAGGGTTACGCGCTCGGCGGGGGGTTTCGGCGCGTCGTAGACCGGCAATGCGAGGGGCGCCGCCGGCTTGTCGCCCAAATCCCTGCCGGGAAACAGGCTGGCGGTGTGGCCGTCTTCGCCTACGCCCAGCAGTGCAAGATCCAGACGGCCGGCCTGTTGCAGTTCATCGGCATAGGCACGGGCGCCCGCTGCCGCGCCGAGCTCAGCGGGTATCGGGTGCACGTGGTCCGGCGGAATCGGCACGTGCTTGAGCCAGGCTTCATGTGCCATCCGGTCGTTGCGCCCGGGTTCGCCTGCAGGCACGCAGCGTTCGTCGCCGAAGTACACGTGCCAGGCGCCCCAGTCTGTTTCCAGCGTTCGCAGTGTGCGATACAGGGCCTGCGGTGTCTGGCCACCGGCCAGGGCGATACGAAATTCACCCCGCTGCTGGATTGACTGGGTTGCCAGCGCGGCGACGATGGCGGCGCCCTCGGTTGCGAGGGCCGCGGCATCGGCGCAGATACGCCAGTCCGGGCTGGCGGGCTGATCAGCCGACATTGCGCCAGGCTTGCCCCGGGTGCTCGAAGATCGAGTCGGCGCCGGCAGGGCCCCAGGTGCCGGCGGGGTAAGTCTCCGGCCGGGTCGACTCTGCACCCCACGCGTCGAGGATGGGCATCACCACCTGCCACGCGCGTTCGACCTCGTCGAAACGGATGAACTGGCTGCGGTCACCGTCGATTGAGTCCAGCAACAGGGTCTCATAGGCGTCCAGCCGCGCTTCGCCCTCCTTACGCACCGCGGTGTCCAGTCGCAGCACGCGTGTCGCCATTTTCAGGCCCGGCTGCTTGGCCTGGATTTCCATGGCGATGTTCTCGTCCGGTTGCACAGTCAGCGAGATCCAGTTCGACTGCAGGTGTTCGGCAGGCGTGTCGTGGAACAGCTGCTGCGGTGGGTGGCGAAAGCGAATGGCGACCACCGACAGC
>CAJIBG010000310.1_pt1 | contig 10527 bp, 9 predicted proteins | sample 9199281 | NCBI WGS metagenome assembly CAJIBG01 (sample SAMEA7708292, study PRJEB35096) | sediment metagenome | biome: marine neritic benthic zone biome [ENVO:01000025]; feature: sediment [ENVO:00002007]; material: shallow marine sediment [ENVO:03000034] sea grass bed [ENVO_01000059] ... | reverse complement strand
CGCACAAGATGGCAGCCAACGAGTTGTTCATCGATATCCCCGGGCCGGAAACCGAAACCCTGGGGCGGCTCGCGAAGCTCTACGACACTTACATCATCGTGCAGTGCAAGGCGCGCTGGCCGGAGGTCATCGCTGACCGCTACTTCAATACGCTGTTCGTGATTGCGCCCAGCGGTGAAGTGGTACACAAGGCCGCGAAGAACCACGTGTGGTGCCGGGAGCGCTCGTGCATGCCGCACGACGTGTATGACCGCTGGGTCGAGTTGTTCGGCGACGGCATCGAAGCCTTCTACCCGGTGCTGAAGACCGACGACATCGGCAACATCGGCACCATCTGCTGCAGCGACGGCGAATACCCGGAGGCAGTACGCGCGCTGGCCTTCAATGGCGCGGAAGTCGTATACCGGCCGAGCGAAGCCACGCCAATGACCACCGCCGGTTACCCGGGCGGCGGCACCTGGATGGTGCAGAACCGCGGCCATGCGGAATTCAACTCCGTGTACATGCTGTGCCCGAATGCGGGGCCGGTCTACCTGGGCGCCACGTCGAAGCATCCGGTCGATATCGCCGGCGGCAGCGCGCACATCGTGGATTACCGGGGTGAAGTGGTCTCCTACAGTGCATCCACGAACAACACCATTGTCGCGGCAACCATCGACATCGAGGCGCTGCGCCAGTTCCGCATCATGAACCTGAACAGCAACTGGCTGAAAGATTTGCGCGTGGAGCTGTTCAAGCGCATGTACGAGCAGCCGATCCATCCGAAGAACCTGTGGCTGGAACAGGACCCGCTGCCGCACGCGCAGGTGGACGAGATCTATCGCGCGAACATCCAGCGGCTGGTCGATCGCGGTACGTACACGAAGCCCGCGTTCGAACACGAGGGCTGCAAGTTTCAGCCCGGCGACGAAGGCGGGTCCTGGGAAGACACGAAGCAGGCCCTGTGGGGCCCGTGGCTGGAGTGACACAAAGCGGAAAGTTTGTGCTGGCCTTGCGGCCATGCTTAAATGAGAGTGCTCCCGAGTTGTAGCGAATTTGCAACATCTGGACCAGGGGCAGCAGACACGATGGGGGGTACATCGATGCAAGCAGGGAAACCTGGCCTGGTTAAGGCCTTGGTGGTGGCGGTTGCCACTGTCTTTACTACCGGCATCGCAATTGCGCAGGAGTTGGAGGACATCCTGGTCACGGCCACGCGTCGCGAGCAGAGTCTGCAGGACGTGGCCGTGTCGGTCACGGCTTTCGACAGCAACCAGATTCGCGAAATGGGCTTCGTGAACACCGTGGACATCGTGCAGATGACCCCCGGACTCAATTACACGGTACCCAACGCAGCCGGCAGCCAGATCAACTTCTTCATGCGCGGCGTGGGTCTGAACGACTTTGCGGATGCGCAGGAAAACCCGGTCGCCGTTTACGTCGATGACGCCTATCGCCCGGCGATGGGTGGCCTGCACCAGCAGCTGTTCGACGTGGAGCGCGTGGAAATACTGCGCGGACCACAGGGCGCACTGTTCGGTCGCAACACCACCGGCGGCGTGGTGCACTTCATTACGAAGCGGCCCACTGACGAGCTGGAAGGCTTCGTGGATGCGACCTACGGCGATTATGAGCAGATCAAGGTCGAGGGCGCCTTGAGTGGCCCGATACTCAAGGACACGTTGCTCGGCCGCTTGTCGGCAGGGTACAACACGCACGACGGCTACACCGACAACCGGTTTCGCCCGAACAGTGAGGCCACGAACAACTCCGACGACTACAACGAGTCGGACGCGTACGCGCTGCGCGGGCAGCTCCTCTACAAGCCGACGGACGACCTCGAAGCACTGCTGATCGGCTACTACACCGACGCCAGCGCGCAGGTGGGCGCCTGGCAGCACCAGGCCACACGGCCGGCTTCCGACCCGACGGATCCGAACGCGAACCTCGATGTCAGTATTCCGCTGGGCAGCGGCACGAATCCATGGTGTGATCAGCCGGGCTTCGATTTCGGCCCCGGCGAGCCAGGCAAGGATTGCTTCGGCTTTTTCGGCGGCATATTCGGCGTCAACGAGGTGGGTTTCGATCCCGACGGTGATCCGTGGAAGGGCAACTATGACCGCGACGGCGAGGTGAAAATCGAAACCAAGGGCGGCACGCTCGATGTCGACTGGGCCCTGGGTGATTACAACCTGACGTCCATCACTTCCTACTACAACGTGGACCGCAAGCAGGAAGAAGACACGGAGATGGGCCCGTTACCCCTGTTGGAGCCGACGTTCAAGGCAGAGACGGATACCTGGAGCCAGGAAATCCGGCTGTCGAAGGATGAAGGCCAGTTCCGCTGGCTCGGCGGCTTCTACTATTTTGACAATGAAGTAGACGGCGACTACACATTGGACACGACCCGAATCCTGGATTTCGTTCTGCTGAGTACGCCGTATGAGCAGGAAACGGAATCGTGGGCCCTGTTCGGTAACGTCGAATACGACTTCAGCGATCAGTGGAGCGTGAGCGCCGGCCTGCGGTACACGGACGAAACCAAGGAGATGGATCTGCAGACGGTGGACGGCAATGGGGTGCTGGCGGCCCTCGCGCCCACGCCGATCGCGTCCTACCGGCCGACACCGGACTTCGCGGTGCTGTTCAACCGCAGTTCCGTGGGCGGCCAGCTGGCGGAATTTGACGAGGACTACTGGACCGGCGACCTGAAGCTGAACTTCAAGCCCAACGATGACGTATTGCTGTATGCGTCCTATGCCCGCGGCGTCAAATCCGCCGGCTTCAACTCCGGCTTCATCGACATCACCGGCGTGTTCGCGGCCAATATCATCGCGCCATTAACCGACCCGATCTGTTCAGATCCATCTGTCAAATTCCGCGCGAACGGCGTGTGCACGAATATCCCCTTCGACAAGGAAGAGGTTGACGCGTACGAGATCGGCGTGAAGTCGACGGTGTTCGGCGGCACGACCCGGATCAACGCCGCCGGCTTCTACTACGACTACCAGAATCTGCAGGTGCTGGGCTTCCAGTTCTTCAACCAGGTGATCTTCAACGCAGACGCGGAGATGACGGGCGCGGAGCTGGAGATCCAGACGACACCACTCGAAGGCCTGGACCTGTCGCTCGGCGTGTCGTACCTGGATTCCGAGGCCGATGACATTCCGAACCGCGACACCGGGAGCCTGAATGATCGCGACCCGGTGTCTGCGCCGGAGTGGACCGTGAACGCGATGGCCCGCTACGAGTGGCCGGTGCAGGCGCTGCGGGGCAATCTTGCGCTGATGGTCTGGGGCAACTACCAGGATGAGACCTATTACGACATCCTGAATCACCCGTCATCCCGCGAGAACGGTTACACCGTCTGGAACGTGCGCGGTGAGTACACCTCGGATGATGGGGTCTGGCAGCTTGCGGCTTTCCTGAAAAATGCCGGTGACGAGGAGTACAAGACCTACACCTTCGACTTCACGGTGCCGTTCGGCTTCAACCAGCAGGCCTTCGGCGAACCGCAGTGGTGGGGTGTCAGCGCGCGTTACAACTTTGGAGGCCTGTAAGTTCCGGGGCGCCTGAAGGCGACGAACATGCCTGGTTTCATCACGGGCGACGCAACGCCCGTCGATGTCAACGCCCGCAAATGCCTCGGGGCCGCGTTCCTTATGGGAGTCGTCGGCCCCGAGGTTTTTATTGTCCAGCCCGGCTTCGTGCAGGGCCTGGTGGAATACCTGGGCTTCGACGACAAGACCGCCGGCTACGTGGCGAGCGGTGAGATGTTCGGCATCGCTGCGACCACGATCCTGATGACCTTCATCTCGCACCGGGTGAACTGGCGCCAGGTGTTCGCGTGGTCGCTGCTGCTGATTTTTGCGGCCAACGCGTTGTGCACGGTGGTGGATGATGCGCAGGCCTTCGTCATTTTGCGCTTCGTCGCGGGCTTGGGGTCGGGCGGCCTGGTGTCCCTCAGTTTTGCGACCATTGGCCTGAGCGACAACCCGGACCGCAATTTCGGTTACTACATCATGTGGGTACTGATTTACGGCGCCATCGCGCTGTTGCTGATGCCCACGGCCTACCGCCTGGCGGGAATGGACGGCGTGCTGTGGTTCTTCGCTTTGTTTCCCCTGGCAGCCCTGCCTTTCGTGCGCTGGCTACCCGTGAGCGGCGAAGAGCATGTGCAGGTGGAAGAAGACGCGGTCAACCTGCCTGTGCAGCTGAAAGGCATGGCGCTGTTCGCGATGATGTTTTACTTCCTTGCACAGGGTGTCGTGTGGGCGTACCTGTTCCTGATCGGCATGTCCGGTGGCCTGAGCGAGCAGCAGGTGGCGAATGGCCTGACCATCTCGCAGTTCGCCGGCATCGCCGGCGCGCTGCTGGCGGCGTTGCTTGCCCATCGCTATGGACGGGCCCGGCCGCTGGCTGTCGGTATTCTTGGTGGTGCGGCCTGCCTGTACTTCCTGGTGGGCGAGTTCAGTTTCATGGCCTATACCACGGCTGTCGTCGTCTACAACTTCCTGTGGAACCTGACTCACCCCTTCCTGCTGGGCGCGATGGCGAGCTTCGACCGGACGGGCCGCGTGGTGGTGTACGCGGTGGCGATGCAGATGATTGGCCTGGCCGTGGGTCCCGGCCTGGCGGCCACGGTGATCAGCGAAGGTGACTACATCAACGTGAACTGGTTTGGCGCCGGGCTGTTTGTCGCGAGCTTCCTGTTTATTCTGCCGCCGGTGCTGACCCAGGCGCGTCGCTTCCATGCGCTGGCGGCGACCAGGCCGCCCGCCTAGGCTGTGAGCCGCGTAGACGGCAAGACGATACTGGTAACCGGCGCGGCGCAGGGTATCGGTGCTGCGACGGCCCGGGTGCTGGCGGCAGCGGGGGCCGAGCTGTTCCTGGCAGATATCGATGCCGCAGGGGGTGAGGCCCTTGCGTCGGAGCTACAGGCTGCCGGCTGCACCGCGCATTTTGTTGTCCTGAACGTAGCCGACGAAGCGCAGTGGGCCAGTGCGATCTCGCGGGTCGAAGCTCACGGCGGGCTCGATGCGCTGGTGAACAATGCCGGCATTGTCCTGGTGGGCGGCATCGAGCAAACCAGTCTCGCGGATCTGGAGCGCATCACTGCGGTCAACCTGCACGGGACTTTTCTCGGGATGAAGCATGCGGTGCCGGCCATGAAAGCACGCGCCGCGGCCAGCAAGGCCGGCGGCGCCATCGTGAACGTGTCGTCCGTGGTGGGCATCAAGGCCTACCCTTTTGGTGCTGCGTACAGCATGACCAAGGGCGGTGTGCGCGCGCTGACGAAATCGGCCGCGGTGGAGTTCGCGATATTGAAGTACAACATCCGCGTGAACTCGATACATCCGGGCCTGGTGGAGACGCCGATGCTCGAACAGGAGACGGTGGAACATGCGCGGCTGGGCAGCCTCGGTGGTGCATCCGAGGCGGGCACGCGCGCGGCTTTCGAGGCCATGGCCCCGATTGGCAGATTCGCCGAGCCGGAGGAAATCGCCCGCGGTATCCTGTTCCTGGCCTCGGACGACAGTTCGTTCATGACCGGCGCGGAGCTGGTGATGGACGGCGGCGATACGGCAGGATGACACTATGATCGGCAGACTCGACAACCGGGTGGCGATAGTGACCGGCGCCGGGCAGGGGATCGGCGAAGGTATCGCGAGGGTTTTCGCCCGCGCCGGGGCGAAAGTCGTGGTCGCGACACGCACGGCTGCCAACGGCCAGGAAACGGTCGATGCCATCAACGCGGCGGGCGGCGAAGCCTGCCTGATCCAGTGCGACGTCGGTCAGCGCGACCAGGTCGATGCGGTGGTGGCGCAGACGGTCAAAACGTGGGGGCGCCTCGACATCATGGTGCACAACGCTGCCGTGTACCCGATGCACACCATCGAGGAACTCACGGACGATGAGCTGGAGCTGACGCTGGCCGTGAACCTGAAGGCGGGCTTCTGGCTGACGCGGGCCGCGGTGCCACATATGCGCAAGCAGGGCGGCGGCCGGCTGCTGTTCACGTCGTCGGTCACCGGACCGACAGTCGCGATGCCGGGCACGGCCCACTACGCGGCGACGAAGGCCGGGCTGAATGGTTTCATCCGCACCGCGGCCCTGGAGTACGCGCGCGAAAATATCACCGTGAACGGCGTGGAGCCGGGTTACATCCTGACGCCGGCGATGCAGGCGCTGGGCGACGAGGCCGAGCTGAAAGAAATGGCCACCCTGATCCCGATGGGTAAGCTGGGCGACCCCGAAGACATCGCGCACGCGATGCTGTTCCTGGCCTCCGACGAGGCGGCGTACATGACCGGGCAGACCATCGTGGTGGACGGCGGCTCCACGCTGCCCGAGAGCCCGGTAGTGCTGAACGCCTTCTATGAGAGCGGCGGTTTCGACTGACCGTAGTAGCATGTTGATGGGGGTTCATAATAAGGTTGAGGCACGGGACGCAGCACGGTGAGCAAGGTGTCGTTTTCAAGGGCTTTCGCAACAGCGCTGCTGCTGGCAGCTGGGTCAGCCGGCGCCGATCTGCCGGCCGACAAGATGGGCGAGATCCGGACCTTGCCCGAGACCTGGCCGCCTCACTGGGTCATCGCCCATGACCTTTCCTACACTCATATTCGCGACGGCAAGAGCTTTGTGCTGGATGCCGATGCGGACAGTGTCGCGCAGCAGTTCAAGGGCATGGTCAACGGCAGTTTCGCGGCGAATTTCGCGCAGGCGACATCACGACCGGAAATCTACATCGCCGAGACCTTCTATTCCCGCGGCACCAGGGGAGACCGCCTCGACGTGCTGAGTATTTACGACAAGCGTACGCTGGCACCGGTGGGTGAGGTAATCCTCGAGGCGAACCAGCGGGCCACGGTGATTCCGCAACGTAACCTGATGCGGCTGACCGCCGACGAGAGCCTGCTGCTGGTCTACAACTTCTCGCCGGCCATGTCCGTCAGTGTGGTGGACCTCGTCGGGCGAAAGTACCTGGGCACGTTGCCGACGCCGGGCTGCGCCGCGATTTTCCCGACGGGTGGCCGCGGCTTCAGCGCGCTGTGCGGTGACGGCTCTTTGTACACCGCTAACCTGGATGCGTCAGGCCAGGTCGCGTCATCCAGCCGCAGCGACGTGTTCTTCGACGTGCAGGACGATCCGTTGATGGAGCAGCCGGCCTGGATCAACGGCCGCGCGTATTTCCCCAGCTACCGGGGCAACATTGTCCCGGTCGATTTCACGGGCGACAAACCGGTGATCCGCGAGTCGTGGTCTTTGCTCGACGCTGACACCGCCGGGTGGCGGCCCGGCGGCCTGGTGCCAACGGCCGAGGATGCAAACGGTCGGATTTACGTGACTATGCACCCGGAAGGCGGCGAGGGCACGCACAAGGATCCCGGCGTGGAAGTCTGGGTCTACGACCCGCTGAAGCAGGAACGGCTGGCGCGGTTGCCGCTGCAGATGCCCGGCCTGTCCATCGCGGTGACCCGCGACGCGGAGCAGCCGCTATTGATTGTGACGACAGTGGAGATGAAACTGGACGTGTACGATGCGGGAACCGGTGAATTGCAGCGCACGCTGGCGGGGTTCGGCGAGCTGACGCCCATCATCGTGTTCGGTTCGCGATAGCGGGGCGACGGAATACAGCGCATGAAATGGCTTGACGACATGATGGAGCAGGGCGCGCGCGGCGTGGCGCGGCGCAGTTCCCGGCGCAGTTTCATGGCCCGGCTCGGCGTGTTGATTGCCGGCGGCGCAGCGTCGTTCCCGTTGCTGCCGGTGGCGCGGGGCAGCGAACACGAAGAAGAGATTGACCTGGACGCCGATCCCGGCGATCCCACCAGCTGCGATTACTGGCGCTACTGCGCCGTCGACGGTTTCCTGTGCGCGTGCTGCGGCGGCACGCAGAGTTCGTGTCCGCCCGGTACGCAGATGTCACCCGTGACCTGGATCGGCACCTGCCGCAACCCGGCCGACGACCAGGACTACATCATTTCCTACAACGACTGTTGCGGGAAAAGCGCCTGTGGGGCCTGCAACTGCAACCGCAACGAGGGCGACATGCCGATCTACCGGCCGCAGCTCTCCAACGCCTACAACTGGTGCCTGGGCACCGACAGCGCGATGTACAACTGCTCCACGTCCCGCGTCATCGGCGTCGCCCGCAAGTCCTGAGGGCGAGCGCCCGAAGCCGGCACCCGGATTCCAGGGCCCGCCCAACTCCAGAGCCTGACGAGACCAACGCGGCAGCGCCGCTGACCTGCAGATTCCTGCAGCCGCGGCCGTAAGTCATTGTTTCTGCTCAAACGCACGACAAATTCAGCTTGAAAATTCCGGCAGTGAGGCATCAAATATGACATCATTTGATGTCAATATTAGGCATCACAAGCTTTGGTTAAGAGACATGAGGACCACGTTGAACATTGACGATGAATTGCTGGCTGAGGCCCAGCGCATTACGGGTGTGTCGGAGAAGGCAGCACTGGTGCGAGAAGGGCTGCGCGCCCTGATCGAGCGCGAGAGTGCCCGACGCCTGGCGCGCCTGGGGGCAACCGAACCGCAGCTGAAAGCTGTGCCGCGTCGGCGCACCAGCCAGGCGTGATCCTGGTCGATACCTCAATCTGGATCGATCACCTGCGTGTGCGGGACGACGCACTCGCAACCATGCTCGATGGCGCACAAGTCTGGGCGCACCCGTTTGTTATCGGTGAATTGGCCTGCGGTAACCTTCACAACCGCAGTGAAGTGCTGGCGCTGCTGAGTTTTCTACCCCAACTCGCAGTGGCAACGGATCCGGAAGTGCTGTTTTACATCCAGCAGCATCAGCTGATGGGACGAGGCATCGGCTATCTGGACGCGCATTTGCTTGCATCGGTCGCCCTCGCCAGTCCCGCCAGGTTATGGACGGGAGACAAACGGCTGCGAGCGGTGGCCACCGAGTTAGAGATGTCGTTTGTGTAGGAAGGTGCCCGTGTACCGTCTCTATGGTGCGCAGAGCGCACCCTACTGGCTGCCTGGAATACCGTCAGGCCGCCGCGTTGATAATCTTGATCCGGGTGTAGGCCTCCAGGCCTTCTTCGCCGAACTCCACGCCGATACCGGAGCACTTGATGCCGCCGAAGGGCACGTGGGGTGCGATGTCCGCGTGCTTGTTGATGAATACCGTGCCCGCTTCCAGTTGGGCCGCGATGGCTGTGGTTTGTTCAGGATCCTGGCCCCACACGGATGCGTCGAGCCCGAAGTCCGTGCCGTTCGCTTTCGCAACCGCATCGTCTACGTCCGTGTAGCGAATGATCGGCAGTACCGGCCCGAACTGCTCTTCGTCCACCAGCCGTGTGCCGTCTTCGATGTCGGCAACAAATGTCACCGGGTAGAAGTAGCCGGGACCTTCTGCCGGCTTGCCGCCGCACAGGATCCGGGCGCCCCTTTTCTTCGCATCCTCGACGAGTTCGATGACTTTCTGATACTGCCGTTCGTTCTGCACCGGGCCGAGCAGGCTGCCTTCCGCCAGCCCGTCTCCCATCGGTATGTGCGTGTTGAAAGCCACCAGCGCGTCGCAGACCTGGTCGTAAATGTCGTCATGCACGTACAGTCGCTTGATCGCGCCACAAGTCTGGCCCGAGTTGATCAGTGCACCCCAGTAAAGGCCTTCGGCTATCTGCGCCGGATCGGCGTCCGGCAGAATGATCGCCGGGTCGTTGCCGCCCAGCTCCAGGGTCAGGGTCTTCAGCGAGTCTGCCGCACTGGCCATGACCTTCTTGCCCGTGGGGATCGAGCCGGTAAAGACAATTTTCGCGATGTCCGGGTGCTGGCTGAGCTTCGCACCCAGCTCGTCGCCGCCCGAGACCACGTTCAGTACACCAGGCGGCAATACCGTGTTCAACAGCTCCACCATGCGCAGCGTGCTGAGCGGCGTGAAGGGTGACGGCTTGATCACCACCGTGTTGCCGGTGCGGATCGCCGGCACGATGTGCCAGATCGCAATCATCAGCGGCCAGTTCCATGGCGTGATGGAGCCCACCACGCCCACCGGTTCGCGGTGCAGTTCCACGCGCCGCTCGGCGCTGTCTTCCAGCACCTTCACAGGCAGGGTCTGGCCGGCGGTATAGCCGGTCCAGCCGATGCAGCCCTGCAGTTCGAACTCGGCGCCGAGGCCCTGCATGGGCTTGCCCTGTTCCCGGCTCAGCAGTTCGGCGAGCTCGCCCGCGTGTTCCGTCAGCACGCCGGCCATCGCGTTGCAGGCGTTGCTGCGGGTGGCATCGTCCGTATGCCGCCAGCTGGCAAAAGCCTCAGCCGCCGCTGTCACGGCCTGTTCCAGTTGCGCTTCGGAGGCCTGCGGCGCGAGGCCCACCACGTCGCCCGTGGACGGGTTCCGCACCTCGACATGCTGCTTGGCGCCGACGGTATCGCCGGCGATGGTCATGGGATATTCCTTCGCCACAGTAGCCCCCTTGTGTCAGAGGTAGATCACGATGCTGCCGAGTTCGGCGGAATCGCAGTTCAGCAGGTCCACGCGTTTGTGCTTTATTCGCAAACCGTCCGAAGTGCCCACAAGGT
>CAJIBG010000454.1_pt1 | contig 10679 bp, 11 predicted proteins | sample 9199281 | NCBI WGS metagenome assembly CAJIBG01 (sample SAMEA7708292, study PRJEB35096) | sediment metagenome | biome: marine neritic benthic zone biome [ENVO:01000025]; feature: sediment [ENVO:00002007]; material: shallow marine sediment [ENVO:03000034] sea grass bed [ENVO_01000059] ... | reverse complement strand
TGATTGTCAGGCTGAGCCTGGGCCTGCTGCTCGTGGTCGCCGCCTGTGCCCCGCTCCAGAAGCCAGAAGACGGCGGTCCTGAAGACCCGGGCGTGCGCCAGGCCACCGCCCTGTCGGAACAGGGTCGTCACGACAAGGCGGCCGAAACCTACCTGCGCCTCGCTGACGGTGCCACCGGCCCGTTACAGGAACGCTACCTGATTCGCGCGGCGCGGGAGCGCCGACTGGAAGGCCAGCTGGACACGGCCCAGACCATTCTCGACCGCATCGCCGAACCCATCAGCCTGGAAAATTTGCTGGGCTGGGCGCAGGTTGCCGGCGACCTGGCGATTGCGCGCGATGACCCGGCGGCGGCGCTCGCCGTGATTGCTCGCGCACCGCCCACAGCAAAGCCCGCGGCAGCGGCCGAGCTTCAGAGAATTCGCGGCGAGGCGCAATTCCGCCTCGGCGAACCGGTGCGGGGCACCGAGGCCCTGCTCGAGCGGGAAGTCTGGCTCAGCGACGCCACGGCAATCGCCGACAACCAGCGCCTGCTGTGGTCTCTTTACCAGCGCTTTGGCGCCGACACGGACGTGCCGCTGACCGGCATCGACGACCCGGTGCTGTCCGGTTGGCTCAGGCTGGGGCGGCTGGCGGCAGACCGGCGTAGTGGTCCGGCGGGCCTGGCCCTCGCGCTGCGTAACTGGCGGCAGGCGAATCCGCAACATCCTGCCGGCAATGTGCTCGTGCCGGAATTGCTCGCCAATCTCGAAACGGCTGCTTTCCTGCCCGAGCGAGTCGCGCTGCTGTTACCGCTAACCGGCCGCCAGTCCCTTGCAGGCGCCGCCGTACGCGACGGTTTCATGGCCGGCTTTTACGCCGTGGCCAGCGAGCAAGCCCCGCTGATTCGCGTATACGACACGGTGCAGGATGGCGTTGTCACCGCCTATCGCCGTGCGGTGATCGACGGCGCGCAGATTGTCGTAGGGCCATTGCTGAAAGACCAGGTCGTCATGCTGGCGACCAGCACCAGCGGGCTGGAAATCCCCGCGCTGGCGTTAAACTTCCTCGCCGACGATGTGCCTGCCCCGGCCGGCCTGCTGCAATTCGCCCTCGCGCCAGAAGACGAGGCGACCGCGACCGCGGAGCGCGGCGTGGCCGAGGGCCGGCTGCGGGCGCTGGCCCTGGCACCAAACGACGACTGGGGACGGCGAGTTCTCAACAGCTTTGCCAGCACCTACCAGGGCCAGGGCGGCGTGCTGGTCGACTACACCCTGTACCAGCCCGCCGGGCGGGATTTTTCCTATGGCATTCAGGATGTGATGCTGATTGGCGAGAGCCGCGATCGCATGACCCGACTGCAGGCAAACCTGGGCATAGAACTCGGTTTCGAACCGCGACGCCGCAGCGACGTGGACTTAATCTTCATGGCAGCGCCGGCCGAAACCGCCAAATTGTTGCGCCCGCAGCTGCGCTTTTACTACGCAGGCACAATTCCCACCTATGCCACGTCTGACATCTACGTCGAAGGCGCGCGGGGCAACTCGGACCTGAACGGCATCATGTTCCCCGACATGCCCTGGATGATCGCCCCGGACCCGCTGGCGGCCGCCGCACGGCAAAGCCTGGCCCGCTACTGGCCGGCTGATGCCAGCCGGCGCGCGCGCCTGTTCGCGATGGGCTACGACGCGTTCCAGATTGCATCGCGTATGACCGGCCCGGGAGGCCTGACGGAATTCGACGGTGTCACTGGCCGCCTGTACCTCGCCAGCGACGGGCGCATCCACCGGCGACTGGTGTGGGCCCGCATGGTCGGCGGCCAGCCCGCGGCGCTGGAACCCCCGGCAACACCAGCAGCCGCAGCGGCGCCGGCCGAATCCGAATCTGAATCTGAATCCGGTGCCAGCCTCGCGGAATGACCGCGCACCGCACCTCGCCGCCGGCGAGCGCGCGGAACAGCTGGCCGAGAACTACCTGAACTCGAAGGGCCTGCGCACGGTCTCGCGCAATTTTCGCTGTCGCACCGGCGAACTCGACCTGGTCATGGAAGACGGGCAACAGCTGGTGATCGTCGAGATTCGTTACCGACGCAGGGCCGCGCCGATGGGTCCCGCCGAGAGCATCACGTCACGCAAGCGCGAACGCCTGGCCCGCGCCGCACAGTATTTCCTGCAATGCCACGACGACTATGGAGAGCATCCGCTGCGTTTCGACGTGGTTGCGGTCTCCGGTTCCCTTGAACAACCGCGGCTGCAATGGATCCCGGCCGCCTTCGACTACAGTGACCCAGCCTGACCGCCGGGCAGCCGCGGCGGCTTACTTGATAACCTTCAGGTGGGAGCGGCGGCCGGCGGGCGGCGGCTCCTGGTCGGTATTGCTGGCTTCCTGCGCCGCCTCTGGCTCGGCCTCGCCCTCTTCGTGGGCGGCGAAGATCATGCCGCGTCCCGTCTCGCGTGCGTAGATGCCGAGGATCGCGTTAACCGGCACGAACAGTCGTTGCGGCACGCCACCGAAACGAGCCTCGAAGCTGATGTCACTGTTGCCGAGGTCGAGGTCACGCACGGCCGCATAGCTGACGTTCAGGATTATCTTGCCGTCGGCGACGTGTTGCTGCGGCACCTCGACGCCTGCTGCAGTGGCATCGACAACGACATGCGGCGTGTGACCGTTGTCGGTCATCCACTCGTGCATCGCCCGCAGCAGGTAGGGACGCTGGGAGGTGGTAGACGAACTCATCTGGCCCGGCCTTGCGCGCTCTACTGCCGCATCTCGTGTTCGAGTTCCGTCAGGCTGTCCTGGAAAGAACGCCGCGAGAAGACCTCATCCATGTACTTGTGCACGGGTTCGCCATCGCTGTCGAGCTCCAGGTTGTAGCTTTCCAGACGCCACAGCAACGGTGCAATGGTGCAGTCAACCAGCGAGAACTCGTCGCTCAGGAAGAAGTGCCGCGCGCTGAAGACTTCGGCACTCGACAGGATGCTCTCGCGGAGCATCTTGCGAATGCGCGACGCCTGCTTGTTGTCAGTAGCGTCTTCCAACTCCTGGGCCAGACCGTACCAGTCACGTTCAATACGATACAGCGCCAGCCTGAACTGGGCCCTGGTCACCGGGTCGACAGGCATCAGCGGCGGATGCGGGAAACGCTCGTCCAGGTACTCAACGATCACACGCGAGTCGTAGAGCACCAGCTCACGGTCTACCAGCGTCGGCACACTATGATACGGATTCAGGTCCAGCAGGTCCTCGGGCAACTCGGGCCCGGGGACACTGACGATGTCCATGCTGATGTTTTTCTCCGCCAGCACCAGGCGGACGCGGTGGCTGTGAAAGCAAGTCGGGCTCGAGTAGAGCATCATCGGTCAGGTACCCCGTGGGTCCAGGCCCACACCTATTATTTTATTGCGGCCACCCGGTAGACGGCCGCCTGGTTGCGTTGCGAATCTGGCGCGTACCATGTGGCACGCCTATTTAATATCTTTCCAGATCTCTACTTTTAGCAGGTATGCAAACAAGCCGAACACCAGCAGGAACGCGATGACCCAGCCGCCGAGGCGGATCCGCTCCAGCTGCATCGGCTCTCCGACATAGTCGAGAAAATTCACGAGATCTTTGACGAACTGGTCGTAGTCTTCAGGCGACATTCGTCCGGGCCTGACCAGCTCCAGGCGCTGCACCTTGTGACCTGCTTCGTCCGTTTCTTCCACCAGTCGCTGCTCGCCCTGCAATTCCCACAGCACGTGGGGCATGCTGGCGTTCGCCAGCACCAGGTTGTTGACCCCGGTCGGACTGCCTTCCTCCAGGTAGAAGGTGCGCAAAAACGTATAGAGGTAATCAGTACCGCGGCTGCGTGCAACCAGGCTGAGGTCCGGTGGCGCCTGGCCGAACCAACGCTGGGCGTCCGACTCGGGCATCGCGATGGTCATGGTTTCCTGGGGCTTTTCCGCGGCGAACATCAGATTGTCGATCATCTGGTCGTCGCTGATACCCAGATCTTCTGCCAGGCGGTTGTAGCGCACGTACTGTGCCGAATGACAACCCATGCAGAAATTGACGAAGTTCCGCGCCCCACGCTGCAACGATGCAATGTTGCTGACGTCGTTACCCGCTTCTTCGAGACGGAATTCACTGGCGCCGAATGCCGGCAGCGCGACCAGCAGTGCGACAGCTACGGCAGCGATAAACCTGCGCACATTGGCTTCAGTTAGCATCGCCCCACCCTAATCGTGATAGACAACCCGCTCGGGAACGGGCTTGGTTTTCTCCATGCTGGTATAGACAGGCATGAAGAGGAAAAAGGCGAAGTAAAGACCGGCAAAAATCCTGGCGAGGATCACGTAGGTTTCCGTCGCAGGCATCAGCCCGAGGTAGCCGAGCGCCACGAAGCTGATGGCAAACACGGCCAGCGCGAGCTTGAAAGTCCAGCCGCGGTAGCGAATGGACTTCACCCGGCAACGGTCCAGCCACGGCAGCAGGAACAGCGCGACGATGGCCAGCAGCATCAGCAAGGCCCCGAGACCCTTGCTCGGCACCGCGCGCAGAATCGCGTAGAAAGGCGTGAAGTACCAGACGGGTGCAATGTGTTCAGGGGTCTTCAGGCGGTTGGCCGGCTCGAAGTTCGCATGCTCAAGGAAGTACCCGCCCATCTCCGGCGAGAAGAAAATTACCCCCGAGAACAGGATCAGGAAGATAACGATGGCCACCAGGTCCTTGGCGGTCAGGTACGGATGAAAGGCCACACCGTCCAGCGGAATGCCGTCCGGACCCTTTTTCTCCTTGATCTCAATCCCGTCGGGGCCCAGGGAACCCGTTTCATGCAGTGCGAGGATGTGGACCACGACCAGCATGACCAGGGCCAGCGGCACTGCTATGACGTGCAGCGCAAAGAAGCGATTCAGCGTGATGTCCGAGATATAGAAATCACCGCGTATCCACTCGACCAGTGCATCGCCGACCACGGGTATCGCACCGAACAGCGACACGATTACCTGGGCGCCCCAGTAAGACATCTGGCCCCAGGGCAGCAGGTACCCAAAGAAGCCCTCGGCCATCAGCGCCAGGTAGATCAGCATGCCGATGATCCACAGCAGCTCGCGCGGTGGCTTGTACGACCCGTACATCATGCCGCGAAACATATGCAGGTAGACCACGATGAAAAAGGCTGACGCGCCCGTCGAGTGCATGTAGCGGATCAGCCAGCCCCACTCGACGTCGCGCATGATGTATTCAACGGACGCAAAGGCGTCGGCGGCTGCCGGCTTGTAGTTCATGGTCAGCCAGATGCCTGTCAACAACTGGATGATCAGGACCACCATGGCCAGCACGCCAAAGACGTACCAGACGTTGAAGTTCTTCGCCGCGTAGTACTCCGTCGCATGCTCTTTCAGCATTTTCGTCAACGGGAAGCGCGCGTCGATCCAGTCGATAACTCGTGAAGAACGGCTGCCGGCAGTCACGGCATCGGCACGGGCAGAATTCATGCGCTTGCTCCGGTGTCTTCGCCGACGATGATCAGGTTGTCACCGACGTAGCGATGCGGCGGCACGGGTAGATTGGTGGGCGCCGGAACACCCGAATAAACACGGCCGGCCAGGTCGAACTTCGAGCCGTGGCACGGGCAATAAAAACCACCTTCCCAGGCCGGGCCAAGATCTTCCGGTGCCACGTCGAAGCGCTCGATCGGCGCGCAGCCCAGGTGGGTGCAGGTGCCAATCACCACGAGGACCTCCGGTTTCAGGGAGCGCGTGTCGTTCTGCGTGTAAACGGGCTGCTCGGATTCCAGCGATTCCGGGTCACTCAGGCTGCCGACCACGTTGGTCATGCGCTCGAGCATCTCTTCAGACCGGCGCAGGATCCACACGGGCCGGCCGCGCCACTCCACGCTCACCATCGCGCCCATATCGAGTTTACTGATATCGACTTCCACCGGTGCACCGGCGGCCTGAGCACGCGCACTGGGCTTCCAGGATGCCAGGAACGGCACCGCGGTAAACCCCACGCCGACCAGGCCGGTGACAGTGGTGGCCGCAGCCAGAAAATTCCGTCGGCTGAGACCCGACTCGTCGCTCATTCAGCTAACCCCTCCAGCGGGCTGGTCTGCACGGTCGAGCCACCGGGCAATACCCCGGGCGACCCTGGACCGAAAAAACGCCCGCGAAGTGATGAAACCGGCCGGCGGGCGTTGAAAAAGGCGGCGGAATTATACACGGGGCTCCGGAAGCTTGCCTACCGGCGGGCGGCCCGATTTCAAGTCAGCCGACGGATCCGGGCGCCCAGCAGCGCCAGCTTCTCTTCGATGCGCTGGTACCCCCGGTCGAGGTGATAGATGCGGTCTACGACAGTCTCCCCGGCCGCCACCAGCCCCGCCAGCACCAGCCCGGCCGAGGCACGCAGGTCCGTTGCCATGACCGGGGCCGAGCGCAGCAGATCCGCACCCCGGACGATGGCCGTGTGGCCTTCGAGCCGGATATCTGCGCCCATTCGCTGCAGCTCCGGCACGTGCATGAAGCGATTTTCGAACACGTTCTCAGTGACCGTGCCCACGCCATCGGCGATGCAGTTCAGCGCCATGAACTGGGCCTGCATGTCGGTGGGGAAGCCGGGGTACGGCGCCGTACTCACGTCCACCGCCGTGGGCCGGCGACCGTGCATGTCCAGTGCCACCCAGTCGGCCCCGGTCTCGATGCTCGCGCCGGCTTCACGCAGCTTCTGCAAAACCGCCTCCAGGTGCTCTGGCACCACCTGCTCCACGCGCACGCGCCCGCGGGTGATGGCCCCTGCCACGAGGAAGGTCCCCGCTTCAATGCGGTCGGGCTGCACCGTGTAGTCAGCACCTGCCAGCTCATCGACACCCTGGATCACGATTTGCGCTGTGCCGGCCCCGGCGACCCGGGCGCCCATCGAATTGAGAAACGCGGCAAGATCGCTCACCTCCGGTTCCTGCGCGGCGTTGTCAATCACGGTTTCACCGGCGGCGAGTACGGCAGCCATCATCAGGTTCTCGGTGCCGGTGACAGTAATCTTGTCGAGCACCAGGTGTGCTCCCTTCAGGCGGCCGGCGCTGGCACTGATGTAGCCGTCGGCGATTTTCACGCGTGCACCCAGGGCCTGCAGCCCGGCCACGTGCAGGTCTACCGGCCGCGCCCCGATGGCACAGCCGCCGGGCAGCGACACGTCGGCCCGGCCGCGGCGCCCCAGCAAGGGGCCCAGCACCAGCACCGACGCGCGCATGGTCTTCACCAGCTCGTAGGGCGCGAAATAGTTCTCCAGCGTGGTCGGGTCAACCTCGACGCGCCCGTCGTCATGAAACTCCACGCCCACGCCCATCCGTCGTAACAGCGCGATAGTGGTATTCACATCGCGCAGCCGCGGCACGTTGTGCACGGTCAGCGGCGACCGGCTGAGCAGCGCACCGGCCAGGATTGGCAAAGTGGCGTTCTTGGCGCCGGAAACCTGCACCGACCCGTCCAGGGCAGTGCCACCGACGATAGCGAGCCTATCCACTGCAACTGGCCGCGCGGCGCGCCTCAGCCTTCACGCGCGCGCCACTCGTCCGGCGTATAAGCGGCAATCGACAACGCATGGATCTCGCGGCCCATGCGTTCACCCAGGGCCGCATACACCAGCTGATGCCGTTGCAGGGCACGCTTGCCGGCGAACGCACTGCTGATCACCGTGGCTTCATAGTGCGTCAGGTCCTCGCTGGCCACTTCGGCGGAACATTCGGGCAAGTGCGTTTCTATCAGCTGCTGTATTTCCGCGGGGGTCATTGTGGTTTCTCGGGCCGGGCAATTGGGTTCATTATAATCGCCACGATGCTCCTGGAACTTGCCGTCATTCTCGTTGGCCTGGTGCTGCTGGCATGGGGAGCCGATCGCGTGGTGCTGGGCGCGGGGGTGCTCGCGCGCGCGCTGAATATCCCGCCGCTGCTGATCGGGCTCACGGTACTCGGCTTCGCCACGTCCCTGCCCGAGGTACTGGTCTCCGCGTCGGCCGCGCTGGCGGGTGCGCCAAACCTGGCCGTGGCCAACGCGCTGGGTTCGAACATCGCGAACATTGGCATGGTCACGGGCATCGCCGCGCTCATCCGGCCGTTGCACATTCGATCGCAGACCTTGCGCCGCGAGTTGCCCATCATGCTGGCCGTAAGCATCGCACCGGTGGTGCTGTTCCCGGATGGCGTGCTGAGTCGGCTCGATGGTTCGCTGCTGCTCGGTGGCGTTCTGGTGTTTATTGTCTGGGTGATCAGGCTCGGATTGCAGACCCGGGGCAAGGACCCGATCGAAGCCGAATACGCCGCCGAGATTGCCACCGATATCTCCAGCGGGCGCGCCATTCTGGTCCTGCTACTCGGGCTGGGGACGCTCGCGCTGGGTTCCGAGGCCCTGGTCTGGGGGAGCACCAATCTGGCGACCCGCCTCGGCATCAGCGACCTGGTGATCGGCCTGACGGTTGTGGCAATCGGCACCAGCCTGCCGGAACTGGCCGTGTCGGTCGTGGGCGCGCGCAAAGGCGAGTACGGCCTGGCCCTGGGCAACGTCATTGGCTCGAACATCTTCAACACGCTGGCGGTCATCGGCGTGGCCGGCGTCATCCGGCCGGCAACCCTCGATCCCGATGCGGTCGTGCTGCACCTGCCGGTGATGCTGGGCTTCACGCTGATGTTTTTCTTCTTCGCGTATGATTCCGGTGACACGATCAGGATTGGCCGCGGGGCCGGCGGGCTGGCCCTTGCCTGCTTCATCGCCTACCTCGCTTACCTGGTCAGCACAGTGATCTGAGACCCGTCGCGGTGAATTGAGCATGAGCGTTGTTGCATTGGACGACTCGGAACTGCAGGCCCGGGCCCGCCGCGTGCTGGATGTCGAGGCACAGGCGATTCGCGACCTTGTACCGCGCATCGGCGCAGACTTTGCGCACGCCTGCCGGCTCTGCCTGGCGTGTCCGGGGCGGGTGATCGTCACCGGCATGGGCAAATCCGGCCACATCGGCAGCAAGCTGGCCGCCACGCTGGCCAGCACGGGCACACCGTCGTTCTTCGTCCATCCGGGTGAAGCCAGCCACGGCGACTTAGGGATGATCACCGCGAAAGACCTGGTAGTGGCCATCTCCAATTCCGGCGAGACGGCTGAGGTCGTGACGATTCTGCCATTGCTGAAGCGCCTGGCGGTGCCGTTGATTACGATGACGGGCGTGCCGGACTCGACCCTGGGCAACGCGGCCGACGTGGCGCTGAACATCGGCGTGCGCGAAGAGGCCTGCCCGCTGAACCTGGCGCCCACGGCCAGCACGACCGCGACGCTGGCCATGGGCGACGCGCTGGCGGTGGCCTTGCTGGAAAGCCGTGGTTTCACAAAGGAAGACTTCGCGCTGTCGCACCCGGGCGGCGCCCTCGGGCGCCGGCTGTTGCTGCACGTGGGCGACCTGATGCACACCGGCGCGGAACTGCCCAGCGTGCGCGACGATGCGCCACTGCACGAGGGCCTGCTGGAAATGACCCGCAAGAGTCTGGGCATGACCGGCGTGGTGGACGCCGACGGCCGGATTGCCGGCGTATTCACCGACGGTGACCTGCGCCGGGCGCTGGACCGCAAAGTCGACCTGCAGTCCACCCGCATGCGCGAAGTGATGACCGAGAACTGCCGGACCGCGGCGCCGGAAGAGCTGGCTGCCGAAGCCCTGCTGCGGCTGGAACAGAACAAGATCACCGCGCTGCTGGTGGTGGACGACGAGCAGAAACTGGTCGGCGCACTGCACGTGCATGACCTGCTGCGCGCGGGCGTGGTCTGAAGCGCCGGCATGGCCATCGACCAGCCATTGCTGCAACGTGCGGCCCGCACCCGGCTGCTGGTGCTGGACGTCGACGGCGTGATGACGGACGGCCGGCTTTATTACGACAACCACGGCAACGAGATCAAGGCCTTCCACGTGCGCGACGGCTACGGTATCAAGTCGGTCATGCGCCTCGGTTGCGAAGTGGCGATCATTTCCGGGCGTCGGTCCGTGGCGGTGGAGACCCGCCTGGCCGAACTCGGCGTGAAGCATGCCGTGCTCGGTCAGGACGACAAGTTGCCGGCGCTGCAGGCGCTGGCGGGGCAACTCGGCATCGACGACCTGGAAACCGTGGCCTGCGTCGGTGACGATTCGCCGGACCTGCCCATACTCACGGCAGTGGGGTTTGCGGTGGCGCCGGCCGACGCCCATCCGGACGTTGCCGCGCGCGTGCACTGGCAAACGGCCGCCCGGGGCGGTCGCGGCGCGGTGCGCGAGGTCTGCGACCTGCTGGCACGGGCCTGGGCGGAGGCCGGATCCTGAAAGGCAGCGGCAGTGTGAACGGCCTGACCCTCGTGCTGCTGGCCGCGGGGGCACTGGCCAGCGGCGCGTGGCTGTGGCAGCTGCAGGAACCCAAGGACAAGACCGGGTCGGCACGTCGCCTCGGTGACGGCTATTACCTCAAGGATGCAGAGCTGGTCGGCACCGGGATTTCCGGCGAAGTGCTCTACAGGATCCGTACCCGCGAACTTCGGCAGGACCCTGACAACGGCGCCGTGGAACTGACTGAGGTTGCGCTGCAATACTCACCCGGCGCCGCCGTACCCTGGGATCTGACCGCTGACGCGGGCAGCATGCCGCCTGACAGTGATATCCTGCAGCTGTCGGGAGAGGTCGTTGCGGTGACCCAGAAGGACAGTGGCGAACCAGCC
>CAJIBG010000404.1_pt1 | contig 10712 bp, 4 predicted proteins | sample 9199281 | NCBI WGS metagenome assembly CAJIBG01 (sample SAMEA7708292, study PRJEB35096) | sediment metagenome | biome: marine neritic benthic zone biome [ENVO:01000025]; feature: sediment [ENVO:00002007]; material: shallow marine sediment [ENVO:03000034] sea grass bed [ENVO_01000059] ... | reverse complement strand
CGCGGAAATGACCAGCGCCGATTGCCTGGTGCTGCTGTCTGACGTGGACGGGCTCTATGACGCTGATCCCGCGCATGATCCGGGGGCAAGGCTGATTCCGTCAGTGACGGAAATTACTGCCGCACTGGATGCCGCTGCGGGTACGTCCAGCACCGAGTTCGGCACCGGTGGCATGGCGACCAAGCTCGTGGCGGCACGGATTTGCGTGGGTGCCGGCTGTGCCACCATCATCGCGAACGGCCACGCGATGCAGCCGCTCGAGAAGATCGAAAATGGTGGCCCTTGCACCTGGTTCGCGCCCCGCGGCACCCCGCTGGCGGCGCGCAAGCAGTGGATAGCGGGTACGCTGGTGCCCCGTGGTGTGCTGGTCGTCGACGCCGGCGCCGAGCAGGCCCTGAGGTCAGGACGCAGCCTGCTGCCCGTCGGCCTCACGGGTGTCGAGGGCAACTTCCAGCGCGGCGATGCAGTGACCGTGCGCAATCACCAGGGCCGCGAGATTGCCCGGGGCCTGGCCGCCTATGCATGCGACGAGGTGCAGAAACTGTGCGGGCGGCGCAGTGAAGAGATAGAGAAACTGCTGGGCTATCGCGGCCGCAACGAAGTCGTGCACCGCGATAACCTGGTATTGCTGGATTGACGAAGCATGAGCGCAAGAACTGACGAGACGATCGAAACCATTGCCGAGGTGATGCAGGGGCTCGGGCACGCGGCGCGAGATGCAGCCAGGTTGCTGGCGCGTGCGAGCGCCACGCAAAAGAGCCAGGCCTTGCAGGCCGCGGCGGCGGCGCTGCGTGACCGGCAGGCCGCGATACTCGAGGCCAATGCGCAGGATATGGCCGCGGCACGGCAGAAGGATTTGTCGGGTGCGATGCTGGACCGCTTGTTGCTCGATGCCGGGCGTGTCGAAGCGATGGCGCGGGGCCTCGAGGACATCGACGCGCTGGCCGATCCGGTCGGCGAGATTATCGGCGACTGGACGCGGCCGAACGGCTTGCGGATCCAGCGCGTGCGTGTGCCGCTCGGGGTGATCGGCATCATTTACGAGAGCCGGCCGAACGTAACTGCCGACGCGGGCGCGCTGTGCCTCAAGAGTGGCAACGCGGTGATCCTGCGCGGCGGCTCGGAGAGCTTTCACTCCAGTACCGCGATACACGAGTGCCTGGTGGCGGGCCTTGAGTCCGCGGGCCTGCCGGCCACGGCCGTGCAGATGGTGCCCACCCGCAGCCGCGATGCGGTGGGCATGCTGCTGGGTGGTCTCGACGATTGTATTGATGTCATCGTTCCGCGCGGGGGCAAGAACCTGATTGCGCGCGTGCAGGCCGACGCGCGGGTGCCGGTCATCGGTCATCTCGAGGGCCTGTGTCATGTCTACGTGCACGCATCAGCCAAACCGGAGATGGCGCGCGATATCGTGCTGAACGCCAAGATGCGGCGCACGGGTATTTGTGGTGCAGCGGAGACCCTGCTGATCGACCGGGCGGCACTTGCAACTCACTGGCCGGGCATTGCCGATGCGCTGCACGACGCCGGCTGCGAGTTGCGTGGTGATGCGGAAGCCTGTGCGCTGGATTCGCGCGTGCAAGCGGCCACCGAAGCCGACTGGCTCACAGAGTATCTCGACGCAATCCTGGCCGTCCGCATAGTCGGCGGTGTCGATGAAGCCATTGCACATATAGAGACCCATGGCTCCGGCCACACGGAATGCATCATCGCGGAAGATGCGGCGGCGGTGACCCGATTCATGCACGATCTCGACAGTGCCATCCTGCTGCACAACGCATCGACGCAGTTTGCCGACGGCGGGGAGTTCGGCATGGGGGCGGAAATCGGCATCGCGACCGGGCGTATTCATGCGCGCGGGCCGGTGGGGGCAGAGCAGCTCACGAGCTACAAGTACGTCGTGACCGGGTCGGGTCAGACGCGGCCCTGACTCAGTACACCGTTTTGTGGTTGGTGGCCGAGCGCAGGGGCGAGGAGATTGCTCTTCCAGGCTTAACCTCCGTCGCACATCCATGTGCTCGGTCGGATCGGCCCTCCGTCACTCCCGCCATCCCTGGCTCCGCTCCTCCGGGACGACGCCTGGAAGAGCAATCCCCTCGCCCCCGCACTCGTTTGACCGAAGCGGCAGTTCCTTCCTGCTAAACCGATTCGCCGTTGGATGTCCCGGTTTGGCTGACGCCGCCCCTACAGCATCCGGTACGCGATTTCGACGAAGTATTCTCGGTCGCGGGCGGGGAGGTAGCGGTAGCTGCCGAAGGCGAAGTCGGCGCGGTCGGCGTAGCGTTTGTCGGTCAGGTTGTTGATGCGCAGTAGCACGGACCAGTCGTCGGTCATTTGCCAGCGCGAGCGGAAGTTGAAAACGTCGTGGCCTTCGTAGTCGGCGGTGTTCGCTGCGTTCAGGTAGTAGTCGCCCTGGTGCACCCATTCGAACTCGGCGAGCGCGGGGCCGCGCGTGTAACCGAGCCGCGCTGAGCCGAGGGTGCGTGGTGCGGTGTCGACGTCGTCGCCTGAGCGGATGCTTTCGCCGCCGGCAACCACGCGGTCGAAATCGTAGGTGTGTTTGGCCCAGGTGCCCACGGCGCTGGCATACAGGCCCCAGTCGAAAGCCAGGTCGGCCTGGACCTCCGCGCCGATGTGTTCGGTCTTGCCGTCACTGATGTTCAGCCCGTCTGAATCGCGAAAGATATAGTCTTGTTTCCGCATCGCGAAGGCGCTGATCTCCAGTGCGCCCGGGCCTTCGCTGCGGCGCCAGCCGAGCTCCAGGCTGTCGATGGTTTCCGGGTCCAGGTCGTTGACGGACTGGCCGTTCTGCAGCCGGTAGAGTTCAGTGGCCTGCGGCGCGCGAAAGCCCCGCGTCAGGGTGAGCCACGCTGATGACACGGTGTCGATTCGAAACAGCAGCCCCACGTTGGGCGCGGCTTCGAGAAAATCGTCCGTGCGATCAGCGGGCCGGTAGAACAGGCAACCGCTGACGCAAGGCGTGCCGTCGGCACGCGTGTTGCCGTCGAGCATGTTGTTGTCGTAGTCATAGCGCAGGTATTCGAGCCGCAACCCGGCCTGCAGGGTCCAGCGTGGTGCGAACTCGCGTTCGAACTGGGCATAAGGTGCGAGCATCGCGCTCCACACTTTGTAGTCGTAGTGCTTGCCGGTGGGCCGGTTCGAGGCGGGGCCCAGGTCCTGGTCCTGGGTTTCTTTCAGTTCGCCGCGCGCGACCTCCCCGTCAATGCCGGCCGTCAGGGTGCCGCCGAGCATGTCGCGCCAGGTCGTCCACAGGAAACCGCCGCTGAGTTGCCCGTTTTCCTCCAGCGGTTGCCCGGGCAAAAAATGCTGCAGGAACTCCATGTCCGATCTGCGCAGGTAGGTTTTCAACCGCTGGTCGTCTGCACCATCCCAGCTCGCGTAGAGTCGCTGGCTGTTCGCATCCCGGTAAGCTTCCGGGTTCGGATTACTCCGCCGCAGCCTGGAGTTCTTGTAAGCATCCTGGCCGCGAATGAACGTGGCCGTGTCCTGGTCCAGGTTGGTGGCCGTGAAGCCCAGTCGCAGCTTGTCCTGCTGCCAGCGCAGATAGCCTTTTTGCTGGTCGTAACCGGAACTGTCGCGCCAGCCGTCGTAGTGGTCCACGAGCCCGCCCGCGGCCATGGCGCCGCGCCCAAGCTGGCCGCCCCATGCGGCACGGCCCCGGTAGTAGGCATCCGGTCCGCTTTCGATGCTGCCTGCCCAACCCGGCCGGCTGCCTGGCTCGGGCAGCAGGAAATTCAGTGTGCCGTGCAGGCTGTTCGAGCCGTACAGCGCGTTGCCCGGCCCGCGCAGCACTTCGGCACTGCTCGCAAGTTCGCTGGGCACTTCGAACAGCTGGTTGACGTTGCAAAAGCCGGTGGGCCGCAGCGGGATGCCGTCCTCCATCATCAGGAATGCCCCACAGGCGCCGGGCCCGGTCAGCACGGGCGAACGCAGCGCGGTCAGGCTTTCCTGGCCGCTGCCGCGGCTGAGCCAGGCCCCCGGGGCCTGGACACCGAGTTCGTAGACATGCTGCGCGTTTAACAGCTCGATGCGGTCACCGGGCACGCGCATAGTGTTGCCAAAAGTTTCGAGCAGCGGCCGCGCCTCGCGCGCCGCAGTCACCACGATTTCATCCGCACGGGTGTCGGGGTCCGCAACCGCTGCCGCCGCCAGCAGCACCGTGATCCCGCAGCCCGCGAGCCTGAGGCACGTGCTCGTCATGAGCCGTCAGTCAGCGTTCGACCGATTGCAGTACGACACTTGGTTCGTCGCCAATCCTCGAGTAGCGGTGCCTTTTGGCCATGTCTGCCATGGCTGCATCGCGGCTATCGCGGTCCGGGAACCAGTGAAAACTTTCCCAGTCTGCGCCAAGCACATTATGAAATGTGTCGCCGGGCGGCATGCTTACCCGGATGCCGAATCGACAGTCCGCTGCAGCGGGGCGGGGCGGCTGATTGTGGGCCTGGCTGACCTTCATGGCGGGTGTCTGCGCAGCGGGAAACCGGTGGGCCGCCATAATAGAGACAGGCCACCGCGCGGCGCAATGCGCGCTTGCAGAGTCGCTGGCGGCGCCGGCGCGATTCGGGGACACTAGGCACTTGGGCCCGGGTGGGGCTCTGCGGGTACGGGAAACCACGATGAGTTCGGTCAAGCAGGAAGCCGGTTATTACGCCGTCGGCGGCCCGGTGCAGCCGGACCGCCCCTGTTATGTCACGCGCAAGGCCGACGAGATTCTGTTCTCGCGGCTGGCCCAGGGCGAGTACTGCCAGGTGTTCGCGCCGCCTGATTCCGGCAAGACCAGCCTGGTCGCCCACACAGCGGAGCGACTGCGCGAAGCGGGTATCGCAGTTGCCGCCGTTGACCTCGCCCAGATCAGCAACCGCGACCTGTCGGAGGATGTGGGCCGGTGGTATTACAGTTTTGCTTACCGGGTGATGCGGACCCTGCGAGTTCGCGCCAACATTCAAACCTGGTGGCAGGACCGTTCGGGCCTCACCAACCTGCAACGCCTGCGTGAGTTCTTCCTGGATATCGTGCTGGCAGAAACCGACCAGCCGGTGGTGATCTGTGTCGACCGCATCGATGCGGTCCTCGACCGCAAAGTGTCTCTTGACCTGTTTGGCGCCATTCGCGCCTGCCACGATGCCCGTGCTACAGAGCCCGAGTATCGCCGGCTGACTTTTGCACTGCTCGGCGCTGAATCGGTGGGGCACAAGATTCCGCAGGGTGGCAATTCACCCTTCGGTGTGTGCACGTCGGTACCCTTGCAGGACTTCCGGCCCGACGAGCTGCAGAAACTCACCGTTGGCGTCGGCTGCGATGCAATGTCGGGCCGGGTGATCGCGGCACGCGTCTGGTACTGGACCGCCGGACATCCTTACCTGAGCCAGAAAATCTTCCGCGCACTGGCGCGCCGCGACGGGCCTCCGGATGCCGGCGCCGTCGATGCGGTGGCGGCGGCGCTGTTTCTGCCCCGCAATGCGGTGCGTGAAGAGCCGCACTTGTTGGCGGTGGCCGAACAGATGCAGTACGAAAACAAGACCCGGGTCGCACGGCTCAGCGTCTACGGCAAGGTGCGCAAGGGCGGTACAGTGACAGCTGACCCGATGCTGCGGCCGCATCGAGAGTTAATGCGCAGCGGCGTGGTCAGCGTCGACTCCGACGGTCGCTTCACGCCGCGCAACCGGATCTACGCAGAGGTGTTTACCGCACACTGGGTGAACCAGAGCCTGCCGTTCAGCTGGCGTGGTCTCGGTGCCGCGGCTGCGGTCGTGGCTGTCGCGCTCATCATTCCGGTCTGGTACACGGAGTATTTACCGCGACCTTACATTCGCACGTTAGCCGCCCAGGACACCGATTTCGTGACCGCGCTCGATGCGTTCCAGCGGCTGCGTTTTCTGCCTGGCTTCAAGGCCAGTGCCAAAGACCTGTTCCAGGACTACCTGGTTCGCGAGAGCCGGAAGTCCACGAGCCTGCAGGAGGTGCAGCGTTTCGGTGAACGGTTGCCCGATCTGACCGGGCGTACCGAGCTGCGCGACGAATTGCTGGCCGAGTTCTGGGACCGCAATGCCGGTCTCGCATTGCGCAACGGACGCCGCGACGCAGCTACGCTGTTTGCGTTGCGCGCGTTGCAGACCGCGACCCCGGATCGGCAGCGGCAGGCGGGCGAACTGCTGGGCAGCGACTTCGATGCGTTGCTGGGCACCATTCGCAGCCGCGAATTGCTCGCCGGCATCGGTGTCGATCCCGCCAACAGCCTGTTGACCCTTCTTGACCAGCAGCACACGGTGTCCGTCTGGCAGCTGAGCGACGCGGGACCCCGCCGAATACAGAGTATCGAGCTGGCGGCCGAAGAAGTGCTGCCCCTGCAGAGCAGCCTGCTGTTCGATGCCGGGACGCGCGGCCGGCGCCTGCAGGTGACGGTCTTTAGCGATCACCCGCGACCGGCCGATGTCCTGGTGGAGTTGCGCGCGCCGTCGGGACGCACGGCCCGCGCCCGCCTGCAGCCCGACGCGCAGACGTCTGACGGTGGCTATCAGCTGGATTCCCGGCGCGAGCCGGGGTTGCGCGCGTTGCTGGACGAGAGCCCTGCCGGCACGTGGACAGCCTACTTCACCGATACCCTGCAGGGCATCGGTGGCTCACTGGCGCGCTGGGAGCTGCGCATCGACGGGCAGTCTGCGGCCGCGCCGGCCCTGTCGCCAAATGTGCAGCCGATACCGGAGCCCGGTGTTGCCCGCCGGGCCACCAGCGTCCTTGCCGCGAACGGTCGGCGCGCGCTGATCTGGCCGGCGGAGCCGTCGGTGCGCGGCGATATCCTGAACTGGAACGTTGGCAGTGGCGAAGTCGTGTCGAGAATTCCGCGGCGGGCCGATTTTCAGCAGGCTCGTTTTGCGCGCGGTAACTCGGCGGTGCTGGTCGTCGGTGGGCGCGCGATCGAAGTCTGGGATGCGGAGCGCGCCGAACTGCAGCTCACGCTGCCTTACGAACCGTCGCTACAGCCGGTGCTGTCGGCAAACGGTCGCTTTCTTGTTGTGGACTCCATTCTTGACGACTCGAACGACAACGCGCTGGACATCTGGGATCTGGAAACCGGCAAAGAGGCCAGTCGCCTGGTGACGGGCGAACTGGCCGGGCTGGCCGCAGTTGATCCGGCGGGCCGCTACCTCGCGGTGGGTGACGGCGACAGCATCGTGCGCCTGTGGTCGGTCAGGGACAAGCGCGTGGCACGCGAGTTCGAGCACGGTTCAGCGCCCCGGTCGGTACATTTTGGTCCGGCCGGCGACTGGATGGTGACCGAAGACGCCACTCATACCCTCAGGTTGTGGGCGCTGGGTGACGAAGCCAGGCCGGTCCTGGTTCGCCGGTCGGCGGCACCCTGGTCGGTCGACTTTGACGGTGACTGGCTGATGATTGGTTCACTGGACCGCGGCTTCGAGTTGCTGGGCCTTGCTGACCAGGCGCGCCGCGGGCCCGTTCTGCAGCACGGCTTGCCGGGTACGATCCGCGACGGCATGAAGGGCGGGGGCAGGGCCGCTGCGGCCGGGCAATTCGCCGTGACCTGGGACGGGGAATCGGCCGTAAAAACCTGGCGTTTGCCGCCCGCGCCCGACGGCACCGGTGCGGGGGCAGCATCGGCAGCCAGTCTCGCCACGCTGGCGCCGCGAGGCGGGCCGCTGGCCGTTGCCAGCATCGGTGGCGACGTCCGGATATTCTCAGGCGTGCAACCGGTGGTGATGTCTGCGGGCCAGGCCCCGTCTTTCATCGGCCACCTGCGGCCAGTGACGAACATGCGTTTCGACGCCGGCGGAACCCTGCTCGCGACCGGCGCGCTCGACGGCAGTCTGCGGGTCTGGGACGTCGGCAGCGGTGCGCCGCGGGCCTTCTTTGCCAGCCAGGCAGACGGCGCAGTGCTCGACCTCGTGTTTACCCCGGACGCGCAACAGGTAATCTCGGCCAGCCAGAGATCAGTGCTGGTCACGGACGCGATGGACGGTTCTGCCCTGGCACGCGCGAGTATCCAGGCGGGTCTGCCCCAGCTTGCAGTAAGCCCCGACGGTACGGAAATCTGGATCGCCGGCGATCGCCAGAGCCTTACCCGCTGGCGCTGGCAGGCCGGTGTCGTCGAGCCGGCGCCGGAACTCGGCGACAACGTCACCCGCATTGCCCTCGGGCCCCAGGGTCAGCTGCTCGCAACTGTGGACGCGGAACGGCGCTTGCGCCTGTGGAACTCAGCCTTCGAACAGCGCGGGGAATTCGTACGCCTGCCCGCCGCCGTGAAAGACTTGTGGTTCTCGGCTGATGCGCAGTCGCTGGTAGTTCAGGCAGGGCCCTGGTTGCACCGCCTTGCAGTTCGCCCCGACGGCCTGCAGGTTACCGACACGCGGCTGCTGAGCGAGCCGCCTGACGCCAGTGCAGCGGGCTCGGAGCCCGGCACCGTGAAGCTGCTGTTTGGCGCCAACGGTTCGCGGCCATTCGCAGCACAGTTACCGGTGACGACGCCCCTGGGCAACGCGTTCGAAGAATCTGCCGACCAATGGCTCCCACGCGTACAAAGCCTGCTGCAACTCACGCTCAACGAAGCCGGGGAAGCGCTGCCCTTAGCGGGCCGTTAAACAGCTTTTCATGACGTGGGGGCAGGCGCTGGCCGGCGATCCCCTGTCGCCTCTACCCGGCAGCGCTTGCGAGGAACCACCCACAGAATGCACCGGCGCCAGGGCTCGGAGCGGTCCCGGGGGAATGTTTCACCAAGTGACTACAAAACTGGAACGCGGGGAAACATTCCCCCGGGACCGCAAACGCTTCACGAAGGGAAAGCATCCCGATAACGCCCCCGCAAACGCTGCTTCTCGACTTTCCCCATGGCGTTTCTGGGCAATTCATCCACGAAAAACAGTTGCCGCGGCTGCTTGAAGCGCGCTAAACGGTCGCCGAGGGCCGACAACAGCGCTTGCTCATCGGGTTCTGCATCTTCGTCGGTGACGATGACCGCAACCACGGCTTCGCCAAGGTCAGAGTGGGGCACGCCGATGACGGCAGATTCCCGCACGCCCGGCAGTTCGTCGAGACAGCGCTCAATTTCTTTCGGGTAGACGTTGTAGCCACCACTGATGATCAGGTCGCGTGCGCGGCCCACGATAGTGAGTCGGCCGTCCGCCGCCAGCGTGCCGAGGTCGCCGGTGCGGAAGTAGCCGTCGTCGGTAAATTCTGTGGTGGTCTTGTCTGGCAACTGCCAGTAGCCGGTGAATACGTTCGGGCCGCGTATCTGCACGTCGCCGACCTCGCCGGGCGGCAGGTCGGTGTCACCGGCACGAACCCTGACATCGACGCCGGGCAGCGCATAACCCACCGTGCCCGGCACGCGTTCCCCGTCGAGCGGGTTCGACGTGATCATGCCGGCTTCCGTCATGCCGTAGCGTTCCAGGATCCGGTGGCCGGTGCGCTTTGCGAAGTCCTCGCAGGTATTGGCCAGCAGCGGTGCGGAACCGGAGATGAACAGGCGCATGTTGCGGCAGTCTGCGGCGCCGAAATCGGGGTCTTCGAGCAAGCGCGTATAGAAAGTGGGCACGCCCATCATCACGGTGGCGTGGGGCAGGGCGGCCCTGACTGCCGCGACGTCGAAGCGCGGGTGGAACAGCACCGCAGACCCGCCGAGCATCGCGCAGTGCAGGGCCACGAACAGCCCGTGCACGTGGAATATCGGCAGCGCGTGCAGCAGCACGTCGTCGTCCCGCCAGCCCCAGAGTTTTACCAGCGTTTGCGCGTTGGTCGCGAGGTTGCCGATGGTCAGCAGCGCACCCTTCGAGCGGCCGGTGGTGCCGGAGGTGTAGAGGATGGCCGCCACGTCGTCGAGATTTCGCGGTGCGAGTTCGGGAACGGCCTCCGCCTTCGATGCATGCTCGGCGAGGCTGCCGGTGCCGTTTTCATCCAGCGTCAGGACGTCAGGGATGTTCGCCTCGTCAACGACAGGCTGCAGTGCCTCCGCCGCCTCCGGCCGGCACACGAACACGCGCGGGCGGGCATCACCGAGAAAGTGCCGCAGTTCACCACTGGTGTAGGCGGTGTTCAGCGGGATGTAGATCACGCCGGTGCGCAGGCAGGCGAGGTAAAGCGCCAGCGCTTCCGGGGATTTGCCGACCTGCACGACGGCACGGTCGCCAGCGGCCAGGCCCAGTTTCCGCAGTACACCGGCGTAAGTGGCACTCAATGCATCCAGGTCGGCGAAAGTTCGAGTGCCCGCACCCGGCACAATCAGGAAGGACTGGTCGCGCCGGTCAGCGAAGCCGGCGCGCAGGAGGCCGTACAGGTTGTCGCCGGCGGCCATCGCCGGCTCTCAGGCCAGCGGCCCGGGCATTTCCTTGATATGCAGGTCGCGCTGCGGGAACGGGATCTGGATCTCGTGTTCGGCAAAGGCCTTGTAGATCGCGCAGTTCAGTTCATGCGTGACGAGCCCACGGTCTGCCGGATCGTTGATCCAGCACAGAGTCTCGAAGTCGAGGCTGGACGCGCCGAAGGTTCGAAAGCGCACACGCGCTTCCGGGAATCGCACCACCTTTGGATGTTTGTCAGCCGTGTCGTACAGAACTTCCATCACGCGGTCGATATCAGAGCCATAGGCGACTCCAATCGGGATCCTGATGCGGTAACGCTCGCGAGGCCCGCCGGCTTCATTCACGATCTTGGCCTGGCCCATTACGCCGTTCGGAATCGTG
>CAJIBG010000411.1_pt1 | contig 10716 bp, 9 predicted proteins | sample 9199281 | NCBI WGS metagenome assembly CAJIBG01 (sample SAMEA7708292, study PRJEB35096) | sediment metagenome | biome: marine neritic benthic zone biome [ENVO:01000025]; feature: sediment [ENVO:00002007]; material: shallow marine sediment [ENVO:03000034] sea grass bed [ENVO_01000059] ... | reverse complement strand
GTGACAATTGTGTACTCGGGCGATACGGTCGTCGACCAGGCGCACTGGGGTCAGCAGGTGCTGGCCTTTAGCTGTGTCGAACGCATGGGCTACTACAGCTACGCGTCGGAACTCCCTGTTTACTGGTTTCTCGTTGTAAAGGGGCACCGCACGTACCGGTACCTGTCGGTGTACTGCAAATCCTTTTATCCCCACTGGTCTCTCGATCGCAGCGACCTCAAGCCGCTCGCGGACGAACTGGCAGAGGCCAGGTTCGGCTCCGTATATAACAAGCAGACGGGGGTCGTGGAATTCAATCCGTCACAGGGACACCTGAATCCGGCGATGGCCAGTCCCAATGAGCACCACCTCGAGAAACCCGAGGTGCGCTTCTTCCTGGAGCGGAACCCGGGTTACGTGGCGGGCCATGAACTGGTTTGCCTGAGTGAACTCAATGAACAGAACCTGAAACCGCTGGCGCGGCGGGTGTTCGCGCGAGGCCAGCATGCGTGATGCGTGGCGTCGACTGGCCCGGCTGCGCGAGGTGCGACGCACTACAGACCTCAACGTCAGTCAGCGGCAGTGGCAATGGCTGTCACGCTGCCTCGCACGCAATCGGCAAACGGAAACGGGCCGGCGCTGTCGATTCGAGACTATCGATTCTGCTGACGACTACCGGTCGCTGGTGCCCCTGGTCAGTTACGAAGATATTGCCGACCAGGTTGCGCGAATCGAAGCGGGTGCAGCCGACGTTCTGTTTGCGGGCCTGCCGGTGGCCTTCGAGCGCACCGGCGGCAGCAGCCGTGGCCCCAAGCTCATTCCCTACTCCGCGCAAAGTCTCACGGATTTTCGTCGTGCCATCGTTCCATGGCTGGTGGATCTGGCCGACAGCCATGCGCTGGCCGGCCCTGCGTACTGGGCGATCAGCCCGGCGGCACGGCGACCCGAGACCAGCGCAGGCGGCATCGCCATAGGCCTGACGGACGGCGCTTATCTCGGCCCGGAAGCCGCCATGCTGCTTGCCGAACTTTCAGCAGTGCCGCCGTGGCTGAGCACGGTGTCGAAGCTCAACGACTGGCACCTGGCAACCGCGTACTGGCTGCTCCGCTGCCACGACCTGGCCATGGTCTCGGTCTGGAGCCCGACTCTGCTCACCGGGCTGCTGGACACTATCGACAAGCGCACCGCCGAACTCGAAAACCTGTTGGCAAACGGCGAACGGCTCGCTGGCCACACGCTGGAAAGAGACCCGGCCGCGCTCGCCCGTTTTGCCGACTACATGCGAACTGGCGACACCCGGATACTGTGGCCCGAACTCCGCGTAGTGAGTTGCTGGGCCGACGGTTCATCGCAACCCTACTGCGACGCACTTGCTGCCCGCCTGCCTCACTCACGGTTCCAGCCCAAGGGGCTGATTGCCACCGAGGGTGTCGTGACCGTGCCCGACTCGACCGGTGCACGGCTACTTGCCATTGATCACGGTTTTTTCGAGTTCATGGACCAACGCAATGAATCGAGGCTGGCGCAAGAAGTCTGCGTGGATGAAGAATACGAAGTGGTTATCACGACGTCCGGGGGGCTCTACCGTTACCGCACGGGCGACAGGGTCCGCTGCGACGGGTACAGTGGCGACGTGCCTGCGTTCGAGTTTATTGGTCGTGGCAACCTGACGTCCGACCTTGTTGGTGAAAAGCTGACCGAGTCATTCGTCGCCGATTGCTTGCAGGGCATTGCCGGTTTCCGGATGCTGATTCCGGGCCTGAAACCCAAACCGCATTACAAGCTGATTACCGAGGTGGCAAATCACCAGTTACACGGCAGCCTCGCGGCGCAGGTCGACAGCCGCTTGCGGGCCAATCCCCAGTACGCCTATGCACGCGACCTCGGCCAGCTGGGCATGCTGTGCATCGAGCCGGCCAGAGAACCCCTTGCGGCCTATGTCAGGCGCGCGAGCCAGTCCCGACAGCGGCTCGGGGACATCAAGGTGCCGGCGCTGCAGCCGGAGGCAGACTGGCTGCAGACCTTCAGCGTGGCGGCACCATGAACATCGCGCTGATTTCACCGAAGGGCCCGCTCTATCGGCACCGCGGCGGCATCTTCAAACGCTCGCTGCGCTACCAGCCGCTGACGCTGACCACGCTGGCAGCACTGGTGCCGCCGGAACTCGAGGTATCGATATGCCTGATCGACGAAGGCATAGAAGACATACCGTCGGATCTCACTGCCGACCTGGTTGGCATGACCGTCATCACCGGCACCGCCCCGCGGGCGTACGAGCTTGCCGAGCGCTTCCGCAGGCAGGGCAAGACCGTTGTGCTGGGTGGCCCGCACGTCACGCTGATGCCCGACGAGGCGGCGCAGCATGCCGATGCGATCTGCACCGGCTACGCCGAGCAGAGCTGGCCGCAGCTGCTGCGGGACGTGGCCGCCGGCCGCTTGCAGCCTGTGTATCAACAGGATCCCGAATTGTCACTGGCAGATTCGCCTTTTCCGCGCCGAGACCTGTTCGATAGCCGGCATTTCCTGACCCAGGCGGTATTCGAAGCCACGCGGTCTTGCAGCCACAACTGCGAGTTTTGTGTGGCGCCCACCGCCTGGGGCCGCAGGCAGTACCAGCGACCGGTAGACTGGATCGTGGAAGACATCCGCCGTGTCGGCCAGAAGAAGATCATTTTCATCGACCTGAACCTGGTTGCCGACACGCAGTACGCAAAGGCACTCTTCAGCGCGCTGGTACCCCTGAATGTGCAATGGTATGGGCTCGCCACCGTGCTGATCGCGCACGACCGCGAGCTGATGGAACTGATGGCGCGCAGCGGCTGCAAGGGTCTCCTGCTCGGGCTCGAGACCGTGTCTGATGCGAGCCTGAAAGACGCCCGCAAGTCTTTCAATGCGTCAGTGACCTACAAGAGCCTGATCGCAGATCTGCACCACCTCGGCATCGCGATCCAGGGCTGTTTCGTGTTCGGCCTCGATCACGATACGCCCGACGTATTCGATGCGACGGTGGAGTTTGCGATTGACGCCGGTGTCGATCTGCCCAGGTTCTCGGTACTCACCCCCTTTCCCGGCACACCGCTGCACCAGCGTCTTGCGGCCGATGGCCGCATCCTGAGCCGCAACTGGGAACTCTATGACGGGCAGCACGTGGTGTTTAGGCCTGCGCGGATGACCGTGGCCGAACTGGCGGCTGGTCACGAGCGGGCCTGGAAACAGGTGTACCGCTGGCGCGCTATGGGCCAACGGCTCTGGCGAGCCGGCAATACGAGCCCGCTGGCGATATCCGCCAACCTGGGTTACCGGTTCTATGCCCACAACCTGCATCGCTTCTACACCTGCGACCTGCCGATCCAGACTGTGCTCCCGAATCCGCTGCCGTCGCTGCTGCCCGCAGCCGCCAGCAGCCCGGCACCGGGCGACGCGCCGAACGAGCGCACGATATGCGGCTAACCGTCATTCATCCCGCCATTGGCCACAAGCAAGGGGAAAAGTACATCCGTACCTGGCAGATGGAACCACTGCCTGCGGCCACACTCGCCGGCCTGACGCCCGCCGACGTCGATTTACGCTTCTATGACGACCGAATGGAGAAGATTCCTTTCGACGAACCCACCGATGCCGTTGCAATCTCCATAGAAACCTACACGGCCAAGCGCGCGTACCAGATCGCGAGCGAGTACCGGCAGCGGGGAGTGCCGGTGGTGCTCGGCGGCTTTCATGCCACCCTGGTACCCGACGAGGTGCAGCGCTATGCGGAGGCCATCGTCGTAGGCGAGGCTGAAGGTGCATGGCCCGCAGTGGTTGACGACCTGCGACACGGCACGCTGCAGCCCCGTTACGAGCAGCCGGCGAACCCTGAACTGGACGGCATTCGTGTCGACCGCTCGATATTTCGCAGCAAACGCTACCTGCCCATCACCCTGATTGAGACCGGCAGGGGGTGCAAGTTCCCGTGTGAGTTCTGCGCGATACAGGCCTTTTTCAAGCGCACCCACCGGGCGCGGCCGATCGACCAGATCGTCGCGGAAATCCGCGCCACGAAAGGCCGGGCGAAGCTGTTCTTCTTCGTCGACGACAACTTTGCCGGCAACATCAAGCGCGCCAAACCGCTGCTGGCCGAGCTGGCCAGGCTGAAGATTCGCTGGGTGACCCAGATGAGCATCAATGCTGCCCACGACGAGGAGTTTCTGCAGCTACTCGCGCGCAGCGGCTGCACTGGCGTGCTGATCGGTATCGAGAGCCTGAATGAACAGAACCTGCGGGCCATGGGTAAACGTTTCAACACCATGCGGGGCGGCTACGATGTCGCCTTCGAGAACCTGAAACGGCACCAGATTCGCGTGTACGGTACCTTCGTCTTCGGCTACGAGCACGACACGAAAGCCTCTTTTGAAGACGCGGTGGATTTCGCGATCGACAAGCGCATGTACATAGCGGCGTTCAACCACCTGACGCCCTTCCCCGGCACCGCCCTTTACAAGCGGCTGCTGGAGAGCGGTCGCCTGAGATTTCGCAACTGGTGGCTCGATAACGACTATCGCTACAACGATTTGCCATTCACGCCGCAGAACCTGACACCCCGGGAAGTCACTGAGCTGTGTGTTGCGGCGCGACGCCGGTTTTACTCGTGGCGAAGCATTCTGAAGCGCGGCTGGTCCGATACCAACCGGGGCGACTCGGTCATGTTTCGTGGCTTCTTTCCAATCAATGCCATGCACCGCACCGATATCAGCAAGCGCAATGGTTATCCACTGGGTGATGAAAACTGGCAGGGTTCGCTGCTGGAAGCCGGCTAGCACGGCGCCCGCACCATGGCGTCGACCTATGAATATGGTCCGCTGGTCTACCAACCGGCAGACGCGGACGACGACGCCGACCTGAAGGCCCTTTGCCGGGACAACCCGATGGAATCCTGGGTGCGCGTGTCCATGGAACGCGAACCGTCATTCTTCGCGGGCGATCAGCTATGGTCAGGCAGTCTGCCGGTCATCGTGCGCGACCGCTCACGGCACGCTGCGGCCGCCGGCATGTGGTACGCAGGCGTGCAGCCGGCCTTCGTCAATGGCCGGGAGGCGCAGTGCGCTTACCTGGGTGGCCTGCGTATTGCAGCAGAGTATCGGCACAAGCCACGTTTCCTGCGCGCCGGCTTCCGGTCAATACGTGAATTATGGCCTGCCTCGCTGGGCATACCGGAGTTCTGGTTCACCAGCATTGCCGACGAGAACGCGCCGGCGAAACGCCTGCTGGAAGCCGGCATTCGGGGCCTGCCCCGTTACCGGCCCGCCGGGTCGCTGCACACCCTCGCCATCGCCGCGCGCCAGGGCGCCAGGCAAAACTTGCTGCGGCCGGCAACGCCGGCCGACCTGCCGGCGTTACAGGGGTTCTATAACCGGCAGGCGCAAGACCATCAGTTTGCACCCCTGCTCAACGACGCCTGGCTTACCAGTTTGTCCGGCACACTGTCGACAAGAGACTTCCTGGTGCTGGCCGACGGCGACGACATCCACGGCTGTCTCGCCCTATGGGATCAGCGCACCTTCAAGCAAACGTTCGTGCAGGGTTACCGTTTTCCGCTGCAGTATCTGCGTCACCCCTGGAACTGGCTCGCATATTGGCGGCGAACACTGCCCCTGCCGGCCGCCGGCCGCCAGCTCAATAGTGTCTTCCTGGCCTTCTTTGCCCTCGACCCCGCCCATGCAGAACTCGCGGCGGCGGTGATCAGGGATGCGCTCAGCTTTGCCGGTGACGACGTCGTCGCCGGTCTGCTGGGCCTGTCAGCCATCAACCCGTTGCGACGACAGATCGTGGAAAGCTTGCGGCCGCAGATTTACGGCACCACGATTTACGCGCTGGACTGGCCCGACCTGGCGACAACACCCATCGACGACCGGCCGGTGCAGCCGGAAATCGCGATGCTTTAGGCAGCGGGCGTTACGGCTGCCCGCCGTGCCCAGATCCGGACACCGGCGAAGCCGAGGATGGCACCAGCTACAATCGACGCGAGGTGATGCTCGTGGATAGTCATCGTCGAGGCGACGATGGCAACAGTCCAGGCCGCTATCGCCCATCTCCCTGCGATTCGCGCGTCGCGCAGCAACAGCCCGGCCGTGGTGACCGCGAAACAGACGTGCAGTGACGGCAACTCGTTGTTGCTCAGGTTCACCAGGTCGGCGACCCGGAAAATCCACGGAATCTCTCCCTGCGCATAGCGCGGCGGGTAAATGGTTGCAGCCGGCAGCAGCACGAAGACCACGCTGGCGACCAGCACCTGGCCGCACAGCACCTTGATGGCGAGCGCGAAATCCTCGTGCCGGCGAATGGCAAATATCGGCAGCAGCATGAAAATGCTGAGACTCAGATAGATCCATGCCGTCTGCGGCAGGAAGGGCACCGCGAGCTCCGGTTCAAAACCAATCGTCAGCCGCCACGGCACAGCATCGGCCAGCCACGCCCCGGAACCGTAGAACACATAGAAAAACACCGCGAAGAACAGCGCCAGTCCGAACCTGGACAAAAGGGCACGCGGCGCCGGCCGGAAAAACAGCCCGGCCTGGCTAGTCGACATTCGCCAGCGCGGTTGGCGCGACTTCCGTGTTGGGCCGTGGCCCGCCCCAGAGGCGGAGATACTGGCGCCAGTAAGGAATCGGCGCCTGGCTTTGCTGCCCCTGCGCGGGCAGTTCCTGCCAGCGCAGGCCGGGATACTGGTGATGCACGAGATCCCAGTGGCCGTTCAGCAGGACCCGCTCCATGAGTGGCGACACGCTCAGGTTCCACGCGCCGTCGCGCACGTCCCGCGGCGAGAACGCGTGGGTCACGTACTGACGCGTTGACCAGTTGAACCAGAATGCTGCGTACAGAACCAGCAGCGCGGTCCAGCTGATACTCAGCCACTGCACCACCAACACCCAGAACGCCACGCCGGCCAGCACTTCCAGACGAATCCTGCGGACGACGGCCGGTGTAAACAGGTCCTGATCAAAAATTATCGAAGACGAACGCGCCCGTCGCCACGGACTCAGGCGAAAGAGACCGGGCACCACCGCCATCAGGATCGAGCCCAGCGGAATGATGGGCGGATAAATCCCGATCAATATGCTGTACCACTGCGCGTATTTCACGAGCCGGTTGTCGTCCGGGTAGTAGTAGTCGAACATTTCGTTGTTCGTGCGATTATTGCGGTGGTGCACCTCGTGCGGGATCTGCATGAAGGTGAAAGACACCGGGAACAACAGGCTGACCAGGCAACCGGCCAGGTAGTTCACACGGGAATCCGAATGGAGGTTCTCGTGAATCGCCTCGTGCATCAACGCGTAGACCGTCAGCCCTGTATACGCAAACAGCAGCGCGGCAAGCCCGAATGCGATACCCGACGCTCGCGAGGCGAACCACAGCAGTGCGCACTGGACAACCAGGACCGTCGCAACACAGACCAGGTTCTGCCGGTCGTAGTCAGGCATTCCTGCCCCGGCGACCGATCAAAAAGCCGACGATCAGCCCGACGATGGCTGCCAGGACAAGAAACAGCACGATCCGTTCCTGGGCTTCGGCCATCAACGGATTGTCGAACAGGTTGGCCGAAAAATGCATCTGCACGATCTTCCAGCTGCCGGTCGTCTTGCTCAGCGTCACCGACCACACGCTGTCGATCTGCAGCTGGGAACCGTCAGCGAGGTCGAACACGTCCGTGGACGTGCCGTCCGCAACTGCTACGTCACCGAAGAAACGCGCAGAATCGCCGAGTGTTGCCGTGGCCGTGTAGCCCTTGAGTATCGCGGCATCACCGGACAGGAATTTGTCGATGTAGGCGGTGACGGCTGCGGGGCCTCTCGCCACCTCGGCGTCCAGGAACACCGCGACGACATCATCCGCCAGTAATGGGGTGATCGTGTCGAACTGCTGTTTGTTCAATGCCGTTTCCACGGTGTCCAGCATGCCCAGCAACTCTTGTCGGTCGACGGCGGAATCGTCCTGGGCAAAGGCATTGCCGATTGCTGTCGCCCAGAAAATCGTGAATACCGCCAGGATCTGTAAATGTCGCATCAGTGGCCCCCTGCGTGCCGGTTCGATCGGTCTGCAATGTAATTGAACAGCCGGTAGATGATTGCGCTCACGTCCGGCGAGCGCAGAAAGTGATCGCTGCCCCAGACCGGGTAGATCTTGCCAGGCAGCGACAACACGTCGGTCACGGGTACGAAACCGTCAGACGGCCCACTGCCGCGCATCTCCTGGTAGCGGGCCCTGAGGCCGGGCTGGATATGCGAACTCAACGGTATTGGCGCCACGTGAATCATTTCCAGCTGCTCGGGCCATTGTTCGTTCTGCCAGAACGGATGGCTGGTGCGCATTTCGGTCAGCGCCGAGAAGTCGATGCGCAGCGCGAGGCACAGCAGGCGGTTCAATACCTGCTTGACGCTGTTCGACAGCTTGCCGTCTGCAAACGGTGTGCCTTTCGCAATCCCGGCGATGTTCAGCCAGCCGACCACCTGCGGATTCACCGCGCAGTTCTGCAGGTAGTGGCGAACTTCGCTGGTGCCCTTGCTCAGCGACAGCAGCCAGATCTTGCGGTCGCAACAGCCGTCCAGGTGGCGCGCCAGTATGTCGCTGTTCACAGTCACGCCGCCTGCGCTGCGCGTGGGCACGATCTCTACGTCGAAGCCGAACTTGCGGCCGATACTGCTAGCGAGGCGACCGTCTGCGCCGACTTCCGGATGTTCCCGGTACAACATGCCCGGCATGACGACGAGGCGCAGCCGGCTGGAGTGGTCCACCCGGTCGGCGGCATAGCTTTCGAGTTGCCGGCAGAACCCGGCGTGGCCGGACTGCCGGACGCTCTCGTAAAACACCCTCGCTGCCAGGTCCGGCGACACGTCGGCGCTGATCCGCCGAATTTCATCCGCTCCGGGCATGGCCGGCAACTGCGCCAGTGTGTTGCGGGCCTGCTCAGCCAGTTCTACCTCGTCGCAAAGGGGCGACTCGTAAAACCTGCGCTGGAATCGAATTGCCATCAGCCCAACACGTCGTTCAGGCCGCCCCGAAACGGTAGCGGGGCAGGCCGTTGAAGTATTCCCAGAACTGCTGCACCGCCAGGTCGTCGGTGTCGACCAGTGGGCCGTCTACCGGCACCTGGCCGGTAATTAACCGGATGTCGGGCCACAGGTATTCCTTCACCATGACGGCGGCGACTCGCACGGCCATCGCATCGAGAAACCGCCCTGCGAAAGTTGGGGCACTGGCACGCGGCTTCACGCCGGAGATATACAGACGGGTCTGGTTCCTGCTCACAGGCGCTGCAAAGATGACAGCGCCGAATCCCGTATCACGATTGGTCATCGCCAGCAGGTTGGCGCCCCAGCAGTCGATCACCACGCGGGTGGTATTGCGGCTGATGGCGGCCATCAGGTAGTCCACCCAGCGGCGGCGGATGATCTCCGCTTCGTAGGCAATCGTGATTCTGCTGGGTGCATCGATAGTGACATCCGGATAGGCGACGAACCGGCGGTTGTGCACCTTGTCGTAGTGACGGATGTCGAAAGGATTCAGCCCGAACACGTAGTGCGACACGTCGAAATCCATGACCAGCGGCGCGCTGCTGACAAGGTCAGCGGGCATTTCCGGCGGCCGCGGGACATCGAAGGCGGGGGCATCGCCCAGGAATGCGAGCACGATGCCGTAGCGTTCCTTGCAAACCAGCCGCTGCAGTACGGATTGCGGAGAGCCGTGGGTGTTCTTTGGCGCGTTGACGCAGTGACCGCCGGTATCGAAGCGATAGCCGTGCAGCGGACATTCGAGACTGTCCCCGACTACTTTGCCACGGGCGAGATCGGCGCCCATGTGCGGGCATTGCCGCACGGTCAGACCAAACTCACCCTGTGTTGTCCTGAACAACAGCCAGTCCTGGTCGAACAAGCGGAGCAAGGTGTGCTGACCGGGCTTCAGATCGCTGCTGCGGGCAACCGGGTACCACGACTGAGGATAGTCGAGCGTATCGACCGAGATATTTCGAGACGGTGATTTGGTCACCGTGCTACCCCCAAGGTTGGCCTCATTCCATCCCCGGATCCATCAACCAGGCCGATGGACTGACAAGTCATTATAGTCGTGATCTCAAACACCTTTCTATCGTTTGCCGGCCGGGAATGGACAGCGCATCAAGATAGACAACAGGCAATTTGACGGGGTCGTGTTCGGCGCGACCACCTTTGTCAGCAAGACTTTTGCCCGCCGTTACGTGGACGCCTGGCCTGGCCCTGGAGACCTGGCGTGGGCATCACTCGATTCCGACCAAATCGACGCACCGACCGGTGAGGGGCACCCGATCCTGCCAGCATGTAAAAGCTACCGTCTGTCGTGTCGAACGGTCCTGTTGGCGGTTCGAATCGAGCCCGGCAATGCTTGTGCGGTGCGGGTTTGCGCCGATTTTCACCTGAATCGGAGGCTTTTTCGCGACAGCAGGTTTATACTCAGCCCAAGGGAAACATGGACGTTGTCGTTGTGATCGTCTGATAGTTGCGTCACCGCAACTCGGGGGTTGACCATGTTTACTCAGTGCATGCGCTGCGGCACTCGCACTTCTGCGTGTCGCGTTCTCCAGCTTTTGATTCCAATTTCCTTCGTTGTATACCTCGGCTCTGGCGCCGTTGCACAAGCGCAGCAGCCGGGGGCTTCGATCACGTCGATGGAGGAGATCATCTCTACCGGTACGCGATCGCTGACGGAGCGGACGGCGACCGACTCGAT
>CAJIBG010000032.1_pt1 | contig 10793 bp, 9 predicted proteins | sample 9199281 | NCBI WGS metagenome assembly CAJIBG01 (sample SAMEA7708292, study PRJEB35096) | sediment metagenome | biome: marine neritic benthic zone biome [ENVO:01000025]; feature: sediment [ENVO:00002007]; material: shallow marine sediment [ENVO:03000034] sea grass bed [ENVO_01000059] ... | reverse complement strand
GGCGCAAAGCCGTCGCGCTCCCAGTAGTTGCCGGCCCGCTGCTGCAGGAAAACCTGGCTGGTATTGGCCCAGCGCATGTTCGCAACAGCCTCGGCCTGGACGCCGGTCAACGCGGGCGTCAGTGCGATGCGTCGCAGGGCCGGAAACGGCATGGCGGCGATGACGAAGTCCGACTGGAAGACCGCGCCGGACTGGCACCGGGTTACCACGCCGGCATCGCTCATGGTGATGGCTTGCACGCGCTGGTTCACGCGCAGCCGGTCCCCCAGCAATTCAGCCATGCCGTCGGTTAGCCGCGAGGTCCCGCCCGTGAACTTGTCGACCCCGCCGCTTTGGCGGTTGCCGGCGGCCCGGCGTGCGAGACCCATGCGCAGCGCGTCGTGCAGGCTCGGCAGGATCGAGGTTTCGCTGGAGTCAGCGGTTATCAGCCCCTCGTTGATCAGTCTCCGGCCTTCGGCAGACAGGCCCTGGGCTTTCAGCCAGTCGTTCACCGAGACGTCCAGCTCCTGTGCCTCCGGGCGCAGCCAGTCGCCGGGGCGCAACAGCGGACTGTGCTGCGTGATGATCGTCTGCAACAGTGCCGGTGGCGGCACGAAGCGTTCGTCGTCAACGGTCAGGTTCAGCGGCGAATCCGGCCAGTCTTCGATGTTGACCAGTTGCCCCCCGATGCACAGCGAGAATGCCCCGACCGGGTTGCCCCTGGGTTCCAGCGGCAATTTGAGCCGGCGCGCCATGTCGCGCACGCGGGCATACAGCGGACCAACTTCCACCGCGCCGAGTTCCGGCTGTCCCGGCAGCTGGTAGGCGGTGTGCACGCGGCCGCCAGGGCGCTGGCCGGCCTCCAGCACGATCACGCTGAGGCCCGCGTCCAGCAGGTTGATGGCCGCGGACATTCCGGCCAGCCCGCCACCGGCGACCACGACATCCGCCCGGTCGCGGTTGGCCGCCCGGGCGGGTGCCAGCAGTGCCAGCGCCAGCCCGCCGGCAACGCCCGAAATCGCCCGCCTCCGGTTAACAGCTGTCATGGGCAACCCTGCACTTCGCTTTCCCGTTGTGGGCCACGCTGCCCCAGCGCCGCCCGCCGGTCAAGCGCCTGCGACCTCCATCACGTTACGGCGAACGGTGCTGGAGAATCAGGGCCCGCTTCGGTACAACTGTGGGATGCATTTCCGTCGACTCACCTTGCTTTGCTGCCTGCTCTCCCTGCCCGTTGCTGCAGCGACCGGGCAGGACGCCGCCGGCTTGTTCGCGACCTTCAAGGACCGGATTTTCCAGATCCGCGTGATCGACCAGGAAGCGGAAGAAAAGTCCGCGCTGGGCACCGGGTTCCTGGTCGCCTACGACGGTCTGATTGCGACGAATTATCACGTCATTGCCGATTTCGCCGACAAGCCCGACAAGTACCGACTCGAGTACGAAGACCAGCAGGGTAATACGGGCGATCTGACGCTGCTCGACGTCGATGTCATCAACGATCTCGCGTTGTTGTCCGCAGACGCGCTTGGCCGAGAACCGCTGCGAATCCAGGTCGACGAGCCGGCCCAGGGCGACACGATTTATTCCATCGGCAATCCCTATGACATTGGTTTCACGGTGGTGCCGGGCACCTACAACGGCATTGCGCAGGACAGTTACTACAAGCGCATCCACTTTTCAGGTTCCATCAATGCGGGCATGAGCGGCGGCCCGGTCCTGAATGCCAACGGCGATGTCGTGGGTATCAACGTGTCGACGGCCGGCAACCAGATCAGTTTTCTCGTGCCGGTCGCGGCTTTGCGTGCGCTGATCGGGTCCCGCGACGCGGCCGCTGCGCCGGTCGCAGACTTTGCCGCGCGCATCAGGGAACAACTGGTGGCCAACCAGCGCGTCCTGATCGACAGCTTGCTGGCCCGGGAATGGCCGACGCAGGAGCTGGGGCGAGCGGTGGCCGTGGATGAAATGGCGCCATTCGTAAAGTGCTGGGGCGGGTCGACGGACGCCAAGCAACTCTATAGTTCCGTGTCGAGTTCCTGCAGTAGTGACGAAAATGTTTACGTGGGGCCGGGTCTCAGTACCGGCGTTATCGCTTACCAGTTCTTCTGGCTGGAGGCAGACGATCTCAGTGCGCCGCGTTTCCAGAGTTACTATCGCAGCCTGTTCGCGGATTTCATGCCTGACAATGGGGCCGACGAGGACAATGTCACGAATTTTGCCTGCGACGAGATGTTTGTGGAGCAGGCGCCGCGGACAGTCGACAAGGTCGTGCTGTGTCTCCGCGGATACCGAAAATTCACCGGCCTTTACGATGCGCTTTACATCAGTGGTTCCGTCGACTGGCAGGACCGGGCGTTTATCAGCCATTTCACCCTCGCGGGCGTTGAGCCGGCGACCTTGACCGCGTTCATGGAACGCTTTCAGCAGGTGGTGCAGCGATGACCACGGTCGTCGAAGTGCGTGGTCGCGGCGGCCAGCTGCTGGAACGTTTCCGCAGCGACGCGGCGCAGATTTCAATCGGCCGCGCCTTTGACAACGCATTGATCGTTGAAGACCAGTATGTTTCTCCGCATCACCTGACCCTGGTGCGGGCTGGCGACGGTTGGCTGATCAACGATCACGACAGCCTGAACGGCTATGAGTACGGTTTGCGACGCGGCGCGGACGGCGAGTTCCTGAAATCTGGCAGCCGGTTGCGCATTGGCCATACCGAATTGCGTGTCTATCGTGAACAGCACGAGGTACCGGACGCCTTGCCAGTAGACGGCACCGAGGCCCGCTTCGCGCACCTGGGCAAGCACAGTGTGTGGCCGGTGCTGCTTATTGCTTCGCTGGCCGTTTTCCTGGTGCAGGCCTACCTTGGCAGCTTCAGCGAGTTTCGCTGGTTGCCCAGCCTCGGCGAGCAGCTGAACTGGGTGTTCGGTGTGGTCATCATCGCGGCGTTCTGGGCGCTCGTCGGGCGGCTGCTTCGCCATCGCGCGGCCTTTCTCGCGCACCTGTCCATCTGGTCCCTGTACGGAATTCTCGCTGTCCTGGCCTCGTGGCTTGCGAGCGTCGTTGCTTACAACTTCAACAGCGGCACTGTATTTGGCGTCCTGGACCAGGGGCTGAGCTTCGGCTTGCAGGTCGCAGCACTCTGGGCGAGCCTGTTGCTGGCGACGACGCTGCACCGCTACTGGCGGCTTGGCTGCGCGGTATCCGTAGCGGCTTCGTTCCTGGCCATTGGCATGACCACCCAGCTGGGCTTCGAACGGGAGTTCTCCGCGGTACCGGATTACTATGGCCAGGTGATGCAGCCCGGTTTGCGCTGGGCCCGGGCGGCAGAGCAGGGCCGCACCGCGTCGGCGGTGTCGCAATTGGTCGAGCGCGTCGACGCCGAAGCTGCGCGGCTGGCGGCAGAAGATGCCCGGCAACAGCAAGGCCGCCGCACGTCTGTCGGTGAAGGCGGCTGACAACTGCAGCGCTCAGACAAGGAGCAGGGGTAAGAAGCAAAATGGAAATCGCAATTCTACTTTATGACGGCGTGACGGCATTGGACGCCATTGGCCCGTACGAGGTGCTGCACCTGGCACCGGACGTGCAGGTGAAGTTTGTCGCTACGCAGCCAGGTTTGATACGTACCGATTTCGGTATGCTCAATCTCAATGCCGACTATGCGATCGGCGACGTGCCGACACCGGACATCCTGCTGGTGCCCGGCGCACCGGATCCGGGGGCGGCCATCGGCAATGAAGCCGTGCTCGAGTGGTTGCGTCATGCGCACGAGACAAGCACGTGGACTACGTCTGTTTGCACCGGCGCACTGATTCTTGGTGCCGCCGGACTGCTTGCGGGCAAGCGGGCCACGACGCACTGGATGGCGCTGGAATCACTCGGTGAGTTCGGTGCGCAGCCTGCGTCGGATCGAGTGGTGCGCGATGGCAAGGTCATGACCGCGGCCGGGGTGTCGTCGGGTATCGACATGGCGTTGAGCCTGGTGGCCGAGCAGTGGGATACGGCGACTGCGCAGGAAATCCAGCTGATCATCGAGTACGACCCGGAACCGCCTCTGCAGGCCGGGTCACCAGACAAAGCGCCCGCGGCAATCCGCGATGGCGTGATCGCCAAGTACGGCGCCATGCTGGGCGGCTGAGGCTCGCCGGTCTCGCGGCCCGGGCCGCGGGTGATTCCGGGCCCAAAACTGTGTATAAAGTGCGGCCCGCGGGCTTTACTGCCAAAAAAACAATCACCAAGCCCGATCCATCGCGACTGTCTGGAGATGCCTGATGACCAACAGGATTCTGCTGCCGGAATCTGAGCTGCCGACGCACTGGTACAACGCTGTTGCCGACCTGCCCAGCCCGCCGCCGCCGCCGATGGGGCCGGATGGCAAGCCCATCGGCCTGGACGCGCTCAGTGCGATTTTCCCGCCCGGCCTGATCGAGCAGGAGGTCAGCGGCGAACGCTGGATCGAGATCCCGGAAGAGGTGCGCGATGTGCTGCGCATCTGGCGCCCGACGCCGCTGGTGCGGGCCCGTCGCCTGGAGCAGGCGCTCGGCACGCCGGCGAAAATCTTTTTCAAGAACGAGAGCGTGAGCCCTGCCGGCTCGCACAAGCCCAATACGTCGATCCCGCAGGCCTACTTCAACAAGATCGCCGGCATCAATCGCCTGGCGACGGAAACCGGCGCCGGCCAGTGGGGCTGTTCCCTGGCGCTGGCCGGGCAGTTCCTGGATATGGAAGTGCGCGTGTACATGGTAAAGGTCAGCTATGGCCAGAAACCCTACCGCCGCTCACTGATGCAGACCTGGGGCGCCGAAGTCTACGCGAGCCCCACCGACATGACTGAGTCGGGCCGCGCCGCGCTCGAGAAAGACCCGGACAGCCCGGGATCGCTGGGCATCGCGATTTCCGAGGCAGTGGAAGAGGCCATCCACCGCAAAGACACCAATTACGCGCTGGGCTCGGTGCTGAATCACGTCTGCCTGCACCAGACGGTGATCGGCGAAGAAGCCAAGAAGCAAATGGCTATCGCCGGCGAATATCCTGACGTCGTGATCGGCTGTTGCGGTGGTGGCTCGAACTTTGCCGGCATTGCGTTCCCGTATTACGCGGACAAGGCCGCCGGCAAAGAGGTGCGGCTGATCGGGGCGGAACCGGCTTCCTGCCCGAGCCTGACGCAGGGCGTGTACACCTACGACTATGGCGATGCCACCGGCCTGACGCCAATGATGAAGATGTATACGCTGGGCCACGATTTCGTGCCGCCCGGCATACATGCAGGCGGGCTGCGCTATCACGGCCAGTCACCGCTGATCAGCCAGCTGGTCCATGCAGGTCAGATCGAGGCGGTCGCGATTCCGCAGCTGGAAACCTTTGAAGCTGGGCTGCTCTTTGCCAGGACCGAGGCGATTGTGCCGGCGCCTGAGTCGACGCATGCCATTGCTGCGACCATTCGCGAAGCGCAGCGTTGCAAGGAAACGGGCGAACCGAAGACGTTGTTGTTCTGCCTGTCAGGCCATGGCCATTTCGACATGGCTGCTTACGAGCGTTACCTGGCCGGTGATCTCGAGGACTTCGAGTATCCGAAAGAGGCCATCGCGCAGTCCCTGGAGAACTTGCCGAAAATTGCCTGAAGCCAGCTGAAGCCCCCTGTGGCTGAGACCATGGACTGCCGCCGCCGCGAGGGGCTGGCTCTTCCGGGCTTAACCTCCTTCGGACATCCGTGTCCTCAGTCGGATCGGCCCTCCGTCGCTCCCGCCATCCATGGCTCCGCTCCTCCGGGACGACGCCCGGAAGAGCCAGCCCCTCGCGGCGGCTTAGTCGCTGGGGGCTTTCACGAAACTGCCGGGCGCATCTTCGATGGCCGGCAGCTGGCCGTCGCCGGGAACCCGTGCCGGCACCATCGGGCCGGAATAGCGGCTCAGCCATTGGTCCCAGTCGGGCCACCACGACCCCGGATGCTCTTCCGCGCCGTCCATCCAGGCGTCGAGATCGGTCGGCTGCTCTTCGTTCATCCAGTACTGGTACTTGCGCTTGGCCGGCGGGTTGATGACGCCGGCAATGTGGCCCGAGCCAGAGAGCATGAAGCGCACGGGGCCTGAATACAGGCCGCGCGCCTTGAACACCGACGGGTAGGGCGCAATGTGGTCTTCCTTCGAGGCCTGCAGGTAGACGGGTATCGTGATTTTGCGCAGGTCGATGGGCGTGCCGTTGAGTTCAATGCCGCCCGGCTTTGCCAGGTTGTTGTGCAGGTACATTTCGCGCAGGTAGTACATGTGGGTCTTGCGCGGCATGCGGGTGGCGTCGGCATTCCAGTGCAGCAGGTCGAAGGGCACCGGGTCACGCCCGAGCAGGTAGTTGTTAACGTAGAACGACCAGATCAGGTCATTGGCCCGCAACATGTTGAAGGTGGTGAACATGGCCTGGCCGTCCAGGTAGCCCTTTTCCTCCATCATGCTGTCGAGGCTCTCGAGTTGCTTCTCGTCGACAAAGACCTTCAGGTCACCGGCTTCGGAAAAATCCGCCTGGGCGGCGAAGAAGGTGGCCGCCTGGATCCGGTCGTCGCCATGGGCGGCCATGTAGGCCAGCGTAGCCGACAGCAGGGTGCCGCCGATGCAGTAGCCGATGGCTGACATCTGGCGCTCGCCGGTGGCTTTTTCCACCGCGTCTACGGCAGCCAGGATGCCTTCGTCCATGTAGTTGTTGAAGCTCTTCTCGGCAAGGCGCTCGTCGGGATTGACCCAGGAAACGACGAACACCGTGTAGCCACGGTCTACCGCCCACCGAATGAAAGACTTCTCCGGCGTCAGGTCCAGAATGTAGTACTTGTTGATCCACGGCGGGACGATCAGCAGCGGCAGGCGGTGAGCCTCGGCCGTTGTCGGCTGGTACTGGATCAGCTGAATGAGGTCATTCTGGAAGACGACTTTGCCGGGTGTGGTCGCGATATTTTCGCCGAGTTTGAAGGCCTCGGAATCACTCATCGTGATTTGCAGCGCGCCGCCACCTTTCTCCACGTCGCGCTGGAAATTCTTGAGCCCATTGACCAGGTTCTGGCCATTGGTCTCGATCGTTTCCCGCAACACCTCCGGATTGGTCCAGATGAAGTTACTGGGCGAGAACGAGTCTGCAAACTGGCGGGTGTAGAACTCAACTTTGTGCGCAGTGCTGTCGTCCATGCCATCGATACCGGACATGGTGTCGACCAGCCAGCGAGCGGTGATCAGGTAAGACTGCTTGATGAAATCGAACAGCGGGTTTTCTTCCCAGTCGGGGTGCTTGAAGCGGCGGTCACCCGAGTCGGGGCTGGCGACCGGGTCTTGCGTGCTGCTGCCGGCGAGTTTCCCGGAAGCCTGTTGCCACAGCTGCATGTGCTGTTGCCACAGGTTAATGTTTGCCTGCATCAGGCGGCCGGGGTCCATCCAGAGTTTCTGGGTTGCGTCTGTCATGGCCTTGCTGACGTTCAGCGGGTCCATCGACGTCGTGCCCATGCCGCTGGAAGACTTCAGAAGTTCCGAGTACATGTTCTGGCTGCGCTGGGCCAGCTCGAACAGTTCTTTCGACAGCTGTTCGACATCCGGTTTCCCGGTACCCGCTTTCTCACTCATCGCGTCATGGCCTTTGCTCAGTCCTGCTTCTTGGTTGGGCCGCCCATCATCGCATCCAGCATCTGCTGCTGAAAATCCGACCAGGCCTCAATATTGCGATCCGCCATCGCTTGCATGACGCCCAGCGGTGTTCTCGTCATCGCCTCCTGGAACTGCTGCTGCATTTTTTGCTGCTGCTGGGTAAAGCTGGCAATGCTCTGGTCCAGAAACTGGGTCATCAGCCCCTGCATCGGGTTGCCGTAGAAACGGATGATCTGCATCAGCATGTCGGTGCTGAGAATCGGCCGGCCGCCCTGTTCCTGCTCTGCCAGGATCTGCAGCAGGACATTGCGCGTAATGTCTTCGCCGCTGGTGTCGTCGACGACCTTGACGTCTTCACCGCCGGCAACGAGTTCGCGGATGTCCTGCAACGTGACATGCTGGCTTGCAGTCGTATCGTACAGCCGGCGGTTCGCGTACTTCTTTATCGTTCTGGGCATTCGCTGAGAGTTTAACCAATATCGGCCACGATAGACGCAAAAAGGGCGGCAGCCACTGGCTGCCGCCCTGCACGCACTTTGCGACTCGTAACGCTGTGTCTCACAGCGTCAGGCGTCGTTAGTCGGTCTTCGCGACCTTCTTGATTTCAGCCTGCGCGACCTCGGTCGCTTCCCGGGTGGCGGTGCCGGCCAGGTTGATGTACTGCTGCACATGCTGGGCCATCTTCTCGCTGAAGGCCCGGCCGTTGCTCACCTGCTGGTCGACGTAGTCGCCGACGTCTTTCGCCTGGCCGGCCATCTTGGCCTGGGACAGCGCGTAGTCGACGCAGTCGCCCATCACCGACAGGTTCTGGCGCATGAAGCCCTCGAAGGTGTTGACGGCATAGCCGCCAAAGGCACGCATGGGCTCGATTACCTGGCGCTGCATGTCAGCAAGCTGATCGAAAGTCTGGGTCTGTTCGGTCATGGTCGAATCCTCTGTATTCCGAGCTGGTCAAACTGCGAGGGATGATACAGGGGAGAGTTGTGCAGTGCAAGAAAACATTTCTCCAAGAAAATAATATATAAGCTATTGAATTAAAAAATCATTTTTCAATAATATTCTTATGTTAAGTATGGCAATACAGCACCGCAACAGAACGACAGGGCAGGGCTGGCTGCAACTGAGCGCCACTCAGCCGCTGCCAGTGGGGGCCTGTGGTGCTGCAGTTCGGGTCAGTTTCTGCCGGCGCCACATAGCAGGCATTGGTAGGCAGCAGTGGCGTCGTATGGCAGTGAGGCTGCATCTGGCTCATTGAGCGGGGCGGGAGCGCGCTTTTGCTGCCAGGCGGCGCGAATTAGCGACGCGCCCGAACCTGCGCGGGTTGCTTACTGGACATATTTCGCCTGGATCAGGGGCTGCGCTGCTCAGACCTCAGGCAGAAAGATCTCGAGGCGGTGATTCAGCCCGTCGGCGATGGCCGGCGAATCAAAGAACCTGACCTCAGGCCGGGCCCCGTAGCGCTCAGTCATCTGCTGATACCAGTCCGGGTCAAAAAAGGCTTCGGCGCTGGCACGGCAGTCCCACTCGTACACGCCCCCGGCGAGCCCGTCGCCGGCGAGAAAGTACTTTCTGCGCAGGCCCGGCAGCTGCGTGTACTCGGGGCCGGCCTCTTCCAGGATTTTTCTGGAGGCCCGGGCATCGGCGGTTGCAGTTATCGGGAAGGTGACAAATGCGACAACGGGAATTTCTCTGTCAGTCATAGGCTTAGGGCCTCCAGATTCGGCGCATGGACGCACGGCCCCGAAGCCCGGCACTGCAGCGTCTTGCGCAAAGTGTGAATTTCATCCTTCCTTCAACATAACGCAACAGGAGAATGTCCTGCGTATGTGTATGCGTATCGGGCTCACGATGAGCCTGCAGGAAACCTGGATGATAAAGCCACCGATTCCCCACGATGAAACCCTGCGTCTGAAGTCACTGCACTCGTTGAAAGTGCTGGACACGGACCCGGAAGAGCGCTTCGATCGCATCACGCGTCTCGCGCGCAATGTGTTCAAGGTGCCGATTGCACTGGTCAGCCTGGTGGACGGTGACCGGCAATGGTTCAAGTCGCGATCCGGCCTCGACGCCGCGGAAACGCCGCGGGACATCTCATTTTGCGGTCACGCGATTGCCGGCACTGACGTGTTTGTGGTGGCGGATGCAGGCACCGATCAGCGTTTCTGTGACAACCCACTGGTGGTCAACGAGCCGTCGATACGTTTCTACGCCGGTTATCCGTTGCGTGCCCCGAACGGCTCACGCATGGGCACGCTGTGCATCATTGACCGTGAGCCGCGCGAGTTCTCGGAGGATGATGCCGAAACCCTGAAGAGTCTGGGCGAAATGGTGGAAGCCGAGCTGTTCTCGGTGACGCTGGCCACAACCGACGAATTGACCGGCTTGTCGAACCGGCGCGGCTTCATGCTGGTGGCCGGGCACGCGCTGGCAGTCTGCCAGCGACGCAATATTCCGGCCACGCTGGCTTTGTTCGACCTCGACGGCTTCAAGCAGATTAACGACGACCTGGGGCATGAAGAAGGTGATCGCATTCTGCAGGAGTTCGCCCGATGTTCGCTGAAGTCGTGCCGCGACTCGGACATTATCGCCAGGTTCGGCGGCGACGAGTTCTGCGCGCTGTTTGTGGGCAGCAGGCAGGATGAGCTGGCGCCGGCCTTTGCCCGCTTGCGTGAACTCATCAACCAGGTCAATCAAGATCGCGATCCGCGCTACCTGATCAGGTTCTCTGCCGGGGCGGCGGTCTTCGAGCCTTCGCAGCCGGTCGGGCTCGACGAACTCACTCGCCGGGCCGACGAGGCCATGTACAAATTCAAGCGGCAGACGGCGGCTGCAGGTCGCTGAACGCGAAGCCAGCGCGGGCCGCTCACTGCCACCCGGGCTTATTGTGGGGGAGTCCTCGAACTACAGGGCGGCGTGCACTGGCCGGTTACAACTGTGACGAAGGCAGCGGCCACATATCCTTTGCGGCCGCTACGTTCTCCGCCTGGTCTGCAGGAAGGACCCTGACCTAGGCTGCCCGGCCCGGTTGCTGCCGCGCTTTACGTGCCGCCCTGCCGTCCATCAGCGGGACCGGTTCCAGGACCCAGTTGCCCGATGAACGGCGCGCTGGCGACGGAATCGCAAAGGCCGTGGTCTTGCCGTTACGGTGCTGGAACTCCTCCCAGTCGATTCGCCAGCCGTTATCGTCGAACCTGGCCAGCCACTCACGGT
>CAJIBG010000102.1_pt1 | contig 10910 bp, 11 predicted proteins | sample 9199281 | NCBI WGS metagenome assembly CAJIBG01 (sample SAMEA7708292, study PRJEB35096) | sediment metagenome | biome: marine neritic benthic zone biome [ENVO:01000025]; feature: sediment [ENVO:00002007]; material: shallow marine sediment [ENVO:03000034] sea grass bed [ENVO_01000059] ... | reverse complement strand
GGCCCTTCGAAATAGAACTGGTCGCTGAAAAATTCGAACATGGATGGACGGGACGCACCTTGCGGCGGGTCGTGACGGATGATCGCGCCGTGACCCTCGGGCAGGTCAATCGGCAGGGCGGCATCCGGCGCTGGCAGGCCGGGGCCGATCAACGCGAAACTGGGCCGGAAGTCCACGTAGCTCTTGCAATAGGGGACGATTACCTTGACGTAGATGCGCACCGGTTCGCGAACCAGCAGCAGGTAGGGATCACGGTCATCCGGTGATTCGAGGTAGGCGTAGATGGCCTTCGACTGGGTGATATCGGTGATGACGAAAGGTGAGCCGCCCGACAGATCGGTTTCCTCGAAGTAGGGCACGTGAGCGACGGCGGGCACAGCTAGCGCCAGGAACAACGCGCAGGCAGCCGTGTGCCGTGAGGCGCCCAGGCAAAAATTGGTTCTCATATTCAGGCGTTCGATGCGGGCAGGCTTGCAGATGGGGCGGGCGGCACGCATAACGATGCCTCGAGCGTCAGGCGGATTCTTCGCGACGGGCGATGGAAGACAGGGTGCCGCATCCTAGGGCGCCAGCCGGTTGATGAGCCAGCCATCTTCTTCACGATCGTAGCGAAATCGATCGTGCAGCCGGCTCTCCCGACCCTGCCAGAACTCGATGGAATCGGGCACCACCCGGTAGCCGCCCCAGAAGCTGGGTAACGGCACCTCGCCTTTCGCGAAACGTTCTTTCATCTCCGCGAACTTGCTCTCGAGTACCGAACGGGCGGAAATCAGGCTGCTCTGTCTTGACACCCAGGCGCCTAACTGGCTGTCGCGGGGCCGGCGCATGAAATAACGGGTGTCCTCGGCGATGGTGTTACGCACAGCCTCACCCAGGATCTTCACCTGTCGGTGCACTTCGTGCCAGTAGAAGAGCAATGCGACGTGTGGGTTACTGTCGATTTCGGTGGACTTGCGGCTGCCGAGGTTGGTGTAGAACACGAAGCCTTCTTCACCGTAATACTTGAGCAGCACCGTGCGCAGCGATGGCTGCCTGTCCGGGTCCACCGTGGCAAGGCTCATCGCGTTGGGGTCCATGGCTTCGACTTTGCCGGCTTCCTGGAACCAGCGGTCGAACTGGATGAATGGGTCCGGGTCCAGGTCAGCGCGGTGCAGGGGGCGGTTGCGGTATTCCCGGCGCAGGTCGGCGAGATCAGTGCTGACGGCGGCCATTCGCGCATTGTAGCGGGCCGGCTGGATTGCTGCCGCTACCCTGCCGCGCCGGACTCAGCGGTTGATGCGCAAACAGGCCTGGCCGGCGTCCCGCAACGCGCGACAGGCTTTGTTGGCTTCTTGGCCGTTGACCGGCGCGCTCTGCAGCAGGAAGAAACTTCCGCGATGTTCCACCGGCGTGACGATGCGCACCGGCCCCGGCAAAATCTTCTCGAACAGGGGTGCGAGCCGGCGAACTTCCGTTTCGGCGGCCGCGGCCGTGCGGAATGCCCCCAACTGCAGGCGGAATTTGCCGGGACGTTCCGGCGGGGGAGCCGGCGGTTCCGGTTCCTCGGGGGTCAGCGAGGCCAGCAGCTGCTCCGCTTCCCAGGCCTGCGGGGCGTCCGGGTACACCGCCAGGAAGGTTTGCAGCGCCGCGGCGTCACCGGCATCCTGGGCCGCGGCCCAGGCCGCATCCTGCTCGAGCTCATAGATGCGGGCCACGGCCGCCGGCGCATTCTCGCTGTCGGGATACTGCTCGAGGAAGCGCTGGTAATTCTCGATCCGGTCGCGGAACTGGGCGCGTTCCCAGCCGCGTAGCTCCTTCAGCTCGATCATCCGCGTGCGCGCGCGGTCTGCGTAGTCGCCGTCGGGGTACTTCGCGAGAAACTCCAGGTAGCCCTGGTTTGTGTCCTCGCGTTCAGCCAGTTCCCATGCCTTGTCGGGATTGCCGCACGCTGTTAGCAGCAGCATTAGGATCAACAACAGGGGGCGGGCAGGCATCTTGTTACTATCGCATCGTGGGTCGCCATTGTCCCAACTCTACCGCAAGCTATCGGATCAACAGCTTGGTCACGCGAGCTTTGCCACTCGTAAGTCTTTGGCTTACCGGCCAGGCCGTTTTTGCGCAGGTGCCTGAGCCGGCGCCGGGCAACCTCGCGCCCGGTGAGCAGGCCGAGGCCCTGCTCGGGGACCTGGCGGAGGCCCTGAACCCGAGCCACCACGGCCCCGGCGCGATATCCGTATTTCTGCGGAGCCGGGTGGGGATGGAACCGGCGAGTCCACGTCGCTATGATGCCGCTCTCCCGGTTAACCGAACCCGGACTGGAGAATACTGAAATGCTGACACGTAGAGTTCTTGCGACGCTGACGATCGCCTTTGTCCTGCAGGTGCCGTCCCTGGCTGTTGCGGCCTCCGCGAAGGTCATCGACGCGAATGTCGACGCGGCGCTGGCGCGTTTCGCGTCCGAGGTCGAAGGCGCACAAGGGTACCTGGACAGTGCGAAAGGCGTGCTGGTGCTGCCCAAGGTCATCAAGGCTGGCCTGATCATCGCTGGCGAATTTGGAGAAGGCGCGCTGCGGGTGGACGGCAAGACCGTCGACTACTACAACACGACCGCCGGATCCTTCGGGCTGCAGGCGGGTGGCCAGGAAAAGAGTATCTACGTATTGTTCATGACGGATGACGCGCTGCAGAAGTTCCGGGACAGCTCAGGTTGGGAAGCCGGTGTTGACGGCGCTATTACGCTGATCAATGTCGGCGCGGCCGGCGCAATCGATACGACGAAAGCCAAGTCCCCGATCCTCGGCTTCGTGACGACCAATGCGGGACTGATGGCCGACATCAGCCTGGCCGGGTCGAAGTACACGAAGATCAACCCGAAAGCCGAATAGAACGCAATTCATTGCCGGTAAACCGCCGATATCCCGCGACGGGATGTCGGCGGTTTTTTCATTCGCCGAGACCTTCCCGAATCCACGCGCCGGCGGCTGCCAGTTCTTCATTGGCGAAGGTTGTCACCTCAACGGCCAGTGCGCGGCCGGCAGTTGCCGCTAGCTTGCCGATCCACCCGACATCCGTGACGACGGCAATGCGCTCGAAGTCGCGCAGGTGATGAAAACCCAGCCGCGCGTCGTCCCACAGCGCGGTGGTGGTGAAGCGCTTGAAGTCGGCACCGAGGTGGTACAGCAATCGTAGCTTCGGGTGACGGCTGAGTTTGTCTTCAACGGCGGGCGTCAGGACGTCGCGGTAGTCTTCCGCCGTCACGCGATCGCTCGCTCGCACCGCGAGCACGGAATCGGGAAATCCCTCCAGCACTTCAATCATTGCAAATTCGCTGCCAAAGCCGCTCCTACCTCAGAAAAGCAGCAGGGACGGCGCGCCAACGTCAAAACCCCGCCACGCGCTGGATGGTCCAGAAGGCGGCAATGCAGCCGATGCCATAGGCTGGCAGAACTTCCACCCAGGCAGGCCACACTCGCGGCATACGCTGCAGGCCGGCGATCACCAGCAGCGCGGCGAACACAAACAACAGCTGCCCGACTTCCACGCCAACGTTGAAGCTGAACAGTGCGAGTGGAATGGCTGACTGAGGCAGCCCGACTTCGGCCAGCGCGCCGGCAAAGCCGAAGCCATGCAGCAGGCCGAAAGTCAGCGCCACTAGCCACGGCCGCTGTTCCGCCAGCCCGATCTGGCCGCGGCGGCGTTTCACCAGCTCGGTGGCGAGGAACAGGATGCTCAGTGCGATAACCGCTTCCACCGGTGCCTGCGGCACGTTGACGAAGCCCAGGGCCGCCATTCCCAGCGTGACACTGTGCGCCAGCGTGAACGCGGTAATGGTCTTGACCAGGAGCCCGACGCCATTCACCAGAAGCAGCAGGCCCAGCACAAACAGCAGGTGATCGATGCCGAACAGGATGTGTTCGATGCCGAGCACCAGGTAAGCGTTGAATACTGCCCAGCTGGACTGCGCGCCGGCCACAATGAAAGCCGGCGCAGCCGGCTTCAGAATCACCGTTTGCGTGTCGCCGTTCGCCAGCGTCACACGCGCCAGCACGTCGGTGATGCTGGAAGACAGGCCGTCGACGCGCAGTTCGGCACCTGTAAGCCCCTGTTCCCCGCAATCGACATTGCGCCGGACAACAAGGCCGCCGGGCGTGACTGACTGTGCCGGCGGCACTGTGTCGCTGCATGTGTCGGGCAGCACCGGTTTCATAGGCAGTATCAGGTCCCCGCGGCGCGGTACCTTCCAGGTCAGCGCATAAGTGCCCGACGAACCTTCGGTGAGCTCCAGGTAAGCAGGGCGCGATTCGTGGGTTGCACCGGTGAGTGGCAATAGCAACAGAAACAGCACCAGTAAAGGTGCCCGGCGCATCAGCTCGCATCCTCGTCGGCCGTGCTCAACACGATCTCGTAGCGTGCGCGCAGGGCTTCATAGGTCGCCGCCCTGACTTCCCGCTGCCGTTCGTAGTCGAACTCACGGCGAACTTCATCGCGCACCACGTCGAATTCCGGCATGCGGGGTGCGATCCGGTCGGTGATGCGCACCAGGTGCCAGCCAAAACCGGATTCCACCGGGCCCTGCCAGCCACCCACCGGCAGCTCGAACAAGCGCTCGGCAAACTTGCTGCCGAACAGCTGCGTCGCATCGCGTTCCGTCAGCGCGTCGTAGCGCAGCTGCATCAGGAATCGATCGCCACGCTCGCCGGCATCGATCACGTTGGCTGCCTGCAGCTCGGCGAGGACGAGTTCCGCATCGGCGGCCGCTGCCGCGCCGCGCTGGTCCGGGCTGAAATAGATATGTGTGAACGACACGCGGGCCGGTTCCGCAAAGTCGGCCTGGCGCGCGGCAAAAAACTCGCGAAGCTCACCATCCCCGGGCTCCACCAGCGTGCCGAGGTCCTCGCTCAGAAATTCCATTTTCTGGGCCAGGCGGCGGCGGATGATGGTGTCATCGCGTTCCAGGCCCAGTGCAATCGCTTCCCGGTACAGCACTTCTTCACGAATGTGATCTTCGATCAGGCCGTCCAGCTCCTGCTGTGTGGGCGGGCGGCGCCATTGCCGGGTCCAGGCGTCCTGCAGGCGTTGCACGGTGCCCGGTGTGATCTCGATGACCCGTTCGTTCGCAGCCCCGGACCCCGGGTTCAACCAGCTGTAGGCCGCGAACAGCAATGCGCCGACGATCAGGAAGTGAACCAGCGGTTCCTTGAATAGATTAGTCATTCGACGTTTCAGAACGGATGAAGGACCGCGAATGCTAACTCAAGCTGCCTGCTGTGATGGAAACGCGAGGCTCACGCGCAGGCCGGGCTGGTTGTCTTCCAGTGTCAGGGTTGCCTTGTGGCGGGAGGCAATCGCGTTGACCAGGCTCAGCCCCAGGCCCGCGCCGGGCGCGGAGCGGCTTTCATCCACCCGGTAGAAGCGATCGAGTACCTGCGTGAGCTGGCCTTCGGGTATGCCCGGCCCGGAGTCGGCCACGGTGAGCCTGACATGCTCCGGGTCGGCCACCGCGCGGGCGATGATCCGGCCGCCGGCCGGGGTGTACTTGATTGCATTGTCCAGGAGGTTGGTCAGCGCCTGGAAAATCAGGTTGCGATCACCCAGGATGCGGGCACCGTCGGTGGCCTGGCAGCTGAGCTCGATATCTTTGTCTTCGGCCAGTGCCTGGTAGAGCTCACAGGCATCACGGGTAACCGCCGTCAGGTCCACCGGCTGCATCTCTTCGCCCGACGCGCCGGACTCGATGCGGGCAATGCTTAACAGCGATGCGAACGTCGACAGCAGGCTGTCCGCATCTTCCAGGCACGCATCAATGTCTTCGGCTTCACCGGCGGACGCTCGCACCCGCAGCGTCTCTAGGCGGTTGCGCAGGCGGGTCAACGGTGTGCGCAGATCGTGCGCGACATTGTCCGACATGTGCCGCACGCTGCTCATCAGGGATTCGATCTGGTCGAGCATCGCGTTCAGGTTGCGTGACAGCGCGTCGAATTCGTCGCGCGTCTCACTCACCGGCATGCGCTGTGACAGGTCACCCGCCATGATCTGCCGGGACGCGGTATTGATTGCATTCACGCGGCCGAGAACATCGTTGCTCATCAACAGCCCACCGAAGAGCGCCAGCACCAGCGTGATTCCCAGCACCAGCACGAAGGCCCGCTCCAGGATCTTTTCCAGCGCGCCGAGTGTCTGCATCTCGCGGCCCACCAGCAGCCACGCCCCCGGGGGCAGGGCAACCACGCGGCCGCGGGCCGGGGCGGTGTCGCCGTCGGGGGTCTGGTACGCGAAGGCCACCCAGCCTTCACCGGTGGCCTGCAGGGTTGGCCATGCGGGCAGGTTGCCGATCACCGGTCGATAGCGCTGGTCGGCGAGCAGGTACAGGGCTTCACCGGGGTTCTCACTCACCTCGCGTGAGCTGACCAGCGGTTCTATTGCGGCTAGCCCGCCGAGGCGATAGAGCTCGGTGAACGTGCGTATCGAGGTTTGCAGCGATTCGTCGGCGCGGCTTTCGATGTAGTCGGTGATCGCCCAGTTGATGACCGCCATCAGGATGGTGACGGAGACGAAGAACAACACCATGTACCGCAGTGTCAGCAGGAACGTGGTGGTGCGAAGCTGCTGCTTCAGGCCCATACGTTACGCGCCAATCTTGTAGCCCGCGCCCCGCACGGTCTGGATCAACGCCTGTGGCTGGCCCTTGTCGATCTTCGACCGCAGGCGGCTGATGTGCACGTCGATTACGTTGGTCTGCGGATCGAAGTGGTAGTCCCAGACTTTCTCCAGCAGCATCGTGCGCGTGACGACCTGGCCGGCGTGGCGCATCAGGTATTCCAGCAGCTGGAAATCGCGGGGCTGCAGTTCGATGAGTTGGCCGTCGCGGCGCACCTCGCGCCTGAGCAGATCCATCTCCAGCGGCCCGACAGTCAGGGTCGTTTCCGGCGCGCCGGTACCCCCGCGCTGGCGGCGGACCAGGGCATCGAGCCGGGCCTCCAGCTCGCTGAATGCGAAGGGCTTGGTCAGGTAGTCGTCGCCGCCCGCCTGCAGGCCTTTCACGCGGTCGTCCACCTGCCCCAGCGCGCTCAGGATGAGCACTGGCGTGTCGTTGTCGGACGCGCGCAACGTGCGCACCACCGACAACCCATCTACTGCGGGCAGCATCCGGTCGATGATCATCGCGTCATAGGTTTCCGTGGTCGCCAGGAACAGCCCATCCTTGCCGTTGTCGGCGTGATCCACTGTGTGGCCGGCCTCGCGGAGCCCGCCGCACAGGAATTCGGCGACGCTCGAGTCGTCTTCTATCACCAGGATGCGCATGGAAACGGTTGGAATCCTTCGGGTTGCGGGGCCGTCAACAGAAAAAAATAATAGTATAAACAGTGCTTTGCGGGCTACTTTGCAACATTAAAGATTGTTAATGTCTGGGAAAGCCCGCGTCCATGGGGTAGTGCCTAAGATGCTTTCCATCAGGTGCTGGCCCGGGCCGGACGACGCAAAACCCCGGGAGTCCCCCTGCTCCCAGTCCTCCCAAACCGGACCGAGGTCAGCACCAACAAATTGAGACGTTCCTCCAGACGCAGTGTAAAGGCCCGGACAGGAAGTCCGGGCCTTCTTTTTTGCCGGTTGCGGCCCGCGCAACTCCGCCATTTTGTTGACAATTACGGCTCCCATCGGTACAACATAAGCTGATGACGCGAACGATCCTCCTTTGGAGGGCGCTTCGCGTTTTTTTATGGTCGCGTGGGAAGGGCGGCCAACAAAGACCTCGACCTGCTCCCGATGACGCGCGATGCCCGCTGGGCCTTTGGGAGTGAGAATAATGACAACACGTCTATGGGGCGCCGGGTGCGCGGCAATCGTCGGCTCGCTGATGACATTCAGCGCACAGGCGGCATTAGTCAACGTATTCGCCAAAGTCAACGCCGGCGGTTATGCGGCTGAATTCGAGGTCGCGGATTTCAGCGACGCCAATACCATTAACCTGATCACTCCAGTGTCGCCCGCACCGATACCCCTGATCTTCGACGTTGGCGAAGCCAACTGGGACGCCGAGGCGGAAGACCTGGACCTGGCGGAATTGGGCGCGTTCTTCGACTCGACCTTTGACCTTGAAATCAATCATGCCGGCGGCCAGAGTATTTACCGGGGCACGAGCGTTGGTGCGCCCGGGCCGGACGATTTCCCGCAACCTGCCGCGTTCCTGATCGCCGATGACAACCCGACCCCCACGGCGCAATGGTCGAATGGGGAGGATATGGCCGACGCGCTGATCATTACCTACGCATCCGGCGACAACGAGTTCACCGACGGGTTCGACTTTGCCCCGGTACCGACCGGGTCGCAGACGCTCAGTTTTCCGCTGGAGCCGGGCTTCTACGAGGTAGCGCTTGGGTTCTATTTCGACTTCGGGGCGGTGCCGTTGACCCTGATAACAGGTGATGACGTGCTGGGTGTGGACACCTACAACCTGGCCTCGGTGGGCGAGACCTTCTCGAGCACCCAGATAGTGCCTGTGCCCGCCGCCGCCTGGTTGTTCTTGTCGGGTCTCGGGGCGCTCGCTACGATTCGGCGGCGCAGCAACAAGTCAGCAATGTAGACTTCACGCAGCTACCTGGCCGGACATCGCGACGGCCAGGCCCAGGCAGGCACGGCCTGCCAGCCGTCCCGCACCGCGCGGTCCAATTCCCGGTAACGGGGTTCCAGCCGTTCCAGCAGCCCGTAGAAGCGGGGCCCGTGGCTCATGTAGCGGGTGTGGCAAAGTTCGTGGAGCACCACCGAGCGGGCGGCATCCGGCGCCAGGAACATCAGCAGGTAGTTCAGGCTGATCGTCCCGTTGGACGAACAGCTGCCCCAGCGCGTGCGCTGGCCGCGAATCGTGAGTTTGCGGTAGCGCAGCGCGTGTTGCCTGGCCAGCCGGTCCAGTTCTGTTTGCAGATGATTTCGGGCCTTGCGCGCGAGCCAGCGGCGCAGAGCTGCGCCCGACTGCGCCTTGTCCTCAGCCTCGGGAGTCTTGACCAGCAGCTGGCCCGAGCCTTCGTTGACCCGCGATTTTGCATCGCCGCTGGCCTCGTAGGCCACGTTCCAGGCCTGGCCCGCGGCCTGCAGCCGGATCCGGGCGGGCAGGGGGCTCGTCATGTGCACGGGCAGCGTGGCCCGGTGCCCGTCGAAGTGCCTGAGCTGGCGGTCGATCCACGGGCGCCATTCGGCCAGCAGGGCCGGAACCCGGCGTTCGTCGTAGCGCTGCGGCAGGGTTAACACGATGCCGTCGTGCAGGCACACCGTCACGCTGGGGCGCCGGGCCCGCGCCGAGCGGCGCACCCGGTAGCTCGGTAGGTCGGGAATTTGGAGCTCAAGCTGCACGACAGGTTATATTCGGGGTCGGGACTCCGCACTTATACGGATTGCCGGGGCGAATATAGCTGATTTAATTCCAGCAATAAGCAACAAACAAGCCTGCAAAAATGGGGGATGTAGGCCCCTTGTACGACATATTCGAAACTATCAGGGATTTCCTGGACCGCGGTGGCCAGGTGATCGTGGTCATCGCGTGGGTGATTTTCGTCATGTGGACGATGATCATCGAGCGCGTGCTGTACCTGCGCACCGAGCATCGGCAGCGCGTGCAGGCGGCGTTTGACGAACTGAAGGCGCGGCCGGACGAAGGCTCCTGGTCCTTCGAGGCCGTGCGCTCCGGCACGATTTCCCAGCTCGGCCAGCGCCTGCAGGCCGGCATCCCGATGATTCGCACCCTGGCTGCAGTGTGCCCGTTGCTCGGTCTGCTGGGCACGGTCACGGGCATGATCGTGATCTTCGACGTGATGGCGGCCATGGGCAACAGCTCGCCCCGCGCGGTCGCCGGCGGTGTGGCCCAGGCCACGATGACGACGATGGCCGGCATGGTCGGCGCGCTGAGTGGCGTCTTTCCCGCGGTCCTGCTGGCGCGCGTCAGCAGCCACAACATCAGTACGCTGCGTACCCGGGACGCCGTGGTGGAATTCCCACCGACGCGCTTGCCGCCACTCAACCAGGCCGTGCGCCTGATCATCGCACTGAGCATGGCCTTCGTGATCACGAGCCTGCTGGTCTACGGCATGCAGCGCCTGATCGAAACCGGCGAGCAGGCGCTGACGGAAGAAGCGCGAATCTACATTCCCGATTTCGTGCGCATTCAGCGTGACGAGACCGTCGAGCGCAAGCAGATGAAACCCGAAAAAGTCATCACCGCAGAGGCGGCGCCGGAAAGCGCGATCATCCCGGATACCTCAGACGCCGACACCAACGCGTTGAGCGTCGACTTCAGCGGCGGTCGCGGGGGCACGCTCGATACCGGTTTCACGTTGAACGTGGCGGGGGTCACCAGCTTCGAGAATGCCGACGCGGACTACATGCCGCTGGTAAAAGTGGCGCCGATGTATCCGCGGCGCGCCGCGGCGAGGGGGCTCGCCGGCTGGGTGCTGGTGCGCTTCACGGTGACCGCGGCCGGCTCTGTTAAAGACGTCAAGGTGGTCGAGTCCACCGATCCGATCTTCGAACGCGCGGCCGTGCAGGCGGCACTGAAGTTCAAGTACAAACCGCGGATCGTCGACGGTGAGGCGGTAGAGGTCACCGGCGTGCTGCACTACATTCGCTTCGACGTCGAAGAGTAGCCTGCGAACACCGCCGCGTTTGACAAGCCCGCAGCGCTCGGGCTCACTGCGGCTATGCTGCGCCTGTTTTTGACCCAACCCCGTCGAAGTCTCTGGCTTGTTGCGGTGGCCCTGCTATCTGGCTGCGGTGAACCTGACGAACCCCCGGTAACTCCCGCGGTGCCCGACGCTGGCACACCGGCCTACGTGGGTGCGCTGGCTTGCGCAGAATGCCACGCCGAGCAGCTCGAGCAGTGGCGCGGCTCCCATCACGATCTCGCCATGCAGTTGCCGGAGCCGGCGCGTGTGCTCGGTGATTTT
>CAJIBG010000435.1_pt1 | contig 11068 bp, 10 predicted proteins | sample 9199281 | NCBI WGS metagenome assembly CAJIBG01 (sample SAMEA7708292, study PRJEB35096) | sediment metagenome | biome: marine neritic benthic zone biome [ENVO:01000025]; feature: sediment [ENVO:00002007]; material: shallow marine sediment [ENVO:03000034] sea grass bed [ENVO_01000059] ... | reverse complement strand
GCGCATCTGGCAGGTGCGCTGGCGTGGCGCTCCCTGACAAGAATCGGCGGTACCGCGGCCCGTGTCTCCGTGGCCAGACGGCCGGTTTCACGTTCGCGTTCAGCCGGAACAGATTGCTTCGATCGTCGGGTCAGGGTGGCGATCTTAGGCGCAAGCAGGACGCGGTTAACATACCGGAATCGGAACTCGCCCTCGTCGCGATGGTCCGTTAATAGAGAGTGCAGCAAGGGGGCGACATGAAATCTATCACCGCAACTCTGACGCGGCGTGGACTGCTGGCCGGGGGCGCTGCGACAGTGGTGGCCTGGAGCGGTTGTACACCTGCCCCGACGACCAGGGACTGGTCTCAACAGAAGCGTTACGCCAGTGTCGATGGCGTGCGGATGGCCTGGTACGAAGTGGGCGAGGGCGACCCCATCGTATTCCTGCATGGTAATCCCACGTCGTCTTACCTCTGGCGCAAGGTCATCCCGCACGTGCAGGACCTCGGGCGTTGCATTGCGCCGGACATGGTCGGCATGGGTGATTCAGACAAGCTCCCGAACAGCGGGCCCGGCGTGTATACCTACCTGAATCATCGCAAGTACCTGTTCGGGCTGCTCGAGCAGTTGGGCGTGACAGATAACGTAGTGTTCGTGATTCACGACTGGGGTTCCGCGATGGGCTTCAACTGGGCCTGGCAGAACCCCGACAAGGTCAAAGGCATTGCCTACATGGAAGCGCTGGTGCGGCCGCCCGAGAGGGCCGAAGCACCGGAGCCCAGCCCGTTCTTCAAGGTGCTGCGATCCGAACGGGGCGAGAAAGTGATCCTGCAGGACAACCTGTTCATCAAGGGCTTCTTCCAGGAGGTCGGTCTGTATCTGAGCGAGGCCGACAAGGCCGAGTACATGCGCCCGTTTCTCGAGCCCGGGGAGAGCCGGCGACCCATGCTCACGTGGCCGCGCGAGATACCTTTCGGCGGGGAGCCAGCGGCGAACGAAGAAGTCCTGCGCGGCTATTCCAGCTGGCTGGCCGAATCAGAGGTACCGAAACTGTTCGTGCAGGCCGAGCCGGGACTCATTTTCAGTGTGGAGGAACTGCGGGAGTTCGCGCGCAGTCTGCCTAATCAGAAAATCGTGCGGGTCTATGGCTCGCACTTCATCCAGGAAGTATCGGGCGATGCGATTGGCCGTGCGGTGCGCGACTGGATCCCCTCGCTGACCTGACTGGCGCTTCAGCCGCCCATCTTGCGGATCACCGCGATGGCCGTGTCCTGCATCACCTGGCGTGCCTGCTGCCGTTCGGCCGCGGTCCAGGTGAGATTCCCGGTGGATGAATGCCGGCTCTGGCGATAGGCGCTGGCCCGTGTCAGCACGTCTTCGATGGCCCGATCCAGTTTCGCATCCGGCTGGTGGTATTGCTCCACGTACGCGCCCCAGGCCTGTTTGAACTCTGCCGATTCCGCATTCTTCGCGCACAGCACGACGATTTTCTGCAGTTCACTCATCTGGCTGCGCGCCGGACTGGCGGCCCGAACTCCACTGGGCGATGGCTGGGCAGTGCCCGGGTCGGCGTCTGTCGGGTTAGTCCACTCGGGATTGTGGACGGGTGTCTTCGAGTTGCGCTGCGGTGCGTCCGCGGCCATGGCCACTTGTGCTGCGAACGTGAGGGATAGCAGCAATTGCCAGCGATTCTGCATATCGGGTCCTCCTCTGAAGCCGTCGACGCTAGCACGGTGGCCAAGGGTCGAAATGGGATGAAATTCGCATTTCCGGCGCCAACCGTGCTGATTGAAGCCTGCCAGGCTCGTTTCTTCTGGCGCCGGTTCCTGACAGGATTCGGCGGGTGATGAATGGCTCGACATGCCTTGTTACCGGTGCGACGGACGGCATCGGCAAAGCAACCGCGCTGGCCCTCGCGCAGACCGGCGCGACGGTCATCATGCACGGTCGAGACCCGGCGAAAGCGGCGCGAGCCCTGGCAGATGTGCAATCGGCCACGCACAACCCGCACGTGCACAAGGTGTTGGCGGATTTCGCATCGCTGGATGAAGTGGCTGGGCTCGCCGACCGCGTTCGGCACGACTTCGGCGGGCTGAACGTGCTGATCAACAACGCCGGCTTGTTGACGGACCACCGGCAGCTCAGTCGGGACGGATTCGAGCTCACGTTCGCGGTGAACTACCTGGCCCCATTTCTTCTGACCCATCGGCTGCTCGTCTTGCTGCGGCAAAACGCGCCGGCGCGCATCGTGAACGTGGCATCAACTGCGATGGGTGGCGGCCATATCCATATCGACGACCTGCAGGCGGAACGCCGGTTTGACGGTTGGCAGGCCTACGCAAACTCCAAGCTGGCAAACGTCTTGTTCAGCGCGTTAATGGCGGAGAAGCTGGCGGGAACCGGCGTGGTGAGCAACTCGCTGTGCCCGGGGCTGATCGACACCAACTTCTTTCACACGAACGAGATATTCGGCGACGGTGGGTATGAACGGTTGCGGCCTGGCATGCGCCCGCCGGAAGAGGGCGCGCTGGTGCCTTTGTACCTCGCGACGGCCGATGACGCGGCCAACGTCAGCGGAGAGTTCTTCGTGCGCGTTGGCCGTGATGGTCGCCGCGCGGTGCCGCTGGACTGGGATCGTGACACGGCCGAAGCGCTGTGGCAGCGCAGCCTCGACGACCTGGCGCCGTGGTTGGATTGACGCGCGATAGTTATTCGAGCCGCATGCGCGCAACGATTTCTTCGAGTTCCCCGGATGCGCGCATGGTTTCGATCTCCTCGCGCAATTCGGCAGCCGCGGCATCGCTGTCCGCTGTGACAACAAAGCGCATGGGTTCGTCCCGGAACGCGGCGTTGTCGGCGCGGTCCAGGCCATTCTTGCGAATGATGCCCTTCAGGGTGTCGACGTAGGCCTGGCCCCGTTCGGAGTAGCGGCGCAGGCCGTCGACGAGGGCCAGCGAGGTGACGGGTTTGCCTTCACGCTTGAGCTTTGCGCGCAGCGCCCGCAGGTCTTCGTAAGCCGGGTGCGAACTCAGGTTCAGGAAGTAGCCGCGCACGCTGTCGAAGGGCCATTCGTAGCTGGCGATGCGGTGATCGCCCAGTTGCTTGCGCTGTTGCTGGGGCACGAGGCCATCACCGCCATAGGTCCACTGGCCGAACAACGCATTGCCCTGGACGGCGAAACGCGACGTGCCGTAGCCACTCTCGTAAGCCGCCTGGCCCAGCACGAGGCCCGCGGGAATCTCGTCCAGCCGGTACAGCGCTGCGTCGATCACTTCGCTTAGTTCGACCGTTTCATTGTTGAGCTCCGCGGCTGCTGCTTCATCGCGGATGCGCAGGAACGTCGCCGTGACCCGCAACTCTTCCAGTTGTTCGTCTGAAAGGGGCTTGCCGTCGGCGAGTTTGGCCGCCATCTGCTGAAGGCGGCCGCGGCGTTCGCGCACCAGTTCATTCGCGCGCAGAGCCAGCGGCAGCATGAAGCGGTAGAAGATTTCCTTCTTTTGGGGCACCGGCATGTCCTGGGCCGCGGTCTGCCAGCCCGGCGCGATGCCGGTAATGACCACGTGCGGCACGTCCCGGATCTGCTCTTCGGTGACTTCACCCCACCACCGCTCTGCCTGCAGCCACTGCACGATGGCATCCACGCTGCCGAACACCAGCACTTCCGTGTCGACGCCTGCGGCTGGGGCGACGTCGAGGTCGGTCGGTTCTGGACTGCACGCCGCTGCGAAGCTTACAACGATCAAGACGCTGACAAGGTGGCGATTCGGGCTCATGCGCTGGCCTTAGTAGCTTACGAATATCGGGTGTGCCGGCGACAGTGTGCCAAGCCGGCAGTGTGAGAGAAAGTCCTCCGATGCGTGCAGCCATGCTGTGACAGGTGTGGAGCGATCTTGCTGGCGGTTATGATGTGATGCGTGACGCACTGAAGAAATGGCCCAGCTGTTACCTGCCATGAACCCGATATTGCTGATTCACGGCTACTCCGCCGAGTCACGACGCGCTAGCGCGAAGGCGGTCACGCGGATTTACGGCGCGCTGCCGGACGCGTTGCGAGCGCGTTACGGCAAGCGCCGGGTGCGCGAGCTCAACGTGTCGCGTTACGTGACCCTGGAGGACGGGCTGGGCCTGGACGGTCTGGCGCGGGCGATGGACCAGGCTTTGCGCAACGAAGCCGCTGACCTGCTGGACGGCCGCTTCGACGTGATCATCCACAGCACCGGCGCGCTGGTGGTGCGCAACTGGCTGCGGCGGTTCTCATCACGGCCAAGCCCGCTGGAACGGCTGATCTACCTGGCCGGTGCGCACTTCGGTTCCGGTTGGGCCCATGTCGGTCGCGGGCAGCTCGCGAAGTGGGGGCGGCTGGTATTTCAAGGCGGTACGGAGCGCGGTATCCAGGTGCTCGATGCGCTGGAGCTGGGTGCCAGCGAAACCATCGATCTGCACCGTTCATTGCTGGCGCCGGAACGCGATCTGTACCGGCGCTACCGGGTGCGCGAGTTCGCGGTGATCGGCAGCCAGGTGCTGAATACGTGGCTGCCGGTGCCGGTGCGTTACGCGCACGAGGATGGCAGCGACGGCGTGGTGCGCGTGGCTGCCGGTAACCCGAACTGGAATTACGTGGCACTGGCACCCACCGCCCGCGCGAACCGCCTCGCCTGGGATGACATTGCAGCGAGCTGCAAACTGCTGGGCGGCGACCCGGGGGCGCGCCGCGCGGAGCCGGACGAGTACTACCGGGTTACGGCGCAAGTGCTGGCGGATGACGCCGAGTTCCCCGTGCCGCTGGCGATCCCGTACCAGTGTGCTCACTCAGGCAAAGACCACGGTGTGATGGCGGGCAAGGGTGTGCGCAACGAAGTGATGGCGCTGATCGATACCGCACTCAACGTGAGCACCGCGGCACAGTACCGTCGCGCTGCGGACGAATTCGCAGCCCGCACGCAGGCTACCCAGGCGCGAGTAGTGGAGAAACTGAAGCCGCGCGTGGTGCGGGGGCTGGCGAACGATCCGCGGGTACAGTACGACGCTCACGCGCAGCTGGTGTTCCGTCTGCGCGACCAGTACGGCAAGCCGGTGCAGCATTTCGACATCTTCTTTCACTCGCCGCCAGGCTGCACGTTCTGTATCAACGAGCTGTTCGAACACACTCACAAGAATCGCCGCACGGACGGGAGCATCGTGTTCTACCTGCGCACGACACGCTTCAGTGACGATGAGCAGGATTGGGTCGATCAACTCGCGCTTCTGGACACTGTCCAGCTTGAGATCGTCCCGGTAGAACCGCGCACCGGCGACATTCGCTACCTGCCCGTGTGCCTCACATTGTCCGGCAACCGGCTGCGGCGCTTCGTGCAGGCCCACCGCACGACTGTCATTGACGTGACATTGATGCGCTTGCCGGCACCCGGGGTATTCCGGGTAATGCCGGCAGCCGTTTGATCGGCGGTATAGCGGCGCAGCATTCTTTCCGCGTGCTAGCATCCGGCCAACAAGAATAAACAGGGGTGTCTCATGTTCTGGAACCTGGATTTCCTGTCTGCGACGGGTGGGCGAACGATCAGCCGGCGCTCTGTGCTGGGCGGCATGGGCGCGCTGGCCGGCGCCGCCACGTTGCCAGCCTGTTCGGCGCCGGAGCCGGGCCCGGGGAAAAGCCTGAATCTCGATTTCAGCAAGCCGGAGGACAACCTGACCGCGTGGGTGAAGCTTGCGTCCAGCCTGGAGGACGGTGTGGAGACCTGCGGGTTCTTTACTGGCACGCAGTACGCCGACGTCGGGCCGCAGGAAGTCATCAAGCCGCTGTTCCGGATCCAGGGTTTCGGCATGAGTCGCGTGACGCGCCTGGAAGACGGGCGCTATCAGAACCTGCACCGTGAGGTGGTCTACTACCTGCCGCTGAAGGAAGACCGGATACTCGAGGAGTGGGAAAATCCGTTGACTGGCGAGACGGTGGAGGTCTTTCATACCCACAACGATCCGGTGAATTCACACTACGCGCCCACCTTCCAGCAGCGCTTCGGTTCGGAAGCGGAGGGCTTCGAGGTGGTGGAGTTTCCGTTCGTCCTGCCGTGGGACATCTTTGACGACCGCGCCATTGTGAATTTCTCCGTCAACACTCGCTGGCCGTCGCCATTGCCGCCGGAGAAATGGCCACGCGAGAACTTCGGCGAGTGGTATCGCACCAGCGAGTACTTCCAGATTCACGCGAGCCTTGCGAATCTGAACAACCCGGACATGCTGAAGGTGCCATACACTGGTTCGTGGCAGAAGGTGGCGCCGTGGCACCCGTGGATGCTGATGGACAATCGACCGGGTGGCATCTTTGGCGTGACCAATGTGTTTTCGCTGAACGGTGTGGAACAGCTGCCACCCCACGTGCTGGCCTATACCGAAAAGCACTATCCCAAGTGGCTCACTGCGCCCACCGAATGGGAGGAGCCGAACATGGCCACCTGGGAGACTTTTGCCGCCGAGCGTACGCCGGCGCCGCGGAAAAATTAGCAGCTAATCCGGGCGCAGACCGAAATTGTTCACGTGCTCGATAATTGCGGTTCGACCCCAATTTCCACCCCAATTTCTTCTATGAACAAGCTGCAAGGGCAGACGATCTGGATCACCGGCGCGTCGTCGGGCGTCGGGGAGGGCATGGCCACCGTCTTTCACCGCGAGGGTGCCGAGCTGATCCTTTCTGCTCGCCGCGAGTCCGAGCTGGAGCGCGTGAAGGGCGATTGCACGGGGGGCTCGGCTCCGGTGCACGTACTGCCTTTCGACGTGACCGACGAACGCGCCCGCGACGCCGCGGCAGCCGAGGTGTTGCAGCGCTTTCCGCGCCTGGACGTGCTGGTGAACAACGCGGGTATCGGCCAGCGCAGCCTCGCGAAAGATACCCTGCCGGACGTGGAACGCCGGATCATGGAGGTGGACTACTTCGCACCGGTGGCGCTGACCAAGCTCGTGTTGCCGCGCATGATCGAGCAGCAGGGCGGCCACTTCGTCGTGACGTCGTCCGTCGCCGGCAAGCACGCGGTGCCGTATCACACCACCTACTGCGCGGCCAAGCACGCGCTGCACGGTTACTACGACACGCTGCGCATCGAGCACCTGAAAGACAACATCGCCTGCACGCTGCTGGTGATCGCCGGCATCAAGAGCAACGTGTTCGAACACGCGCTGACCGGGGACGGTTCCGAGTACGGCGAGAGCACCTGGAACAATGATTCCGGCATGACCGCCGAGGCCTGCGCCGAGCGGGTGGTGGAGGCCATCATCAATCGCGAAGATGAGGTCGTTATCAGCATCGAGGAAGCGAAACAGGCGATGCTGTTGCGGAATGCCGATCCCGATGCGTTCAAGCAGCGCATGGCCAACATGATGGAGTGGTTGGCGAAAAGCTAGGCTTCAGTGTCTCGTCACCACCCGTTCGTGTCGCGCACGTAGGCGGCCAGGGTCGTGATCTCCTCCGCGCTCAGTACCTCGGCGAAAGCCGGCATGCTCATCACGTTGTTGCCGCCGTTGCGAATCACGCCTTCGACTGCGGCCTGGTCCGTACCGTATATGCCCCGGTAGTTCGTGTTCTGCTGGTGGCAATCCAGGCAATTTTCGTTAAACAGCGCTGCGCCCGGACTGCCGTCGTCCGCTTGAGTGTCTCTGAGCTTCGCGGTGGTCGCAGGGTTCGCGGGTTCCGCCGTGTCTCCCAGCGCGACGCGAAAACCCATGTTCGTGCCCCGGCCGGCCCGCGGCCGGCCTACCCGCACCGTGGTGCTCGAGCGTTCCACGCGGTTCAGGTAGGAGCCGCTGCGAATCAGGCCGAACTGGCAGCCCTCGGCGTCCAGCCACGCGCTGCCGTCGGCCGGTGCGCCTTCGTAGTCCTTGTGGTTGCAGTCGGCCACCCATTCCCACGCGTTGCCCTGCATGTCGTGCAGGCCAAAGCCGTTGGCTGTGAAACTTCCCACGGGCGCGGCAGCCGGGTAGCCGTCGTCGCACGGAAAACCGTCAGTCTCGTCCGAGTCCTTCTGGCGCTGGCTGATCGACTGCGCACCGGGGCTGCGGACGTTCGCATACTCGCAGGCGTCAGCTGCGGAGGCACCCCAGTGGTAGCTCGTGGTCGCGCCAGCGCGCGCCGCGTATTCCCACTCGGCTTCGGTGGGCAGGCGGTACGGTTTACCGGTCTTTGCCCGCAACCAGTCCGCATAGGCTTCCGCGTCATAAAAAGACACACAGCCCACCGGGTGACGGGCGGATTGTTCCGCGTCGCTGCGCTGCCAGTTGAACTTGGCACTCATCTTGAACTGGTTCGGCGCGGCAAAGCCCATGCACTTGCCCTCATGTTCACGACCGGTATCAGCCACGAAGGCGGCGTACTCACCCACCGCCACTTCGTAACGGGCCAGTGCGAAACCCTGGTCCAGGGTGACCAGGTGCTGCGGGCTGTCGCTGGTGGCGGGCCTGCCGGTGCGCGGATCGATCAGCCGGTTTTCCGGGGCCGTGCCCATCAGGAATTCCCCGGCGGGAATTTCCACCATCAGCGGACACGTATCACAGTCGCGAAATGCAACGACCTGGGGTGGTTGCGTGGACGGCGAGTCCGGGGCGCAGCCGGCCAGGCACAGAATGGCGACGACGTTCAGGTGGCGCATGCGTGGAGGTTAGGGGCGTCAGAGGGGCACGCTAAGTGCAGCCCGCTCTCTTGTCCGCGCAGCGGGGCAATTCCCGCTCAGGCTCGCACCTGGCGCCACCTGTGCCTGGCCATTGCGATTATTCGTTAGCTAAAAACAAGGGGTTAAGGTACTGGCTGTTCGTCGGCCTGAACCTGGCACTTGACCTCGTCGGGCGACTTGTCAGGCGTTTCGATCCGGCTACCATTGGCCGATGAAGCGCGCGTTCACCTTGCTGTGCGGAGTTTTCTCATTCGCCGTGGCGACTGCAGATGAAAGTAATCGAGCGCTGGTTTTCGGTGGCACCGGTCGCCTGGGTGCCCCCGTCGTCGAGTTGCTGGTCGAGGCCGGTTACCCGGTGACCGTCTTTGTGCGGCCGACATCGAATCGAGAACGGCTGGCGGGTCTCAACGTGGACTACGTCACCGGTGACTTGCTGGATCGCGACAGCGTCATGTCCGCAGTCAACGGACAGCCGTTCCGCTTCGTGATCGACGCGTCGGCAAAAGACCGTGGCGAGACCGGTTTTTACGACAGCGCGATGCGGCATGTCCTGGCAGGCGTGGCCGACAGCCACGTGCACCAGTTCATCCTGCACGGTTCAGTCGGGGCGGGGGACAATGTGCGCAACTTTCCCGACATTCCTTTCGGGCGGATGCTGGACACGCTGCGGGCCAAGGGCGAAGCCGAGGACTTGCTGAAGGCCAGCGGCATCACCTACACGATCATCCGCAACGGCCGGATCCTGCCCGATGGCACCCCCGCGACCGGCACCGCGGAACTCACGGAAGACCATACCGTGATGGCAAATATCACACGGGCGGATCTCGCGGATCTGACAATGCAGTGCCTGGATAATCCAGACTGCTTCAACAAGACATTTCACGCCCGGGACCCTGGACTGGACGCGTACTCCCGCTAATTGACGCTCGTTGTCCGGCTCAGGCGCCTGCGCCGTCGCGTTTCCAGAGCTGGTATACGGATTTCTTGTTGCCGCCGAGGTTGGTGTTGAAGTAATAGATCTGTTGCGGCGTGACGCGAATCAGGTCAAACCGGCGCACGGCCCTCTCTGGGGTGACCCGCACCAGGTTGTACTTCTCCAGGAAGGCCATGAAGCGTTCGTCGTCCGACTCGATGATCTCGGCAGTGCCGCGAATCTGTACGCTGATCCATTCCTTCTTGCCGCCATCGGCCACGGTCCAGCCCTTGTAGCGTACTGCGCTGATGTTGGGGTTCTTGCGCAGCTGCATCAGCTTTTCCGTGCCTTTCTCCGACACGACGAACCACACCTTCTCTTCGGGGTCGAGCACCATGTCTACCGTGGTGGCGATCGGCACACCGTCCTGCACGGTGGCAATGCCGAAACGCTCCCGCCCGGGCAGGAACTCGACAATGCGCGCCCAGATCTCGTCGTTCTCCAGCGCGCCAAAGTTGTTCACGAATTGCATCGTGGCCGACGTGATGCCGTCGAAGGTGACGTCGTGGCACTCGGCACAGGTCATGCCGCGCGGGTAGTCGGCGTGCCCGTCGGGCATCACCTGGCCACCAGCCAGCGGCGGACCCGGAATGATCACCGCGCTGATACCCATCTCGCCGGGCCCGACGTCCACGCCCTTTTTCTCGCCCGTACTCTTGTGCATACCGGCCTGCAACAAACCTCCGGAGACCAGGGCCAGGATGACCAGGCCCGCCAGCAGGCTGAACTGTTGTGATCGCTTGTTCATGAGTTATTCCCTCTGCAACTTGGGCACGCGCGGGTGGCGCGATCGACCAATGCTAAGATCATAAGCGCGCTCGAATAATTGCGGCAAACCACGATACGGGGTCAGCGTGACGCATGATTGCCAAAGTCGGAGTTACCTATTTAATGTGTAAAGCGCGGGCTACCGTTGGTAGATTGTGCCACTGCGATGCAGGATCTGCGTGCCTGTTCGCGCCGCGGTGGCGTTGAGTACACACCTTGGCGATCGCTAGCTGGCTGTCCCTGAAGCGCATCGAGCCCACGCACCTGGGCTGGGCCGTCGGCACGCTGGGCGTGTCACTACAGCTCAATACCTTTGCCATCGCGGCGCTGTTCTTCATGGTCACGGTGCTGAAGATCGAGCCGGTGATCGCCGGCGCACTGATCACCGGCTCGAAACTCTATGACGCGGTGACCGATCCGCTGATGGGGGTGATCAGCGATCGGACGCGCAGCCGCTGGGGCCGGCGCCGGCCCTACCTCCTGCTGGGGGGCGTGACCTGCGGCGCGTCTTTCGCCCTGCTGTTCAGCATCCCGCCAATGGCTGACTCGACGACGCTGTACCTCTACGTCGGCGCCGCGCTGCTGCTTTTGTCCACCGCCTACACCATCTTCAACGTGCCGTATCTCGCCATGCCTGCCGAGATGGTGGACGACTACCACGAACGCTCGGTGATGATGTCCTACCGTGTGTT
>CAJIBG010000422.1_pt1 | contig 11104 bp, 11 predicted proteins | sample 9199281 | NCBI WGS metagenome assembly CAJIBG01 (sample SAMEA7708292, study PRJEB35096) | sediment metagenome | biome: marine neritic benthic zone biome [ENVO:01000025]; feature: sediment [ENVO:00002007]; material: shallow marine sediment [ENVO:03000034] sea grass bed [ENVO_01000059] ... | reverse complement strand
GCCGCAGGCTGGTCCGGCGACCGAAGGGAGCGCACTGCTTGCACTGGTTAGGCGACAAATATGCGGCGAGCTCAAGCATTGGCTTCCTACTCTGAAATCGAAACTTTCGTGTACACGTCCTGGGGTGGAGTAGCCAGGTTCACTACGAGTGGGGTTGAATTCTCTGCCCGGGACTTCCCAAGAGAGCCGTGAGTAATAACAAGATCTTCATAACACCAGTAAAGGTAGTAGCTCCCCGTGCCGCCATGTCCGAAAATAGCACGCACAAGGTACGGCCTTTTGGTTGGGTCGGGCGTGTAGTGGCCTCCTAGGAAATAGTCTGCTGTAAGGTCATCTAGGGCGAGAACTTCGTGGTTCTTTAGCCTATGAGTAGCAACAGGCAAAAGAGAGGCCGGTACCTCCCAAAAATCGGATTCAGGCACCGCGGGCATATCGCGGTTCCTTAGGCAAGGCTCAGGAGGTGGATTTATCCACGACTCTTGGTCCTGCGCCGAGGTGATAGAGCAGTAGGCAAACAGAAGCGCAACTATTGGCAAGCGTAAAACCATCAGTCGCCTAACAGCTGATTTGCCCGAGTCGGCTTTTGTTTCGGCGCGTGGATATAGGATTCATGTGTTGAATCTAGCCAGAAAGTCCCATCAAGACAACTAACTAGGGTGTGGCAGTGCGCTGGGGAATGGCCTTGGCGTCTTTGAAAGACTGCGTTGGCCTTTGTTGTCGATACAGGCCTCTGAATCTGTGTATTTGCGAGGGTTATTCTCGTTCCTCCGGGCGCGCAATGTAGCTAGGTTGCCATTTTTGACCGATTGTCGAGAACGGTAATCGCTATGGATGATGTGCCGCCGCCATTGCGGGTTCCAAAGACGAGCTTTATGCAGCAGCTCCGTGCGGCAATTCGACGGCGAAACCTTGCCTATTCAACTGAACAGACCTACGTGCACTGGATTCGTGCCTTTATCCGGTTTCACCGGATGCGGCATCCCAAGGAAATGGGCCCTGCGGAAGTCGATGCGTACTTGTCCTGGCTGGCGGTTGATCGTCGGGTGGCTCCGGGTACCCAGGCTATTGCGCTAAACGCACTGGTCTTTCTCTACGATAAATTCCTGGAGCAGCCCCTGGGGACTCTGCGTTATGAGCGACCCCGGCCGCGACGCCGGATACCGCAGGTGCTGACACACCGTGAAGCGATCAGAGTCATTAGTCAGCTGGCCCCACCGTATTCCCTGATGGCGCAGCTCATGTACGGGGCCGGGCTGCGGCTGATGGAAACCTGCCGGCTGCGCGTGAAAGACGTGGACTTTGGCATGCAAGAGATCCTGGTGCACAACGGCAAAGGCAACAAGGACCGGCGTACCGTGTTGCCGTCTTCGCTCGCCGCTGGCCTGCGAGCGCAGGTGCTCGAGGTGCAACGCCTGCATGTCTATGACACGTCACGAGGTTACGGCGAGGTGCACCTCCCCACGGCTCTCGACCGCAAGTACCCGAACGCGGCCGGGGAGCTGGGATGGCAGTTCCTGTTTCCGGCCCGCGAGGTAGGTCCGGACCCCACCGACGGGGTGCTGCGTCGCCATCACGTTCATGCAACCTGGGTGCAACGCAGGTTAAAAAGTGCGGTTAAGGCCAGCGGGCTCACCAAGCCCGCAACCTGCCACACGTTGCGGCACAGCTTCGCGACCCGCTTGCTGGAACGAGGCTACGACATCCGCACGATTCAGGAACTGCTGGGCCACGCTGATGTGACAACGACCGAGATCTACACGCATGTGCTGAACCGGGGCGGGCGTGGCGTCGTGAGCCCTATCGACGACTGATGCCATGCATTGACATACTATATTAGATATACAATACTATTTTTGATATGTGGCAGGTGCTAGAGCACCGCAGGGTCGCCCGGCGTCTGGACAGGCTGCCACGGGAGATACTGAAACGGTACGAAAAATGGAAGGACATCGTGCAGTTGTCCGGGCCCGCTGGACTGCAAGTGATTAAGGGATTTCAGGATGAAGCCTTGCGTGGTGAATGGCGGGGCCACCGGTCGTCCAGGTTGGGGCAGCAATTTCGCGTCATTTATCAGGTGGCGCGCCAGGAGGTTGTCGTCAAGGTGATCGATGTCACCGCACACGACTACAGGAAGAAATGAGCGAGTTTCGCCGCGCCAGGCGCCGTGTTGACGTATCACCGGGCGAATCGGTGCGCATTCTGCGTCAGCTTCAGGAGTTAAGCCAGAATGAGTTGGCTGCGCTCACCGGTATACCCCAATCGACGATATCGGCCATCGAGCATGACCGGGTGAAGCTTGGTGTGGAACGTGCCAAGGTACTGGCCCGCGCGTTACGTTGTCACCCGGCGGTGCTCGTTTTTCCTGGCTGGGATGTCGGCGTCGAGTCAGCGGCTTGAAGCACGGAGCCAGGGAGATCCCGGGTCTGCGGGGCTTCGCTTGGCGCGGCTAAACGACAGAAGCTAAACGCGTATCGACCTCGCCGGCAGCTCGTGTTCCGCAAGCCGGTGGCTGACCAGCGCGCCGACCTTCGCCACGGTATCGCGCTTCACCGTGAAGCACGGCGGTTTGCGCCGCAGCCCGGCCCAGTTACCGGTAGTCAGCACCTTATCCAGGTACTCAAGGTTGGTGTCGATCCACTCCATGTAAGGGTTACGGCCGTCGAACATGGGTTCCATGTAGCGATACGCGCGGTTGAACTGGCGGTTCATTCGCCGGAACGCAGCCTGCCGCCAGAAACCAGGGGTCTGGCGCAGCAGGTCCAGACCGGATTCGTAGCGGGGTGAACCGCCCAGCGCGTCGCCGAAGGCGATGCCGGCCAGCACGAATTCGGCGTACAGGCGGTCGCGGCATTTTTCCAGGTAGCAGCGGTCGGCCATCTGCGCGAGCAGGTCGGCGGTACCCATCAGGTGCCCGACCGTCGCATCCAGCGGATCATCCACCTCGATGTCGTCCACGTCGTGTTCGTAGCCAGTGAAGTGCACCAGCTGGCCCGCGCGTCGGGCCAGGTGCTCCAGCCCGATTTCTGGCAGGTAGGCCTGCAGGAATTCGGAACTGCGGGACACGTGCCAGTTGGTGAACTGGGCACCGTTTTCCCAGCGGGGTTCGTCGTTACGGCGGATATAGCCCGAGTCGTGAAACAGTGCGGCAATGAGTCCAAGCACCGCACGCTCGGCGCCCAGCTGCGCGTCCGGCGCATTGCTCTGCTCGTAGCCGGCCAGCAGCCGAGCCATGGCCAGGGTCATGTCGAGCGTGTGCTGACGGTCGTGATAGACCGTGTCGCAGCCCATGTAGCCCGGGAAGCTGCCGTCGAACAGCCGTTCGTAATCGTGAAACGCCATCCACAGCGCATCGTAACTGGCGCCGGGAAAGGTCTCGTGGAACAGCTTGCCCACCGCGTCGCGCACCGCATCCGGGGAACTGACGCGGACCGTGTTGGTCACGTCGAACTCGTTACGGCGGTCGGGCAGCGGTCCGGTCAAAATCAGGCCTCGTTGAAATCTACGTATACGGGCGCGTGGTCCGACGGTCGCTCCAGGCGCCGGGGTTCCACGTCAACGCTACTCGCAGTGCAGTCTTTGCTCAGTGCGGTGGATACCAGCAACAGGTCGATGCGCAGGCCGAGCTTGCGGCGAAACGCGGCCGCCCGGTAATCCCACCAGCTGAACACCCCTTCGGGCTGCTCGAACAGCCGGAAGCTGTCTTCGAGACCCAGAGACATGAGTGCCGCGAGTCGTTCGCGTTCCGGGCCGCTGCACAATACTTTGTCGCGCCAGGCATCCGGGTCGTGAACGTCGCGGTCGTCGGGTGCGATGTTGAAATCGCCCATCACGACCAGCCGCGGATAACGTGTTAATTCTTCTTGTAAATAAGTCTGCAAGGCGTCGAGCCAGTTCAGCTTATATTCGTATTTCTCCGAGCCTACGCTCTGGCCGTTGGGTACGTAAAGGTTAATGACCCGCAATTCACCATAAGTGGCCGCAATGACCCGTTTTTGTGAATCAGTTAACCCCGGCAGGTCCAGGCTGACGTCGGTTGGCGCGTTGCGCGACAGCAGTGCCACCCCGTTGTAGGTCTTCTGGCCGTTGGCCACTGCGTGGTAGCCGGCGGTCTGGAAGGCCTCCGTGGGGAAGTTGGCCGTGGGCATCTTGATTTCCTGCAGCCCGAGCACATCCGGCCCCTGTGCCTGCAGCCAGTCGCTCACGTGCTCCTGGCGCACTCGCAGGGAATTTACGTTCCAGCTGGCGACCCGCATGGATCAGGCCGCGCCGGCGGCCGGGGTATTTGCGGCGACGATGCCGCATTGCTGCAGCAGCGGCTCCACCTGGGCCGGCCGGCCGCGAAAGGTCTCAAAGGCCTGGCCGATTTCCACGGTGCCGCCCACCTCCAGGATCTGCTCGCGAAAGCGCCTGGCGAGCTCGGCGTCGAAAATACCGGCCGCTTCAAAGGCCGACCACGCGTCAGCAGCCAGAACTTCCGCCCACTTGTAGCTGTAGTAGCCGGCCGCGTAGCCGCCACCGAAGATGTGCGCGAAGGCATGGGCAAAGCGGTTGTATTCCGGGTAGCGGACCACGGCCACGCGCTTGCGCACCTGGTCGAGCACGCGCTCCATGCGGCTGCCGCGCCGCGGGTCGAATTCCGCATGCAGGCGCATGTCGAAGATCGCGAACTCGAGCTGGCGTACCATCTGCATGCCGGCCTGGAACACGCGCGACGCGCGCAGCTTGTCGAGCAGTTCCGCAGGCAGCGATTCGCCGGTGCGGTAGTGGCCGGAAATGCTCCGCACCACGTCGGGTTCCCACGCAAAGTTCTCCATGAACTGGCTGGGCAGTTCCACGGCGTCCCACGGCACGCCGTTAATGCCGGCCACGCTGGGGTATTTCACCCGCGTCAGCACATGGTGCAGCGTGTGGCCGAACTCGTGGAACAGCGTCAGTACTTCGTCGTGGTTCAGCAGGCAGGGCTTGGTCGCCGTGGGGCCGGCGAAGTTGCATACCAGGTGCGCCACCGGAATCTGCTGCCGGCCGCCGTAATCGCGACGGTTCAGGCACTCGTCCATCCACGCGCCGTTGCGCTTGTCTTTGCGCGCGAACAGGTCGGTGAAGAAACCGCCCACCGCGTCGCCGTCTGCATTCATCAACCGGTAGTAGCGAACTTCCGGCCGCCAGGTGTCTACTCCCTGCAGCCTTTCGACCTTCAGCCCGTACACCTGCTCGACCAGTGAGTACAGCCCGTCCAGCACGCGTTCCAGCGGGAAGTACGGCCGCAGTTCGTCGTCGGAGACGCTGTAGCGCTCCTCGCGCAGCTTCTCCGAGTAAAAGGCAATGTCCCACGCAGCCAGCGCCTGGCCGGCAAAGCGCTCGAGTTCCTGCAGCTCGCCCTGGGCGGCGGTCCGGGAGCGGTGGGCCAGCTCTTCCAGGAACTCCATGACCTCGGCTACCGAGCCCGCCATCTTCGACGCCAGCGAGTACTCGGCGAAATTGTCGAAGCCTACGAGCTCTGCCGCTTCGTGGCGCAGCGCCAGGATTTTCTCGATGATGTCGGTGTTGTCGAACTCGGTGCCGGGCTCCGCACGGTCAGACGCCCGCGTGCTCCAGGCACGATAAAAGCGGTGCCGCAGGTCGCGGTTTTCCGCATGCGTGACCACCGCCACGTAGGTCGGCTGGTCGAGCCGGAACAGCCAGCCCTCTGCCCCGGCTTCCTTGGCCAGGGCCGCCGCCTGTTCCAGGGTCGCGGCCGGAATGCCGGCCAGCGTGTCGGCATTCGTCTCGTTGCAGCTCCACGCGGCCATCGAGTCGAGCACGTTCTGGTCGAACCGGGCCTGCACCCCGGCCAGTTCTTCCATCACGGCCTTGAAACGCTGCTTGCGGTCTTCGGGCAGGTCCACACCGGACAAATGGAAGTCCCGCAGTGCCAGTTCCAGCAGCCGCGCGGCTGCACGGTCTTGGCCATCGCGTTCTGCGGCCTTGCGGTACAGCGCGTATACGCGCTCGTCCTGCGCCAGTTCGGTCTGATAGCGCGTGAGCAGCGGCAGGCACGTATTGTAGGCCTCGCGCAATTTGGGCGAGTTGGCGACGCCGTGCAGGTGGCTGACCGGCGACCAGGCCTGCTGCAGCCGCTCGCCGAGTTCTTCCAGCGGCAACACGCTGTGCGCGAAATCACCGTCGCCCGTCGCACCGGCCAGGATTTCCGCCAGGCGCGCGCGATTCTCGTCGAGCACCTGCCGCACGGCGGGCTCCACGTGTTCCGGCCGGATCTGGCTGAAGCTCGGCAGATCGTGGCTGTCGAGGAGAGGATTAGACACGGTGTTTGCTGGGCCGAAAGAGCATCGATCCTATCACAGGGCCCGGGGCTGGCTTACACTCGCGAATCCCGGTTTCCCCGATGTAAACAACATGAACGACAGTTACGACCTGGTGGTAATTGGTGGCGGCAGCGGCGGCCTTGCGGCGGCCCAGCGGGCGGTGGAATATGGCGCCACGGCGGCCGTCATCGAACGCGGGCCCCTGGGTGGCACCTGCGTGAACGTGGGCTGCGTGCCGAAGAAGGTTATGTGGAGTGCGGAGACGCTGGCCCACGCGTTTCATGACGCGCGCGACTATGGTTTTGCAGTGCCGCAGCACATTGCCCACGACTGGGCCGCGTTAAAGACCCGACGCGACGCTTACGTAGAAAGATTGAACGGCATTTACGCGCGCAATCTCGACCAGAAAAACATTCCGCATATTGTCGGCACCGCGCGGATGACGGACGCAAACACCGTGCAGGTCGGCGATCGCGCGCTCAGTGCCGCGCACCTCATTGTGGCCACCGGCGGGCGGCCGTCGATTCCTGCGATTCCCGGCGCCGAACTCGGCATCGACTCCGACGGTTTCTTTGAACTGGAGACATTGCCCAGGCGGGTGGCCATCGCCGGCGCCGGCTACATTGCGGTGGAGTTCGCCGGCATGCTGCGGGCACTGGGTGCCGAGGTCACGCTGTTCTTCCGCTACGACAGCGTGCTGCGCAGTTTCGACGCGATGCTGCAGGAAAGCCTGCTCGAGGCGCTGGCCGACGACGGCATCACGCTGGTGCCGCGGGCCACGCCGGCCACGCTGGAAGGCAGCGCCGGCGAGGTCAGCGTGCGCACCGAGGCCGGCGCAGAGCACGGGCCCTTCGACTGCTGGATCTGGGCCGCGGGGCGGGTGCCGGAGACCGACAACCTGGGCCTGGCGGCGGCCGGTGTGGCAACGGACGAGCGCGGCTACATAACCACCGACGCGTACCAGGTGACCAACGTCGGGCACATTTATGCGGTGGGCGACGTCACTGGCCGGGCGCAGCTCACGCCGGTCGCCATCGCGGCAGGCCGCCGCCTGGCCGACCGGGTGTTCGGGGGCATGGAAGGCCGCCACCTGTCATACGACAGTATTCCGTCGGTCATCTTCACGCATCCGCCGATTGGTACCTGCGGCATGACTGAGGCAGAAGCGCGCCAGGCACACGGCGACGCGGTGAAGACTTACACGTCAGACTTCGTGCCGCTTTTCTACGGTGTCACAGACCACAAACCGCGCACCCGCATGAAGCTGGTCACGGTGGGCACAGAAGAACACGTGGTGGGTCTGCATGTCATCGGTCCGGGCGCAGACGAGATGCTGCAGGGCTTCGGCGTGGCGATCAAGATGGGCGCAACGAAGGCAGACTTCGACAACACCGTGGCTATTCACCCGACCAGCGCGGAAGAATTTGTCACCATGCGTTGAAGGCTCTCAAGCCGCGATACTGCGAATGAACAGCGCAATGGCGGCCGCTGCCGACACGCCCAGCACGATCGGCCGCGATGCCAGCCGGTCGATGCGGCTGCGCAGGCGATTCGCCACCCAGTAACCCACCAGGAAGCCCGGCACCAGCGCCGCGCCGGCCTGCACTTCTGCCACGCCGAAGCGGCCGAACACGGCCAGTGCCACCAGGATCAGCAACGACGCGAAGGTATAGATCAGGGCCAGTGTCGACCGCACGCGGGCGCCGCTCGCGTGCTGGTAGAGAATGGCCACCACCGGCGCGCCGATACCGGAACTCGCCCCCATGGTGCCCGCCACGCCGCCGGCGACCAGGGCGGTGGTCCCGTTCAGTGGCAGGTCCAGGCCCGAGACTGTCAGCGCGATGCCGAGCAGGATCACGACCGCAAACACGATGCCGAGCTGGTCGCCCGGCACGCTGGAAATGATCCATGCGCCCAGCGCGCAGCCCGGCAGCAGGCCGGTAAACATCGGCGCGAGATTGTCGCGGTCGATCGCGCCGCGTTCACGCCACGCCATGATGCCGGACAGGCTCAGGCTCGCGAAGATCATTGGCCCGGGTACCAGGCTGAGATCGATGAACGCGAGCATCGGCACCATCAGGAAACCGGCGCCCACACCGCTGGCCGCCTGCACGATGGAGCCGCAGGCAATGGCGGCCGTGGCCGCCGCGAACTCGAACAGGGTCACCCGGGCTGGCCGCGGTCAGGCAGCCGGTATCAGGGCCGCCGTCAAAACGGTGGGCTTCACCCGGAGCGGCCGCCCGGGCCGAACAGGTACCACGCGATCACGCCCAGCACTGGCAGCAGCACCACCACGGCAATCCACACGGCCTTGATAACGGTGTCCTTCGAACTCTGCACGATCTGCAGGATCGCGTAGATATCCGCGACCAAAACCAGGATGCCGAAAATTCCCTGCACTTCCATTCTCGATCTCCCCTTGGCGGCGTAGACAGTGCCCCGGCAACACCGCGAATCAGTTGTCTGACACGCTTGCCATCGTGGTTTGCCAAAGATAGCACGCAGCAGCAAGGCCCGAAGCGCCGAACAGCATTGCCATGACGACGACCTGGTAACGCGCTGCCACCAGCGGTTCGACGCCAGACAGAATCTGCCCTGTCATCATGCCCGGCAGGCTGACCAGCCCGACCGCGAACAGCGAATTGACCAGCGGAATCAGTGCGGCATTCAACGCGGTTTTCCTGGCCTCCGGCGCGGCTACCCCGGCACCCCGCTCAAATGCAAAACGCTCGGCCGACAGGCTGACGCAATTCATTGCGCTGGCAAAGATCATGCCGGCCAGTGGCACCAGGTAACGGGGTTCGTACCAGGGCTCAACGTCAACCACCAGCTGTGTCACGAGCAACAGCACCGGCACACCACCGAGCGCGATAGCCAGCAGTGCCCGCAACCATGTGCCGGTGTCCACGGCCTGCACGGGGCGCACCGCTATCCAGCTCGCCGCGACCAGCATGATCGCGAGCATCAGCACGACGATCCAGCTGTTATCCGAGGCGAACAGGAAGTTGAGTACATAGCCGATCAGCGCCAGCTGCAACAGCATGCGGCCCAGCGCGTAGGCGGCCGTACCGGGCTTCAGAGACCAGCGGTGCAGGATAACCAGCACCATGGCGACAGGCACGAAAGACAGCGCGATTCCTGGCAGCGAAATGTCCAGGACGCCGGGGTTCATCGGTTGTTACTCACCGAGCGCAGTGTCCAGCGATACGGCCGGCCCGTCGGCCTCCCAGAACGGCGGAAAATGCATGGCCAGTGTGGAGCACGCCATCGCACCGGCGTAGAACAGCGTAAACAGCGCCGCATCACCGAACAGCACCAGGTGAGTGATCGTCGCAATCAGGAAGGGGTTGTGGGCACCCAGTACCTTGCGGTTGTTCCACGCGCGAATGTTGTGGGGCGGCGATACGTGTATGTCCCACCAGCCCGACTGGTAGTTGATGTTGTACACGGCGATCACCACCAGCGTGAGCACCGCGTTTGCGATAGCGGGCAGTCCGAACATTTCGCAGATGGCATAAATAGCCAGCAGGGTCCACGCCGACGACGCACCCCAGAACAAGCCGAACAGAATGGCCGGCACGGGGTAGGATTTCCGACCGTGTACGATGGTGCCGCGCGGCCACCAGATGATGTAACCCCAGACCAGCAGCGCGACGCACAGCGCGGTGATCGCAATCCACAGCGGGTCCGACAGCTGGCCCGGCGTCACCAGCATGTGGTGCGACATCGCACCGTACACGCCGGTGAGCCACGCGACGATGCCAACGAAACAGAAATAGAGGCCGCCGCGCAACCAGGCCATGCGCGGGCTGTGCCGCCCCGGGTCATGCTTCGGTCGCTCGATGAACAGCATCACACCGAGTACCAGCGCGACGAGCATCAGTATCGCGACCAGGTAGGCGAGGCCCGGGTCGGCCTGGTAGTCAATAAAGTAGCGCGTGGCTTCCATCCCTGTACTCCTGATTGTCAGCCGGAGGCGCCGAAAGTGGTGAAGATGCTGACCCAGTCCACGCCGAGGCGCGTGCCAAGCAGCTCTGCCAGCCGGGTTCGCGTGCCGTCGTCCCGGAAGCTTTCGGTAATCGTGTCCACCAGCGGTGTGCCGTCACTCGCGGCAATCCGCGCCGGGTCCATGAGGATAGCCGGATACGCCAGCGCCTTCTTTTCGTATATACCGAAGTCCGCGCCGTCCACGCGGGCGGGTCGGCCTAATAGTTCCGACCACGTCTGGTCCATCTCGCTGGGCTGGCCGCCGCTGCGTGCGGTGAATTCGGCAAAGCGGTCCTCGAGACCCCTGACGTACTCGTCCAGCAGCGCTTCGCCGGGACGTGCGTCGCGCAGCTCGCCGTGCTCTTCTACCGCCGGGATCGCGAGCACCGCGGTAATGCCGTCCAGCCGGCTCACTCCACCTGCACCCCGGCGGCCTCCAGGATGCGCTGCGCCGGTGCCAGCTGCTCGGCGTAGCGCCGCCAGCGCCCGGCCGCGGAGCGGTAGATAGGTTCGCGTACCTGCACCGAACTGGCGGTCGCCACCGGGGCGTCGTGGCGCTGAAATTCCAGGCAGGCCGGCTCCCAGCTCAGGCCCAGGTGGCTCAACAGTCGGCGGGTCTGCTGTTCCTGGTCGGCGACCAGCCTTTCATAGTCCACCCGCAGCACCCGCCCGGGCAGCACTTCATCCCAGTGCGACATCAGCCGGTCGAACAGCAGGTAGTAGCGGGCCGTGTCTTCGATATCGTAGGCGTAGTTGTAATAAGAGAAGCCGGTGGCGAACAGCTGCCGGAAATTGCTCAGGCAGGTATCCAGCGG
>CAJIBG010000377.1_pt1 | contig 11211 bp, 8 predicted proteins | sample 9199281 | NCBI WGS metagenome assembly CAJIBG01 (sample SAMEA7708292, study PRJEB35096) | sediment metagenome | biome: marine neritic benthic zone biome [ENVO:01000025]; feature: sediment [ENVO:00002007]; material: shallow marine sediment [ENVO:03000034] sea grass bed [ENVO_01000059] ... | reverse complement strand
TCCGGCTGGAGCTGGCGCCCGGGAAAATCAAGATCCAGGCGAATAATCCGGACCAGGAAGAGGCCCAGGACGAGCTTGAAGTGGACTACGACGGCGACAGCATGGAGATCGGCTTCAACGTCAATTACCTGCTCGACGCCCTCGGTGCGGTAGGCAGCGAAGACGTCGAGCTCGGTTTCGTCGATTCCAACAGCAGCTGCCTGATTCACGCGCCGGGCGAAGACGCGGCTCGCTACGTCGTCATGCCCATGCGGCTCTGATCAGCCCGCTGCCGCGGGGCCCATCGGCGTGTCCCTGACGCGGTTGCAGATCACCGGTTTGCGCTGCCTGGCCAGCGCCGAGCTAAGTGCCCACCCGGATCTCAACGTGGTGATCGGCCATAACGGCGCCGGCAAGACCAGTCTCCTGGAAGCTATTTACTTGCTCGGGCGCGGGCGTAGTTTTCGTGCGCCGCAGCTGGGCGGGTTGGTGGCGGCCGGGCAGCAGGAGGCCACGATCTTTGCTGAGACCCATGAGCCCGACGGCAAGCTTGGGCTGCGTATCGGCGCCGGCGCCACCGAGATCCGGATAGACGGGCGGGGCGGTGCATCTGTGGCCGAGCTCGCGGAGCGCTTGCCTGTGCAGCTCATCGATCCCGCCGTGCATTCACTGGTGCAGGGCGGGCCGGGAGAGCGTCGCCGCTACCTGGACTGGGGCGTGTTTCACGTGAAACATGAATTCCTCGGCGGGTGGCGAAAATTCCGCCGCGCACTGCAACAGCGAAATGCGGCTCTGAAGCAGGGCGCCGACAGCGCAACGGTCGCGGCGTGGGAGCCCGACTTGCTGGACGGGGCCGCGATCGTGGACCGCTGCCGGCGCAGTTACGTACGGGATATTGAGCCGATCTTGCAGCTATATGTAGCTAAATTCGTCGATATAGCCGCTAAACTACGGTATCGTCCCGGCTGGTCCGACACCGCGAGCCTCGCTGAAGCCCTGGCTGTCGGGAGCGACCGCGACCGGGCTCTTGGGGCCACGCAGGCCGGGCCGCATCGCGCGGAGCTGGAAATCGTCGTCAATGGCCAGCTGGCCAGGCATCGATTGTCGCGCGGCCAGCAGAAACTGCTCGGGGCGGCGATGGTCCTGGCCCAGGCGGAATGTGTGCAAAGCGCCACAGGCAAACGCCCGATTCTGCTGGTGGACGAGCCGGCGGCCGAGCTCGATCCCCGTCACCTGGCGGGGCTGGTGGACGGCATCGTGGAGAGCGGGTCGCAGGTCTTCATCACCGCGCTGACGGACGCCGCATTGCCAGTTTCTGACTCCCACGCACGGTTTCACGTGGAACGCGGCGAAGTCACCGCTCTGGTATAATTTGGCGGTTTCACCCCGGGGCATCCGATGGCCGCTGACAAGTCGTACGATTCCAGTAATATCAAGGTCTTAAAGGGCCTCGACGCAGTGCGCAAACGGCCCGGAATGTACATCGGTGACACCGATGACGGCACCGGCCTGCACCACATGGTTTTCGAGGTCGTCGATAACTCCATCGACGAGGCCCTGGCCGGCCACTGCCGCCAGATTGACGTCACGATTCACGCCGACGAATCGGTCACGGTCAGTGATGATGGCCGCGGCATTCCGGTCGGCGAACACCCGGAAGAAGGCCGCTCGGCCGCCGAGGTCATCATGACCGTGCTCCACGCGGGGGGTAAGTTCGACGACGACAGCTACAAGGTATCGGGCGGCCTGCACGGCGTGGGCGTATCGGTGGTGAACGCGTTGTCCGAGCATCTGCACCTGACGATTCACCGCGACGGCAAGCTCTACGAGCAGCATTACCACCTGGGTGAACCCGAGGCGCCACTGGCGATCACCGGCGACAGCGATCGCACGGGTACCACGGTGCACTTCCGACCCAGTGCGGAGATTTTCACCAACATCGAATTCCACTACGACATCCTGGCGAAGCGCTTGCGCGAGCTGTCGTTCCTGAATTCGGGCGTTCGCATTCATCTCGCAGACGAGCGGGACGAGCGGGAAGACCTGTTCCAGTTCGACGGCGGTATTCGCGCTTTTGTCGAGCACCTGAACCGCAACAAGACGCCGATTCATCCCAATGTGCTGCATTTTTGCGACGAGCGCGACGGCATCATCGTGGAAACTGCCCTGCAGTGGAACGATGGCTATCAGGAGAGTATGTTCTGTTTTACAAACAATATTCCCCAGAAGGACGGCGGTACTCACCTGGCCGGCTTTCGCGCCGCGCTGACCCGCACGCTGAACGGCTATATCGAGCAGCTCAACGGCGCGAAGAAAGATCGCGTTGCCACGGTGGGCGACGACGCCCGCGAAGGCATGACGGCGGTGTTGTCGGTCAAGGTGCCGGACCCGAAGTTTTCGTCACAGACAAAAGACAAGCTGGTGTCTTCGGAAGTGAAGGGCGTGGTTGAAGCGGCCCTTGCCAGCCAGCTCCAGGACTTCCTGCAGGAACATCCCCAGGAAGCCAGAACGATCGTCGCGAAAATCATCGAAGCCGCCCGGGCCCGCGAAGCCGCCCGCAAAGCGCGCGAGATGACCCGCCGCAAAGGCGCGCTCGACATTGCCGGTCTGCCAGGCAAGCTCGCCGACTGCCAGGAAAAAGATCCGGCTCTGTGCGAACTGTTCCTGGTGGAGGGCGATTCGGCGGGCGGCTCGGCCAAGCAGGGGCGGGACCGTCGCACGCAGGCCATTCTGCCGTTGAAGGGCAAGATCCTGAACGTTGAGAAAGCGCGCTTCGACAAGATGCTGTCGTCAGCAGAAGTGGGTACGCTGATCACCGCACTGGGTACCGGCATCGGGCGCGACGATTTCAACCCGGACAAGCTGCGCTATCACCGCGTCATCATCATGACTGACGCTGACGTGGACGGCTCCCATATCCGCACCTTGCTGCTGACTTTTTTCTACCGCCAGATGCCGGAACTGATCGAACGCGGTCATGTGTACATCGCCCAGCCGCCGCTCTACAAGATGAAGCGCGGCAAGCGGGAGCAGTACGTAAAGGACGACGTCGAACTCAACGCCGTGCTATTGACCGCTGCGCTGGACAAGGCAGCGCTGTACGTGAACGAAAAGGCGCCACCGATCCGGGGGACGGCACTGGAAGCCCTGGCGAGTCACTATGTCAGCGTGATGACCATGATCGAGCGCCTGGCCAGACGTTACGACGCAGCGGCGCTGGAACAGATGATCTATGTGCCGCCGCTGGCAGCAGATGCCGATGCTGCCGAGATGGGCCAGTGGGCCGAGGCCCTGCAGGACGCGCTGGGCCACGCAGTCAACGGTTCTGGCATGCGCTACCAGGTTGCGGTGAGTGCAGACGACGAAGGCCCGAAAGGCATCGAAATTATCCGCGGGCGCCACGGCAACGATGAGCGCTGGCTGATCGCGCAGAGCTTCTTTGCCGGCGCAGAGTATCAGCGCATCGCGGAACTCGGCGCCGAATTGTCAGGGCTGATCGAGGCGGGCGCCAGGGTCGAACGCGGCGAGCAGGAGCGGCCCGTGCACAGCTTCAAGGAAGCGATCGAGTGGTTGCTGAGCGAAGCGCGCCGCGGCCTCGCCATCCAGCGTTACAAGGGTCTGGGGGAAATGAACCCCGACCAGCTGTGGGACACCACGGTGAACCCGGAGACACGCCGGCTGATGCGGGTGCAGATCGAAGATGCGGTGGCCGCGGATGAAATCTTCACCACCCTGATGGGTGACCATGTAGAGCCGCGGCGCGAATTCATCGAGCGCAATGCGCTGACGGTGGAAAATCTCGACGTCTGATCAGCGCTCGTCGCCGGCTGCGTGGCCGGCCTCGACGCGCAGTTCTGCCACCTTGGCTTCAATCCACGTCTTCACTTCCTGGTTGAATTCGCGGGCATCGCGGCCCGCCGGGTTCATGGGTGGCCCGATGCAGACCCGCACGGTGCCGGGTTTCTTCAGCCAGCCGCGGCGGGGCCAGTAATCACCCGCGTTGTGCGCCACCGGCACCACCAGGCAGCCGGCTGCCTGGGCCAGCAGCGTGCCGCTCATGCCATAGCGGCGTATCTCGCCGGGCGGCACGCGCGTGCCCTCCGGGAATATCACCACCCAGCGCCCCTTGCGCAGCGCCGCCACACCCTGGTCGATCACCTGTTGCACCGCGCTGCCGCCGGCGCTGCGATTAATCGCAATGGTCTGCAACGCGGCGAGGCCCCAACCGAAAAACGGTGTCCACATCAGCTCGCGTTTCAGCACCCAGGTTTGCGGCGGAAATAACTGCAGCTGCAGCAGGGTCTCGTAAGCCGACGAATGCTTGAACAACACCACTGACGGTTCCGCCGGCAGGTTGTCGCTGCCTTCCACCTGGTAGCGCAGGCCGCACAGCTTTTCCGCCAGCCATTCGATCAGGCGGGTCCACCGCGGCACCCAGCTGTAGCCGGTTTGCCAACTGAAGGCGCGGCCCACAATGACCAGCACCGCATAGGGCAGCACCGTCACGAACATCAGGCCGGTGAACAGGACCGAGCGGAACAATTGCATGGTGTCAGCCAGGCCGCTCAGGCAGGAATCAGCGACAGGTCCGCCACGTCCAGGAACAGCTGGCGGAGGCGGTTCAGAAGGGCCAGCCGGTTCTCGCGCAGCGCCGCGTCGTCAGCCATCACCATGACCGCGTCGAAGAACGCATCGACTGGGGCGCGCAGCGCTGCCAGTTCCGTCAGCACCGCAGAATAATCGCGGCGCTCGAGCCGTTCGGCGTGCGCGCCCATGATGTGTGCCACGGCTTCGTGCAGTGCGGTTTCTTCTGCAGCTTCGAACAACTCCGGGCGTACCGCATCGGGTGCCTGCTGGTCGGCGCCGCGCAGAATATTGGCGATGCGCTTGTTGGCCAGGGCCAGGCTGTCGGCCGCGGGCAGCTGCAGGAAACCCTGCACGGCGACCAGGCGCTGGTGAAAATCCAGCGGTGACGACGGCTCGCGGGCGCGCACCGCTTCCAGTGTCTCGGCGCTCACCGCACCGCGTTCCAGGCCGGGCGCCAGGCCGTCCCGGTAGTAAGCGCGCAGCCGGTCCATGATGAAGGCGAAGATCTCTGCCACCAGCGCGCTGGGGTCGGCGATAGCGACCGGCTGCAGGGCGACAGCCTGGGCCAGCGGCTTACGCAGGTCGAGTTCGATGTTGTCTTCCACCAGGACTCGCAGCAGGCCGAGCGCCGCGCGGCGCAGGCCAAAGGGATCTTTGTTGCCCGTCGGTCTTTTGCCCACCGCAAAAATGCCCGCCAGTGTGTCCAGCCGGTCGGCCACGGCCAGCGCGCGGCCGGTGGGTGTGGCGGGCAGGCGATCACCGGCATGCCTGGGCAGATACTGTTCTTCGAGCGCGGTGGCCACCGCTGGCATTTCCTTGTCATGTACCGCGTAGTAGTAGCCCATGCGACCCTGCAGTTCGGGGAATTCACCCACCATCGAGGTCAGCAGGTCGGTCTTCGCGAGGTGCGCGGCGCGCACGACCCACTGCTGGAAGACCGTCTGGTCGAAGCTCGCATCGTGCAGCAGGTCGGCCGCAATCTCGTGGCCGAGCTGCGCGACTCGCGCCGACTTGTCGAACAGCGAACCGAGGTCTTTCTCGAACACCACCTGCCGGAGCTTGTCGCGCCGGTCGGCCAATGACGTGCGGCGGTCCTGGGCATAGAAGAAGGCCGCGTCGGCAAGGCGCGGGCGCACCACCCGCTCGTTGCCTGCCCGCACCTGGTCCGCATCGCGGCTGTTGAGATTGCTGATGGTGATGAAGTGCGGCAGTAACTTGCCGTCGCCATCGCGTACCGGGAAGTAGCGCTGATGATCCTGCAGGGTGGAAATCAAAACTTCTTCCGGGAGGTCGAGGAACTCCGGGTCGAAGCGCCCGGCCACGGCCACCGGCCATTCCACCAGCGCGGTCACTTCATCGACGACGTCCGGTGCCAATATGGCTTCGCCGTCGATGCCGGCGGCTGCGGCGCGGGCGAGTTCAACGACGCGTGCCCGCCGGGCCATGAAGCCCGGCACGACCCAGCCCTGCTGTTCCAGTGTGGCCTGGTAGTCCTTCGCATCAGCCAGCAGGATTGGTTCCGGTGCGTGAAAGCGATGGCCGCGCGTGACCGCCCCGGCTGCCCTACCCAGCAATTCTGCGTTCACGACCTCGGCGTCGAGCAGCATCACGACCCAGTGCACCGGGCGCACGAACTCCGCGTCGCCCGCGCCCCAGCGCATGCGTTTCGGAATCGGCAATTTCGCCAGTGCCTCGTCGATGATTCCAGGCAGCAGGTCCGCCGCCGACTGCCCTGAATCGATACCGCGAAAACAGAGCCAGTCGCCCTTCGGCGTGCTCTGCCGGTCGAGATCAGCCACCGCGACCCCGCAGCCGGCCGCAAAGGCTTCGGCCGCGCGCGTGGGCTTGCCCGCATCGTCAAAGGCAATCTTCACCGGCGGGCCGCGCTTTTCCACTTCGCGCTCGGCCTGTTGCCGGTCGAGGTTGCGCACCAGCAGCGCAAGCCGGCGCGGTGCGGCGAAAGATTCGGTCACACCGTGGCCAAGACCCACGTCGCTCAGGCCTGCCAGGGTGGCTTTGGTGAACGCCGTTTCGAGGCTGCGCAGTGCCTTCGGCGGCAATTCTTCGGTGCCGATCTCCACCAGGAAATCCGCGGTGGCAGCTGTCGTCATCAGCGGAACCCCACGCGTCAGGCGGCGTCAGGCCGGCCTGCGGCCATCGGGAAGCCCAGCGCCTCGCGGCTGTCGTAGTAGGCCTGGGCCACCAGCCTGGCCAGTTCGCGCACCCGCAGGATGAAGCGCTGGCGTTCGGTCACCGAGATGGCCTGCCGCGCGTCCAGCAGGTTGAACGCGTGTGATGCTTCCAGAACCTGCTCATAGGCAGGCAGGGTCAGTGACTGTTCAATCAAACGCGTGCATTCTGATTCCGCGTCGTCGAAACGCCGGAACAACAGCGTCGTGTCGGCGGCCTCGAAGTTGTAGCGGGACATTTCGACTTCATTCTGGTGGAACACGTCGCCGTAGCGGATCCGGCCAAACTCGCCGTCGGTCCATACCAGGTCGAAGACGCTGTCGACGCCCTGCAGGTACATTGCGATGCGTTCCAGGCCGTAGGTGATTTCACCCGTGACCGGACGGCAGTCGAGGCCGCCCACCTGCTGGAAGTAGGTGAACTGGGTGACTTCCATGCCGTTCAGCCAGACTTCCCAGCCGAGGCCCCACGCACCCAGCGTGGGCGACTCCCAGTTGTCTTCCACAAAGCGAATGTCGTGCACGAGCGGATCGACGCCAAGGGCGCGCAGCGAGTCCAGGTAAAGGTCCTGGATGTTGTCCGGTGACGGCTTGATAACCACCTGGAACTGGTAGTAGTGCTGCAGGCGAAACGGATTGTCGCCATAGCGGCCGTCCGTGGGCCGCCGGCTGGGCTGCACGTAGGCCGCGCTCCATGGCTCCGGGCCGATCGCGCGCAGGAAGGTGGCCGAATGAAAGGTGCCGGCGCCCATCGGCATGTCGTAAGGCTGCAGGACCGCACAGCCCCGATCGGCCCAGTAGCTTTGCAGGGCAAGGACCAGGTCCTGGAAAGTGGCGGGTTGCTGCGCGTGCACAGGTCGCTCCGGCAAAGGCGCGCAAGTATAGCCTTGTTCCCGGCGCGCCACGCGGTGGTCACGACCCGAGGCATTGCCCTAAAATAGTGCACAGCTTCGGGCGAACGCACTATAATCGTGCGCTGTTGTGGGCGGGCCGGACATTTTATCTATTAAAACCAGATAGTTACGATGCCCCCTAAAGTGGCACGCTTTGTGCAACAGTGCGAGTCCCGTTCTGACTGACCCGGAAGTGTGCGGCGGAACGGCACCTGCGGGGGATCCCATCGGAACCGCCCCCTTTGGACCAACAACTCAAGAGCGCTCTTGGAGGGAATGCAATGACACCCGCTGATGTACTCAGCCTGCTGAAAGAAAAAGAAGCCAAGTTTGTCGACCTGCGCTTCACCGATACACGCGGCAAAGAGCAGCACGTAACCGTGCCTGCCCACACCATCGACGACGGCTTTTTTGAAGATGGCAAGATGTTCGACGGCTCGTCAATCGCCGGCTGGAAAGGCATTAACGAGTCCGACATGATCCTGATGCCAGACCCGAGCACGGCGGTCGTTGATGTGTTCACCGAGGACACGACGGTCAACCTGCGTTGCAGTGTCGTTGAACCTTCAACCATGCAGGCCTACTCCCGCTGCCCGCGCAGCGCCGCAGAACGGGCCATCGAGTACCTGAAATCCACGGGTATTGCCGATGACGCGTTCTTCGGCCCGGAGAACGAGTTCTTCGTCTTTGACAGCGTGAACTACCACTCCGATATCCAGGGCGCGTTCTACAAGCTCGATTCCCAGGAGGCTTCGTGGAGTTCTTCCGCCGAGCGTGTTGACGGCAACATCGGTCACCGACCCGGCGTGAAGGGCGGATATTTCCCGGTGCCGCCGGTAGATTCCCTGCACGATATTCGCTCGGCCATGTGCCTGGCGCTGGAGGACATGGGCCTCAACGTCGAAGTACACCACCACGAGGTGGCAACGGCCGGCCAGGGTGAGATCGGCGTGAAGTTCAACTCGCTGGTGCAGAAAGCCGACGAAGTGCAGATCCTGAAGTATGTGGTGCAGAACGTCGCCCACGGTTACGGCAAAACGGCCACCTTCATGCCGAAGCCGCTGGTTGGCGACAACGGCAACGGCATGCACATTCACCAGTCGCTGTCGAAGGGCGGTGAGAACATCTTCACCGGTGATGCCTACGGCGGCATGTCGGAAACCGCGCTCTACTACATTGGCGGTATCCTCAAGCATGCGCGGGCGATCAACGCCTTTGCGAACCCCAGCACGAACAGCTACAAGCGCCTGGTCAAGGGCTTCGAAGCGCCCACGCTGCTGTCGTACTCGGCGCGCAACCGTTCTGCATCCGTGCGCATTCCGTTCATCTCGAACCCGAAGGCACGGCGCCTGGAAGTTCGCTTCCCGGACAGCATGGCGAACCCCTACCTGTGCTTTACCGCCATGTTGATGGCCGGAATCGACGGCATCCAGAACAAGATCCACCCGGGCGACCCGATGGACAAGGATCTGTACGACCTGCCGCCGGAAGAAGAGGCGGCCCTGAAGACGGTGTGCTTCAGCCTGGAAGAAGCGCTGGAGGCACTGGATACGGACCGCGAGTTCCTGACCGCCGGCAACGTGCTCAACAACGAGCTGATCGACGGCTACATCGAACTCAAGGAAGAGGAGTGCACGCAGGTGCGCATGACCACCCATCCGGTGGAGTTCGAGCTGTACTACAGCCTGTAAGAGTGTGAAACCTGTCACGGCCCCGGCACCAGATTGGCCGGGGCCGTGCTAGGCCTTCGGGCCTGCGTTGCGGTAATCTGTTCCGCATGCGTTGGCATTTATTGACAATCTGTCTGCTCGTGGGCGCTGCGACCGGCGCCACCGAGGTCTACCGGTGGGTAGATAGCGAAGGCGTCGTGCACTACTCGGACCGGCCCAAAGAGGGCGCCGAGCGGGTGCAATTGCAAGAAGCGCAGACTATTCCCGCGCCGCGGGCCCGGCCCAGTGGCCGGAGCCCCGCAAGCGGCGACGAGTCTGGCGACACTACCGACGCAGCCGTCTATCGCACGCTGGAGATCGTCAGGCCTGGACAGGAGGAGGTCCTGTGGAACACCGGGGGTCAACTCGACGTGTCCATGCGGCTCGATCCGAGGCTGCAGATCGGCCATCGGGTGTCTCTGTACCTGGACGATCAGGCGGTGGAGATGCGCCCGAGCAGCCTGCAGGCCACGCTGACGGACGTGGCCCGAGGGGTGCACGTCCTGCGCGCGGAAGTGCGCGACCGGACGGGTACGGTAGTGATTACGAGCGACCCCCGCACCTTCGTGGTGCAGCAGACCTCTATTCAGAACCCCAACAACCCGGCCAACGCGCCGGGTCCCAGGTAAATCCCAGGCAGCTTCTCGACCATCTCAGCACCGCCGTGGTGCTGGTGGACGAGCAGTCGCGCATTGGCTACATGAACCCCGCGGCCGAGTGGTTGCTGGGCCATAGTGAACAGCGTGCGCTGGGCCGGCGGATGGACGAAATGGGTCCGGGGCTGGAAGACCTGCAGGCGCTGATTCAGCGCGCGGCCCACGCGGCCCGGCCCTTCGGCCAGACCCTGAACCTCGACCTGCCGCACGCTGAGCGACCGGCGCAGATGATTTCCTGCCGCGTGGCGCCGTGGCCGCCGGCGCCGGAATCCCTGGTGGTAGAACTGCTGGACGCGTCGTCCTGGTGGCATCTTGATCGCGAGCAGGCCTTGCTGGCCCAGCGCGGCGCGAGCCGGCGAATCATTCGCCAGCTGGCTCACGAGGTGCGCAACCCGCTGGGCGGTTTGCGCGGCGCAGCGCAGTTACTGGATCGTCAGCTGACAGACGGCGATCTGCGGGAATATACCGAAGTGATCATCGCCGAAGCCGATCGGCTGGTGGCACTGACGGACAGTCTCCTGGGGCCCACCCACGTGCCGCGCACCGAACTGGTCAACCTTCACCAGGTGACCGAGCGCGTACGCCTGTTGATGGCGGCCGACAGCCCCGCGGGCATCACCTGGCATCGCGACTATGACCCGAGCCTGCCGGATTTGCTGGCCGACCCCGATCAGCTGGTGCAGGCACTGCTGAACCTGGTGCGCAACGCGGTGCAGGCCGTCGGCAAAGACGGTGTGGTGACCCTGCGCACGCGGGCACTGACCGGCCATGCCGTGGGCGGCCGGCACCACCGGCTCGTGGCGAGCATCGAAGTGGAAGACAACGGCATCGGTGTGCCTGCGGAAATTGCCGATTCCCTGTTCTATCCGCTGGTGAGCGGCCGGGACGGCGGTTCCGGGCTGGGCTTGCCGCTGGCGCAGGATCTCGTGAGTCGTAACGGCGGCCTGGTGGAGTTCGAATCGGAGCCGGGCCACACGGTCTTTACGATGCGCTTCCCGCTGGAGAATTCTGAGCTGTGAGCCTGCAACCACGGGTCTGGGTTGTGGACGACGATGCGTCGCTGCGCTGGGTGCTGGACAAGGCCCTGCAGGCCGACGGCATGGCGACGCGCTGTTTCGAAGGCGCCGACGAACTGCTCGATGCACTCGGCGCGGAACGGCCCGACGTGCTGATTACCGATGTGCGCATGCCGGGCATG
>CAJIBG010000151.1_pt1 | contig 11288 bp, 11 predicted proteins | sample 9199281 | NCBI WGS metagenome assembly CAJIBG01 (sample SAMEA7708292, study PRJEB35096) | sediment metagenome | biome: marine neritic benthic zone biome [ENVO:01000025]; feature: sediment [ENVO:00002007]; material: shallow marine sediment [ENVO:03000034] sea grass bed [ENVO_01000059] ... | reverse complement strand
TCGTGAACGACGGCGCGTTCTACTTCTACATCTCGTGGTTGCCGCTGTACCTGTCGCAGGCGCGTGGCTTCGACCTGAAGCAGATCGCGATCTTCGCGTGGATCCCGTTCCTGGCGGCGGACCTCGGCAGCCTCGCCGGCGGCTGGCTCGGCACGCGGCTCATTAACGGTGGCATGAGCCTCGACCGGTCGCGCAAGCTGATGATCTGGGGTGGTGCGCTGCTGGTGCTGATGACGCTGCCCGCGGTGCAGGTGGACTCGCCGTACCTCGCGCTGGCGCTGATTGCCCTGGCGATGTTTGCCATCCAGGGTAAAGCTGCCAACCTGTTCGCGTTGCCGGCAGACCTGTTCCCGGCGCGCGAGGTGGGCACGACCTGGGGCCTGTTCGGCGCGGTGGGCGCGTTTGGCGGCATGGCGTTCAACGCGGCTGCTGGTTGGGTCACGGACGTCGCAGGCTTCGGCCCGGTCTTCATCGCGGTTGGGGCGACGCAGTTATTGTCAGCTGTCTTCATCAGCGCGCTGATACCCCGAATCGAGATGCTGCAATCAAAATGAATAAAAACAATAACTGAAAGATACTTCCTGAACTATTTTATGACTAGAGATAGCCGATTTGCCTGGGCCCGGGGGTGGCTGCAGGCCTGCGGGCGCGTGGAGCGAGCCGTCACCTTCGGCGCGTTCCTGATCATGGTGGCGGTGGTCTTCGCCGACGTCGCGGCGCGCGAGCTGAGCGGCACCGGCTTGCACTGGGCGCGGCAGGCCGGGGTCTACGCGAATCTCGTGGTCGTGATGCTCGGCATCGGGCTGGCATCGGCCGACGGCGCGCACCTGCGCCCACGGTTTGCCGACGGCTGGCTTCCGGCGGCGTGGGACCCCTGGCTGATCCGCGTGAGTGAATGGCTGATGGCACTGTTCTGCCTGGCCTTCGCGATCGTCGCCGGTGGCGTGGTGATTGACAGTTACGCGATGGGCGAACGCTCCACGGTCCTGCGCGTAGTCGTCTGGCCGGTGCAGGCGGTCATTCCGCTCGCGTTCGGGCTTGCAGCCCTGCGGCACGCACTGTTCGGTTGTTATCCGGCCCTGCGTCCGGCTGATGGCAGGTCGACGGCAGAGCGGGGCGCCTGAGCATGCTGGCCACCCTGGGGTTGATCGCAACGGTGCTGGTGCTGCTGGCGCTGCGCCAGAACCTGCTGGTCATTCTCGGCGTGGTCACCGCCTACGCCTACCTGGTCTTCGGCGACGGGATGGTGGGCAATATCGTCGTCGACGCGTGGGACGCGGCCAACCGCGAAGTGCTGCTGTCGATCCCGCTGTACATCCTGGCTGGCAACATCATGTCGCGCGGGGCAATGGCACCGCGCCTGATTCGCCTGATGCGCGCGGTGAGCGCACCGGTCCCGGGCGGCCTGGCCATTGCCACCGTGCTGTCGTGCGCGATCTTTGCTGCGGTGTCCGGCTCCGGCACGGTGACGCTGCTGGCGGTCGGCAGTGTTATGTACCCGGCGCTGCTCGAGGCGGGTTACAGCCGCGGGTTTTCGCTGGGTGCGCTGTGCGCGGCCGGCACCCTGGGGATCATCGTGCCCCCCAGCATCCCGCTGATCCTGTACGGGGTGATGACCCAGACCTCGGTGGCGGACCTGTTTCTCGCCGGCATCGGGCCGGCGCTGTTACTCACGGCGCTGATGGTTGGCTACGCGGTGGTCGCGAACCGGAAATTCCGGGCCGGCCGCTTCCAGGGGCGCGAGGTGTGGCATGCCTTCCGGCAGGGGGTCTGGGCCTTGCTCATGCCGGTGCTGATTCTCGGGGGTATCTACAGCGGCTATTTCACGGCCACCGAATCGGCGGCGGTGGCGGTGGTCTACGCGATGTTTGTGGAAATCGTGATTTACCGGGAGATGGGCCTGCGCGAGCTTTACGCCGTGGTCGGTCAGACCACCAAGCTGCTCGGCTCGCTGTTCCCGGTGCTGATGATCGCGCTGAGCCTGAACGTGTTCCTGACTTACCAGCAGGTGCCGGAAATGCTGGTCGCGGCGCTGAGCGGGCGCATGGACAGCCCGGTGGCCTTCCTGCTGGGCATGAACCTGTTCCTGCTGGTCCTGGGCTGCGTGATGGACATCGGCTCGGCGATCCTGATCCTCGCGCCCATCCTGCAGCCGCTGGCGGCTGCCCAGGGCATCGACCCGGTGCACTTCGGCATCATCATGGTGGTGAACCTGGAAATCGGCTACCTGACGCCGCCGCTGGGGCTGAACCTGATTGTCGCGATGACCGCCTTCGGCGAGAGTTTCTGGACCATCTGCCGCGCGGTGATTCCGTTCCTGCTGCTGATGCTGGTGGGGCTCGTCACGGTCAGCCTGTGGCCGGGGCTGTCGCTGGTGCTGCTGCGCTGACCCGCTCGACAGGCAGCATGTACAATACCGCGCGGTCCGGCGCACCCGCGGGGCCCACGTCTGACAAGTGATAAAAAGGAGACTGCGATGAGTATTCAGGCCGGAGAACGCATGCCCGAGGGCAGCTTCGCGACGATGACCGCCGACGGTCCGGGCAGTATTTCTACGGACGAACTCTTCGCCGGCAAGAAGGTGGTGATCTTTTCGGTCCCGGGCGCATTCACGCCGACGTGTTCGAAAAGCCACCTGCCAGGCTTCGTGCAACAGGCCGCCGCCCTGCGAGACAAGGGTGTCGATACGATCGCCTGCATGAGCGTGAACGACGTGTTCGTGATGGATGCGTGGGGCCGCGACCAGGGTGTCGGTAACGACGTGCTGATGCTTGCCGATGGCAACGGCACCTACGCCGAGGCGCTGGGCCTGACCCTGGATGCCAGTGGTTTCGGCATGGGCACGCGCGGCCAGCGCTTTGCGCTCGTTGTTGAAGACGGCGCGGCATCCCAGGTGCACGTGGAAGGCCCGGGCGAGTTCAAGGTCAGTTCAGCCGAAGCGGTACTCGCGGCGCTCTGATCGCCGGCTACCCGAGAACAACGACAGAAATCGCGGGAGGGGCCGATGTCCCTGTATGACTGGCTGGTAATTTTTCACCTGTTGCTCTTTGTCTACTGGCTGGGCGGCGACATGGGCGTGTTCTATTCCAGCGGGATGGTGATCGACCCGAAGTTGTCGAATTCGGCGCGGGTGACTGCAGCGAAGATCATGATCGATCTCGACTTCGTGCCGCGCATCTGCATGACTTTGATGCTGACGGTCGGCGGCCTGCTGAGTTCCTACAACGGCGTCGAGCATCCGCAATGGCAGACCATCGGCTTCATACTGCTCGGTCCCGGCTGGCTGGCGATGGTGCTCTACCTGCATTTTGCACACGGCACGCCGCTGTCGAAAATTGTCACGAAGATCGACTTCTGGTTCCGCTGGTTCATCGTGGCCTACCTGGTGTGGTCGGTGAGTTACTCCTTCATGTTTACCGACAAGCTGGCGAACGCACCCTGGGTGGGGACCAAGCTGGTGGTATTTGCCGCCATGGTGTTCTGCGGCTTGATGATTCGCGTTTACATCCCGGGCTATATCCAGGGAATCATGGCGCTGCGCAAGGACATCGATCAGCCGTCGTTGAGCGATGAGATGAACGAGACCATGTCGAAGAGCCTGGCCAAATGCCGCCCCTTCGTGCTGGCAATCTGGGCGGGCCTGTTCCTGGAGTGCTGGCTGGGCGTTGCGAAACCGGGCAACAAGGTGCCGGTCAGCGAGGTGCTGGGGGCTGCGTCACCCTTTACCGGATTCTGAAGTCCGGACGCCGCCGGCCACACAGCCTGTGTCCGCCGTCAGTGTGGCGCCGGCGGGGCCCGCAGATAAGCGCGGCGCGTCCGCCGTCGGGGGGGCGTGGTGACACTCAGTGCCGCACCATCCAGCCGGTCAGGGCGGTCAACGATGCGGCGATCGCCATCACCAGCGCGATCACCGTAAAGTTACCGGTGTAGATCACGCCCGACACAATCGAGAATGCACCGCTGAGCACCAGCCCCAGCGCACTCGACAGCCCCGAACTGGTCCCGGCGATCTCCGGGCGAAAACTGACCGCGCCCGCCATGGACCCGGGTATCACCAGGCCGCTAGCGGCCGTCAGCAGCCCCAGCAGACAAGCCAGGGGCACCAGGCTGATGCCGACGGTCATCGCCAGGGCGAGCAATCCCCAGCCCGCGACGCAGGTGAAAAACATGCCCGCGTAAATCGTCCGGTTCATGCCCATCTGGCGTGTCAGCCGGCCGGCCAGGGTCGCGCCGATAATGTAGGCGAAGGCCATGCCTCCCCAGACGAGGCCGAAGGCCCGCGGCCCGAGGCCGAGATCTTGTTCGAATACCGTTGCACCCACCGCAAGAAAGGTGAAGAACCCGCCCTGGACGAAACCGAACATCAGCGTGTAGCCCATGAAGACGCGTGAACCCAGCAAGTGCCGGTAATCGCGCAGCGTACTTTGCAGGTTGACTGCGGGCGCTGACTCGGCGCGGCGGGTCTCAGGCAGGCGCCACCACACCGCGAGCAGCACGATTACCCCCAGCAGCGCGCTGGCCACGAATACCGATTGGGGCCCGGCGGTGCCGCCCAGAACACCGCCGACCACCGGGGCGATGACCGGGGCGATGCCCATGGCCGCGGCGATGAGAGCCAGCGCAGCCGCGGTGCCTTCTTCGTCATGCGTGTCGCGAACCACCGCCCGGCTCGCCACCGTGCCGACGCTGACACCGACAGCCTGCAGAAAGCGCAGGGCGACCAGCCAGTTGATGTCGCGAACGACTGCACAACCGAGGCTCGCCGCCACGAACAGCAGGAAGCCACCGAGGAGCACCGGGCGTCGGCCGATGCGATCGCACAGCAGGCCGCTGAACGGCTGGGCGGCACCCAGGCCAAACAGGTAGGCGGAAATCAGGAATTGCGATTCGGCCGAGCCGATGCCGTAGCGCCGGCCCAGTTCACCCAGCGTGGGCACGACTACGACCATGCCGAAGGGCGACAGCGCGCTGGCGAGGCTCAGCAGCGGGATCAGCGCGCGCGGTGCGCTGGCGGCCTTGAACTGCATAGCCAGGGCCGCGCTGGTGTTATCAGTCGCCGAGCACGCGCTCGAGTTCCGGAATGATCTCGAACAGGTCCCCAACCAGGCCGATGTCGGCCACCTCGAATATGGGCGCGTCCGCGTCCTTGTTCACCGCAATGATCGTGCCGGCATCCTTGATGCCCGTCAGGTGCTGAATGGCACCGGAGATGCCAAAGGCTATGTAGAGTTCGGGCGAGATGATCTTGCCCGTCTGGCCGACCTGCATGTCGTTGGGCACGTAGCCGGCATCTACGGCTGCACGCGACGCACCGACACCGGCACCCAACCGGTCGGCGAGGGCAAAGATGACCTTGAAGTTGTCTTCACTGCCCACCCCGCGCCCGCCGGACACGACCCGGCGGGCGGTCTGCAGATCGGGCCGGTCGCCGCCGCCGGACTGCAGTTCCACGTAGCGGGTATGCGCGGGCAACGCGGTGCCGTCGGCCACACTTTCGATGGGCGCGGCACTGCCCGATTCGCCGGCCGCCGGATAGGAGGCAACGCGCACTGTCGCAAATACCTTTGCGTCATCTGCGGCAGCAACGGTAATGATGGCGTTGCCAGCGTAGATGGGCCGTTTGAAGCGGCGCGGACCTTCCACCGACATGATGTCGCTGATCTGCCCGACGCCGGCCAGGGCTGCGGCACGGGGCAGCACGTCTTTGCCAAAGGTAGTCGACGGCGCCAGCACGTAGTCGTAATCGTTCGCCAGCGCCGCAAGTTGCGGGGCGATGACGGCCGCCAGCGGCGCGGCATTCTCTTCCCGCTCTACGGTGAGCACGCGCGACACGTGTTCCAGTGCCGCGGCGCCGCTGGCAGCTGCGGCGGCATCCGCGGCATAAATCACGACGTCAATCGCTGCGGCTTCCAGCTGAGCGGCGCAACTCACGCATTTCGCGGTGCTCGGGTTCAGGCCGGCCTGGTCGTGTTCGGCAAGAATCAGTACTTTGCTCATTCGGTGTTTTCCTGTTTCCGGGCTGCCGGCTCAGCCGAGCAGGCCCTTGTCGCGCATCGCACCTACCAGGGCCTCGACGCTGTCTACCATGATGCCCTTGGCACGCGTAGCCGGTGCTTCATAACTTTCTACCTGCACGCTCGGCGACGTATCGACGCCAAGCTCGGCAACCGTCACCGTTTCGAGTGGCTTTTTCTTTGCCTTCATGATGTCGGGCAGTTTCACGTAGCGGGGTTCGTTCAGGCGCAGGTCCGTGGTGATGACCGCCGGCAGCTCCACGTCGATGACCTCCAGGCCGGCATCGACCTCGCGCGTTACGGCCGCGCGACCACCTGCGAGTTCGAGCTTCGACGCGAAGGTGGCCTGCGGGCGGTCCCAGAGCGCGGCCAGCATCTGGCCGGTCTGGTTGCAGTCGTCATCGATGGCCTGCTTGCCAAGAATCACCAGGTCGGTGCCTTCGCGTTCGATGATCTGCAGCATCGCGCGGGCGGCCGCCAGGGGTTCCACGGCATCTTCCGCGCTGACGAGTATCGCGCGGTCGGCGCCCATCGCCAGACCGGTGCGCAACTGCTGCTGGCAATCGTCTGGCCCAATCGACAACGCGATGACTTCTTCGGCATCACCGCGTTCGCGAATGCGCAGAGCTTCTTCCAGCGCGATTTCATCGAAGGGGTTAATGCTCATCTTGACGCCGTCCGTGACGACACCTGAGCCGTCCGGCTTCACGCGCACGCGGACGTTATAGTCCACCACGCGCTTGAGGCATACGAGAATCTTCATCTGGAACTCCGGCTGGGACGTAGCCAAAACATGATATTGTCGGCGAAGGCCCGAGTCGCTGACAAGTTGACCCCGGCCCCGCCCAAGTACGCATGGCGCCACCATGACGCTGATCAGCCCTGAAGAACTGTTACCCGCGCACGCGAGCCCCGACTGTGTGGTTATCGACTGTCGTTTCGACCTGATGGACCCGGCAGCCGGCAAGGCGGCCTGGGCGGCTGCGCACGTGCCCGGCGCTCACTATGCCCACCTGGACAATGACCTGTCCGGGCCGGCGGGCGCCAGCGGCGGGCGCCACCCGCTGCCCGACCCGGCCACACTGGCCAGGCGCCTGGCTGACTGGGGTATACGCGAAGACAGCCTGGTCGTCGCTTACGATGACGCCGGCGGGGCCATCGCCGGCCGGCTGTGGTGGCTGCTGCGCGATTGCGGTCATTCCCGAACAGCTCTGCTGGACGGCGGCTTTCGCGCCTGGCTGGCTGCCGGCCTGCCGGTCGAAACAACGGCGCCGGAGCGTCGCAGTGCGCCGTTGCGGCAGCTGGTGATGGGCCAGATGCCCGCCATGCAGGCCGATGCAGTGGCGGAGGTTCTGCGTGAAGGGACCATGATCCTGGTCGACGTGCGCGCACCGGCGCGTTTCGCTGGTGCCGAGGAGCCGCTGGACAAGCGGGCCGGACACGTGCCCGGCGCACTGAATCTGCCGCTGACTGAAAATCTCGACGCCGACGGCCGGTTTCTCGATCGCGACGCATTGCACAGGCGCTTTCGCGAACTGCTGGGCGGCCGCCCGGCTACCGAGGTCGTGGTCATGTGCGGCTCGGGCGTATCGGCCTGTCAGACGCTGGTGGCGATGGAACATGCCGGGCTCGAGGGTGCGTCTCTCTACACGGGATCGTGGTCCGACTGGATCAGCGATCCGTCGCGCCCCATCGCGCAGCGCTGAACCGTGCGCCCGTGCCGCGCCGCTCGTGTCGCGGTCCTGCCGCTGGTCCTCGCGCTGGGGGCCTGCGCCGCGCAGGGGGACCGCAGCAACGATGAGTCTGCAAGCGACGCCGAAATCACCGGGCAGCAGGCCTGTTTTTATCGCCGCCAGGTGCAGAACTTCCAGGCCCTCGACCGGTCTTCCCTCGTCGTGTTCGCGCCCACCCGGCGCAACGCTTACCTGGTGCAGGTGAGCCCACCGTCCAATGAATTGCGGTTTGCCGACGGCATCGCGTTCGATTCGCGGTCGAACCAGGTCTGCGGGCGCGCCGGCGACGCGTTGCTGCTCGGCGCCGGCGCGCTGCGACGCTATGCAGTGGTTGACGTTCGGCGGCTCGAGCCGGGTCAGCTGGATACCGTGCTGGCGAGCCACCGCGAGGGCGACGCCACTGCGCCCATGGAACCGCAAACGGATACGGCGGCCGATATCGAGCCTGTAGAAAGCGCCGGGGATGAGTAGAATCCCGGTTCCCGAAAACAGGAACCAGGCCATGAACGACATTCTGCAACGCGACCATCGATCGATTCGCGGCAAGATTCTCTACACCAGCAAGAAGCCGGAACGGATGGACCAGGAGCGGGGCCGCGAGTACTTCATGGTCAACGTGCACAGCGACGGCAAGCGGTCGTGCTACGCACACTGTGAAATCGACGATCGTCCCAGCGTGATGCGCGACATTCACTACAGTCTCAACGAAGACTGGGACCCGATGGACTGTTTCGTGCGCCTGGCTGTCGACGACCGGTTCATGGGCACCGGCTGGTTCCGCTTTGGCGACGATTTCGCCGAGTGTGAAACCTATACGTCGCTGGAAGGCCGCGTGACCCAGCGCATGGACACGCGCGGACGGCTGCGCAGTTTTCAGAATCACGCAATCCAGTGCGACGCGTGGCACATGCGCCTGTTCAAGCGCGATGCCGCCGCCGGCGTGCAGACCCTCGACCAGATGCTGCTGTCGTCACCGGACCATCGCGGTGCCACCGGGCCCATGCTGTTCAGCATCAGCATGCATTGCCAGTATGTCGATGAGGAAACCATCGAAGTGCCGGCCGGTACCTTCGATGCCTGGCATTTTCAGATGGTGTCGGCGCCCGGCCTGCCGGAAGCGCACCCGCCCTACGATATCTGGTGCACGGCGGACGACGATTACATCTTCCTGCGCGGCACGGTGGGTGGTTACATGCAGACCTGTTACGAACTGGTGGAACTGGTCCACGACGATCACCCGGGCACGCCGGACTAGAGGCGGCCGGGTACGCCGGCTTCAGTCGGCGGGCGGGGCCTCGATGAACTCGAGCCACTCGCCGGCAGGCCCGACGGCCACCGCCACCGTCGCGCCCAGGTAGGGCACTTCGGGCAGTTCTGCCGGGGCCGCACGCCAGTCCAGGTCCAGCGAGTCGATACTGGCCACAGCAAAGCCAACCATCGCGACGCCGGGGGGCAACATGCCTGCCTGCCGCGTCCTGGGTTGCGTGGCGCCCGCGGGGTATTCGTCCAGCTCGATCAGGAAGTCTTTGGAAATGGTTGCGATCGCCAGCGGGAACGTCGTGGTGTCAGCCGGCAGTGCCAGCGCGTTCGCCAGCACGTCGATCCTGAAGGCCTGGGGTTCACTGACGGCAAGCCCGAGCCGGTCACCGTAAAAATCGTTGAAGGCCGCCATTGACGGGCCGCCCAGTACCATGATGAAGACGCGGTCGACAAAACTGTTGATTGCGAACTGGTCGTTACGCGTCAGGTATAAAAGTTCATTGCCGGGGCCGATGGCCTGCATCGCACGGGGCGCATTGGGGGCCGCCCACAGATCTTCCGGTGGCCCGACGATTTCGAAGGCTGAGCCCTCGAGGCGCTCGGCGACCGCATCCGGGTCCTTGACCAGCAACTCCGTCGCGTTCCATCCGTGGGTCAGCATCGGCGCATAGCCTGCTACCGGCTCGGCCTCGACGAAACGCAACAGCGCCGGATGGCGGCTCTCGGCCCGCATCAGCAGGTATGGCTGGCCGGCTGCTGCGGGTGCGCCCCAGACCGCTGCCGTGGCTTCGCTCACGATACCGCCGCCGACATTTACGTAGTCCAGGTAACGCTCGTAGGCGTCCTCGACGGGGCCCAGTTGCGCGACAGCGATCGTGACGACAACGATTGACTTGAGCATGAACCGGCTCCGGTGGACGTTAACGAACGGGCATTGTAGCGGGCCGCATTCCGCAGCCGCAAAGCGCTTGGGTCACCCTGGCCTTTCCGGTATCGTGACGCGCCCAGCAGCCGGGTGCCGGAGAAGACCGTTGAGCGAGCCAAAGCGCTTCTATTACGGGTGGGTCATTGCCATCTGCACCCTCGTGATCATGTGGATCACCAACGGCATCACGCTGGCCGGGCTGACCGTGTTCGACGAAGAACTGCTGAATTTCCTGGGCGGCGAAGGCGGCCCCGACGGGTTACGCGGTGCGCTGAAATTCAGGGATACGATCACGCTGCTCGGCAGTGGGCTGCTCGCGCCACTGGCCGGCGCGCTTGCCGATCGCATCGGCGTGCGGCCGCTGATGATCGTCGGCCTGATCCTGCTGTCGGTCGCCAACTTCCTGTATTCGCGCGTCACCTCGATGGGCGACATCTACGGCATTCACACCATCATCGCGATGTCCCTGGCGGGTGCCGGTCTGGTCGTGAATATCATGATCGTGTCGAAATGGTTCGTGAAAAACCGCGGCCTCGCGGTTGGCCTGACGGTGGCCGGAACCAGTCTCGGCAACGCGGCGCTGCCGCAGCTCAATGCATGGCTCATCGGCGAGTTCGGCTGGCGTATGGCCTTTGTGTACACCGCAGGTATACCGCTGTTGCTGATTCCGGTCGTGCTGTTCGTGATGCGGGAAAAGCCCGAAGACATGGGGCTCGTGGCGCCTGGCAGCGAGTCACTGGGCGGCGGGCAGGTGTCGCATACGCAGCTGGGCATGACCTACCGTGAGGCGTTGCGCACGCGGAATTTCTGGCTGCTGGCCACGGTCGCGATGCTGACCTTCTACTCGATACTCGCGTTGCTGACCAACCTGTTTTTGCACATGCGCGAACAGGGTTTCGAACCGCAGGTCGCGGCAAGCGGGCTGACCGTGCTGTTCCTCCTGGGCCTGGTCGGGAAGCTGGCGAGCGGGGTGCTGGCCGACCTGGTCGGGCGTAAACCGGTCTTCGTCGGCACGCTCGCAATCATGTGCGGCGGCGCTTGGCTGCTGATCAGCACCAGCGCCGCGACTTTCTGGCCTGCGATCGTGTTGCTCGGCGCCGGCTGGGGTGGCCTTTATACGCTGCTGCAGTTACTCGCCGCGGAGACTTTCGGCGTGCGCGACCTGGGCAAGATCCTGGGCACCATCACGGTGCTCGATACCTTCGGCGGGGGCCTGGGCCCGGTACTGACCGGCTTGATGTACGACCGTTTTGGCGCCTACACCATTCCGTTCACCATTATCGCCGTACTGGTGACCGTGGCACTGGTGCTGGCAACGCGTTTCCGGGTAACGTCGCCCGACGCCGCTGTTCCTGC
>CAJIBG010000164.1_pt1 | contig 11383 bp, 10 predicted proteins | sample 9199281 | NCBI WGS metagenome assembly CAJIBG01 (sample SAMEA7708292, study PRJEB35096) | sediment metagenome | biome: marine neritic benthic zone biome [ENVO:01000025]; feature: sediment [ENVO:00002007]; material: shallow marine sediment [ENVO:03000034] sea grass bed [ENVO_01000059] ... | reverse complement strand
CTGGTATTCGACTCCGAGTATCGCCGTCCAGAAATCGCCATCTTCCACGTCGAAGTAGTCGAACTCGGCACGGATACCCCAGTTGTCAGCAATGTTCACGACCGCCCCGGCGCCGGCCATGGCTCCGTCCTGGTGACCGCTGTCTGTGATGGCACCGTTCGATGACAGGTCAGTGTCGAAATCGTAGAAGCCAACTTTCGCGTACAGATCGATATCTTCCTGGCCAATCGGCGCGTAGACCACACCGGCAATGTGGAAGCCACGGAACGACAGGTCGAGTTTTTCCTGGCTGGAGCCGGTGCCGGTCCGGCCCTCGAAGTCACCCGTGTTCAGGTAGCCGCCCTCGACCCCGACCCACTTGTTGAACTGGTACTGGCCGAATAGCGCAAAACCGACCTGGTTGTCGTCGATAATATTGCCGTCACCCTCGAAATCGCCAAAGGCTGCACCGCCACCAACACGCCACTTGGCCGCGTCGTTGGTCGCCTGGTCCTGGGCCTGCGCGCTGACAGCCACCAGGGCCAGCACCATCGCCGCAAACACGATACGTTTCATCTGCATGAGCCTCCTCAAGGATCGCAACGGCCGACTGTGTCCGGCCCGAACCAGGTCAGGGTGAAAGTCGCGAGTCCGCAGACGCATGACAGGCCCCCCGGCTGACGTCATTATTCTGGCGGTCCGTCTGTCGACGGTTAATGCCGCTTGATTCCCCCAGACCGCTCGGAGTATACGGCGGACCGGGGGCAGGTCAACTTCCCGCAAACCGGGATACCGCTCCACGGAGGGCCGCCGCCTGGTCAGCCGCCGACCCCTGCAGCGACACGAACTGGCTGCCGGGCAGCCGTGTGGCAATGCTTTTCAGGGCGTCATGCAGCGGATGCCGGGTGGCCGCGGCCAGCACTGTCGGCAACGGGCAGGCGGCCAGCAGATCAGCGGGACTGACCTGCAGCTGCGCGCGGCGCAGCGCCTGCCAGTAACCGTCTGCCACCAGCAATTCGCGAACCTCCAGCTGCAGCCGGTTGGGGTCGAGGTCCGGTTCCACCCGGCGAATTGCCTGACGCTCGCGGCAAAACCACGGAAAGAACAGCCGGCCGTCGCGCACCATGTGCCAGGCGCGGCTCAGATGCCCGCCATGCCAGTCGGCTGCCAGCGACGGCAGCCCGTCGCGCAGCCAGTCGGCAGCCAGCCCGGGCTCCAGCACCGGCAAATTCGTCAGCAGCAGGCCGCGAAAACGGTCCGGCGCCTGGCGGGCGGCCTCCAGCGCAACAATGGCGCCGGCACCGTCGCCGGCTAGCACGGGCCGGATGTCCAGAGCGCCAGTCGCCCGGATCGCTGCAGCGGCGCAGGTTTCCAGGGAAATCTCCGGCTCGCCCGCGGCGATGAACGGCGCCGACTCGCCGTGCCCGGGCAGGTCCATCGCGGCAACGTTGCCCATCGCAAAGCAGGCTGCCGGCAAAGTGAACGCGGAGCCGCCGGCATCGTGCAGCGCCAGGACCTCGATGTCAGTCCCGCGCCGCGCGAGGCGCAGCGGCGCTTCGGCCGAGTTCAGGATGTCCTGCCAGATCCCGTTGCCTGAAGGTCCGGCCGCCGGTGCGGGCGGGGCCGGATCGCCCGGGTACGCCAGCAGCTGTGCGAAGGCCTTGTCGATCGCCGTTGCGCCGTCCGCCGACACTTCGATTTTCACGCAGTCGGCCCGGTCACCGATGCGCTCCAGGTGCGGCGCCAGCGGGTCGAGGGCCGCTGCGGTGACCAGTGTCGGCACTTCGAGTTGCGGCAGTACCGGGCCGGCGGCGTAGGCGAAGGCCGCCCGATAGGCAACGGCGTAGTGCTCGGCGGCCAGCAGAAACTCGCGCACGTTTCGCTGCAGGCCGTCAGCGCCGGGCACCGCAAAATCCATGCGCGTGCTCAGGCGCCGGTCGTGCCAGGGAAAGAAGATGGTCTGCTCACGCAGCCGGGCCCACAGCCACGCCAGGTGCCCGCCATCCCACTGCGGTGCAAATTTCGGCAGGTAGTTGGCAAGAATCGCGGCCAGTTCGTCGGGCGTTGGCATCACCAGGCCGTTGACCGTGGCGGTGGTAATCCGGTCCGGGCGGGCGTGTGCCAGTGCGACGGCCATACCGCCGCCGGTGTGATAGCCATAGACACCGAATCGCTGCAGGCCGATCGCGTCTGCAAACTCGACGACCGACAGGGCCAGGTCTTCCATCGTTGCGCCTGAGTCCGGCAATGGGTCAGACAGGCCATAGCCGGGCGTATCCGGCGCAATCACCGTGAAGTTTTGCGACCAACTGGCCATCAGCGGTTCAAACTCTCGCGACGACTGCGGCGACTGGTGCAGCAGCAGCACCGCCGGGCCCTGGCCCTGGCGGCGGTAATGCACCTGCCGCCCCGGCTGGCGGCCGTCGATGGTCACCATGTGCCTGGTCAGACTCATGCACCGGACTCCTTTGGCTGGAAGCAGAGCAGGGCGCACAGTATAGGCTGGCCGGCAAGGGCCTCTGCTATAGTCGCTGCCCCTTCGCAGCGGTGCATTGCATTGACCCGTCCCGCTTCGCTTCCCGCAATCGGGCCCTTTGACCCGATAGCCGCAGTGTTCGTCGCGATGCACGCGCGCCCGGCAGGTCTCGGCGACCTCGACCCGAAACAGCTGTCACCGTTTCAGCGTGCGCTGCTGACTATCGACGGCACCGTCACGCAGTTCATCGAGGCCTATGCGCTGGAGCCCGTGCTGATTCGGGTACTCGACCAGGTTACCGGCCCCGCAGGCGACGCTGCCCGGTGGCTCGACTGTGACAGCGGCACCGAGGTGTTGCACCGACGCTCTTCCCTGGTCGGTGCGGACACCGCGGAGCTGTATGCCTACGCGGAGTCCGTGCTGGTGCCGGCGCGGCTGTCGGCCGACATGCAGGCCGCACTGCATCTCGATAGCGGCGGGCTGGGCAAGATTCTGCTGAACGCGTCGCTGGAATCGCGGCGTGAAGGCCTGTGGTTCGGCGCCCAGGTACTGCATGACCTGCCGCCAGCCCTGGGCGCAGGTGAGGCCATGCGCTGCCTGACCCGCACGTATCGTGTGATTGCCGGGGGCCGGCCGTTAATGCTGATTACCGAGCATTTTCCTACCGGGCAGACGTCGCGGTCCTAGGCCGACCGCAGCGAGGCTCGCTTCGGTGGCCCCGGGTGGCGGCCTTCGCCACGGGCATGAATAATGGTCGGCCGTCGATCTCCAGGAACACCGAATGACAGCTAAGCGCCGCCGCCTCGTGTGGGTGATGCTCACGCTGGCGATGCCTGCGTCGCAGGCCAGTGCACAGGGCTGGCCCGCCTACGGGGGCGACGTGGGCGGCAGCCGCTACTCCGCACTCGACCAGGTTCATCGCGGCAATGTTGCGGAACTCGAGCTCGCGTGGACCTATCGCACCGGCGCCGTAAAGGCGCACCCGGAGTTGCGGCCGTTCATCGATTTCCAGGCCACCCCGATCCTGTTGCCGGAGACTGCCGGCGGGCACCTCGTCGTGTGCGACCCGTTTACCCGTGTCATGGCCCTGGATCCGGCCACCGGCGAGGAGCGCTGGCGTTTCGATCCCGACATCGACAAGCGGCCCCTGGCGGGCCGCTTCAAGTGCAAGGGCGTGGCCTTGTGGCAGTCGCCCGAGGCGGAGCCTGGGCAGGCCTGCACATCGAGGTTGTACATCGCGACGGCCGACAAAAGGCTGCTGGCAATCGACGCGGCAACGGGCGCCGCGTGCGCAGACTTCGGTGAGGCCGGATCGGTCGACGTCGATGCGCTGATTCGCGCGACGGTTCCCGCCGAGGGCGTCGACGCCACCCAGTTGCTCGCACCGCCGGCCGTCGTGGGTGACGTGGTGGCTGTCAGTTCCACGTCAAACAAGTTTGAAAGCGCGAATTCGGTCAATGGCGCCATTCGCGGTTTCGACGCACGCACCGGCAAGTTGCGCTGGAGTTTCGACCCGCTCGTGCGTGATGCCGCCACAGGTTTCGACCCCACACCGCCGGAAGTCGGCGGCGGCAACAACTGGACGCCGATGTCTGTCGACAATGAACGTGACCTGCTGTTCATTCCCACGGCCAGCCCGGCACCGAACTACTGGGGCGTGCATCGCCCGGGCGACAATCGTTACGCCAATTCCATCATCGCGTTGCGCGGCGCTACCGGCGAGGTGGTCTGGCATTTCCAGACTCTGCACCATGACGTGTGGGACCGGGACGTGGGTTCACCCCCGATCGTGGTGGACATTCGCCGCAACGGTGAAGACATCCCCGCCGTCATTCAGCTGGTGAAGACCGGCATGGTGTTCATCTTCAACCGCGAGACGGGCGAGCCGCTGTTCCCCATCGAGGAACGCCCGGTGCCTACAGATACGGACGTTCCCGGCGAGATTCTGTCACCGACACAGCCCTTCCCGGTCAAGCCACCGGTGCTGGTGCGCAACGAGATTTCGCCGGACGACGCGTGGGGTTTCACGGTGTTCGATCGCATGGCCTGCCGCAAAAAGATCGAGTCGCTGCGCCACGGCGGGCACTACGAGCCCATGATGCTGAACACCGGCACGCTGATGTTCCCGCAACCGGGGGGTGGCAGTAACTGGGGCGGTGGCGCCTTCGACCCGCAGCGTAATCTGCTGATCACGCCGGTATCGCAGATTCCTTACTACGTGAAGCTGTTGCCGCGCGAGGACGTGGACCCGGCGCAGGCCAGCAAACCCGGCGCGGGTGCGCCGATGCAGGGGCCCGGTTACATCGGGGGCACGCCCTACGCAGTGGAGCAGGGCCCGCTGTTCTCGCCGTCTTTCAGTCCCTGCACTGCGCCGCCGTGGAACCTGCTGGTGGCCGTAGATATGGCCGTCGGTGAAATCAAGTGGAAAGTGCCGTTCGGCGTGCTCGACAAGCTGATGCCTGTGCCGATTCCGTTGAAGTTGGGCACGCCGTCAGCAGGTGGACCCATCGTGACCGCCGGCGGACTGATTTTTATCGGCGCCACTTCGGATTCGCGAATTCGCGCCTACGATATTGATACCGGCGAAGAGCTCTGGCAGGTGCAAGCGCCGACCTCGGCCCAGGCCACGCCGATGACCTACTCGGTGAACGGTCGCCAGTTCGTGGTCTTTGCGGCCGGCGGCCACAGCTGGTATTACGCGCAGGGCATTGACGATTACCTGCTGGCCTACGCATTGCCGGAGTGACACAGTGCTATTGATGAATCAGTCTCTGACACGCCGCCGGTTCTTCGGCCTGGCGGCGGCAACCGGTGCCGGCGCATTGCTGCCCGCCCCGGGCAGCGCCGGCGTGCGCCGCACTCTGGACCTCGAGGATCCGGACGACGCGCTGACGGCAATGATCAAGATGCGCGGCAGCCTGATTGCCGAGGATGTGCCGCACTGGTACTACGGCACGATCTACGCCGTGTTGCCCGGGCAGGGCCCGCGACCGCTGGTGGATTTCGAAGGTTCGGAAATCGACTACTACGAGCGGCAGCCGGACGGCAGCTATCACGCTTACGCCGCGACGGCCAGCTTCTTCCGCGATCGCGACACGGGCAAGCGAATCGAGGTGTTCACCAACCCCTTCAACGGCGAGCGTCGGGAAGTTGTCGGCAACACGATTAATGTAAAGGCCTACTACATCTACTCCAAGTACGGCTTCAAGCGCTCCGACGACGATCGGCCGCTGCCTGCCGAACCGCAGATTCAACGCCTGCTGGAATGGCGCGAATCCGGCGAGCACGTGTGGCTGACAATGCGCCGCGCGTACCCGCCCGGCCAGCCGCGGGGCGAACACCAGCTGGTGCGCGGGTTACTCAGTGAGTTGCACGACCCGGATCTGCCGAAGGTTTATACGACCGCAACGCCCACCTATATATCGCCCTACCTGCCGTGGATGGCGATGGGCGATCTGGGCGGCCACGCCCTGTGGGTCGGGCCGGCCCGCAAGCTCGACAGCATTGAGCAATATCCCCGCGAGCTGCTGGATTTTGTCGAGCAGAACTACCCCGAGAAACTGACGGCGAGGCCCTCCACCCGCTAAGCCCCCCGTCAGGCCCGGACGCTGAATACCCGCCTTCCCCCCGCCAGGCTATCCGGTAGACCAGGGCGTCAATGACCCGCCTTCCATCCGCCAAACCTGCCGGACAGGCCGGGGTTCAATTGCCCACGGCCCGGCCAATAAGCCCGCGGCAGCCCCCGCCTGAAATGAGACCTGCCGCGCAGCCTGATTCCGGGACCTTCCAGTACCTTTGACGGGTCCGAATGACGATTGACCCCGACTTATGTCGAATTTGCTGGAAATGCCCCTGGTCCTCGCTGCGCTGGCCTTTGTCGGCGGCTACGTGCTGGCGAAGCTCGGCGCGTTGTTTGGGCGCCAGCAGAAACCGGAAGGGAAGCACGATCCCGAACGGGATCGCCATTACCGGGCAATGGAAGCTGACCTGCGGGTGGCGCGCAAGCAACTCGAGCAGGCCGAGGCCGACATGGCCGTAATAAAGCAGGAGCGCGGCGAGCTGCAGGCAGAACTCGACGAACGCGGCGGGGAACTGCTCGACGCCACGGCCAGGATCGAGGATCTGCGCGATCAGTTGAAGCACGAGTGCGAGAAGACCCAGGGACTGCGTAGCGAACTCAGCAACCGCGCGGAAGAGGGCATTCGTACCCAGGTTCAGCTGCGCGACGTCGAAACAGAACTCAGTCTCGCCCAGGCCGGCAGTGACGCGGTCAGTGACGAGATCAGCCAGCTCGTTAGCGAGCGCGAGCAGCTGGAAGAGCGGCTGCAGGAACTGCAGCGCTTGCAGCAAGCGGAACAGGGCGAAGAGGCGACCCGCGAGGCCCACCCGCGCCGCCGGCACGAAGACCAGGCAGAAGACGCGCATCCGCGCCGCCGCAGCAGCGACCTGGCGTTCGACGGCTGACCACGCTGATCGGCTAAACTGACGCGGCCCGCTTACGGAGGCCGCATCCCTTGAAACTCGCATTCATGGCCGGCTACTCGCCGGCCCAAGTCAGTCTGCCCATGGACCTCGTGCTCGAGGCCGAGCGCCTGGGCTTCGACTCGGTATGGACGTCTGAGGCCTACAGCACGGACGCCGTTACGCCAGCCGCGTGGATTCTCGCGCGCACCGAGCGCATCAAGGTGGGCACTGCCATCATGCAGATGCCCGCCCGCACTCCAACCTGTGCGGCCATGACGGCCATGACCCTGGACGCATTGTCCGGTGGCCGTTTCCTGCTCGGGCTCGGCCCGTCGGGGCCGCGCGTCGTGGAAGGCTGGTACGGCGTGCCGTACGGTCGCCCGCTCACGCGCACGCGTGAATACATATCGATTATCCGGCAGATACTGGCGCGCAAGGCGCCGCTGGAACATGCGGGCTTTCACTACCAGATTCCGTACACCGGTGACGATGCCACCGGCCTGGGCGCGCCGATGAAAGGTGTCTTGCGTGGCAACCCCGCGCTGCCGATCTACACTGCGGCCATCACGCCGAACGGCTTGCGGGCCGCCGGCGAACTGGCGGACGGCGTATTTCCGATCTGGATGAACCCCGAACGTTTCGAGCTGCTGGGTCCGTTCCTCGCAGAAGGCTTCGCGAAGGCCGGCAATGACAAGACGCTGGCTGACTTCGACGTGGCCCCGCTGGTCTACGTGGTGCTTGGCGATGACGTGGAGGCCTGCCGCCAGCCCGTGCGTCAGCACCTCGCGCTGTACATCGGCGGCATGGGACCAAAGGCGAAGAACTTCTACGCGATGTACGCGGCGCGGATGGGCTATGAGGCAGAGGCAGCGCAAATCCAGGACCTGTTCCTGTCGGGGCGCAAGGTCGAGGCAGCCGCAGCCGTGCCAGCGCAACTGATCGACGACTGCGCGCTGGTGGGCCCGGCCGACCGCATTCGCGACCACCTGCAGCGCTGGCGGGAAGCCGGCGCGCGCGGCGAGGTGGGTTCTTTACTGGTAGGTGGTGCATCGGTCGACGCCATGCGGCTGCTGGCCGAGGAGCTGCTGTGACGGGTGCCCCGACCTTTGGCATACCGGTGCCCCAGGTCTTTATGAACGGCCGGGCCGACATGGAGCTGGTGAAGACGACCCTGCACCGCGCCGAGGAGCTGGGTTTCGAGAGCGCGTGGGTCCAGGACCAGGTCGCCGGCGACGTGCCGCTGATGGAGTCCGTCAGCCTGCTCTGCTATGCGGCTGCGGTCACCGAACGCATCCGGCTCGGCGTGTCGGTCATCGTCTTCCCGATTCGTAATGCCCCGCAGCTGGCGAAAGACTTCAGCACCCTCGACAACATGAGCAACGGCCGGGCGATACTCGGCATCGGCCTCGGGCCGGTGTTCGCGGGCGACAATTACTTCGGGATTTTCGGTACGCGCGCCGATGAAGCCTTGCAGCGTTTCAATGAAGGCCTCGAAATCATGCGGGCGCTGTGGACGCAGGATAAAGTCACGTACCACGGCAAGTTCTACACGCTGAACGACGCGGCGATGGAGCCGAAGCCGGTGCAAAAGCCCGCGCTGCCGGTCTGGTTCGGTGGCCAGCATCCAAAAGCACTGCAGCGCGCGGTGCGGATGGCGGACGGTTACATGGGGGCCGGGCCGACGACCACGCGCGACTTTGCTGCGAACATCGGGCACTTGCAGCGTTTCCTGGCCGCAGAACAGCGCGACCCCGCGAGTTTTCCACTCTCCAAGCGCGTGTACCTGGCGGTCGACAATGACGCGCAGCGCGCGAAGCGCAGGCTCGACGAATTTTTCGAGGCCCGCTATCCGTGGATGGTCGAAGCCAACCCGAATTTCGTCGCAGACATCTGCGCGTGGGGCTCACCGGAACAGGTAGCCGAGGGTTTGCGACCGGTGCTGGACGCCGGTGCGGGCATGATTGTGCTCAATCCGCTCTGGGACTTCGTCGAGCAAATGGAAGCCCTGGCCGGCGAGGTCATACCGCTGCTGCGCTGACCGCCGATGCACGTAGACGTGATTCTCGATACCCGGGCCAGTGCCGACGAGCTGGCCGAGCTTGGCCAGCTGGCAGAAACGCACGGCATTCGCGGGGTGTGGGTGTCGAGCCTGCTCGATTCCCGCGATCCGTTCACCAACCTGAGTATCCTGGCCCGGGCGACGTCGCGGCTGCTGCTGGGGCCGGTTGCCGTGAATCCCTTCGACACCCACCCGGTGCGCATCGCGGCGAGTCTTCTCACCCTGAACGAGCTGGCGGGCGGCCGCGCGCGGCTGGTGGTGGGCGGCGGTGGCGAAGCCCTGGAAGCGCTGGGTATCGAGCCCGCCCGGCGGGTCCGTGCGGTCGCCGAATGTGTCGACATCGTGCGGGCTGCGGCAACGGGCGACAACGTGAGCTACGACGGCGAGCTGTATCGGGTCAGCCAGCTGCGCTTTGCGTGGCTGACCGCGCCGCCACCGCCGGTGTTCGTCGGCGCCAGCCAGGCGCAGATGTTGCGCATGGCCGCGCGGGTGGCGGACGGCATCATGATGAGCGATATGCCCGTGGTGCTTACCGCCGCGGCCTTAGGGACACTCGACGCCGGCCTCGCAACGCACGGCCGTTCGCGTCCCGACTTCGCGACGAACGCATTTACGGCGTGGCACGTCTATCCGGACGCGCAGCAGGCGCGCGACGAAGCACGGCGCTGGTTGCTGTTGCGGGGCATTTTCCGGCCCTGGCTGCTGGCTGAATTTCTCGAACCGGATGAGGTACAACTGGTCATGGACCATCGCAATGCATTTATCGACGCTTTTCGTAACGGCAGTGCCGAGGTTCGCGGCGTGCCGGGCGCTATACTCGACGCGCTGGTAGACAACGTAACCCTCTGCGGTTCACTGGACGATATGGATCACAAGATCGACAAGCTGCGTGCTTATGCAGACGCCGGGCTCAGCGCGATTTCCCTGCGCCTCTATGCCGATCCCGCGGCATCGCTGCGGTTGCTGGGTGAGCAGGTCGTGCCCGCGTTGCGGGACGCAGGTTGACGCGCATGCCGAGTCGACGCCAGCTGCTGTTGGGTACGGCCGCGCTAGCTGCGGCCGGCGTCACGGCGATGACTGTCGGGCGCCGCAAGCCACCGCCGGCGCGCCCGCCCGGTGTGCCGCTGGGGCCCTTCGACGGGACGTCTACCACCGAGGCAGTGACCGACGGAATCGACCTGGCGGGTCGCACGGTGCTGATCACCGGGGTGACTTCCGGGCTGGGTCTGGAAAGCATGCGTGTGCTGGCCATGCGCGGCGCGCACGTCGTGGGTACCGGGCGCACGCTCGACAAGGCGGCACGGGCCTGTGCAGCCGTCAGCGGCCGCACGACCCCGGTAGCTCTGGAACTCACGGATTTCGAGTCCGTCGTGCGTTGCGCCGCCACGGTGCGCGCAATGGACACGCCTGTCGACGCGCTGATGTGCAACGCGGGGGTCATGGCATTGCCGGAACTCGAGCAGGTCTACGGCCTGGAAAAGCAGTTTGTCACGAATCACCTTGGCCACTACTTGCTCACGCGGCTGTTGCTGGATCGCGTGCTCGCCGCGCCCCAGGGCCGGGTCGTGGTGGTGTCCAGCAGCGCATTGAAATGGGCGGCACCCGAAGGTATCGAGTGGGACAACCTGTCGGGCGAACGCGATTACGATGCGCGGCGCGCCTACGGGCAATCGAAGCTCGCCAACCTGCTGTTCGCACTCGAGCTGGCGCGGCGCTTTGACGGCACCGCCGCGACGGCGAATTCCCTGAACCCCGGGCCGGTGCTGACGAATGTTGGCCGCCACGCCCCGGGATGGCTGGTCACGCTTGGCAACCTGCTTGGGCCGCTGTTCATGAAGACACCAGACCGGGGTGCAGCGACCCAGTGCTACCTGGCCGCGCACCCCTTCGTCGCCGATGTGAGCGGCAACTATTTTCAGGACTGCAACCCGATCAGCGTCGGGGGGCACACGGAAGACGCTGAGATGGCCGCGCGCCTGTGGGATGTGAGCGCCGAGCTGACGCAGAGCTGGCTTGGCTGACTAGCGCTCCTGCCCTTCCAGCTCGCGCCGTCGCGCGTCCGCCGAATCCTTCAGCTGGTCTTCCACCGCGCGCGCGCGATCCATGGTCTGCACCTGGTCGTCGAACACGGTTTCCTCGACCGGGTTGACCACTTCATCCTGGTCGGGCCCGGAACAACCGACCAGCATGATCGCGACGGTCACCAATAAGCAGTACCGATTCATCGGGTCACCTCTGCATTGCCCGCAGCTATCGCCAATAAACTAACGGTGGGCGATCGCCTTGTCTGTGAACAGGTAGTCTTTCAGCTCGGCGTCAAAGCTCGGGTCCTGACGTCGAATCCACTCCAGCACCATGGCTGCGTGTTCCTTTTCTTCGTCCCGATTGTGGGCCAGGATCGCTTT
>CAJIBG010000352.1_pt1 | contig 11394 bp, 13 predicted proteins | sample 9199281 | NCBI WGS metagenome assembly CAJIBG01 (sample SAMEA7708292, study PRJEB35096) | sediment metagenome | biome: marine neritic benthic zone biome [ENVO:01000025]; feature: sediment [ENVO:00002007]; material: shallow marine sediment [ENVO:03000034] sea grass bed [ENVO_01000059] ... | reverse complement strand
CGTGCCGATCCCGGCGGCATGGCTGGGTGGGTTCAAGAACAAGGATCTCGTGGCCGAGTTCAGCAGCGATCCCGGCTTCTGGCAGGCGTGGGCTGCTGGCGTGGAAGACATTCGCGTGACCGACGGGGAGCTGGTCTTCCAATTGCGCGAGTAGCCAGCTACCGGCGCACTCCCGGCCCCGCCACCGCTACCGTTCTGTGTCGCCGCCGAAAACGCGCACACCGCCGGCGGGCTTCAGCACTGTTTCCAGTGGTGCGGTGCGCACCATCTTCGTGTGCTCGTCACTCGCATTGCCCCACATGATCTGGCCGTCCGCATTGGTATAGCGGCCCAGGAACCAGAATTCATCCGGGCGGATCACGACCTCGTCATCGGCGGTCAGCGTCTGGCCGCCCATTTCGATCTGGCACAGGCCAATCGGGCCGCGTACCTCGCTGCCGTCTGCTGCGGCCTGCAGAAAAAAGTCACAGCCCGGGTTCCATTCGAAGTCATCGAGCGTCAGGTCCGCCAGGGACCCGGGCTGCAACTGCGCATTGTGGTAACGCTGCGGGTCGCGGAAATTGAGTTCCCGCTCGCGGATCGTGCCGGTTGCATCGTCCCGGATGAATTGCAGCACCCCGTTGCGCCAGATGCGGTCGGGGTCCGTGGAGCCGTCCACGGAGGCCTGTTGGTAAACGGTGTACCCGGGAATATTCGGCATCTCCACGGGCACGAAGAGCTGGTACATCTGCCGGTGCTTCAGGCCGTCCGGGACCCCGTTCGCGACATCTGCAGTCACCTGCGCACTGTTGTCGTAGCCGCCCTGCACCCAGGCGCGGATCAGCTTCAGTGTGCGGTCCATCTCGGCCGCGGCCTCGGGCGCGGGGGCGCAAGGCACCGCTGCGGAGACGAAGAGCGTCAGGCAGACGAGTAGTCGAAACATGGCAGGGGCCGCTGTGGTCACGGGGCGATTACTAGCAAGCCGGCCACGCCGGCGCAATGGCTGGGCGCCGGCGAACGAGCTTAGCCTGCCAGGACGGGCAATGCGTTCAGGGCACGAATCCCGCAAAGCGCGGTGGCCAGTTAGTCACGTCGTGCGGGTCCTTGATTTGGCTGTTGGACGGGGAGACTGACAGAAATAAATTTAATATAAATTAGAGGTTTATTGTAACTATCTGAAATAATTTTGACGTTTTGCTGACACCCGTTGCTGGATTCCGCATCCGTCTGCTGCCAGGACTGCGAATACTTATTGCAGAAAGGACTCGACGCTATGGCAGACAAAGCACGGCGGCGGCATCGTCGCATCTTCCTCCTCCTGGGTAACCAGCTGTTCCCCGTGGCTCGGTTGCGGCCGTGGCAGGGCACGCTGTTCTTTATGGCCGAGGACCATGCCACCTGCCGCTACCTGCAACATCACAAGCACAAGCTCGTCCTGACGCTGTCGGCCATGCGCGCGCATGCGGAGCTGCTGCGCAGTGAGGGCTTCAACGTCGAGTACCTGCCGCTGAGCGAGGCGAACAACCGGCTGAGCTTCATCGAGAAACTTCGCCAGCTGCTGAGCCGCACCGGCTTCACCGAGCTGCTGCACTTTGAGATCGAAGACCCGGCCATGGAGCGCCGGGTCGCCCGCTTCGCCGAGCGCTACGGCTTGCGTCGCACAGTCGTGCCGACGCCCATGTTCCTGTGCGAGCGGGACCAGTTTGCGGAGTGGCTCGCCACGCAGCGCGAGCCGCGCATGGCCAGTTTTTACAAGTGGCAGCGGCGCCGGCTGGACATCCTGGTCGATGCCTCCGGACGACCCGAAGGCGGGCGCTGGAGTTTCGACCAGGACAACCGCAAGCGATTGCCGCCCGGTGTGCCGGTGCCCGACCTGCCGACCGTGCGTCCAGGCCGCCATGTGCGCCAGGTCAAGGTGCTGGTCGAGCAGATGTTCCCCGAGCATCCTGGCTCGACCGACAATTTCTGGCTGCCGACGACGCGCGCGCAGGCCCGGGACTGGCTAAAGGACTTCCTGGAGCAGCGCTTCAGTTGTTTTGGCGACTACGAAGACGCGCTGACCACGCGCAGCGACGCGGTATTTCATAGCGCCCTGTCGCCGCTGATGAACATCGGTTTGCTGACGCCGCGTGAAGTCATCAGCCGCACCCTGGCTTTTGCCCACGATGAGCGGGTGGCGCTGAACAGCGTCGAGGGTTTTGTCAGGCAGATTGCCGGCTGGCGGGAATTCATTCGCGGTATGTATCACGAGCACGGCAATACGCTGGCGCGGCGAAACTTCTGGGGCCACGAGCGCGGCCTGACGGCGGACTGGTACCGCGGCACCACGGGTGTCGACCCGCTGGACCAGGTCATCGACAAAGTGAATCGCCTGGGTTGGGCACACCATGTCGAGCGCCTGATGGTGGTGGGTAACCTGATGCTGCTGTGCGAGATCGACCCGCGCCAGGCCTATCGCTGGTACATGGAACTATTTGTCGACTCGGCTCACTGGGTTATGAATCCGAACGTGTACGGCATGGCCCTGTTCTCCGACGGCGGTTTGTTCACCACCAAGCCGTATATCTGTGGCTCCAACTACCTGCTGCGCATGGGTGACTACCGTCGCGGACCCTGGAGCGACACGGTCGACGGCCTGTTCTGGCGCTTCGTCGCCAAGCATCGCGCGTGGTTCTCAAAACAGCCGCGCCTGGGTGTCATCGTCCGCAATCTCGAGCGCATGCCACGCGATCGGCGCCGGCGCCTCGAGCAGTGCGCCGAGCAGTTCCTGCACGAGAAGACCAGGCCGGCCAAGGCCGTTGCCTGACGAGTGAGCGCGGTGCCGCCGGGTGGCGCGTCAGTAACGGATCCCTTCGGCCTCTGCCACGCGCGCCAGCGCGGTCTCCATGATCGCGCGGGCGCGGGCAGTTTCCCGGTGCAGCAGGGCGTGCAGGGCTGCATCTTCCGGATTGCGGTTTTCGCAATGGGCGCTGTAAGTTTCGAACGCGTTGAGACCCTGCACCAGTTTTACCAGGTGGGTCGGGCATTCGCACTCGACAGCGGCAGAATGTTCCGACAGCCGCAGGAGCTGCCCTGGCGTGAAGTGCCGCGGCGCGGGTGCCTCGCGCGGCTCGGTCGGAATCAGCGGGGGCGCCGAGGGCACCGCAGGCGCGCGCCGTTGCGGTTGTTGCTGCACCAGCCACCAGATATCGTCGACTGCCACCGGCGCCTGCAGGGTTTGCACACCCGCATCGTGCAGGGAGTCGAGGTCGGCCCGGCGCGCGAAGTAGAAAACCGCGGCAACCCGGGCCTGCGGGCATGCTGCGCACAGCGCAATCACCTCACTGACCACGCTGGCGTCGACCTCCGGGAGTTCCAGCAGCAACGCGTCTGGTTGACCGGCGACGCTGGCGCGTGCAAACCGTGCCCAATCGTGATCGCTGATCAGGACTCGACCTTCCAGGCCTGCGGCGCGGAATGCAGCTGGCAGGGTCTCGCCAAATACGCCGGCGCGAGCGGGGGCTGCCGGCTCGTTCGCCGGGCTGGCTCCCTGGGCCAGCCGCGCGTCGAGTTCGGCGTCCGGCAGCTGCGCCAGGTCGCTGATTCGATGGCCCTGGTCGACCAGCCGCTTCAGGCGCACCAGGCGCTCGACATTGGCGCCCGAGTAGACCCGGTGGCCCCCCTGGGAGCGTGCGACCCGGACCGCCCCGTAGCGCTCCTCCCACAGCCTCAGGGTGTGAGCCGCGAGACCCGTCAGGCGTCCGACGGCGCGGATTCCATAACCACCTGTATTTTCAGTCATTTTGTCCAGTCCTGTCCCGGCGTTTGCAGAATATTGCGAATTCCAGCGTTAGCCGAATCCAAAGCCGAAGAAGGGTCGAATCTTAGTGCATCGATACTTTGAGTCAATCTAAACAGGGATCAGGAGAGAGGAAATGAGGACTGCCGAAATGAAATTTGTAATCGCCCCGCTGGCGGGCCTGGTCGCCGGTCTGGCCTTCGCCGGCACGGCTGTTGCCGAGGCGCCGTCCTTCACGCTCCAGACAACCGACCGCGCCATGTATGGCACGCGAGAGGTTGACCAGGGCCGCTTTGCCGATGGCGCGCAGCGCCTGGAGCGGATGCTGGAGCTCGCGGGCTCGTCGCGGAGCCTGCGCCAGCCGGCATTGAACGAACTGTGCATCGCTTACACGATGCTGCGTGACTTTCAGGCTGCGGAGGCACGTTGCCAGGAAAGCGTGGAGAATGGCCGCAGCACCGGCCTGGCGCTGAACAACCGTGGCGTGATGCGGATCGCAGCCGGCAACTATGAAGCCGGCGTGCAGGATTTCGCCGCCGCGCTGGAAGTCGGTGGCGCCCGCAGCGTGGCGACAAAAAACCTGTCACTTGCGCAGCAGCGGGTTGCCGAGATGCGCACCGAGGACAACGCTGAGCGCGCGGCCGACAACGGCGTGGAGACTGACGCCAGGTCCGAGCGCGACGAGCGTGCCGCGGTGGTCGAAGCAACCGCCGAGCGCTTCGCGCAGCTGATCGAAGACCGGACGCTGGAGCTTGCGTTCAACCTCGCGGCAGACCAGAGCAGCTGATTGCCGATGTCGTGACCTGACATCTCCGAACCCCCACCTCGACCCGCTCCAAGCGGGTCTTTTTTTGTCCCCGTGAAACAGACCGTTATCATGGCTTGCCATGCGTCTGTCACGCCGTGCCGTAACCTTTCATCTGCCCTGGGCCTGGGTTCTGTCCCAGGTCACCGCGGCTTGCGGACCTGCAGACGCTGTCGCTGGCAGCGTGACGGCGCTAAGCGCCCGAGAGTTGCGCACGCTGCTGGATGAACAGGCCGGTCGGGTCGTGCTGCTGAATTTCTGGGCAACCTGGTGCCGGCCCTGCCTGGAAGAGATTCCTGCACTGCAGACGCTTGCCGAGCGCCATGCCGATGCGGGGCTGGTCCTCGTGCCGGTGTCGCTCGACGAACCTGACACCGCACCAGGCGTCGTGCCCCCGTTCCTCGAACGCTGGTTTCCGGGCTTTCGCACCTGGCTGAGCGTGGAAGCGGAGATGGACACCATCGTCAGCGTCGTTGACCGGGCATGGAATGAAGTGCTGCCTACGTCCTATGTGATCGGCCGCGACGGCAACGTCATCGCCAGGCTGCAAGGGGGCAAAACCCTCGCCGAGTTCGAAGCGGCCATTACCCGTGCATTGCGGCCCTGAGCGGCCGGGCGCGCCTTGTTTCCGATTCGCGACGACAACCCGCACTTCCTGACGCCGTTCGTCACCTACGGTCTGATCATCGTCAACGTGCTGGTCTGGCTGCTGGTGCAGGGCCTGGGCTTCGAACCGTCACTGCCGCGATCCATTTGCAGCTTCGGCCTGATTCCTGCGGAACTCACCGGGGCCGTGCCTGCCGGCACGGCCTTTCCCATCGGGCCGACGACGGCATGTGTCACAGGTGCCGACGGTGCGTGGGTCAATGTCCTGACCTACATGTTTTTCCATGGCAGCTGGTTGCACATCATCTTCAACATGTGGTTCCTGTGGATCTTCGGCAATAACGTCGAAGACTCGATGGGCCACTGGCGATTTGCGGTGTTTTACCTCCTTTGCGGCGCGCTGGCTGCCGCCGCGCAGGTCGTCAGCGCCAGCGCGTCGACATCGCCAATCGTCGGTGCATCGGGTGCTATCGGCGGGGTGATGGGGGCTTACATCCTTCTGTACCCGCGCGTGAACGTGCACCTGCTGATCCTGGCCGGCTTCATCGTGACCACCATTGCGGTGCCGGCGGTCTGGATGCTCGGTTACTGGTTTCTGCTCCAGTTGATCAGCGGCCTGGTGGCGGACAGCCAAACAGGGGGCGTGGCATTCTGGGCGCACGCGGGCGGCTTTATCGCGGGCGCTGGCCTGATACCGTTGTTTCGCAAGCCCGAACTGGTGGCGCGCCACCCCTACCATGGCTGGAATCCACGGACCCGGGTGCCGCGCAGCTGGCGACGAATTCCATGACGAGGAGCAGATTTGGCTGCACCGAAGAGTGACAAACCGGCTGACGGCCTGCTCGCCGGCGGCTGCCTGAGCATCGATCTCGACGCCCTGGCCGCCAACTTCAGGACCATCGCCGCGCAGGCAGCGCCGGCGCGTTGCGCGGCGGTGGTAAAAGCGGATGCCTACGGCCTGGGCCTGGCGCCCGTGGCCCGGCGACTCGCGCGGGAAGGCTGCGACTGTTATTTCGTGGCGAGCCTGGCGGAAGCCTTGAGCCTGCGGGCGATTCTGCCGGCCGCCGATGTCTACGTGCTGGAGGGGCTCTGGCCGGGGCAGGAAGATAGGTTTCTCGCGGCGTCTTTGCGGCCGGTCATCAACACGCTCGAGCAGTTTGCTCGCTGGTCAGAGCTGGCTGCGCCTGCGCCCTGCGCGTTGCAGATCGACACGGGTATGTCGCGACTCGGGCTGAGCCCGGCCGACGCCCGGCAACTGGCTGCGCAGGGCCTCGGTGCCGCTAAAGTCGACTACCTGCTGACCCACCTGGCCTGCGCGGATGACGCACAACATGCGTTGACCCCCGCGCAGCTCGCGTTGTTCGACGAATTGCGTGCGCTGTTTCCCGGGTTGGCAACCAGCATGGGCAACACGGCCGGCATTGCGCTCGGGAAGTCGACGCGCGGCGATCTCGTGCGCGCCGGCATCGGCTTGTACGGTGGCAACCCGGCCGCGCAGGTGCCCAATGCTTTTCAGACCGTAGCGACGCTGGAGGGCCGCGTGCTCCAGGTACGCGAGGTCGATGCGGGCACGACAGTGGGTTACGGCGCCGAATTCCGGGTGCGCGAGCCGGCCCGGCTCGCGACGCTCGGGCTGGGTTACGCCGACGGCTATCCCCGCAGCCTCGGCAACCGCGGCTACGCGGTGATTGCTGGCCACCGTGTGCCGGTGGTGGGCCGCGTGTCCATGGATTCTGTGGTCATCGACGTGACCAGCCTGCCGCGCGGCTGTCCCGGCCCGGGCGAGCTCGTCCAGTTGCTGGGTCCCGATGCCAATCTCGACGAGATCGCGGCGCTGGCCGGCACGATCAGCTATGAAATTCTGACCGGCCTTGGCGCGCGCCTGGAACGTCGCTACTGCGGCGCAGGCTGAGTTGTGGAGGCCGGGCTGACCGGCAGGGAAGTGGTCGGGGTGACTGGATTCGAACCAACGACCTCGTCGTCCCGAACGACGCGCTCTACCAAGCTGAGCTACACCCCGGAAAATCGGACGCAACCCGGACGGCGCCGGGGCCGCCTTTATACGCGGCAGCCCGGGGCATCGCAAGCCCGGCGGTCAGAAACGCCGTTCGACCGCGAACTCTGCCAGCTGTATCAGCGCGGTCTTGCAGCCGGAGTCGGGCACGCGGTCCAGTGCTGCAATAGCCCGCACCGACGCTTCGCGCGCGCGTTGCATCGTATACGCCAGGGCACCGCTGCGGTTGACGGCGGCAATGATCGGCTGGATGTCGTCGCGTTCGCCGTTCTCGATCGCTCGCCGGATCACGACCTGTTCCCGGGCCGAGCCGCGTTGCAACGCATGAATCAGCGGCAAGGTCGGTTTGCCCTCGGCCAGGTCGTCGCCGATATTCTTGCCCAGCTGTTCGCGCGTCGCATCGTAGTCCAGCGCATCGTCGACCAGCTGGAACGCGGTGCCGAGTTCGCGGCCATAGGTAATGAAGGCGTCTTCCACCGCGCGGGACTGCGCCGCCAGGATCGCGCCGATCAGCACCGCGGCTTCAAACAGCTTGGCAGTCTTGCGGTAAATAACTTCCAGGTACTGTGCCTCTGTCGTGTCCGGGTCATTGCAGTTCATTAACTGCAGGACTTCGCCCTCGGCAATGGTGTTGGTGGCGTCAGCCAGCACGTCCATGATGCGCATCTGGCCGATCTCAACCATCATCTGGAACGATCGTGAGTAGAGGAAGTCGCCGACCAGCACGCTGGCTTCATTGCCGAACACGCTGTTTGCCGTGTCCTGCCCGCGGCGCAGATCCGAGTTGTCCACCACATCGTCGTGCAGCAGCGTGGCGGTGTGAATGAACTCGACGATGGCTGCCGCTGTCACGTGTTTGTCGCCGCTGTAGCCGCAGGCACGCGCCGACAGCAGCACCAGCAGCGGGCGCAGGCGTTTGCCGCCGCTGCCGATGATGTACTGCGCTACGCTGTTGACCAGGGCGACATCACTGGCCAGCTGCCGGCGAATCTCCCGGTTTACGGCCGGCCAATCGTCGTCAAGCTGGTTACGTATGCTGTCGAGGTCGAAAGCCTCGGTACCGGTTTGGAGAAGATGCATCGCGCGGGAATAATGCCCTGCATGGCAGGATCAACACAAATGCCGGTGGCCGCGACTGTGCAGGTCTGCGCCCCGGCGAGATCACCAAGCGGGCGCTACACACTATGACAAGCAAGGACATGCAGCTCAGGTTCCTGGGTGTGGGCGGGTCATCCGGCATGGACCTGGGTTCCGCATCGGCGGTACTGGAGATTGGCGAGGTGCCCGCCCTGCTGATCGACTGCGGGCTGGAAACGCCGCAGCGCTTTCGTGACCGCTACGGGTGCCTGCCGCCTGCGGTGTTTGTGACTCACGCGCACATGGACCATGTGAGCGGGCTCGAGCCACTGTTTTTTTCGGCCTGGTTCGATGCCACCACGACCGAGCCCGTGCAGCTGTTTGTTCCCGTCGATGTGTTGCCGCTGGTGCAGCAACGCGTGGTGATCGAACGTTCGCCGCTGGCCGAAGGTGGCGTGAATTTCTGGGACGCGTTTCACGTGGTCCCGGTGACGCAGGGTTTCTGGTGGCAGGGGTGCTGGTTCGACGTGCTGCCGGTGCGCCACCATCGGCCCGGTTTCGCTTTCGGCCTGCGCCTTGCGGGCCGCTTCGTCTACACGGGCGATACCCGGCCGATACCTGAATTGCTCGCGGCCCAGGCCAGCGGCAACGAGCTGGTTTTTCATGACTGCCGGCCCGACGGCAATCCCAGTCACAGCGGCTGGGAGGACCTGCGCCGGGAGTACCCACCCGAGCTGCTCGCCCGCGTTCGTGCCTATCACTACGGCACCCGGGCCGACGCGGACAGGATGCGGGCCCTGGGTGCCGAGATTGCCGTTGCGGGTGAGGCCTATTTGTTACCGGCGCCTCAGTCGCCGCAGCCGGATCCGGCCGGCAAGGGTGCGCGTTAACGCTGGCGCCAGGCACACCGGGGCCGGCGGGCTGCGCCGAGGCCGCTGGCTGGCGCCCGCCGTGGGCGGGAAGGGGCCCGGGATGGCCGCGGGAGAGTGGCCTAAGCCGTTGATTGAAGGTTGAAGAACCATTATTATCCCGCGTCCTTCCAGCCCTGCTGCGGCGGGGCCAATCCGGAGATTTAAGATGTACGCCGTGTTTCGGACGGGTGGCAAGCAGTACCGCGCCAGTGCAGGCGACACCTTGAAAGTGGAGAAACTCGATGCCGACGAGGGCGCGAGCATCCACTTCGAAGAAGTGCTGATGGTAGGCGAGGGTGACTCGGTGACGGTCGGCACCCCGCTGGTCGCTGGTGGCAAAGTGGCCGCGAAGGTGTTGAGCCAGGACCGGCACCGCAAGGTCGAAGTCGTGAAGTTCCACCGTCGGCAGAACTACAAGCGGAACAAGGGGCACCGGCAGCATTTCACGCTCATCGAGATTACCGACGTCAGCGGCGGCAAGGCCTGAGCGCGGCGAGGAGACAGACATGGCACATAAAAAGGCAGGCGGCAGTTCCCGTAACGGTCGCGATTCAGAATCCAAGCGCCTTGGCGTGAAGAAATTCGGTGGCCAGGACGTGCGCGCGGGCAACATCCTGGTGCGCCAGCGCGGCACTCGCTACCAGGCCGGTGACAATGTTGGGATCGGCCGCGACCACACGCTGTTCGCCAAGGCCGACGGGCGCGTGCAGTTTCGCAAGCGCGGGCCGAAGCAGCGCACCTGCGTGAGCGTGGAGCCGGGTAACGCCTGAGCCCCCGTGCCAGGACGAATACGACAAGCCCCGCTTCGGCGGGGCTTTTTGTTGTCGGGCGGTGGGGCAGGACCTATGGTGGCGCGATGAAGTTCGTCGACGAAGCGAAGATCAACGTGGTGGCCGGCGACGGCGGCGCGGGCTGCGTCAGCTTTCGCCGCGAAAAATACATACCCAGGGGCGGGCCGGACGGCGGCGACGGTGGCAACGGGGGTTGCGTCTGGCTGGTGGCCGACGAAGGCATCAATACGCTGGCGGATTTTCGCGTGCAGCGACGCTTTCGCGCGCCGAACGGTCAGCCCGGCGCCGGCAAGAACCGCACCGGGGCCGGCGGCGACGATATCGAGATTCCGGTGCCCGCCGGCACACGTGCCTACGCTGACGACACCGGCGAACTGATCGGTGACCTGACCGCGCACGAACAGCGGTTGCTGGTGGCGGCGGGTGGCGAGGGCGGCCGGGGCAACACGCGTTTCAAGAGCAGCGTCAACCGTGCCCCGCGTCAGTCAACGCCCGGCACGCCCGGCGAACGTCGCGTGTTGCGCCTGGAACTGAGCGTGCTGGCCGACGTGGGTCTGCTCGGCATGCCGAATGCGGGTAAGTCGACGCTGATCCGGGCGGTGTCGGCGGCGCGGCCGAAGGTGGCCGACTATCCCTTTACGACCTTGCACCCGCACCTGGGTGTAGTCGCTGTCGAAGCCCATCGCAGTTTCGTTATGGCGGACATTCCGGGCCTGATCGAAGGCGCTGCCGCGGGCGCCGGCCTCGGGATACGGTTTCTGAAACACCTGGCGAGAACCCGCTTGCTGCTGCACGTGGTGGATCTGGCGCCGCTGGACACAACGGTTGACCCGGCGGCAGAGGCCCGGGCCATCCTGGCCGAGCTCGCCGAGTTCGATGCGGAACTCGCGCAACGCGAGCGCTGGCTGGTGTTGAACAAATGCGACCTGCTGACGCCCGAAGACGCGGCCGCGCGTGCAGCGGCGCTCGTTGCGCAGCTGAACTGGGACGGGCCCACGTATCGGATCAGCGCCGCGACGGGTGCCGGCACGCGAGAACTGGTAATGGATCTGATGCAGCGGCTCGAAACGGCCGCCGAAGACGCAGCTGCGACTTAGCCCTGCAGGCTGCGCACCGCGCGATTCAGACGGCTCTTGTGGCGGGCCGCCTTGTTGCGATGAATCAGTCCCTTGCCGGCGGTCGCATCGATTTCCGGCACGGCTTCGCGGTAACTGGCCGCGGCCTTTTCGGCATCGCCAGCTTCTACGGCGGCAATGACTTTCTTGATCGCCGTGCGCATGCGTGAGCGCAGCGGCGCGTTGTGCTGCCTGCGCCTCTCGCCCTGTTTGGCGCGCTTGCGTGCTGACTTGATATTTGCCACTTATCGGTCCTGTAAAGCTATGGCGCCCGCCGGCGGCGGGCGTGGAGGCGCGGTATTGTTCCGTCTGCCCCCG
>CAJIBG010000022.1_pt1 | contig 11400 bp, 7 predicted proteins | sample 9199281 | NCBI WGS metagenome assembly CAJIBG01 (sample SAMEA7708292, study PRJEB35096) | sediment metagenome | biome: marine neritic benthic zone biome [ENVO:01000025]; feature: sediment [ENVO:00002007]; material: shallow marine sediment [ENVO:03000034] sea grass bed [ENVO_01000059] ... | reverse complement strand
AGAAACTCACCGGTGCCGAGCCCCGCGCGCAATGCGGCATAGCGGGCGTCGCGGGCTGCCGCTTCAAGGCCGCCGTGCTTGCCGGTCGACGCCACCTCGACCCGGCTGGTCGTCAACGGGATTTGCCATGCCCGGCAAACGGTCTCGCAGTGCGTGGCCCAGCCCGCAGAATCGGGAAGCAGGCCGTGGTCGACATACACCGCGCGTAGCGGCACCGGCAGCTGCAGTTGGTGCAGTGCATGCAACAGCACGCTTGAATCGCGGCCACCGCTGAAAGCCACGCACAGACCGGTGGGTTCGGCATCACCGCCGACCAGCCCAGTATTCAGAATATCCAGCAGCGGCTGCATCGCTGGGGCCGCCTGCCGGTCAGTTCTCCTTGAAGCGGCCAAAGCCTGCAAGGCGCTCTGACCGGCGGCGCAGCAGTTCCGGCGGGTCCAGCACTTCGAGCTCGCGAAGATGCGCAATCAGCGCGTTTTGCAGCGTCTGCGCCATTGCCTCGAGATCGCGGTGCGCGCCGCCGAGTGGCTCCTGCAGCACTTCATCCACGAGCTTCAGCTCCTGCAATCGCGGTGCCGTAATGCCCATGGCCTCGGCCGCTTCGGCCGCGTGTTCGGCGCTCTTCCACAAAATGCTCGCGCAGCCTTCGGGCGAAATGACCGAGTACACGCTGTACTGGAGCATTACCACGCGATCCGCCACACCAATAGCCAGGGCCCCGCCGGAACCGCCCTCGCCGATGACGACGCTGATGATCGGCGTATTCAGTTTGGCCATCTGAAACAGGTTGCGCGCGATGGCTTCACTTTGCCCGCGTTCTTCTGCGCCTACGCCGGGGTAGGCACCCGGCGTGTCGATCAGTGTGATCACCGGCAGGCGGAATTTTTCTGCCATCTGCATCAGCCGCAGCGCCTTGCGGTAGCCCTCGGGCTTCGGCATGCCGTAGTTACGATGCACGCGCTCCTTGGTGTCCCGCCCTTTCTGATGGCCGATGAACATCACCGGCCGCCCGTCGAGGCGCCCCGGCCCGCCGATCAGTGCCGGATCGTCGCCATACATCCGGTCGCCGTGCAGTTCCTGAAAGTCAGGGCTGATGATCTGCAGGTAGTCCTGCGCATAGGGGCGCGACGGATGACGCGCTAGTTGAGCAATCTGCCACGAATCCAGGTCGGCGAAAATGCTGCGCGTCAGCGACTTGCTCTTGGTCTTGAGGCGCTCAATCTCATCATTGATGTTGACCTCGGAGTCGTCACCAACGAAACGCAGCTCGTCGATCTTGGCTTCCAGCTCCGCGATGGGCTGTTCGAAATCCAGAAACTTCTGTTCCATAACGGCGAACGGTAAACGCAGAACAGCAGCCAGACAAGCAGCTTCAGGCCGATGGTGACGATGCGTCGTAAAGGAAACGATAGCCTTCGGCACCCACCAGGGCCGACAGGCGCTCGCGCAACTCACGGCTGGGACGCACCGTCCAGCCGTCACCGAAGCGCACCCGGGCCTGCGCATCGGCCCGTTCCACGTGCAGGCTGACGTCGCAGCGCCCGGGACGGTAAGGGTCGAGCGTGTCGCGCAACCGGCCCGGATCCAGCACCCGGCCTTCCCGCCCGCACCAGCGAATGATCAGCCCGGATGCCCGGTCTTCGACCAGCCGGTCGATATCCATGACCTCGCGCGCGGTCAGCCGCCAGTCGCCGATGAAATCGTCGAAGCGCAGCTTGCCGGATATGACGACGATGGCGTGGCTTACCAGCAGGTGCCTGAAACGCTCGAAGGCCTCCTGGAACAAAGTCACCTCGACCCGCTCGCGGCCGTCGTCCAGGTCGAAGGTCACCCGGCCACCGCGCTTGCGCAGCCCGGTAACCAGCCCGGCGAGGGCAACCTCACGGCCCCCGTTCCAGCCCTCGCCGTTGGTCTTCGGCGGCGGCCCGCCGGTCAGGGCCGCAATCGTGCCGGTGGCGACAAAGGGTCCGTCGCTGCGGTACTGGTCGAAGGGGTGGCCGCTGAGGTACAGCCCGAGACTTTCCCGTTCGGCTTCCAGGTGCGCGGCAATACCCCAGTCGTCGACCACCGCAATCGGCGGCGGTGGCTGCGGCGCCGCGCCGCCTTCACCGAACATGTCGCCCTGGCCGGAGTCCCGGTCCTGGGCCATGCGTTCCGCCCGCGCCAGCGCCGCCGGTAACGCGGCCAGCAGTGACGGCCGGTTGGGCCCGAAGGCATCGAGCGCACCGGACTTGGCCAGCGCCTCGAGCCCGCGCCGGCCAATGCGCTGCGCGTCGACCCGTTGACAGAATTCATCCAGGTTGCCGAATGGCCCGTCAGCCCGGGCAGCGACGATCGATTCCACCGCGCTGCGCCCGAGACCCTTGATGGCGCCGAGCCCGTATCGAATCGCGTTCTCGCCCCGCACCTCGAAGGCGTAGGCGGAATCGTTGACGTCCGGCGGCAGCAGCTCCAGCCCTTCTGACTCGCAGTCGCGACGCAGCACGTTCAGCTTGTCCGTATCGTCCAGCTCGGAGGTCAGGACCGCCGCCATGAACGCCGCGGTGTATCGGGCCTTCAGCCACGCCGTCTGGTACGACAGCACCGCGTAAGCGGCGGAATGGGACTTGTTGAAGCCGTAACCGGCAAACTTCTCCATCAGGTCGAATATCCGGCCCGCGGTTGACGACGCCACGTCGCGCCTGGCTGCACCCGCCATGAAGATGGAGCGTTGCTTGGCCATTTCTTCAGGCTTTTTCTTGCCCATTGCGCGACGCAGCAGGTCGGCCTCGCCGAGGGAGTAGCCGGCCAGCACCTGCGCAATCTGCATGACCTGTTCCTGGTAAAGGATCACGCCGTAGGTCGCCTTGAGCACCGGCTCGAGCTCCGGGTGCAGGTAGTCGATGGGCTGATCGGTGTCGCCGTGCTTGCGGGCGATGAAATCATCCACCATGCCCGACTGCAGGGGCCCGGGTCGGTACAGTGCAACCAGCGCGACGATGTCCTCGAAAGTGTCCGGTTGCAGCCGCTTGATCAGGTCGCGCATGCCGCGCGATTCCAGCTGGAATACGGCAGTTGTGCGGCATTCGCGCAGCAGCTTGAACGCGTCCGGGTCATCGAGGGTCAGCGCCGCGATGTCCAGCGGGGCTTCGTCGCGCTGCGCGCGCTGGGCGTTCACGGTGCGCACTGCCCAGTCGATGATCGTGAGCGTGCGCAGGCCGAGAAAATCGAATTTCACCAGGCCCGCGGCTTCAACATCATCCTTGTCGAACTGCGTGACGGCGCCCTTTTCGCCTTCTACCCGGTACAGCGGTGAAAAGGTGGTGATGTCGGCCGGAGCAATAACCACGCCGCCGGCGTGCTTGCCCGCATTGCGCACCAGGCCCTCCAGGCTGCGCGCCAGGTCGAGAATCGCCCGGACTTCTTCATCCGCAGCGTACAGCTGCTTGAGCTCCGGCTCAGAGGCCAGGGCTTTGTCGAGCGTGATGCCGAGGTCGTGGGGTATCAGCTTCGCCACGCGGTCGACGAATCCGTAGGCGTGCCCGAGCACCCGGCCGGCGTCGCGCACCACCGCCTTCGCAGCCATGCGGCCATAGGTGATGATTTGCGACACGCGATCGCGACCGTAGCGCTCGGCCACGTAATCAATCACACGATCGCGGCCTGCCATGCAGAAATCGATATCGAAGTCCGGCATGGATACGCGCTCGGGATTCAGGAACCGCTCGAACAGCAGCACGTGCTCGATGGGGTCGATGTCGGTAATACCCAAGCCGTAGGCAACCAGGGAACCGGCTCCCGAGCCGCGACCCGGCCCCACGGGTATCTCGTGTTCGCGCGCCCAGCGGATGAAGTCGGCAACAATCAGGAAGTAACCCGGAAAACCCATGCGCCCGATCACGCCGAGCTCGTGCTGCAGGCGGTCCCGGTACACCGCGGGTAACTCGTCCAGCGCGATGTTCTCATCCAGGTTGAGCCGCCGGGCAACACCCCGAGTGGCCTCGTGGACCAGGAAGCTCTCCACGTCGTAGCCGTCGGGTACCGCGTAGGCAGGCAGGTGAGTTTCGCCCAGGTCCAGCACCAGGTTGCAGCGGCGGGCGATTTCCACCGAGTTTTCGAGGGCTTCCGGCAGGTCGGCGAACAACTCCGCCATCTCGGCACCGGTGCGCAGATATTGCTCCGGCGAATACTCCTGCGGCCGGCTGCCGTCACCAAGGATCCGCCCCTGCTGGATGCAGACGCGGGCCTCATGGGCGCCGAAGTCTTCCGGGCGCAGGAAGCGCACGTCGTTCGTCGCCACCACAGGCGTGCCGAGGGCCGCCGCCAGGTCCACTGCGCCGCGGTTGTAACGCGCCTCGTCCGGCCGCCCGGTGCGCTGCAGTTCCAGGTAGTAGTCACCGGCGAACAGCTCGGTCAGCTTCGCCACGAGCTCGCGGGCCAGTGCGTCGCGCCCGGCCAGGATGGCACGACCCGCCGCGCCGTCGCGGCCACCCGACAGAGCCAGCAGTCCATCGGCTGCAGCCAGCCAGTCCAGATTCACAACCGGCACCCCGCCCTGCTGCCCTTCCAGGTACGCCCTGGTCAGCAGCCTGGACAACAGGTGATAGCCCTCTTGCGACTTGCACAACAGCACCAGCGGCGCCGGTGCAGCGTCGACGTCAGGGTCCTGTAACAGGATCTCCGCGCCGATAATGGGCTTCACCCCGTGCGCAATCGCCGAGCGATAAAACTTGACCATCGCGAACAGGTTGGCGCGATCGGTCATCGCCACGGCTGGCATGCCCGCAGTTGCGGCCGCCTGCGCCAGGTCCTTCACTCGCACCACGCTGTCGCCGATGGAGTACTCGGTGTGCAGGTGCAGGTGAACGAAAGCGGCGCTCACTGCACTGCCCCCGGGCTGGCGCCGGCAGCACGCACAGGCGCAAAGCTCCGGCGGTGCACGTTGCAGGGCCCCAGTCTTGCCAGCGCATCGCGATGCGCCACGGTCGGATAGCCCTTGTGCCTGGCGAAGCCGTACCCGGGATAGCGAGTATCCAGCTCGCACATTTCCGCATCCCGGCTCACCTTGGCAAGAATGGAAGCTGCGCCAATCGCCACACAACTGCGGTCACCACCCACGACGGTTTCCACACGGCCGGCAAAGTCACCGAGGTCTGGCGCTCGATTGCCGTCTATGCGCAGGTGCGCTGGTCGCTGCTCAAGAGCGGCAACAGCGCGTCGCATGGCCAGCAGGGACGCATTGAGTATGTTGAGTTCGTCGATTTCGGCGGGGCTGCAGCGGGCAATGGCCCAGGCCACCGACTCGGCACGAATGATCGCGGCGAGAGCTTCGCGGCGCTGCGGGGACAGCAACTTGGAGTCGCGAACGCCGGCAATGGTCTGGCCAGGCGCCAGCACGACCACCGCGGCTACCACCGGACCGGCCAGTGGCCCGCGGCCAACCTCGTCCACGCCGCCGATACCAGGCAGCAGGCCGCTCACGCCGCCGCCCCGCCCCGGGCATGACCGTTGGAGCCGCTTGCTGATGCCCGCCTGTTCTTCCCCATCAGCCGATTATAGGTCGCCGGCCGCAAGACGCAGCGTCTTCACTCTTGCGTCAGGAGCCAAGGCTTGCAGGCTGGAAAAGCGGGCGTATTACTCGCCGGTGCCCGACGTGCTCTGCAAGCGGGTCAGCACGTCAGAGGTGATATCCACCGCAGAACTCGCGTAGAAAACCCCTTCCCCAAGGACGAGGTCGTAGCCCGCTTCACGCGCGTAGGTTGCTACCTCGCGCAGGATTTCCCGCTGCAGTTTCGCCAGCTCTTCATTGCGACGCAGGTTGGCATCTTCGTTGAGCTCTTCCAGGCTGCGCGCCAGCTGTCGCTCTTCCTTGCGCAGGTCACGCTCGGCATTCTGCCGCTCGTCGGGCCCCATGACTTCCAGATCCCGTTGCAGCTGCTCCTGGCGCTCCTGGAAGCTGGTCTGCATCGACACGAGTTCGCGTTGCCGCGGTGCGAATTCTTCCTGCAGGGCGGCCATGGCCGCAGTTGCCTGCGGCGCTTCACTGATCAGCCTCGCAATGTTCACAAAACCAATCTTGATGTCCTGCGCCAGCACGACACCCGGCGTCGCCAACAAAGCGATCACCAGCACCAGACCCGAGCGAATCCCCAGTTTCATCTTCACCGTAATAATTTCCTAGAAAGCCCCGCCGATCGAGAACTGGAACTTCTCAGTCTCGTCGCCAAAAATCCGATCATCGCCATCTTCGGCGTTCAGCGGAATACCGTAGCTGAAGCGGAAGAGACCCAGCGGTGCGAGCCACTGCGCGCCTAGACCTACAGAGTATCTTAACCCGTAATCGTCAAGGTCGTAGTTTAACTCGGTGACGCCATCGCGTTCGAAAAATGTCACGCCGCCGGTATCGTAAACATTACCCGCATCCAGAAAGGCCGCCAGCCGCGCCCGGGATGACCAGGCCTGGGGCAGCGGCAGTATCAACTCGGCCTGGCCGGTAATGACCAGGTTGCCACCGTAGGGATTGCCGAAGGTATCCACCGGACCCAGGCTGTTCTCGCGATAGCCACGCACCGAATCCGGTCCACCGGCAAAAAACCTGCGATATGGAGGGATAGACGTAGTGTCGGAAAACGCATCACCGTAGGACACCTCGCCATTCAGCGACAGCGTGAAGTAACGCGTTAACGGCAGGTATTTCCGGGCGTTGTAGGTTAGCGTGTAGAAGTCCACGTCGCTGCCGGCCGGACTGGTAACGCCAAACAGCAGGCGCTGGCGACTGCCCCGGTCAGCGAACAGGGCCCGGTTGCGGCTATCGTAAATCCAGCCGCCAGTCAGTTCGATGGTATTGAATTCCGTGCCAATCGTATTGATGTCGGCGTTGAACTGCGAGCCGTTGTTGCTGACCCACTCCAGGGCCTGGAAGGTACTGAAGGTGTTGGCCAGCAGCTCCGAGCTGTTAAAACTGACCCCGAACAGAATGCGCTGGTACTCGGTAAGCGGGTAACCGAACTCCATCGCCAGCGAATAAGTTTCGGTACTGAAGTCCGATGCGTCCGACGTGAACTGCGTGATGTCGCGGTAGGACAGGCGAATCGTGCGGCTGACCTCGTTGATGGTCCAGTAGGGGTTGGTGTGGGCCAGGCTGTAGACGGTGCGGTAACGGCCGGTATTGACGTCGGCCGAAATCCGGTTGCCGGTACCGAGGAAATTCGTGTGCACAAAGTTGCCGTTGAGCACCACGCCCTGGGATTCAGAGAAGCCCAGCCCACCACCAAACTGGCCCGGCAAGCCCTCTTCGATTTCAAACTCCACATCGACGACGTCCGGTGTTCCCGGCACCGGCACGTTCTCGACGCTCACCTGCTCCACATAGGGCAGACGCTGCAGCCGCACCCGCGAGCGCTCCAGTTTGCTGTTTGACAGGTAGGCACCCTCGAACTGACGCATCTCGCGACGAAAGACTTCGTCGTTCGTCGAGTCTGCACCGCTGAAGTTCACCCGCCGCACGTAGACGCGATTCTGCGGTTCGACATAGAGCGTAACGCCAACCGTCTTGGCTTCCCGGTCGAGCTCGGGCACCGGTTCTACTGACGCGAACGCGTAACCCTCCTCCCCGAGCCGCAGGCGGATCAGGTCGGCGCTCTGCGCGATCAGGCGCTGCGAATAGGTCTGCCCGGGCTTTATCGCCACATAAGGGTTCAGGCTTTCTTCGGGCAGGATCAGCTCGCCGGCGAGGCGCACGTCGTCGACAATGTAACGGTCACCCTCAGTGATATTGACGGTGATGAAGATGTCTTTCTTGTCTGGCGAGATCGCCACCTGCGTCGAGTCGATACGGAAGTCTGCGAAACCCCGGTCCATGTAGAACGAGCGCAGTGTTTCCAGGTCGCCGGACAGTGCCTCTCGCGAATAGCGGTCATCCTGGCGAATCATCGACAGGAGATTCGGGGTGCGCAGCGCGAACTTGTCCAGCAGCTTGTCGTCGTCGTAGCTGGAATTGCCCACCACGTTGATCTGCCGGATGCGGGCGCGGTCACCTTCCTTGATCTTGATCTCGACGCTGACCTTGTTGTCGGCGAGATCCTGCACCTCCGCTTTCACGCTGGCCCCGTACTTACCCTGGCTGAAGTACTGGTCCGTCAGCGACTGCTCGACCTCCTCCAGCACCGAACGGTTGAAAATACGGCCGGTCTTCAGGCCTATCTTGGCCAGCGGCTCTTCCAGGTCTTCGGTCTTGATGTCCTTGTTGCCGGTGATGGTCAGCGACTCGATGGACGGCCGCTCGGCCACCGCAATGATCAGGGTGCCCCGGTCCCACCGCAGCTCGACATCCCGGAAAAATTCGGTCCGGTAAACCGCCCGCAGGGCCTCCTGGGTGCGCTGCGCGTCGAGTGTGTCGCCGATGTTGACCGGCAGATAGTTGAATACGGTGCCTTCGGAAATGCGCTGCAGGCCCTCAACCCGAATGTCCCGTACCACGAGCCCCCCGGGCTCCTGCGCGCTGAGCGGCAGTCCGGGCAATACCAGCAGCAACACAGCCACCAGGGTATGACTGGCTGACCGTGTGAACCGGTGATGCGAAAGACCAGCCATGAGTATCAGCCGAACAGGCGTGAGAGATCGTTGTAGAAGGCGAAGCTCATCAAGATCAACAGAAACAGAATTCCGAGCTGCTGGCCAATGACCTGGGTCTGCTCCGACAATGGACTGCCCTTCACCGCTTCAGCCAGTTGATAGAGGATCTGGCCACCGTCGAGCATAGGCACCGGCAAAAGATTGAGAATTCCGAGACTGACGCTGACGATTGCGAGGAAACCAAGGAAGGTCGTCAGGCCACCGCTGGCACTATAACCGGCAAACTGCGCAATGTTGATCGGGCCGCTGATGTTCTTCACCGACACGTCACCCGTGATCATGCGCAATATCATGCGCACTGTCAGCGCGGACATGTCCCAGGTCTTGCGCACCGCGGCTGCCGCCCCGTCGACGAAGCCGTAGCGCTGCAGCGCTCGCCGGCCTTCATACAGATCTTCCGGCACCTGCGGACCCGCGCCGATCCGACCGATCAGCTCACCGTCGACGTCCAGCACACCAATTGCCAGCGGCAGCTGCAACGTGCGCCCGTCCCGGCTGAGGCTCACCTCGACGGTCTCGTTCGGCCGCGCCTTGATGAACTCAACCCATGCACTCCAGTCGGTCAGGGGTTCACCATCGGCCGACAGGATGCGATCGCCGGGCAACAGGCCCGAGCTTTCTGCCGTTCCGCCCGCCGTGATTTCAGCGATGACCGGCTCGAGCCTGGGCCGCCAGGGCTGCAGGCCAATCACCTCGTAAAGCCGACCGGGTTCCGTGAGCTCTGCCTCGCGCCCGGCCGTGGCCAGCCGAATGTCTCGCCGGCCACCACCCGCGCCATCGACACGCATGCGTATATCGCCATTCGCCAGCATGTCGTCCAGCATGGCGATCACTGCGCCCTCCCAGGTCGCAACAGGTCGCCCACCCACCGCCACGATGGCATCGTCCGGCTGTATCCCGGCGGCCGCCGCGATTGAATCCGGCTCGACTTCGCCGATCACCGGCTTCAGGCCGGGTACGCCGATGCCGAACATGACCCAGTAAGCGAAGATCGCAAACAGAAAATTCATGCCCGGACCCGCAAACAGAATCGCGACCCGCGCGGGCACGGGCTGGCGGTTGAATGCGCGGCCCCGGTCAGCGTCGCTCACAGTGCCGTCACGCTCGTCGAGCAGCCGCACGTAGCCGCCAATGGGAATGGCCGACAGGCAGTACTCCGTCTGATCCGCCCCCCCGCGACGCAGCCACAGAGGCTTGCCGAAACCGACGGAAAAGCGCAGCACCTTGACCCCCGCGAGCCGCGCGACAATGTAATGCCCCCACTCGTGGATGGCCACCAGGATGGCGATGGCCACGAGGAAGGATAAAAGGGAGGTCACAAAACCGGACATCAGTGCTCGCAATAAGCCGTTCGAAGCGTGCCGCGGCCGGGCGGCCTGTCAGGGCACCCCGGGGTGCGGTGTCTCAACCGCAGATCATCGCAACCCGCGGTCCCCGGTTGCAACAGTTGTCCCGTCACGGTTGCAAAATTCCGATCCATACGGCGCACACGACGAATAGCGGCATTGCAGCGGTCAGGCTGTCGATCCGGTCGAGGACACCGCCGTGGCCGGGAAACAGGCTGCCGCTGTCTTTCAGGCCCGCAGCCCGTTTGAATATGCTGACGGTGAGGTCGCCGATAATGGACACGGCGGCTGCGACAACGGAAATCAGTACCAGCCCGATGACGGGCAAATTCAGGACCACTGCGCCGGCGACGGCCACCAGGGCAGTGGCGACCAGTCCGCCGCCAACGCCTTCCCAGGTTTTCCCCGGGCTGACGCGGGGTGCCAGCCGGGTTCGACCGAAGTGCCGGCCGGTAAAATAGGCGCCGACGTCGGCCGCCCAGACAACGGCCAGGGCCAGCAACAGCAATTCCGGCCCCCCGGACGGGCTGCGCAGCACTGTGAGCATCGCCACCCAGGCCGGCACGAGGACCAGCAGTCCGCACGGCAGCCGCCAGATCATGGGCAAATTCACGGGGAAGCGCAGCACCAGGACCGCAGCAAGAATCCACCATAGCAAAGCCCCATAAAGTATTGGCATGACAGGAATTGTTCCGGGCACTTCAATACCGAGCAGGGCGATTAGCACGGCGACAACGGCCGCAAAAGCGAGCCGCCACGGCGTCGCGTTCGCGCCCATGAAACCGCCCCATTCCCAGGCTGCCGCCACCGTAAACAGCGCGAGCAGCCCCACCGCGGCTGCCGGCGGCAAGCGGAAGAACACCACCAGCAGAATGACCAGCAGCACCAGCGCCGTCGCGACGCGTGTCAGGAGCTTGTTCATCAGCCGCAGCGGGCCATGCGAAGCGCGAAGAGCACCAGGTCGCGCATATCGGCCGTCAATCGGCGATGACTTCCAGCTGCTCGGCCGTACGGCCAAACCGCCGCTGACGTTGGGCGAAAAACTCCAGCGCCGCCTGCAGTTGCGCCAGATCGAACGCCGGCCAGAGCGTGGGGCAGAAATACACCTCCGTGTAGGCAAGGTCCCAGAGGAGAAAATTGCTGACCCGGTATTCCCCGCCGGTGCGAACCAGCAGGTCGGGGGCCGGCAGGCCCGCGAGGGACAGATGGCGGCTCACGACGCTTTCGTCTATATCGCCAGCCTGCAACTCACCAGCCTCGAGCTTAACGGCAATCCGGCGCATCGCTTGCAGCACGTCCCACCGACCGCCATAGGCAACGGCCACGACCAGCGTCAACCGCGCGTTGCCAGCGGTCTTCGCTTCCGCATCCGCCATGCGTTTTTGCAGGATCGTGGGCAGCTGGTCCCGCGCCCCGACGAAACGCAAACGAATCCCGTTGT
>CAJIBG010000325.1_pt1 | contig 11694 bp, 10 predicted proteins | sample 9199281 | NCBI WGS metagenome assembly CAJIBG01 (sample SAMEA7708292, study PRJEB35096) | sediment metagenome | biome: marine neritic benthic zone biome [ENVO:01000025]; feature: sediment [ENVO:00002007]; material: shallow marine sediment [ENVO:03000034] sea grass bed [ENVO_01000059] ... | reverse complement strand
CGTCGCGCAGTCGTGCAACCAGCTCGTGCCTGCCCGGTTGCACCTGGAACTTCTGATAGATCGTTGCCGCACCATCCTGCCAGAGCCCGGTCGGCGCCTTCTCAGCCCGAAACACGAGCTCGCCGTCTATCTCCAGCTCCACCAGCAACGGCAGCCGTTCGCGCTCACACTCCATGGGTCGCCGCATGTTCGGCGCCAGCCGGGCGAGCTCTTGCGGGGTCAGTTTACGACACGGCTCGCGGCGGTCAGCTGCATGACTGAAGACGAGCTTGATCACGCTCAGCTCCGGATCCACGTGCTGGTATGCCGGCGCGACTGAGAAATAGCCGATCACCGCAACAAAAGCGGCGTAGAGCGCGGCCTGTGGCAGGAATTTCCAGCTAGCCACCGGTGGCCTCCGTGGTACCCGCGCGCCCGGCTCGGCGTTTGAGCTGCGGGGCGGTGCCCAGCTGGCCCCGCAGGGTGTCGAGGGCTTGCTGGCGGACCCTGTTTTGTCCGGAACGGCTCCAGCACAGCCCGACGCGTTCTTCGGGCACGCGGGCGCGCAAATAGGGGTCACGTTGCCGCGCTACCCGCTGCCGCGTCCAGTTGTCCCCCAGGCGTTGATAGCAGTCACCTTGCGCACAACCACTGACCAGCACACCATCGGCCAGGTCCCTGGCCAGCACCCAGTCGATGAACGATGGCGGCAACATGCCGACGCACGGCAACGTGACGACGCCCACTCCGGTTGCCGACAGTTCGGCGAGACCGCGGCTCCGGTCACAACCGAAGATAAGCACCCGGTCGTCGCCGCTCAGCGCCTGGCCGGTCGCCCGGGTCCGGTCACGCAGTTCGGCAATGGGGTAGCCGGGCAGCTGAATGCCGGGCGCCAGGTCAGTTGCGCGGCGGTGCGGTGTGGCGGTCGGGCAGGCGCCGGCGCAGATGCCGCAGCTGACACAATTGCCGGCGTTCACGACGGCTTCAGTGTCGTAGCTGGCGCCGTCCGTGCGCAGACTCATCGTGATCGCGTCAAACGGGCAGTCGTCGGCGCAGCGACCACAGCCGTTGCAATTGTCGAGGTCGACCGCAGCCGGTGCCGGCTGGCGCAGCGGTGGCGCCCATGGCAGCAGCGCCAGGAGCACTGTGCCGATCGCGAGCCCGAGCCAGAGCTGCCCGCCGGGCAAGACGTCCAGCAGCGGATAGACCGCGAGATAGAACCAGTCGAAGCCAATGACGGCCGGCACGGTATCCAGGTCTGCCGGTGCCTGGCTCACCGCCGGAAATACCAGTGACAGCAATACCAGGGCGGCGAGGGTGCCCGCAGCCAGGCCACGGGGTGGCGTCATTCGCGGCTGCGCATAGCGCTGGATGTGTACCCACATCAGGAACAGCATGATCAGCGGCACCGCGATATGAATGAACACCATCAGGCTGAAAAACCGTCCCGATAAGGCGGCGCTGTTGACGAAGTTGGCCGCGGTCGGTTCGCCGAAAAACGGCAGCGTATCGAGCCACTCGGTCGTGGCAATCGCAATGTACTGGGCCAGCACGTCCCAGACCAGCCAGTAGCCGCTGATGCCGCAGGCATACAGGAACCAGAGCAACGGGATGCCGGTGAACCAGGCGAACCAGCGTGTGCCCCGCATCCGGTCGAGCGAAAACTCGCGCAGCAGGTGCAGCACGACCACCACGACCAGGGCATCCGACGCATAGCGGTGCAGGCTGCGCATCACCTGGCCGACGTACCACTGGTTGTTCATGATCCATTCGATGGACTCGTACGCGCGCGTCAGGCCGGTGTCGAAGAAGATGTACAGGTAGATGCCGCTGGCTGCGACGATCCAGTAGAAGAACCAACCGAGCGCGCCGAGTTGACGGAACGGATTCCACTCGGCGGGGAAAGCGAGGTCGAATCCGCCTTCGACGCGCTCGAACAGGCGCCGCCCAAAACCCTTCAGCAATTTCACGCGGCTTGGTGTCCGGCTGTGCGGCAGTCAGTCAAACTGCGTCCTTCCAGGAGCGCACGATGAACGTGCCCACCGCGCCGAGACACATGATGCCGACGAAAGCGGCGACGAAGATCGAATAGTCAAAGCGGTAGCGTCCACTGGACGGATCATAAACCGTACAGAACAGCCGCACGTTGTCGAGCCAGCCGGCGAGAAAGGTGGCATCCACGGGCGTTTCGAAGACGAGTTCTTTCAGGGGCTCCACCAGCGCCTGCGTCTTGAAGCTTTGCCCGTAGACCTGCCGGTACACTCGGCCGTCAGCATCGAGTACCGTCGTTTGTGAAGTGTGGTCGAAACCCTTGGGCGACGCAAAATAGATGAAGCCGATATCTGCGGCGAGCGCTGCTACCGTTGCTTCGTCACCGCTGAGAAAAGACCAGTTCGCCGCGTCGATATTGCGCGTAGCCGCGTACTGGCGCATGCGCTCCGGACGGTCAACGGCCGTGTCGAAACCGATGGTGACCACGGAGAAGCTGTCTTCGCCCAGTGCCTCCCGCGCTATTTCAGTCACCCGGTCGACGTTCTGGGTGATCATCGGACAGACGTGATAGCAACTGGTGTAGATCATGCTGACGACCACGGGCCGGCCGCGGAGCCGGTCCAGGCTGAACGGCTGGCCGTCGCGGTCGAGAAACTCGTAGGCGGCAACCTGGCGTCCGACGGCGGCCTGGCTGACGGCCAGGGTGTCGTCGGGGTCGTAGCGGTCCTGCTCGTTGCCGGCGTTGGCAGCGAACGCGAGGCCCAGGCCCAGCGGCAACCATTTCCATCTCAAGCGCATTCTCTGCAACCGTCAACCCAGGATCAGGTTGTCGAAAATAGCACCGGTCAGCAGCAGCCCCAGCTGCACGATGGATGCCGCAAAGGTGCGCCAGGCCTGGCCGACGCTGGGCTGGAGGACGAGCCCGAGACTCGCCCACAGGAAATACAGACCACCCGCCGCCGCGGCGAGCAGGTACAGCCAGCCCATGCCGTAGAAACCTGGCAGCAATGACAACAGCACCAGCACGAGCGCGTGGCCGAAGATGCTCCAGGTCGCCACCGGTTCGGAGACTACGACTGGCAGCATCGGTACGCCGGCCCGGGCGTAGTCGTCTTTGCAGGCAAAGGCCAGCGCCCAGAAATGCGGCGGGGTCCACAGAAACAGCACCACTGCGAGGATCATTGGCGCCGGCGCAAAGGTTGCGCCGACGGCTGCGGCACCGGCCATCACGGCGAAACTGCCGGCCAGGCCGCCGATCACGATGTTCAGCCAGGTGCGCCGCTTCAACCAGACGGTGTAGACCACACCATAAGTAAACGCGCCCAGGAAGATATAGAACGCCGCTGCGATATTGGTTGCCAGCGCTGCGGCGGTCAGGGCGAGCAGCGTGATCAGCACGAGTGCCCCGGACCAGTACCAGTGCGCCGTGAATTTGCCAGTTACAAAGGCGCGGTTGCGCGTGCGTTTCATTCGCGCATCGAGATCGCGTTCATACAGCTGATTGAATGCGCCGGCCGCGGACGAAGACACCAGCACCGCGACGCCGAGCACCAGGACCTGCCACGGACTCAGGCCATCGCCTGGGCTGACTGCGATGCCCGCCAGCGCGCAGGCCATGATCAGAAAGCCGAGTCTGACTTTGGCCGTCTGATAGATGAGTCTTAGCGTTGGGCCCATGGGTTGAGTCGTCAGGGGGCGGGCGCCCGGACCGGTGCGGTACCGGCCCGGGCCGGCCGGCCTAACTCATTGGCCAGATCTCGGAGAGGTATTTCCAGTTCACGAAGTAGTACAGGACGAAGGCAATGAAAAAGATGCCGACCAGCACGGCGGTGCCGGGGATCCTGATGCTCTCCGAACTGCCGTAGCCGGCCACAGCCTTGCCGGTGCCGGCTACCTCGCCAAGCGACACTTTCTCGTCCGGGGCCAGCTTGCGACCGGCCAGGACCGAGCCAACGATCACGATGACGAACATCAGGCCGCCGAGCAGCGCCAGGATGGCGCTTAACCCGTTGAGCCCCATCATCAGGAAGGCCGCCCCCGGATAGTCGAAGGGCAGTGGCGCGTCGGCAAAGGTGATATCCCAGTGTCGTCGCGATACACCCAGGGTGCCGGCACCCATCATGAACAGGGAGTTACCGGCCACGCCGATGCCGAATACGTAGGGCTGGGCCCGGGCCCATGATTTCAATATCAGCTCACGCCGGAATATCAGCGGTACGAGTACATAGGTCATCGCCATGAAGGCCAGTGTGGTGCCGGCCACGACGGTGCCATGAAAATGGCCTGGCACGTACAGAGTGTTGTGCATGATCAGGTTGATCTGTTCGACGCCCATTACCACGCCGGAGATGCCGCCGATGAACCCGAACATCACCAGCGACAGGAACATGCCGGAAAACGCCGGGTTGCCCCAGGGCGCTTTGCGCAACCATTCGAACAGGCCCTTATCGAAGCCGTTCTTGCGCTGGGCCGCTTCGATGGAACCCGGCACGGTCATGCCGTGCACCATGCTGCCGACCACGGCCAGGTACATCGCGTAGCTGGTGTTGAAGATTTTCCACTCCGAACTCAACCCGGGCTCCACCAGCATGTGGTGCGCGGACGCGAGTTGCAGGAACAGGATGTACATCAGGAAAGCCATGCGGCTGACTTTCTCCGACAATGGCTTCGCACCGAACACGAGGGCTGCAATCGCATACCAGACCGCCACGTGCGCCGACACGTTGATCTGCTGGGAAGAATGCCCCATGCCCCACCAGACGAGCTTGTAGACAATGGGGTCGATATTCGCGATCAGGCCGTAGGACCAGAGCCAGGTGGGAATCAGAATGATTGCGCCGGACACGATGGTAAAGACCGCGATGATGGCCGCCGTCATGGCGCCAAATGTAACCAGCGGGATAGAACCCTGGTAGGTCTGCTCCGACTTCGCCACTACCAGTGTGCCGAAGAATACGAAGCAGCCGATCAGCGCCCCTACTGCAAAGAGAATCAGCCCCAGGTAGAAACTGGGCGCCGCTCGCATAGGCACATAAGACGTGAACATCACGCTGGAATCGCCCTGCAGCACCACCACGTTCGTGATCAGCGCGCCCACCAGCATCAGGACAAACCCGGCCCACGCGAACTTCGGTGCGGCCAGCCGGGAACTCAGGAGAACCGCCGATGCGAAATACATCAACGCGATTTCAAAGAAAATGATCCACACCAGCAGCACGTCCAGGCCGTGGGCCGTGAGTGCGAGGTAGAACCAGTCTGCCGGCAGCAGATGCACGGCTGGCCAGCGGGTGAAGGCCACCAGGATGCCGAACAGCCCGCCAATTGCGAGGAACACAATTGCCGCGACTGCGTTTGCCTTGATCAGGCGTTCTGCCGTCAGGTCGACCCGTAAGCCGGTGTTGGGGCAGGTTCGAAACTCTGTTGCCGATGCCATGCTACCCACCCCCCTTATTCGACGACGTACAGCTTGCTCACCATCTGATGGTGGCCAATGCCGCAAAACTCGTTACAGACGACGCCGTATTCGCCCGCCACGTCAGGCTTTATCGTCATCACCAGGTCGTAGCCCGGGTGCACCTGGATGTTGATGTTGACCGGCTGCAGCGAGAAGCCGTGCTGCCAGTCCATCGACGACAGGTGCAGCCGGTAGCTCTGGTCTTTTTCCAGTTCCAGTATCGGCCACCACATCCACAAGCGGGCGATCAGGTAGACATCGCTGCCCGGTGGCGGGTGCACGACGGGAAAGCCTTCTTCTTCCCGAACGGTGTACTCGTCGATCATGGCTTGTGCCTTTTCGGCAAACACCTCGGGCTTGATCCGGTAGGCTTCGTTCGACAGGTTCTGTTCGCCGGCACCGTGCCAGTAGATCATCATGAAAAACATGATGAGGCCCCAGCAGAACGCGATCGCGATCCAGGTCAGCTCGATCTTTGCGATCGGCTCTTTCCACCAGATACGTTCACTCGGAGGGGTGAGAGCCATAGCGCTGCCTCCTATGGAGCGACGGGGATCTGAACGATCTCGATGATCCCCCAGATCAAATAGAGAACCGCGGGAACCGCGACGCCGAGAAACAGCAGTAGAAATGGATTGTCGAGAACCCGCTGCATCAGCGGAATGGGTTCATCGTCGCCGGCTTGCCCGGAACGAGATTGTTCGGCTTCGGTCATCACGCACCTCCCCAGACGCCTGCACCGTTCCGCTTGTGTCGTATCACTTTAGTGTTAATTACTTTGGAGACACGATACTCCAATTTGACTAAGCGGTCCAAGAAACCGGATGTCTATGCGCACTAACCTGTATACGTGCGAATCAGCGCGAAACTGACCAGTGCCAGCGTCATCAGGATGCCGAAAAAGATCAGGCTGCGGTTGTCGAACCGCCGCCCTGCCATCCGTTCCACGCGGTCCAGAATGAAGTCCGCGACGAAGTACAGCAGGATGGCGACGACGGTGAAGTAAACGGCTTCCATAGATCCTCGGCTTGGTGGCTAGGAATAGCTGTAGCGAGGTTGCCAGCCAGCCGGGCCTTCCGGGAGCAGGTCGAACAGGTGCCAGACGGCGCAGAAGTCGTCGCCCGGGCCGAAGCTGGTATCGGCGACGCGCAGTATGCCGTCATCAGTGCGGCGAAACACCGACACCCCGGGCTCGAAACCGTGCTCACTGGTATAACCCATGTCCTCGGCAAAGCCGGTGTCGGCATGGCTCACCATCCGGAAGCGCCAGTCGCGTTCCTTTGCAAAAGCTCGTTGGGTCGCCGGCGAGTCCGGCGACGACAGCACGAACGCCGCGCGGTTCTCCAGGTGATCGAGCACGCCGTTCAGCCCGTCGGCCCACAGCGTGCAGTACGGGCAGGCCTTGCCCATGTTGTGCACGACGAACAGCGTGTCGTGATTGCCGAACAGATCGCGCAGGTGCACGGTCTCGTCGCCTTCCGTGAATTGGTAGTCGGCGACCGGCTCGGCTTCCAGGTGCGATTGCAGTTCGCGCATCTCGGCGCGCAACCGGGCAATCTGCTGGCGGAAATTGTTCAGCTCCTGACGGCGTTCGGCGTAAGTCATGATCAGCTTCCTGTGCGGTCCTGTAGCTTTTGTCGTGGTCCAGTTCGGCCAGCCCCTGCAGCGGCAAAGTTGTGTCGCTCAGCGCTCGCACGGCTGGGCTGAATCAGGCTCCATCCGCAGAATAGATGACCGCCACGGCACAGGCCATTGTTCTGAGAACCCCGCCACCAGTGGGGCTGACTTTTCCGGCCCGCTGGTTTCTGTGTTAGCGTCCGGCGCGGAACAGCTGACCCGGAATCGTGGTGGAGACTCGCCAGGACCTCGCCGTCATCCTCGCGTCCCGCGTGCCGATCGTGGTCGTCGAGACGCACGACGAAACGCGCTTCCTGGACCTGATCACCGGGCTGATCGCCCGCGGTCGGCCCACTGACTACCGGCCCCTGTTCCGCTGGACCGTGACCACCGGTCTGCAGCGCCTGGACATCGACCTCGCGCCGCAGCTGCACAACGCTCCGCCGGACCAGGTGTTGAGACACGTGCGCAGTGTCGAAGACCCCGGCATCTACGTGCTGCTGGACTTTCACCCGTACCTGGGTGACCCGGTCAACGTGCGGCTGGTGAAGGACATTGCGGTGGCGCCGCGTGAGCACCGGCGCACGCTGGTGTTCGTCAGCCACGGCTTCGATCTGCCGCCGGAACTGCAGCCTCTCGCAGCGCGTTTCGAACTCTCGCTGCCGGACGACGCAGAACGCGAGGCGATCATCCGCGAGGTCGCGCGCGACTGGGCCGCGCAGAACCCCGGCAGGGTCAAGGCTGACGCCGATGCAATGCAGCTGCTGGTGCAGAACCTGTCGGGCGTGGACCGCGACGGTGTGGAGCGGCTGGCTCGCGCGGCCATTCACGATGACGGTGCAATCACGGCCAGCGACCTGCCCGAGGTCGCCCGGGCGAAATACGAGCTGTTGAACCAGCGCGGCCTGCTGAGTTTCGAATACGACCTGGCGCGCTTCGCCGATGTCGGCGGGCTGGGCCAGCTGAAGCAGTGGCTTTCGGACCGCCGGCGTGTGCTGAGCAATCCGCCGCCCGGTCTCGACCCGCCGCGGGGCCTGCTGCTGGCCGGCGTGCAGGGTTGTGGCAAGAGTCTCGCGGCCCGCGCGACCGCTGGGGTGCTCGGCCGCCCGCTGCTGCGGCTGGATTTCGGAGCGCTCTATGACAAGTACCACGGTGAGACCGAGCGGCGGCTGCGCGAATGCCTGGCGCAGGCTGAGCTGATGGCGCCCTGCGTGCTGTGGATCGACGAAATCGAGAAGGGTCTGGCCACCGGCGACGGCGACAGTGGCACCTCCCGCCGGGTGCTGGGGAGTTTCCTGACCTGGCTCTCCGAACAACGGGGTGGGGTCTTCGTCGTGGCCACCGCGAACGAGGTGCAGCGGCTGCCGCCGGAACTGGTGCGCAAGGGGCGCTTCGACGAGCTGTTTTTCGTGGATTTGCCGGATTCAGATACGCGGCGAGAAATCCTCGAAATTCACTTGAAAAAGCGCGAAATGGACGCGAAAAGCTTCGATCTTCGGAAACTGTCTCAGGCCACCGAGGGCTTTTCCGGGGCCGAGCTGGAGCAGGGCATCGTGGCCGCGTGGTACACCGCCCATGCAGGCGGTGCGGCCCTGGGCAGCGGCCACCTGCTGGCCGAGTTCCTGCGCACCCGGCCGCTGTCTGTCGTGATGGCCGAGCGGGTGGCCGCGCTGCGCCGCTGGGCCGACGGGCGCTGCGTACCGGCCGCCTGATCGAATCTGTCGCGTTGGTGCGACAGTCCGCGCTCAGCAGGCACTTCGGCCCGAGTCCGTTAACCCACGAGCGTTGGATTTCCGAAACAAACATACGTATCTTTCTCGCTGCGCGCTCATTTCGGGGAAGCCGCCGGGCGCGCCGACAACAATTCAATCGAGGGGGTCTGTCGATATGTCGATTTCGAGCCAACGTGTGTTGCACGGCTTGGTTGCACTCGTGATTGCGTCCGGTTCGGGCGCGTACTCAACCGCAGTGCTTGCCCAGAATGTGCTGATGGACGACATCCTGGTCACCGCGCAGCGCCGCGAACAGCAGGTGCAGGAAATTCCGCTGGCTGTGACGGCCTACAGTGCCGAGCAGTTGGACCGGTTGCAGGTGACAGAGACTCTGGATATCGGCAGGCTGGTGCCGAACATGATCTCCCACAACAATACGGGCCCGGGCACGTCGAACGTCTACTCCGTGCGGGGTCTCAATAACACCGAGTCCATTGCAACCTTCGATCCGCCCGTGGGCGCCTATGTGGATGACATCTACATCACCCGCCAGAATCAGAACAACCTGGCGCTGTTCGACGTCGATCGCATCGAGGTGCTGCGTGGCCCGCAGGGCACGCTATTCGGCCGCAACACGACCGGTGGCGCGGTGCGACTGATTCTGAAGAAGCCCGCCGAAGAATTAGGCGGCTATGTTGAAGTGGGCGCTGGCGAATACAGCCGCTACCAGGGCCGCGGCAGCATTGACATTCCGATTAGTGATCGAATCAAGACCAAGTTTTCCGGCTACTACAAGCAGGACGATGGCTACGTGAAGAACCGGAACATCGGCAGCATCACGCGTCCCGGGTTCGTCAAAGACAACAAAGATATCAACCAGCAGAAGAGTTTTGGTCTCCGCGCGGCAGCGTTGGTCGACGTTCTGGATAATTTGCAGTGGCACATTGCCGTGGACTATATCGACGACGATCGTGCCAACCTGCAGAACTGGAAGCAGGACGGGAACCGTTACTCCAACACGGGTTTGAGCCCGACAGAGAGCAACCTGATCAACACCGGTCTCACGGGGAAGAAGTCGGGCACCAAGCTCGGCAACTTCACGGAGTCGATCAACGTCACGTCAGTTTTCGACTGGGAGATAGGCGAAGCTGGAACCCTGTCCTTCATCACCGGCTGGCGCGATCTCGACCAGAACTTCAACCTGGATTTCTGCGACAACAGTCCGGGTTGCGCGGGTGGCGTCAGCGGTGGCGCACCGACCAAGGACGACCCGCCGCGTAACACCGGTGATGTAGCTCCATGGGGCTCATTCACGATTACGAATGACGGCAAGCACAAGCAGCTGAGCCAGGAGATCAAGTGGGTGTCGAGTCTGGGTGACAGCATTGATTATGTTGCCGGACTTTTCTACCTGGACGAAGACAACAATACTGACTTCGGCGACATCTTTGACATCGGTTTCCCCCTTATTTTGGCCGATCGCGTGCTGAAGAACACGACGGAAACCACGGCGGCTTATCTGCAGGCTGACTATGCCGTCACGGATCAGTGGACCATTACGGCTGGTGTGCGATATACGGATGAAGAGAAACAGATCCAGTTCCGCGACTTTAATCCAACCGTTCCACCGGTCGTCGATGTAGACGGCAACGGGGTCGACGATCTGGATCTTTGGACCTTTAACCTGCCGTTGAACGGGATTCCGACATCGCAGGACGAAGACGTGTGGACGCCGCGTTTTGCAGCTGAGTACAGGCCCCGCGACGAGTTGTCCTTCTACGCGTCAGCGACGCGCGGCTTCAAGTCCGGCGGCTGGAACGCACGAGGCACCGTGGCCGATCAATTGCTCGACTTCAGCAAGGAGACCGTCTGGTCCTACGAAATTGGTATGAAGTCTGACTGGCTGGACAACCGGCTGCGTGCCAATGTGACCGCGTTCTATGCGGACATCGAGGATTTCCAGTTGCCGTCAGCTTTCACGTCGCCAACAGGAACGATTGTGTTCATTACCCAGAACTTCTCGGACCTCGAGAACAAGGGTATCGAGATGGAGTTCATTCTCGTCCCGGTGGACGCGCTGACGCTGTTCATGAACGTCGGCATCCAGGACAACGAGTACAAGAACGTCGATTCGTCCATCAAGCAGCAGCAGGCTGACTGCCGTGCCGGCCTGGGCGGCGGGGGCCAGGGCATCGTGACCCCATCCTGCAGCATTGCAGACCCGGTGCGTTCGCCGGACTGGACGGTGAATGTTGGGTTCAACTACCTGTGGGACCTGGGTGGCGGTTACGAGCTGATTCCGTCGGCCTACACCTATACGGTCGACGAGCACAGCGTGGGCACCAGCGGTACCGATCCGTCGCTCGTCAGCGGCTACACCAACATCAACGCGTCGGTGGCGCTGAACAATACGGACATGGACTGGCAGCTGGTGGCCGAGTGCCGCAACTGCACGGATCGCAAGATGGTCGTGTCGACGCTCGCCAATTTCCAGTACCTGCAGGCGCCACGTACCTGGCTGGTTCGCTTCAAGAAAGGCTTCGGCGGCAACTAGCCCCGGGCTGAGCTGATAAAAGGGCGCGGCCGTGATGGCGGTCGCGCCCTTTTTCTTTTCCGGGGACAGCGTACTTATCTCCGGTGATGGTTTCGGCGTAGCCGGCCAAGCCGATGGAAATAAGTACACTGTCCCTGTGAAAATGCGCTGGATACTGCTGGTCCTGGTGATTGCGCTGGTCGGCTGGACTGCCAGTGAATGGTGGTTTGTGAAACGCTACACCAGCTTTGTCGTGAACGGTTACGACGCGCATACTGCGCCGGTCGCGTGGTTCGAACCGAGATATTCCCTCGAACACGGCGCGGGCACGGTGCTGCCCGTCGCTTCCGAACCGACAATCCCGCCCGCGCTGCTGGCCGAGATCGAGCAATACGCCAACGCGCAGG
>CAJIBG010000142.1_pt1 | contig 12420 bp, 9 predicted proteins | sample 9199281 | NCBI WGS metagenome assembly CAJIBG01 (sample SAMEA7708292, study PRJEB35096) | sediment metagenome | biome: marine neritic benthic zone biome [ENVO:01000025]; feature: sediment [ENVO:00002007]; material: shallow marine sediment [ENVO:03000034] sea grass bed [ENVO_01000059] ... | reverse complement strand
CTGAACGGCTGCAGTCTGAGCTCGACGAGCTGCGCCGCGACACCGAAAGAAACACGCAGGAGGCCCGGGCCAGCGCAGATAGTGAGATGGAGTCGATGCGCGCAACGCTGGAGTCGGCGCGTGCAGACGGTGAAGCGCTGCAGTCGCGTCTGAGCGAGAGCGAAAAGCGCATCGACGAACTACAAGGTGAACTGGCCAAAGAACGCGGCGAATTCACGCAGGTCATGGATGTGGCCCAGGCGAACGAAGCGCGGCTTGCAAGCGCGATCAAGGAACGGGACAAGCTGCAGGCGGAAGTCGACGGCATGAAAGCACTGCTCGAGGAAATGGACTCGGAGTTCCGCGATTACCGCGACGCGACGACGATCGACCTGGAGGCGAGTGTGCAAAGAAGCACCGAACTGGAACAGCAACTGGAAGAGCGCAATGCCGCCCTCCGTTCGCTGGACCGGAATGTCGCCATGATGAACAAGATCAACGCCACCGTGGAACGCCTGGACAACCAGATCTCTGCGAGCCAGACGCCGCCGGTTGCTGACGCCGGCAACGGCAATGGCAAAGGCAAAAGTGTCCGTCGCTTGATGGTGGCACTGCATGGCCACAGGAAGGTGCGCTACCCGCTGTACAAAGACAGCATGACCATTGGCCGTTCCCGGGACGCCGACATCCAGGTGCGCCAGAAATGGATCAGCCGCAAGCATGCACGCATCGTGGTTGATGACAACACGGTCATGATCGAAGACCTGGGCAGCAAGAACGGTATCCTGATCAACAACAAGGCCGTTCACGCCGGCGAACTCCACAACGAAGATGTCGTGGAAATCGGCGACACCCAGTTTCAGTTCATCGACCTGATGGACAGGCCCTGAGACAAGCGCGCTGAGATCCGCTGGCTGACCCCGGAGGTAGACCGCGACAGGCCGTCAGGCGCGGCGCTTTTTCGGCAGGTACAGGTCGGTCAGCGTGCCGTCGAAGGCCTCGGCTGCCATGGCCACGGTCTCAGACAGGGTCGGGTGCGGATGAATCGTCAGGCCCACGTCTTCCGCGTCACAACCCATCTCGATGGCCAGGCCCAGTTCCGCGATCAGGTCACCGGCGTTGGGGCCGACAATGCCGCCGCCGATGATCCGGCCCGTCTCTTCGTCAAACAGAATCTTGGTGATGCCCTCGTCCCGGTTCAGCGCCAGCGCGCGGCCGCTGGCAGCCCAGGGGAATGACCCCTTGCCGTATTTCAGGCCCTGCGCCCTGGCCTCGGTCTCGGTGACGCCGATCCACGCAATCTCCGGATCGGTATAGGCCACCGACGGAATCACCCGGGCGTCGAAGAAGCGCTTCTCACCGGCAGCCACTTCTGCAGCCACCTTGGCCTCGTGCGTCGCTTTGTGGGCCAGCATCGGCTCGCCGACAATATCGCCAATGGCGAACACGTGCGGCACGTTAGTCCGCTGCTGCTTGTCCACCGGAATAAAACCGCGCTCGTTCACGGTGACCCCGGCCTTGTCGGCATCGATCGCCGCGCCGTTGGGCTTGCGGCCCACTGCCACCAGCACCAGTCCGTAGGTCTGCGGCCCGTCTGGCGCCTGCTCACCGTCGAAGTGCACTGTCATGCCGCCTTCGCCGGCCTCGACCCGCGTCACGCCCGTCTTCAACATGATGGCTTCGTAGCGCTTGCGTATGCGCTTCTCGAAGGGCCGCAGCAGGTCTTTGTCGACACCGGGCATCAGCTGGTCGGTGAGCTCGACAACGGAGATTTTCACGCCGAGCGCTTCGTACACGCAGGCCATCTCCAGGCCGATGATGCCGCCGCCAATCACCAGCATTCGCTCCGGCAGATCCCGTAGCTCCAGCGCCCCGGTGGAATCGATGATGCGCGGATCGTCGGGCAGATCCGGCAGCATGGCCGCTTCGGAGCCGGCCGCAATGATGCATTGGCGAAACGCGATCACCGTGCTGCCCTGCTCGCCGCTCACCTGCAGGTGATGTGGCGACAGGAAGCGCCCCTCGCCCTGCACGACCGTGACCTTGCGCTGCTTCGCCATGGTGGCAAGGCCACCCACCAGCCGGCTGACGACCTTGTCTTTCCAGCCGCGTAATCCGTCCGGATCGATTTGCGGCGTGCCGAAGCGGATACCGCAGTCAGCCATCTCTTGTGCCTCTTCGATCACCCGCGCGGCGTGCAACAGGGCCTTGGACGGAATGCAACCCACGTTCAGGCAAACGCCGCCGAGCACTGGCCAACGCTCGACCAGCGTGACCTTCAGGCCGAGATCGGCCGCCCGGAATGCCGCTGTGTAACCGCCCGGCCCCGCGCCGAGCACGAGCACATCTGCTTCCTGGTCGACGTTGCCGTCATAAGCGCCCTTCGGTACCGGGGCCGGGGCCGCCGACGTTGCGGCCGGCGCTGCAGCGGTTGCCACTGCGGTGGCCGAAGTGCCGGCTTCGTCCGCCTCCACACGCGCGATCAGCGTGCCTGTAGATACGCGATCGCCCACCGCGACCAGCATTTCCGTGACCGTGCCGGCGACCGGAGACGGCACGTCCATGGCCGCCTTGTCGCTTTCCAGGGTGATCAGCGGATCTTCGGCAGCCACGGTATCGCCGGCGCTGGTGTGTACCTCGATGATCTCGACGGCGTCGAATTCACCGAGGTCGGGCACGAGTATGTCCTGGAGCGCGCTCATTGGCCTGGTCTCAACTGCCCAGCAGCACGCGGTCGGCGTCCGCCAATACGCTGCGCAAAAAGGTGGTGAAACGCACGCCGGTTGCACCGTCAACCACCCGGTGGTCGTAAGACAGTGACAGCGGCAGGATCAGGCGCGGCACAAATTCACCGTCCTGGTATACCGGCTGGTAATCGGAGCGCCCGACGCCGAGTATCGCCACTTCCGGTGCGTTGATGATGGGCGTGAAATGCGTGCCGCCGATGCCGCCGAGACTCGACACCGTAAACGTGCCGCCCTGCATTTCTTTCGCCGTGATCTTGCCTTCCCGCGCCTTTGCGCTCAGCGTGCCGAGTTCTTGCGCGATGCTCATGACATCTTTCAGGTCTGCATCGCGAATCACCGGCACGACCAGGCCATTTGGCGTGTCGGCGGCGAAGCCCAGGTGAAAATACTTCTTCCAGACCAGGTTCTGCTGATCTTCCGCCATCGACGTGTTGAACAGCGGGAACTCTTTCAACGCAATCACGACCGCCTTCATGATGAAAGCCAGCGGCGTCAACTTGACATCGTTAGAAGCGGCGGCTTCCTTGAGCTTCTTGCGCCGGGCCTCGATTTCAGTAATGTCCGCTTCGTCAAACTGCGTGACATGCGGATAATTCAGCCAGCTGGCGTGCAGGCGTGGCCCGGACAGCTTCTGAATTCGGCCCAGGGGTTTGACCTCGATCTCGCCGAACTTGGCGAAATCGACTGCGGGCACCGGCGGAATCGCGCTGCCGGCGGCGGGCGCTGTGGCCTGGCCGGACATCACGGCTTTCACGAAGGCCTTGATGTCTTCTTTCAGCACCCGGCCCTTTTCACCCTGGCCCCTGACCTGGCCCAGGTCGACGCCCAGCTCCCGCGCGAATTTGCGCACGGCCGGACTGGCGTGCGCCTTGCCGAAGGTGGCTTCGTTCACGGGCGGCAAGCGGCCGGGACCGGCGGGTGCTGCGGCGGGTCGCGCCGGCGCAGCCGGTGGCGCGGGGCCTTCTTCCGCGGCTTCGAAATCCGGTTTGTGCGTGGCCGTGTCGTCGAGATCAGGCACCGGGGCGCCGGCAACCTCGACTTCGCCGATCAAACCACCCGCACCAATCTGGCCACCCGCGGCGACGGCGACAGACAGCACGCGACCGGCCACCGGCGACGGCACGTCCATCGCGGCCTTGTCGGTCTCCAGCGTGATCAGCGGATCTTCCAGCGCCACCACGTCACCGACCTTGATGTGCACCTCGGTAATATCGGCCGCGTCAAAGTCGCCGAGGTCGGGCACGACGACGGGCTGTGGCCCTGCCGACGCGGCTGCCACAGCAACCGGGGCCGCCGCGCCGGAATCGGCTACTGATTCGCCGGAAGTCTCGGGAGCTGTCGCGGCCGGCGGCTCGTCGACTGTTGTCTCTGCGCCTTCCAGTACCGCGATCACGTCGCCCTCAGATACGTGCCCGCCCACCTCGACGGTCACCTCGACGAGCCGGCCTGCGGCCGGCGCCGGCACTTCCATCGCGGCCTTGTCGGTCTCCAGTGTGATCAGGGGGTCTTCCACCTGGACCTGGTCGCCGGCTTTCACGTGCACCTCGACGATTTCGACAGCGTCGAAATCCCCCAGGTCGGGCACCCGGACTTCCTGGCGGCTACTCATTCAGTGTGTCGCTCCTGGACTCAACGCGTCACCGGGTCGGGTTGCTCCGGGTCAATGTCCAGCCTGGCCATTGCCGCCGTGACTGTTCCCGGGTCCACCGACCCCTCCTCTGCGAGCGTCTTCAATGCCGCCACGACGACGTGGCGTCGGTCTACTTCAAAGAAATCGCGCAGCGCCTTGCGCGAGTCGCTGCGCCCGTAGCCATCGGTACCCAGCACGCGGTAGCGACCGGGCACCCACTGGCGAATCTGGTCGCCCAGCGCCTTCATGTAATCTGTCGCCGCAATGAACGGGCCGTCCTGCCCGGACAGCAACTGCGTCACGTAGGCTTTGCGCGGCGTACTCTCCGGGTGCAGCAGGTTCCAGCGTTCGACCGCCAGGCCGTCGCGACGCAACTCGTTGAAACTGGTCACGCTCCACACGTCGGCAGGAATACCGTAATCGGCTTCCAGCATCTCTGCAGCCGCACGCACCTCGCCGAGTATCGTGCCGGCACCCAGCAGCTGCACGCGCACCTTGCCACGCCCGCCCGTACTGAGTGGGTACATACCCTTCAGAATACCGGCCTCCACGCCCCGCGGCATGGCCGGTTGCGCGTAAGCTTCGTTCATCGTGGTGATGTAGTAGAAGACTCGCTCCTGCTTTTCCACCATGCGCCGCAAGCCGTCCTGGATGATGACTGCGAGCTCGTAACCGTAGGCGGGATCGTAGGCGCGGCAGTTCGGTACGGTGGCAGCCAGCAGATGGCTGTGGCCGTCCTGGTGCTGCAGGCCTTCGCCCGCCAGCGTGGTGCGCCCGGCGGTGCCACCAATCAGGAACCCTCGTGCCTGCATGTCACCACCGGCCCAGATGAAGTCGCCGACCCGCTGAAAACCGAACATCGAATAGAAAATATAGAACGGCACCATCTGCACGCCGTGGTTGGCGTAGGCGGTACCGGCAGCAATCCAGGAACACAGCGCGCCGGCTTCGTTGATGCCTTCCTGCAGAATCTGGCCTTCCTTGTCCTCGCGGTAGTACATCAACTGTTCGCGGTCGACCGGCGTGTAGAGCTGGCCCATGGACGAGTAAATGCCGATTTGCCGGAACATGCCTTCCATGCCGAAGGTACGCGCTTCGTCCGGCACGATGGGCACCACGTGTTTGCCGAGGTTCTTGTCTCGCACCAGGGTCGTCAGGATTCGCACCAGCGCCATCGTCGTGGAGATTTCGCGTTCGCCGGTGCCTTCGATCTGCGTCTTGAATGATTCCAGCGGCGGCGCCTGCAGCGCCGGTGCGTCGGCGATGCGCACCGGCAGGAACCCGCCCAGGGCCTCACGACGCGCCCGCATATACCGCAGCTCTTCGCTGTTTTCGGCCGGCCGATAATACGGCACCTTATCGATATCTTCGTCAGAGATCGGAATGTTGAAGCGGTCGCGAAAGGCCTTCAGGTCATCGACGTCCAGTTTCTTTGCCTGGTGCGCGGTCATCTTGCCTTCGGCCAGTTCGCCCAGGCCGAAACCCTTGACGGTCTTCGCCAGGATCACCACCGGCCGGCCCTCATGGTGCACGGCGCGATGATAGGCAGCATGTACCTTGATCGCGTCGAGCCCGCCGCGCTTCAGTCGCCAGATTTCCTCGTCCGACATATTCGCAACCATCTCTTTCAGCTGCGGGTAGCGGCCAAAGAAATGTTCACGCACGTAGGTGCCGCCAAGCGCCTTGAAGTTCTGGTACTCGCCGTCGACACACTCTTCCATGACCCGCTGCAGGTAACCACCGTCATCGCGCCCGAGCAGCGGGTCCCAGTTGCTGCCCCAGAGCACTTTGATGACCGCCCAGCCGGCGCCGCGGAAAGCCGCTTCCAGTTCCTGGATGATCTTGCCGTTGCCGCGCACGGGACCGTCCAGCCGCTGCAGGTTGCAGTTGATCACGAAGATCAGGTTGTCCAGCTTCTCGCTCACGGGCATGGTCAGCGCACCCATGGATTCTGGCTCGTCCGTTTCGCCGTCGCCGAGGAAGCACCAGATCTTGCGATCGCTGGGCTGGGCGAGCCCGCGATGCTCCATGTAGCGCATGAAGCGCGCCTGGTAGATGGCCATCATCGGCCCAAGCCCCATGGACACTGTCGGGAACTGCCAGAACTCGGGCATCAGCCACGGATGCGGATACGAGGTCAGACCCTCGCCCTTGCCCGCCACCTCCTGCCGGAAGTGGTTCAGTTGCGTCTCGGTCAGCCGCCCCTCGAGATACGCACGCGCATAAATGCCCGGCGAGGAATGGCCCTGCATAAACACCATGTCGCCGCCCTGCTCCGCGGTCGGCGCCCGCCAGAAGTGATTGAAACCCACTTCATACAGCGCCGCGGCGGACGCATAGCTGGCGATATGCCCACCGTATTCAGCGCTGCGGCGGTTCGCCTGCACCACCATGGCCATCGCGTTCCAGCGTATGTAGGCCTCGATCCGGCGCTCCAGCGCGCGGTCGCCCGGATACTCGGGCTGCTGGTGAACGGAAATCGTGTTCAGGTAGGCGGTGGTCGCGCTGTAAGGCAGGTACGCGCCGGACCGCCGCGCATGGTCGATCATGCTGTTCAGCAGGAAGTGGGCCCGGTCCGTCCCATGGGCTTGCAACACCGAATCCATAGACTCGATCCATTCCTGCGTTTCCAGCGGATCGAGATCGTCGAAGCGGTTAAATTCGGCCACGTTGCTTCCGGTTGTTGTTCACGCAGAAATGCCGACTGACCGGGCAAGCCTGCCGTGCCTCGGTCCCCGGAACAGCGGCGCCAGCAACAGCTGCGAGCAATCCCGGCGAGAGCGCCGCCACGTCTGTGAAAGCCCGGTATGATCGGCGTCCAGCCCAGACCGGTCAAGCCGCAGTCCTATGAGCAATCTCCTGCCACCCGCAGAAATTCCACGCCTGAGTCAAAGTCCGGGACGCGTCTCCAGGGCGGATCTCGCCAGTGTGGACCATGCCATCGTCGTGCTGCCGCACAAACCAGGGGCCAAAGACTGGCGCTCGGTGCCCGGCAGCGCACCGCTGCGGGCCGCTGCGCGCCGCGCCACGGCGGATGCGGTGGTCCGCGGACAACTCGACAACAAGCGCGGCACAGGTCTCAGCGCGCGCAGCCTGCCGGCAGGCAAGCCGTCGCGCTTCCAGCTGCTCGCCTTTGCCGGCGAGCTGATCGCGGCGGCGCTGGCCGACCAGCCGCGCAGTCTGGCGGTGATGCTGCCGGGCTTGAAGCCAGAGCTTGCGCAGGCCATGGCCGAAGCCTTGCTGCTGGCAGCCCACGCTCACGCGTTCAGCATGCCGCAATTCAAAGGCAAGAAAGCCGGCAACAAGCGGCTGGCACGCATCCGGCTGCTCGGTCTGCCCACGCGACTCGAGCTCGGCGCTACGGAAATTGCGGCCCGCGCCCAGAATCTCGCCCGCTGGCTGACCGCGTTGCCGCCGAACCAGCTGGATGCGCCGGCGTACCGGGCCCTCGCAACCGAACTCGCGAAACACTATGGCTGGAAGGCGCGCTGGCTCGGCGAAAGCCAGCTGCGCAAAGCAGAAGCCGGCGCGTTTCTGGCCGTATGCCAGGGCAACGCGTCGCGGGATGCGGGCATCCTGCACCTGCGCTACCAGCCGGAGAAGTCCGGCGAGCAGGCACCGCTGGCCCTGGTCGGCAAAGGCATCCTGTTCGACACTGGCGGCAACAACCTGAAACCGCACAAGTCGATGCTCGACATGCATGAAGACATGGCGGGCAGCGCGGTGGCACTGGCGACTTTGCAGGCCCTCACGGAATTAAACTGTCCCCGGCGGGTGGACTGCTGGCTCGCGATCACCGAGAACCGCGTCAGTGCCGCGGCCTACAAGCCTCGCGATGTCATCACCGCCAGCAACGGGGTCACTATTGAAGTCATTCATACCGACGCCGAAGGCCGCATGGTGCTGGCCGACACCCTGGCGCTGGCCGGCCGCGAAAAGCCCGGGCTGATCATCGATTACGCGACACTGACCGGTGCCTGCGTCTACTCGCTGACCGAGCGCTACAGCGGCGTGTTCGCCAATCGCGACGACCTGCACGATGCGCTGGTCCGCGCCGGGCGCCGCAGCGGCGAACGGGTGTGGCCCTTCCCGCTGGACGAGGACTACGACGACGCACTGAAGTCGAAAGTCGCAGATGTCCTGCAATGCTCGACGGACGGCAGCGGTGACCACATCCTGGCGGCCCGGTTCCTGAAGCGTTTCGTGCCGAACAGCTGCGACTGGGTGCACATGGACCTCAGCGCCGCCAGCCGCAAGGAAGGCCTGGCGCAGGTGCCGGGCGGGGCCACAGGTTTCGGTGTGCGGTGGACGCTGGAATTCCTGCAGGGCGCGGAATGAGCGACAGCGACGCGCCGCTGATCTCGCAGCGTTTCCGCGGCTTTCTGCCGGTGGTCGTCGACGTGGAAACCGGCGGCTTCAATCACCAGACCGATGCGCTGCTGGAGATCGCCGCAGTCACCCTGCGCATGAGCGACACCGGAGAGATCAGCCGGGCCGATACGGTGCGTTACCACGTGACCCCCTTCGAAGGGGCCAACATCGAGGCCGCCGCGCTGCAGGTGAACGGCATCGACCCGAATCACCCGCTGCGCCCGGCCATTGCCGAGCGCGACGCGCTGCAACGGGTGTTTCGCGACGTGCGCGCGGAACTGCGCGCGACGGAATGCCGCCGCGCAATCCTGGTGGGCCACAATGCGCAGTTCGACCTGAATTTCCTGAACGAAGCTGTGGCCCGCACCGGCATCAAGCGCAACCCTTTTCATCCCTTCAGCATTTTCGATACCGCAACGCTGGCCGGGGTGGCGCTGGGGCAGACGGTCCTGTCACGTGCCGCTGCCGCCGTGGGGCTGCCGTGGGACAGCGACGCGGCCCACTCGGCCGCCTATGACGCGGAGCAGACGGCCGACCTGTTCTGCATCATCGTGAACCGCTTCCGGTCTTTGTACGAAGCTGCGCTGCCTGTTTGAAGCGCCTGCTATGCGTAGCTTTCAGCCGGTGACGCAATTGAATTAATTCATGGCCTCGCCTATTCTTGCGAGCCTCACGCCCGGGTACCGGACAGCGGTGCGGATAACCTGGTTCACCCGATCAGTTTCCAACACGGGGGCAACCCATCATGAATCCATTAAAAAGCGTCTGGGGCACAATTATTTCCGGTTTCGTCATCGCCGTGGCCATCGCGCTGGCCACAGACCTGACCGGGCCCGACAGCGCCCGGATTATAATCTGGGCCCACGTAATGGTCGGCATCACCTGGATCGGACTGCTTTACTACTTCAACTTCGTGCAGGTGCAGGCACTGGCGCAGGCCGCGGCCGACGAAGGTGGCCCGGGCGGCGCCGGTATCACCAAGTACGTCGCACCACGCGCACTGCTGTGGTTCCGCTGGGCCGCGCTGGTCACCTGGCTGACGGGCGCCATCTACCTGCTGGAGAAAGGCGAGCTGATCAATGCGTTCACGCTGAGCGGCACCTATGGCCTCACGATCGGCATCGGCGCGTGGCTGGGCTCCATCATGCTGTTTAACGTGTGGATCCTGATCTGGCCGAACCAGAAAAAGGTACTGGGCATCGTCGAAGCCAGCGCCGATGAAATTGCGAAGGCCAAGAGCACGGCCCTGATGGCGTCCCGCACCAATACAATGCTGTCGATCCCGATGCTGATGAGCATGGTCGGCGCGCACCACGGGTTCGTCCTGTAAGCCGCGAGGACTGTTGCTGCCCGATGGCAGCCGGCCGCCGCGCGGGGGCAGTCACCACGGGTGACCGCCCCCGCTGCGTTTCCGGCCAGCCAGACGAGGACCGACCGAATGCCTGACACCGATATCGCGATGCCACTGCCGGCAGACCTCGACGACCAGGTCCGGCATGCCTTGCGCGAGGACCTGGGCAGCGGCGACCTGACGGCGGCCCTCGTGCCAGCGGGGCAGCAGGCGGAAGCGGCAATTCTCGCGCGCCAGGCAGCGATAATCTGCGGCCAGGCGTGGGCGGAACGCGTCTTCGTCCAGGTCGATCCGGCGATCCAGGTCCAGTGGCAGGTCAACGAGGCACAGCGCGTCAGTGCCAACGAACTCCTTTGCCGGGTCAGCGGCCCCGCGCGGGGCCTGCTCACCGCCGAGCGCACCGCGCTGAATTTCCTGCAGACGCTGTCCGGTACCGCGACAGCTGCCCGTGCCTATGTCGACGCGGTGGCCGGCACCGGCGCGACGATCCTGGACACCCGCAAGACCGTGCCGGGACTGCGGCTCGCACAGAAGTACGCGGTGCGCTGCGGCGGCGCGCAAAATCATCGCATCGGTCTGTTTGATGCCATCCTGGTCAAAGAAAACCATATTGCCGCAGCTGGCAGCATCACCGCCGCCACCGCATCAGCCCGGAAAGCCGGGGTGCTGGTAGAAATTGAGGTCGAACGCCTGGAACAGCTGGACGAAGCCCTGCAGACCGGCGCCGACCGCCTGCTGTTGGACAACTTCACCCTGGACGCGCTGCGCGATGCGGTCGCAATGCGCAATGCAACAGCGCCAGATGTGCAGCTCGAGGCAAGCGGCGGCATCACGCTGGCCACCGTGGGTTCAGTGGCCGAAACCGGTGTGGACTTCATCTCTGTCGGCGCGATCACGAAAGATATACATGCCGTCGACCTGTCCATGCGCTTTCAGTTCACCGACTAGCTTGCTGGCAAAAAATGCCTGACGACTCCATCAATCGCCGCTACTCCAATCCCGCCCGGTTGTTTCACTGGACGGTTGCCGGGCTGATCCTGTTTCAGATTCCGCTTGCCTACTACATGATCGACCTGCCCCTGAGCCCCGACAAGCTGGAAAGCTACGCGCTGCACAAGTCGATAGGCCTGACGATCTTCGGACTGTCGGCCTTGCGGCTGGCGTGGCGCCGTCTGCACCCTCCCCCGGCCCTGCCGGCGAGCCTTGGCAACAACCAACAACGCCTGGCGCGGCTGACCCACTGGCTGCTCTATTTCGTTGTGTTTGCAATGCCGCTGACAGGCTGGCTCAGTTCGTCGGCCGCGAACTTCCCGGTCAGCCTCTTCGGCTGGGTCACGCTGCCCGACCTGGTCGCGCCCGACCGGGAATTGCACGAAGCGCTGGAACTGAGTCATCGCATCCTTGCGTACACGCTCGCCACCGCGTTCACGCTGCATGCCGGCGCCGCCCTTTATCACCAGTTCGTCTTGCGTGACGGCGTGCTTGGCGCGATGCTGCCAGGACTGTCGGACGGAACGAAACAATGACGAAAGCGGGTTTGACACTGATTTGCATTGCGCTCGCGTGCGCCACGAACGCGGTGGCCGAAAACTGGGTCGCGGTGCCGGCCGACAGCACGCTGAAATTCAGTGCCGTGCAGCAGGGCGCAGCTTTTGAAGGGATGTTCAACGAATTCACCGCGAGTTTCGATCTGGACCCCGCCGATCCGACTCGTGCGCGGATCGAGGCGACCATCGACATGGACTCGGTAGACACCCTGTACGACGAGCGCGATGAGTACCTGCGGGGCGAAGAATGGTTTGATGTCGAGCAGTGGGCCACCGGACGCTTCGTGACGAATCAGATACAGGCGGCTGAAACGGGCTACATGGCCGACGCACTGCTGACGCTGCGCGACCAGACGCGGCCGATCGCGCTGGCCTTTTCCCTGGAGCCGCTGGCGGACGGCCGGCTGCGCTTTGTCGGCAGGACTTCCCTCCGGCGGCTGGATTTCGGCGTCGGCCAGGGCGAATGGACCAACACCGACTGGGTGGGCGACGATGTTGCCGTGGAAGTCAACGTGATTCTGGAACCCGCGCTGCCATAGCCCGACAGCGGCACGCCCGCTGCCCGGGCATCTGCCGACAGGGCATTTGACAGCCGGCCGGCCAGCTCCACATTATCCTCACGCACAACCGACAACTGGAGACTCACGCATGGCAAACGCCTGGAAGATACTCGCCGTGGCTTGCTGCCTGGCACTGCCCGGTTGGGGACTGGCCGACGAAGAAGATCCCGACGCGGCAGCGGCCCACGTGAGGCATGCATTGATGGAACTGATGGGCTGGAACATCACGCCGCTG
>CAJIBG010000105.1_pt1 | contig 12454 bp, 13 predicted proteins | sample 9199281 | NCBI WGS metagenome assembly CAJIBG01 (sample SAMEA7708292, study PRJEB35096) | sediment metagenome | biome: marine neritic benthic zone biome [ENVO:01000025]; feature: sediment [ENVO:00002007]; material: shallow marine sediment [ENVO:03000034] sea grass bed [ENVO_01000059] ... | reverse complement strand
TTTCGCCTGACGGCCTGGCAGCGTGAAACCAGCAGCGAAGCGCTGCTGGTGATGATCCACGGGCTGGGCTGCAGCAAGCAAAGTTTTGCCGGCGCGTGGGCGCAGCCAGAGTTGCGTGACTGGTCGCTGCTCGCGCCCGATCTGCCAGGTTTCGGCCGCGCCCCGAAGCCGGCTGACTACAGTTACGACCTGCAACAGCAGGCACGGGTGCTGGCATCATTACTGGACCAGCGGGCGTCACGACGCGTGCACCTGGTTGGGCACAGCATGGGCGGCACGCTGGCATTGCTCCTGCCCGAGCGCATTCTGTCGCGCCTGGAAGCCCTGGTCCTGGTAGAACCGCGTTTGCTGGCCGAGAGCTGCAGTGTAGCGGCCGAGGCGAGCCGGATATCCGAAGCTGATTTCGAGCGGCAGTTCATGCAGGGATTCCGCCGTCGGGTGGGCACCGATTCGCGTGTTGCCTTCGATGCAGACCATGCCGACCCGCTGGCATTCCAGCGCAGCGCAAGTTCGCTGGTTCGCTGGGCAGGCAGCGGTGAGATGTTGCCACGCTTCGCCCGGCTGCCCTGCCCGGCGTGGTTTGTGTACGGGTCAGACAACCGGCACCTGGCAGAGTTACGGGAGCTACCGGCAGCCCAGACTGTGGCTATTGCCGGCGCCGCCCATTTCCCGATGCACGACAACCCGGCGCTCTTCTACACCACGCTGGCCGGGCTGCTAGACTCCGCCAGCCCCCGCAACAACGAGCCGGCGCAATGAAAGTGTCGATCACGGGTGATGTACCTGCTACACCTGAGCTGAGTGATCTGGAGCGTGCGGTGCTCGCCGTCGCTCTGGTCGGCGATGAACTGAGCGCGGTGCGCGAACAGCTGGCGCAGGCGACGGTGGTGTCGCGGACTTACAGCGGCGTGGGTTTTGTATCCAGGTTCAAGGTGCCCGTCGACGTGCCCACCGCAGCGGCTACGGCCGTGCCACGCGTAGTGCTGGGCAGGCATCCGCAATTATCCGCCGCCGCCGAGTTCCTGCTCGAACTGCGGGACGGGCGCCTGCACAGCCTCGAGACCTTTTGCCACGAGGGCATGTGGCCTCAGGACGAGGCCGGGTTCAGCCTGATGGCGCGGGGTTGATGGCGTCGCGCGTCGGTGCAGAATGCCGGCCGGGACCGCTAAAATGGCCGCATCGAGCCTGCGGGAGGCAGCCGAATAACAATGACAGGATACGGAAAGCTCAACCTTGCAGGCATGGCGACCCTGCCCCTGGCCGCGGTGGCAGGCGCCCTCATTTCGTTCGGGCCGCGCACCGACACGATGCTGGCGGTGTTCCTGATCAACTGTATTCCGATGGTCCTGGGCGGCCTGGTATCGGCGCTGCTGTTGCGCGGCGCGAACCGGGCCCGGGCGGGGCAGCTGATCGCGCTGTGGCCGACCCTGATTCCCGCGCTGCTGGGCGCGGTGTGGTACCTGTGGCGGGCGGTGCTGCCTGAAGAGGTGGCGCCGGGCCGCGAGTTCCTGGCTGCACCCCAGTACCTGCTGCTGGGGGTGGTGGCGCTCAGCATCATCGCGTGGATCGCGTGCCGAGTGGCGCGCGCCCGCAGCAATTCCGGCTGAATAATCGTCGTGCCGGCAAACGCAGCCAAGCAAGCCCCGGACCAGTTGCCGGAGCCCGCCAGGTTCGTGCCCTACGCCGAGCTGGGCACGCGGCCCAACGTGATCGTCGACGGGCCGCCGCAGCAGGCGACAGTCCTCACGCTATCGCACTGGCCCAACAACGACACGCCCGCAGAGCTCAAGCGCGATACGTCTACCGCCATCGCATTTGCCTACCTCGATACGCCGGCCCTGCATCGCGAGCAGGCCATCGTATCGAACAGTCATTTTGACGAAGATGGCCTGTTCAGCATGTTTGCGCTGGTGGATCCGGCCACGGCCATGCAGCATCGAGAGCTGCTGGTAGATGCCTCCCGTGCCGGTGATTTCGGCGTGTTCACGCACCGTGACGCGGCGCGGCTGGCGTTTACGGTGGAAGCATTTGCCGACCCGCAGGCATCGCCGCTGCCGAAATCCGTCTTCGCCGTCTGCGAGCGTCGCCGCACAGCGCGCCTGTACGCGGCGATGCTGGAACGCCTGCCGCTGATACTGGCCGACCTGGAGGGCCACCAACAGTGGTGGCGGCAGCAGGATGAGCACCTCGAGCAGAGTCTGGCGTGGCTGGCCGATGGCACGGTCGAAATCGACGCGAGGCCGGCGCACGATCTCGCGCTCGTGCGCCTGCCGCTGGAGCTGCCAGAGAACAGCGCGCGCCGTTACCTGCGTGCTGAACGCGCACCGGTACACCCGTTTGCGATTCACCAGCACACCCGCTGCAACAGGCTGCTGAGGATCCAGGGTTGGCGCTACGAGTTGCAGTATCGGTACGAGAGCTGGGTGCAGCTGCACTCGCGGCGGCCGGCGTTGCGGGTGAGCCTCACAGAGCTCGCCGCGGCATTGAACGCCAGAGAAAGCGCACCGGGCACCTGGTGCGCGGACGACGTCATGGACGTGGCGCCGCGCCTCTACCTCGATGGCGTCGAGGCTTCAGGTATTCCGGAAGGGGAGTTTGTCGAGCGGCTTTGCGCTTACTTCGAGACCGCGCCGGTCGCGTGGGATCCCTACGACTGGCAAGGTTGAGTGTCAGCGGGGCTGGCTGGTTTCCGCACAGTCAACGCATTCGGCTGAGGCCGGCCAGGCTTCCAGGCGTTTCGGGCTGATGTCTTCGCCGCAGGTAACGCAAATACCGTAGCGCCCGTCTTCCAGGCGCCGCAGGGCGGCGTCGATCAGGGCAATCTCGTGCACCGCTTCGTTTTCCAGCGCCGATACCACTTCGACGTTGCCGAGCTGTGCGGCCTGTTCGGAAGAATCTGCATCCAGGGGCTCGCGTGCATGCCGGTGGATACGGTCCACACGTTTCTCCAGCTCCCGCTTGTGGTCCGTGAGTTTGTCGCGAAGCTGCTGTTGCTGGGTCGGGCTCATTTCCATTACTGCGTCTCTGTTGTCAGGCGGCTTCCTGGATGACCATGGACATGCGGACCAGTTCGGCCAGGGAGCGCGCGTGCATCTTCTCCATCACCCTGGCGCGGTGGATTTCAACCGTCCGCTGACTCAGGTCCAGGTCCATGGCGATCACCTTGTTCGCCAGCCCGCGAACTACGCATTCCATGACTTCCCGTTCCCGCGGCGTGAGGCTGTCATAGCGCTCCATCAGCGCACGCTTGCGGTCTTCCTGCGAGCGGTGCTCTTCGTCCCAGGTCAGGGCCTGGTTGATCCGGTCCAGCAGGTCCTGGTCTCTGTAAGGCTTCTGGATGAAATCAAAGGCGCCGTTGTGCATGGCTTCCACGGCCATTGGCACGTCACCGTGTCCGGTGACGAAAATCACCGGCATTGTGGAGTGCTGCTCTACCAGGTGTCGGTGCAGCTCCATACCGCTCATCCCCGGCATGCGGATGTCCAGCACGATGCAGCCCTGCCATTCGGCCTGGTAGGCATCCAGAAAATCCTGAGCAGAGGCGAACAGCTGACAGCCGATCTTCATGGACCGCAGCAGCATTCCCAGTGAATCCAGGACGGCCTGGTCGTCGTCGACTACGAAAACAGTTGTGTCAGTCATGCCCCGTATCTTCTTGTGCTTCAATTTTGGTGGGCAGAATCAGGTAGAAGCTTGCGCCGGCCACCGGATTGTTGAAGTGATCTAGTGTACCGCCGTGGGCGGTGGCGATGGAACGGCTGATCGCCAGTCCCAGCCCCATTCCCGACGCCTTGGTGGTGAAAAAGGGCGTGTAGAGGTCGTCTTCTGCCTCTTCCGGCACCCCGGGCCCGCGGTCGGTCACAGTGACGCGCACGCGCTGCGCGTCTTCCAGCCACGCTCGCAGGTCCAGCCGGCGCTGACTCTCCGGGACCGAATCCATCGCATCGATACCGTTGCGTACCAGGTTCAGGATGACCTGCTGGATCTGGATCGGGTCGGCCATGACCAGCGGCAGGTCTTTCTCCAGCCTCACGCGCAGGTCGGTGTGATGGGCACGGGCATCCATGCGCGCCAGCGGCATGATCTGGTTGATGAGTTCCCGCAGATCGACCGGTTCGCGAGCCGCTTCGCGACTGCGCGCGAAATCGCGAATTCGCTGAATGATCTCCGCAGCCCGGTGAGCCTGCACGCCGATCTGGTCCAGTGCGCGGTCTACGTCCGGATTCTTCTGCTCGCTGCCGCCCTGCTGCAGAAGTCGCTGGCAGGCCGCGGTGTAGTTGGATATCGCACTGAGCGGCTGGTTGAGTTCATGGGCCATGGCCGCCGCCATTTCACCCATGGTGGTCAGCCGGCTCACATGGTTCATCTGCTCGCGCTGCTGCAGCGCTTTTTCCTCGGCAAGCTTCTGGTCGGTCAGGTCGCGGATCAGGCCCACGAAGCGCTTTTCGTCACCCACGGTGGCCTCGCCAATGGCCAGGTCCACCGGGAACTCCCGGCCGTTGCGATGGCGCGCCACGACTTCCCGGCCAATGCCGATGATCTTGCGCTCGCCGGTTCGCAGGTAGTTATCCATGTATCGGTCGTGCTGGCGCGCGTCGTGGGCATTCATGATGATGTCGATGCCCTGCCCGGCAATTTCCGTCGCCAGGTAGCCGAACATGCGCTCGGCTGCGGCGTTCATGCGCAGCAGGCGGCCCTGGCGATCGGTAACGATGATGCCGTCGACGGCGGCATTGAGCAGCGCGTCGAATTCTGCCGCGCTGAACTCGGTATCGAGACGCTGGCCCAGGCCTTCCGTCTGTAGCGGCTCATAGCCGTGACGCGTGTCCATATCCCGCCAACGATACAACGCCGGCTGCGCCGGCGGCCAGCGGGCGCGCCCGGGCGCTATTCGTCCGTTCCGCGCAGTTCCATGAAATCGGGCGATTGCGCCTTGTAGGTCACGCTGCTGTCGAAGCCCGGCGGTTTGACGATAAGCACGTCGCAGGGCAGATGATCGAGCACTCTTTCGGCGGTACTGCCAATCACGGCCTGTTGCAGCCGGCCCCGGGCCACGGCGCCCATTACCAGCAGGTTGACGCCCAGTTCACGGGCGAAGTCCGGCAGCGCGACGGACGGATTGCCGGCGACCAGGTGCTGGCGGTCTGCGGCGACCTCATGCGCCGCCATCAGCTCGGCAAAGGCGGCCCCGTGTTCGGCTTTGAGCCGGGCGCTGATTTCATCCACGGCGATCGGCGTGGGTGACATACCAAGGGCCCCGGCGCTCGCAATATCACCGAGGGCGTCGTACCCATGGTAAACGTGCAGTTCACCGTCCAGGGCGCTCGCCATGGCGGCAGCCTGCGCCAGCACGGTGGCGTCGAGGGCCGCGGGCTTGTCGTGTTCGTGGGTGGGATCCACGGCGGCCAGGATCAGCGGCCGCTTCATTGCAACGGGTTTCACGAGCCACAGTGGTGCGGGGCAGTCGCGGATGAGATGCCAGTCGGTGCTCGTGAACAGCGTGCGCTCTATTGCGGAATGGTGATGGGTGTCTTTCAGCACCAGGCGCGGTTCATCGCGCAGGGTAGCCCGGACGATGCCCTCATGCAGCGGTGAATCCCAGACTACCCGGGTGATGATTCGCACGTCGTCAGCGCGCAATTCTGCGCGCAATGAATTCAGGTAGCCAAGTTGATGGCGCAGAGCCTGTTCACGCAGCACCTGGCGTTCGTCTGCAGCAAACAGCCGCCGCACGTTGATACGCGCGTCGTGATGGCAGACCAGCAGCTCCAGGTCGCATTCCAAAGCTGCGGCCAGCTTGAGTCCCCGCGCCGCGGCCGGCTGGTCCGCTGCGGTGGGATCCACCACCACCAGTATTCGTTCTTTGTGCATCAATGCGGTGCCGTTACTCAGCCTTATTGTATGCAAAGCGGGGCTGCCCGGCAGTGCGTATTGTGCGGCCGCGGGACCCACGGTGGCGCGGCGGCCAGGCGGGTGGAAGTTGGACGCGCTGGGACGCGCGCACTAGCCTTGGGGCATGAGTACGGAGCCGCTGCCAAAACTTGCGGGCCTGATTCTTGCCGCCGGCGCGGCGAGCCGTTTCGGCGCACCGAAGCAGCTCGTGCCTGTCGATGGTGTGGCCATGATAGTCAGAACCCTGCGGGCCGTCGCACCTGTCTGTGACGCCGGGGTACTGGTGATTACGGGCGCCTACCAGGAAGCCGTGGCAGCGGCCCTGGCCGGGGAGCCGGCCCGGTGCGTTTACAACCCCGGCTGGCGCGAGGGCATGGGCGCTTCAATTCGCCAGGGAATTGCAGCGATGCCTCCCGGCGCAGACGCGGTGCTCCTCGCGCTGGCGGACCAGCCGGGTCTGGCCACGCGCGATTACCAGGCCCTGGTCGCGGCCTGGCGTGCGGCGCCGGGGCAGCCAGCTGCCGCGGAGTATGCCGGTGCGCCGGGCGTTCCCGCGATCTTCGCCCGCGCCGACTGGCCCGGGCTGAGCACGTTGCAGGGCGACAGCGGCGCACGCGCGCTGTTGCGCGCGGCGCCGGCCCTGACCCGGGTGCCCATGCCGGCCGCTGCCTGGGACGTAGACCGCCCTGCCGACCTGGACAAGGGACCGGCCTGAATCGCCTTGGCAGTCCGCGAGCCCGCCGTGTAACGTCCTGAAGACGATGAAGACCATCCATATTGAATATTTTGCCGCGTTGCGAGAGCACACGGGCCTGAGCGGCGAGGCAATCGCCACCGACGCGCAAACCGTCGATCAGCTCTACGCCGAGCTGGACGGTCGCCACGAATTCCCCGCCATGGGCCAGCTCAAGGTCGCGGTCAACGACGAGTTCGGCGACTGGCAGACCGGCCTGGCCGACGGTGATTCCGTGGTATTCATTCCGCCGGTGGCCGGCGGATGAGCGCGTTTCGTTTCGTTCGCGGCTCGGTGTCGCCGGGCGACCACGTGGCGCCGCTGCGCGATCAGGCCTGCGGTGGCTATGTCAGTTTCGAGGGTTGGGTACGCAATCACAACGATGGTCGCGACGTGCAGCAACTGGAGTACGAGGCCTACGAGAGCCTCGGGGTGAAAGAGGGACAACGCATCATCGGCGAAGCGATGGAGCGGTTTCAGATCGAACACGCGCTGTGCGTGCATGCGCTGGGCAGCCTGGAGCTGGGCCACATGGCGGTCTGGGTTGGCGTCAGTTCGCACCATCGGGACGCGGCTTTCGCCGCGTGCCGCTACATCATCGACGAAGTGAAACACCGCGTGCCCATCTGGAAAAAAGAGCACTACACGGACGGGGATTCGGGCTGGGTCAACTGCGAAGCCTGCGCGAGCGCGGCGACCCAGGCACCGCCGGCCACTGTGTCCGGCGCCTAGGGAGGGACTAGCGCTCGACGCGCTCTTTCGCCACCAGTTCGTCGGTAACGGCGAGCATGTCGCCGTAACTTTTGACCTCCGGGCCGTCGACCACGTACTTGCCGTCGACGACGATCACCGGGACGCTGCGGATGCGATAACGCTGCGTCAGACTTTTCGCCCGGTTCAGCTTGCTCTCCACTGCGAAAGACCGAAAGGTGTTGTCGAACTCTTCATCGCTGACGCCGAACTCCGCGAAGATCTTCCGTATGTCGTCTTCCCGCGACAGGGTTTTGCCGTCCCGGTGCATGGCGGTGAAGAATGCCTGGTGCATTTCATCGAGTTTGCCGAGCGCCTCAGCCGTGTAATACATGCGCGCATGAATCTCGTTGGTCGGGTTCCACATGACCGGCAACCTGACGAAGCGCACGTCGGCGGGTTGTTCGTCTTCCCAGCGCGTGATGATGGGGTCGAAGCTGAAACAGTGCGGACAGCCGTACCAGAACACCTCGGTGACCTCGACGCCGCCCGGACCGCCGCTCGTGCCCTGGGCGGAGGTCAGCTGCGAGTAGTGCTTGCCGGCCGCGAACTGCCAGTTGGTATCGACAGGCGCGGCAGCGGTTGCCGGCTTTGTCACGTCGGCCTGGGCGACTGCAATGTCGCTGTCTTCCGCCGCAGCCGGCGCGGGTTCTGGTGCGGCGACCACCGCCTCCGTTGCGGGCTCGGCGGCGGCGGGCGCGGGCGCGCTCTCTGTCACGGTCGCCGGAGCTGAGCCTGTCGCGCTGTCTTCGGCACCGCAGGCGCTAAGGACAACGGCAAATACCAGGTACAGAAAAAGGCGAGGCATGTTCATCACTGAATCCCTTCGGGCAGCGTGTCCGGACTGGAGGCTGCGGGTTTATTCCAGGCCCTGGATATACGAGGACACGGCTACGATGTCGTCGTCGCTCAGCAGGGAAGAGATGTTGCGCATCATCTGATTGGGGTCAGATTCGCGTTCGCTGTTCGCGTAGGCCCGCAGACTGCCCGCCGTGTAGGGGGCGTGTTGCCCGGCCACTGCCGGGTAGGCCGCTGCAGGATTGCCGAGGCCGCGCGGGCCATGGCAGGCGATACAGGCACTGACGCCCTTGGCCTTGTTGCCGCCGCGGTACAGTCGTTCGCCGGCCGCGACCAGGGACGGGTCGGCCATCAGGGGTGCCCGCTTCTGGGTCGCGAAATAGGCGCCGAGGTCTGCCATGTCCTGGTCTGACAGTGCGGCGACCTGGCCCATCATCAGCACGTTGTTGCGAGTGCCGCCGGGACGGTAGGCCTTCAGTGCCCTGACGATGTACTGCTCGTGCTGACCCGCCAGGCTCGGCCATTCCGGGTTCAGGCTGTTGCCGTCCTGCCCATGGCACGCAGCGCAGGTGGCCGCTTTTGTCTGCCCGGCCTCTGCTGAGCCCTGGGCGGAGGCGGCCTGGGCCGCCAGGAGCATGCAAAGGGCAAGGATTGCGGCGAGCCGCGGTGGTACTGAGGTTGTTTGCATCACGTCGACAGGGCCCCGTTGCCGGGACTTGCTAGACTCATGGGAGGCGCGCATTCTACACCAACGGTATGGCCCGGAGACCACCGGCGCCGGAGTCTTATGTCCCAGTATCCCGATGCCCGATTCCTGGTCAGCGCGTTCCGGGCTGAACAGTTCGTGCCTGATACCGGTACCGAAGTGGCCTTTGCCGGGCGCTCCAATGCCGGCAAATCCAGTGCCATCAACCGCATTGTCAACCGGCGCGGCTTCGCGCGCACCAGCAAGCAGCCCGGGCGCACCCAGCTGATCAATTTCTTCGACCTCGGCGACGGGCGCCGCCTGGTGGACCTGCCCGGCTATGGCTACGCGCGGGTGAGCCGCGCGCTGCGGGACCACTGGCGCGGCTTGCTGGTGGAGTATTTCGAGCATCGGCAGTCTCTCAACGGCCTGATGCTGGTGGTCGATATCCGTCGCCAGCTCGGCGATTTCGACTGGCAGATGCTGGACTGGTGCCGCGACATCGGCTGCCCGGTGCACGTGCTGCTGACCAAGGCTGACAAGATTAAGCGCCAGGCCGCGACCAGCGCGCTGGCCCAGGTGCGCAAGGAGCTCGGGACCCAGGCCGAAGCGCAGCTGTTTTCGGCCGTGAAAGACCAGGGCCTGGACACGGCCCGCCGGAGTCTCACGGCGCTGCTTGCCGGGACGCAAAAAAAGGCCTCGGACGCGGAGTACAGGGGAGCGACCGAGGCCAAATCAACCGGCTTGGGGTGACCGGCTGTTATTGCCCGCTCAGGGAGGTTAGCGGGGGGCGCTTGAAGCACCCGGTCAATTGGAGTTTAGAACGGGTCTAAAGTTCCCGGCGTGCAGCGGCCCGGTCTGCTGTGATGCGGCAAGCAGAATGTCCCGGTTCAGTGCGCTTCGTCCCAGTTGCGGCCACTGCCGGCGGCCACCTTCAGCGGGACCTTGAGTTCCGCCGCGCCCGCCATCAGCTCGCAGACGCGTGCCTGCATCGCGTCGACCCGGGACTCCGGCACCTCCAGCACCAGTTCGTCATGCACCTGCATGATGAGCCGGGTGCCGTTCTGTTCGCTGGCCAGCCAGTCGGCCACGGCCACCATGGCGCGCTTGATGATGTCTGCTGCGGTGCCCTGCATCGGTGCGTTGATGGCCGCCCGCTCGGCGGCCTGGCGACGCTGGGCCTGGCGCGCGGCGATTTCCGGCAGGTACAGCCGCCGGCCGAATACCGTTTCCACATAGCCCTGCTCGTGGGCGCGCGCCCGCGTTTCGTCCATGTAGGCCTTCACGCCCGGATAGCGCTCGAAATAAAGGTCGACGTAACCCTGCGCTTCGTCGCGGGGGATCGACAGCTGGCGCGCGAGCCCGAACGCTGACATGCCGTAGATCAGGCCGAAATTGATCGCCTTTGCACTGCGCCGCTGGTCGCCGCTGACCTCGGCCGGCGCGACGCCAAAGACTTCGGCCGCGGTGGCCTGGTGAATGTCGAGATCCTGCGCAAAGGCCTTCAGCAGGCCTTTGTCACCGGAGATGTGCGCCATGATCCGCAGTTCAATCTGCGAATAGTCTGCGGCCAGCAGCAGGCAGCCTTCGGGCGCGATGAAAGCCTGGCGAATGCGGCGGCCTTCCGGATTGCGGATCGGGATGTTCTGCAGGTTCGGGTCAGATGACGACAACCGGCCGGTGGACGTCACGGCCTGGTGGTAAGAGGTATGTATGCGCCCTGTGCCCGCATTGATCTGTGTGGGTAGTTTGTCCGTATAAGTCGACTTCAGTTTGCTCAGGCCACGGTAGTCGAGAATCAGGCGCGGCAGTTCGTGTTCTTCACTGAGTTCGGCCAGTACACCTTCGGCCGTCGACGGCTGACCCTTGGGCGTTTTGCGCAGCACCGGCAGCCCCAGCTCGTTGTAAAGGATTTCCTGCAGCTGCTTGGGCGAGCCGAGATTGAATGGATGGCCGGCCTGCTCGTAGGCCGCGGCTTCCAGCCTGGCCATCTGCTCGCTGAATTCCTTGCTTAGCTGGCCCAGCAGGTCAGGGTCGACGAGCACGCCGGTTGCTTCCATCCCGAGCAGCACCGGGACCAGCGGCCGTTCAAGGTCTGCATAGATATCGCCGAGTTTGCCGGTGTCCCGCAGCTGCGGCCACAGCATGTCGTGCAGCTGTAGCGCGATGTCCGCGTCCTCGGCCGCGTAGGGGGCGGCCTGCTCCAGCGGCACCTGGTCGAAGGTGATCTGCTTCGCGCCTTTGCCCGCGACATCTTCGAAATGAATGGTCTCCACGCCGAGGTACTGGCGGGCGACGGAGTCGAGGTCGTGCCGGTTGCTGGCACTGTTCAGTACGTAAGACTCCAGCATCGTGTCCCAGGTAATACCCGCCAGGTTGATGCCGTGATTGCGCAGCACGTGCGCGTCGTATTTCAGGTGATGGCCAACCTTGTCGCGCGCCGGGTCCTCGAGCCACGGCCGCAGCTGTTCCAGGGTCTTGTCCCGGTCGAGCTGTTCGGGCTGATCCGGGCCGGTGTGGGCCAGTGGCACGTAGGCGGCTTCGCCCTTGGCCACTGCGAAGGACACACCGACGATCGCAGCCTGCATGTAGTCGAGGCTGTCTGTCTCGGTATCGAAGGCCACAGGATTTGCCTTGGCCAGCTTCGCCATCCAGCTGTCGAGGGCTGCCTGTTCCTGGATGACGGTGTATTCAGTCGCGGCTTCGCGCGGTGGTGGCGATTCATCCGCATCTGCATTCGGTAACGCATCGAGCAGGCGGCGCAGTTCCAGGCGCTCGTAGAGGGGTCTGAGGCGGGCGAGTTCCGGTTCGCCCGGCACCAGCGATGCGGGCGCCACATCGAGTTCCAGTTCGCAACGGATGGTCGCGAGATCCTTCGATATCCGCACCGTGTCGCGGTGTTCCTCCAGGCGTTCGGCAAGCCCTTTTGCACCGCGTATAGGCAGGCCTGCGACGCCGTCCAGGTCGGCGAGCATGTCTTCAACGTGTGCATAGTGCTGCAGCAGTGCAGCCGCGGTCTTGGCACCCACCTTCGGCACGCCGGGAATGTTGTCGGAGCTGTCCCCCACCAGCGCGAGGTAATCGGTGATCTGTTCCGCCTGCACGCCGAAGCGCTCGACGACACCGGCATCGTCCGTCGCACGCGGCTCGCGGCTTGGGCCCCGCGGCATCGTGTCCAGTAGTTCGACGTGTGGCCCGACCAGCTGGGCCATGTCCTTGTCGCCCGTGACAATGGTGACGTCCATGCCGTCACTCACCGCGCGCTGTGCCAGGGTGCCGATCACGTCATCTGCTTCGACCCCGGTTATGCGCAGCATTGGCAGGCCGCCGGCCTGCACCGCCTCGAGCAGGGGATCGATCTGGGCGCGCAGGTCGTCCGGCATGGGCGGCCGGTTGGCCTTGTAGTCGGCGTACAGTTCGTCGCGAAAAGTCTTGCCCGGTGCGTCGAAGACCACGGCCAGGTGCGTGGGCTCGAGATCGCGCTGCAGCTTGTTCAGCATATTCAGCACGCCGTGCACCGCACCGGTGGGCTCACCCGCGGAATTGCTCAATTCCGGCAAGGCGTGAAAGGCCCGGTACAGGTACGACGAACCGTC
>CAJIBG010000360.1_pt1 | contig 12553 bp, 13 predicted proteins | sample 9199281 | NCBI WGS metagenome assembly CAJIBG01 (sample SAMEA7708292, study PRJEB35096) | sediment metagenome | biome: marine neritic benthic zone biome [ENVO:01000025]; feature: sediment [ENVO:00002007]; material: shallow marine sediment [ENVO:03000034] sea grass bed [ENVO_01000059] ... | reverse complement strand
GGAAGAGGAGTACGAGGGCGTGGATATCGGCGAGTGCGGCCTGGAGGCCTACCCCGAATTCACCCAGGCTTCCGAATGAGCCACTGAGCCCGCGTGGCGCCTGGCGCCCCCGGCCACCGCCGGGGGCGCCATTTTTTTGTCAAATTCCCGACGGCCCGCGGAACGTGACCCGCATCAAGCCACGCTGCGGCCCGCAGTGGCATAATTCCGCCAGTAAGCTGCAATCCACGCCGCGCTCCTCAGACAGGAAGGCACCCATGAAAGTCACGGCAATTCCCCTGGCCGCCCTGGCACTGGTCTGCACCACTGCTGTTGCCCAGGAGTTCAGCGTCTACACGTGGGTCGACGACGACGGCGTGCCGCACTACACGGATCGGCCGCCGGCCGCTGCCGCCGCCACCCGCACCGGAATCCGCTCCCAGCGGACGGATCCCAATGCCGTGATGGCGCGCACCGAGCAGAGGTCGGAACAGTTCGCCGAGCAAAGTGCGGCCCGCCAGGAAGCCGGCGCGGCTGAAGACGAGGCCGCCGCCGCCCGCAAGCAAACCGCAGACGAGCGCAAAGCCAATTGCGAGCAGGCTCAGCAGCGGGCGGAGAACTACAGCACCGCGCGGCGCCTGTACCGGCCCATGGCCGACGGCAGCCGTGAATACCTCACCGACCAGGAGCTCTCCGACGCGCGAGCGGCCGCTGACGAAGCGGTCAATACCTGGTGCAAGTAGACTCGCCGTAGAATCTGGCTCCGGTGACTACCGGACGCGACAAACCGGCCAACGACCGCTTCTTTCTGCCGGATCTCTGTGCACCCGCGGCGGTGCTCGGCGTTGTACTCATTGCGGAACTGGCCGCTATTGCACTGACGCTCGCTCGCCAGCCGTCCTGGGACCTGTTCTTCACCGACCTGGCCCGCACTTCACTGCTGATGCTGTGGCTTGCCCTCACTGCGGCGGCCACGCTGTGCGTGCTGCGTTCACGCCTGGCCCGTTTCCCGCTACCCAAAGCCAGCCTGCTCACCGCACTGGCCGTGCTCGCCATAGTCTGGCTGGTGTCCGAAGCTGTTTACTGGCTCGGCTTTTTCTACGGCTCCGAGCTGACCGGCGGCTGGTTTCCGCAGGACCGGGGCTTTTTCGTCTCGCGCAACCTGGTGCTCGGTGCGGTGCTGACCGGCGGCTTGCTGCGTTACTTCTACGTCACCCACGAGTGGCGGCGCAATGTGGAAGGCCAGGCCGCCAGCCGCATTCATGCACTGCAGGCTCGCATCCGCCCGCATTTCCTGTTCAACAGCATGAACACCATTGCCGAACTCACCCGCCGCGACCCCGCTGCGGCCGAGTCGGCGGTTGAAGACCTGTCGGACCTGTTCCGCGCCTCTCTCAGCGACGCCCGCGAAATGGTGCGCCTGGCCGATGAAATGGAAATCACCCGCGTCTACGAGCGCATCGAGCGTCTGCGCCTCGGCGAGCGCCTGCGCGTAACGTGGGCGACGGACGACCTGCCGGGCGACGCCCGGATTCCGGGGCTGACCCTGCAGCCGCTGCTGGAGAACGCCATTTACCACGGGGTCGAACCGCTGCCGGAGCCGGACGCGATCGAAGTAGAAGGCTTGCGCAAAGGTGACATGCTGTACCTGTCGGTGCGCAATCCGCTGCCGGTGACGACGCTGCGCAAGGAACCCGGCAATCGCATCGCGATGGACAACATTCGCGAACGGCTCGAGCTGGCCTTCGGTCCGCGGGCCCGCTTGTCTACGGCCATTGACGCGACTCACTACCAGGTGAGCCTCGCGTTCCCTTACAAACCGTGAACCCGGGCAGCGGCCGACACTATTATTCACGACCATGAGCGCTACCCGCATCCTGATTGCCGACGACGAATCACCCGCGCGGGCTCGCCTGCGCCGCCTCGTCGAAGAGCTGGACGGTTGCAGCGTGGTCGGCGAAGCAGCCCATGGCCACGCCGTGCTGACACAATGCGAGCAGTTGCACCCCGACGTGGTGCTGCTCGATATCCGGATGCCCGATATGGACGGCATCGAAGCCGCCCGCCACCTGGCCAAACTCGACGACGGTCCCGCGATCATCTTCACGACAGCCTTCGATAGTTACGCGATGGAAGCCTTCGACGCGCAGGCTATCGGCTATCTGCTCAAGCCTGTGCGCCGCGAACGACTGATGCGCGCCCTGCGCCAGGCCGCGCGGTTGAGCCAGCCGGCCATCGATGCCCTCGACGCGCCGCAACCGGCGCGGCGCAACCTGTGTGTGCGCAAGAGCACCGGCCTGCAGCTGATCGACGTCGACACGGTCAGCCACTTCCAGGCCGACCAGAAGTACGTGACTGTGTTTCACAACGGCGGCGAAGACCTGCTGGACGAGCCGCTGAAGGACCTGGCGGAAGAGTTCAGCGACCGTTTCATTCGCATTCATCGCAGCGTGCTGGTCGCCGCGCAATATCTGGAGCGCCTGGAAAAGAACTCGTCGGGTCAGTACGAAGTCTGGTTGCGCGGCGATGACACGCCCCTGCCGGTGAGTCGGCGGCACGTCACCGACGTCAAGCTGGCGCTGCGCCGGCCGGCCGCCTCGCGCTGAGTGCCGCTCGCTGGCACAATTCAATTAACACCCGCTCGTTGGGGGGAATGTGAACGAGCTAGCCAAGACCGAGTCGGCTGACGCGCCGGCCGAAACTCCTGCCGCCGAGGCTGCAACGTCTGCCAACGCGCCGCCGGCTGCCGGGAAACCCGGGCGGTCCTGGCCCGGTGTGCTGGCGCTGCTGATTGCGCTCGGCGCCGCCAGCGGTACCGGCTACCTGTGGTGGACCCTGCAGCAGGACCAGGGCGCCGCCGCATCGCGCGTCACCGACCTGGGTTCGGCGGTCGCGGACAGCAGCCAGCAACTCGCGACCCTGCGTGAACAGCTTGCAGCGCAGGCACAAACCGGTGATCAGCTGACCCGCGATGTCGGCGGCCTGGAAGAGCGCCTGGCCAGCCAGCGCCGGCAGCTCGACGAACTGCCGCTGCGGCTGTCACGCCTTGAACAGGCCCTGGACGAGTTACCGGGAATTGCCAGCCAGAGCCGCGCGGCCTGGCTGCTGGCCGAGGCCGAGTACTACCTGCGGATCGCCAACGCCCAGCTGCAGCTGGCCCGTAACCCGGAGGTCGCGCTGCGGGCCCTGGAGCTGGCCGACGAGAAACTGCGCGACGTGGCCGACCCCGGCCTGACCCCGGTGCGGGCGCGACTCGCCGATGAAATGACCGCACTGCGCGCACTGCCACGGCCCGATACCGAGGGCCTGGTGCTGGCCATTGGCAGCCTTGCACAATCGCTGGATGAACTGCCGCTGAGCACGCAGGCACCCGAGCGCTACGGCCAGGCCGAAGGCGACATGGGTGATGCCGGCGGGTGGGAACGGGCCTGGGCACGCATTCGCGACGCCCTGCTGAGCCTGATCCGGATCAAGAAGACCGACGAGCAGGTCACGCCGTTGCGCACGCCGGCAGAAGAATCGCTGTTGCTGCGCCGAATGGAATCAACGCTGGAGCTGTCGCGACTGGCCCTGTTGCAGGGCAATGGCGACCTCTACCGGGGGCTGCTGGACGACGTGAAAAACGCGCTGCGGCGGCATTTCGATACCGATGCACCCGCGGTGCGCGCGGCGATCAACCGGCTGACAGACCTGGCGCGTACGGAACTGCCGGACACCCTGCCCGACATCTCGGGTTCGCTCGACCTGCTGCAGCGGCTCGGCACCGAGGTCACGGCCCCATGAGGCGCAGCGGATGAGGCTCGGCCTGCTGGTGCTGCTGGTCCTGGCGCTGGGCTCCGTGGCAGCGCATTTTCTGCTGCAGGACAACGGCTATGTGCTGATCCAGTTCCGCGGCTACGCGGTGGAGATGTCCGTCCCCGTGCTGGCCTTCATGGTATTGCTCGCCTACATCGCGCTGCGGCTGGTGGCACGCATCTGGCGGGCCCCGCGCGACCTCGGCGAAGCCGCCGGCAGGGCCCGCGACCGCCGGACCGGCAAACGTGTCAGCAAGGGCCTGGTCGCGCTCGCCCAGGGCAAGCTGGCCCGCGGCGAGCGGCTGCTGACCCGCGCCGCGAACTCCAGCCAGGCGCCGGCACTGCACTACCTCGCCGCGGCTCGCATTGCGCAAATGCAGGGCGACCGCGAACGGCGCGACAACTGGCTGCAACTGGCGGAACAGCAGGGCCGGGAGGGCCATGAGGCCGTGCTGCTGACGCGGGCGGAACTGGAACTGGCCGGCGGCGATCGGGACGCGGCGGCGAAAAGCCTGCAGGAACTGCTGCAAACCCAGCCCCGTCACCCGGAAGCCTTGCGGATGCTCGCGATGATCCGGCGCGACTCCGGCGACTGGGCGGGCCTGGCGGAACTTCTGCCGGCGCTGCGCAAACTGCGCAGCGTCGATCCAGCTTTGCTGGACGACTGGACCGCGGCAGCCTGGCCGCACCTGATGGCCGACGCAGGACTGGACTGGGCGGGCCTGGACCGGCTCTGGCAGGCACTGCCGCGGCAGCTGCGCAAGGATCCGGCCCTGGTGAAGTCGCGGCTCAGGGCCCTGGCCCGGCTCGGTGCCAGTAGCGATGTCGAGGTAGAGATTCGCCGGGTGCTCAAGGCCGCGTGGGATCCCGAGCTGGCGGCCCTGTATGCGGACCTCGACCTGGCCGACAGCTCGAGGCAGCTGAGCCACCTGGAGCAATGGCTGCGCAAGCGCCCGGACGATCCCGTGCTGCTGCTGGCAGCCGGGCGTGTGTGCGTGCGCCGCGAGCTCTGGGGCAAGGCGCGCAGCTACCTGGAATCGAGCCTGGCCATTCAGCCGGACCCGGCAGCCTACAACGCGCTCGGGCAGCTGATGCTGGAAATCGGCGAATCAGGACCGGCCACGGAGGCCTTTCGCAGCGGTCTGACGCTCAGCCACGGCGGTGCCCCCGATGTGCCGCAACTCAAGGCTGACCCCCCTGCCGGCGAGGCCGACACAGGCGGCAGCTAACCTGTCAGGGCTGGCTGCGCTTGCTTTCCAGCCACTTGATCAGGGGCTCCCACTGTTCCCAGTCGGGCCAGGCCAGGTATTCAGGTAACTCCCAGACCCCGAGGCCTCGCGTATAGGCGCGCACGTAGTTCTGGGCCTCGCGGAGTACCCCGACATAGGGCACACGCTGCTTCTCGAGGAACGCATCGAGTTCTTCGTATATGAGCGTGTATTCGCGCACGCGGTTGGCGACCACCGCTATCTTCGCGCCCTTGCGCTGCACTTTGCCGACCTTTTTCAGTTCCGCCAGGAACTTCGCGGCTGCCTGCATGTCGATCGTGGACGGCAGCACCGGCACCAGGATCGTGTCGGCATGCTTGACCAGTTCGGTGAGTTCGTGACCATGAGACCGGGCCGGCGCATCAATAATCGCCACGTCTGCCGAGCGCGGCAGGTGCCGCAGGCCCTCTTCGAAGCCCGACACGCCAATAATCTCGGCACGGCTGGCCGGACGCCGGGCCAGCCAGTCGAGGCTGGAGGCCTGAGGATCGTAGTCTGCCAGGGCGACTTTTTGCCCCGCCTCCGCCGCAAAATAACTGGCCAGGTTGGTGGCCAGCGTGCTTTTTCCGCAGCCACCCTTGGAATTCAGGACCATGATATGCCGCATTCTTCTTTTCCTCTTGCTTTGCAGCGGGGGGGGCTAAACTTAGCGGCGTATTTAACAAAAGTCCACGACACATGAGCCTCGAATTCACCAAGATGCACGGTCTCGGCAACGACTTCATGGTGGTTGCAAGCGACGCGGAACCGCCCGCCGCGGCGACGATCCGGGCCTTGGCGGACAGGCACACCGGCGTGGGCTTCGACCAGCTGCTGTGGGTCGGGCCGGCTCACGACCCTGGCACCACCGCCAGCTACCGGATCTTCAACGGCGACGGCAGCGAGGCCGAGCAGTGCGGCAACGGCGCCCGCTGCATTGCCCGCTTCCTGGCCGACCGCGGCGCCGCCGGTGAACTGGTCCTGGAGCACGCCGGCGGCCGGTCACCGGCCCGGATCCTGGCCGACGGCAGCGTGACAGTGGCCTTGGGCGAGCCGGATTTTTACCCTGCACGAGTGCCATTCTCCGCCCCTGCCGAGGCCGAGGCCTACGGCGTGGAAGTGGATGACGAGACCGTGGAACTCAGGGTCGTCTCCGTCGGCAACCCGCACGGCGTGCTGCGCGTGCCGGAGGTGGGCAACGCGCCCGTGGCGCGCCTTGGGCCGGCCCTGGAGAGCCATGAGCGCTTTCCCAACCGTGCTAACATCAGCTTCATGCAGGTGGTCACTTCCGGGCATGTGCAGCTGCGTGTATTCGAACGCGGAGCTGGCGAAACCCGGGCCTGCGGGACAGGTGCCTGTGCGGCGGCAGTGGTGGGCCAGCGCGCTGGCTGGCTAGACGACTCAGTGCGTGTAGACCTGCCCGGGGGCACCGTGACCGTCAGCTGGAAGGGTCCCGGCGAGCCAGTCTGGCTCACCGGGGAAGCGATCACCGTCTTCGAGGGAACGGTCGCCGCATGAGTACGCTCGAGCAGACGCAGTCCGCTGTGCCGGACATTGATGAAAGCGAGATTGCCGCTTACCTGCAATCCAACCCCGAGTTCTTCGAGCGCCATGCCGCGGTGCTGGCCAAGCTGCGTCTGCCCCATACGCCGGGCGGCGCCACGGTCTCGCTGGTGGAACGCCAGGTCGCAATGCTGCGGCAGGACAACATCAAGCTGGAGCGCAAGCTGCGCGACCTGCTGGACGTAGCCCGTGGCAATGACCAGCTGGCCGGCAAGATACACCGGCTCGCACTGCTGCTGATGCGGGCTGACGGGCCGGTAGAAGTGGTGGCCACGCTGGAAGAGCAGCTGCGCCTGAGCTTCAAGGCAGACCGCGCGATGCTGGTGCTGTTCCGCGAGTCCGATGGGCTCGACAGCAGCCGTTTTCTGCACATGATCAGCCGCGACGCCGACGAGCTCGCACCGTTTCGCACTTTCCTGGAATCCGGTAACGCGCGCTGCGGACGCATTCGCGACGCCCAGCGACGCTTCCTGTTCGGTGATGGTGACGTAGAAATCGGCTCGGCCGCGCTGCTGCCGCTGGGCGAAAACACACAGACGGGCTTCCTGGCCGTGGGCAGCCGTGACGTCGACCACTTCCACCCGGGCAAGAGCATCGACTTTCTCGCCCGGCTCGGCGAACTGGTGACCTGCGCGCTGGCGGAATGACAGCGCGCGGTGAACGCCGATGAATGGCAACTCGCCGAAGATTTTTTCCGCCACCTGAGCCTGGAACGGCGGCTCTCGCCGCACACTGTGAAGGGCTACCGCCGCGACCTGGTTTGCCTGGCGGAATTCTGTGACCGCGACACCATCGCCAGCTGGCGGGAACTCCGCGACTATCACCTGCGCCGTTTTGCTGCCCTGAGCCACGCCGCGGGGCTGAGCCCGAGAAGCATCCAGCGCCGACTGTCCGGGGTCCGCAGCTTCCTGAATTACCTGATCCGCGAATCGCACCTGAAACAGAACGTGGGTGCCGATGTCGCGGCACCCAGGGCCCCGCGCAAGCTACCCGATACGCTGGACGTGGAACAGGTGGGCCGGCTGCTGGACATTCGCGGCGACGACCCGGTCACCTGCCGCGACCGCGCGATACTGGAGTTGTTGTACTCGTCGGGATTGCGGCTGGGCGAACTGGTGGGCCTGGCGCCGCATGACCTGGACCTGGACGACAGCACGGTGCGGGTGACCGGTAAAGGCGCCCGGACGCGGGTGGTGCCGGTGGGTCGCAAGGCCCGCGCTGCGCTGCGCGAGTGGCTGGCCGTCCGCCCGGCGCTTGCTGCAGACGGCGAGCCGGCCCTGTTCGTCGGCCAGCGCGGCCGGCGCATCAGCCCACGGGTCGTGCAGCGGCGGGTGCGTCACTGGGCCCAGCAATCGGGACTGCCGAAACGGGTCTACCCGCACCTGTTCCGGCACAGCTTCGCAACCCACCTGCTGGAGTCGAGCCGGGACCTGCGGGGCGTGCAGGAAATGCTCGGCCACGCCGATATCAGCACGACCCAGGTCTATACCCACCTTGATTTTCAGCATCTTGCCCAGATATACGATGAGGCCCACCCCAGGGCCCGCCAGAAGGCCAAGCCCTGATTGACCGGTGACCAGACGCTCCGCCCGGCAACGGAACGGGCGTGTGGTGCCTTCGGAGATCGCTCATGGAACAGTTCCGCGGAACCACCATCGTGTCGGTGCGACGCAACGGCGTCGTCGCGGTGGGCGGTGACGGCCAGGTCAGCATGGGCAACACCGTGATGAAGGGCAATGCCCGCAAAGTGCGCCGCCTGGCAGACGGCGGGGTGCTGGCCGGATTCGCCGGCGGTACCGCCGACGCGTTTACGCTGTTCGAACTGTTCGAGGGCAAGATGGAGCAATACGGCAACCTGACCCGCGCCGCCATCGAACTCGCGAAAGACTGGCGCACGGATCGCCGGCTGCGCCGCCTGGAGGCACTGCTCTGCGTGGCCGACGACGACACCTCGCTGATCATCTCCGGCAACGGCGATGTGATCGAGCCCGAGGATGACCTGATGGCGATCGGTTCCGGTGGCCCGTTCGCGCAGGCCGCCGCGCGGGCACTGCTGGAGAACACGGAATTAACCGCCGAACAGATCGTGCAAAAAGCCCTGGAGATTGCGGCCGCGATTTGCGTGTATACCAATGAGAATGTCGTCGTTGAGACGCTGGGTTAGAACGCGAATGGTTTCACGTCCCAGACTGTCGCAAGCAATCTCCGGCCTCAAAGAAATAGTTACCGGCGAAACGTCCTCTACCCTCCGCTCTCCCGAGCGGCGCCACCAGGCGTAGGCAATTCTAAATGTCCCAAATGACCCCACGTGAAATCGTCCAGGAACTGGACAAGCACATCATCGGCCAGGACGATGCGAAACGCGCCGTGGCCATTGCGCTGCGCAACCGCTGGCGGCGCATGCAGGTGCCGGACGCCCTGCGCGACGAAATCACGCCGAAGAACATCCTGATGATGGGCCCCACCGGCGTTGGCAAAACCGAGATCGCGCGGCGGCTGGCCAACCTGGCCCGCGCGCCGTTCATCAAAATCGAAGCAACCAAGTTCACCGAAGTGGGCTACGTCGGCCGCGAGGTCGACAGCATCATCCGCGATCTCGCCGACTCGGCCGTGAAGCTGACGCGCGAGCTCGAAATGGAAAAAGTCCGCCACCGCGCAGAGGATGCAGCCGAGGACCGGATACTCGATGCGCTGCTGCCACCGCCAACCAACAGCCTGGGCCAGCCGGAGAAACCGGAGGCATCGGACACCCGGCAAAAGTTTCGCAAAAAGCTGCGCGAAGGTGAGCTGGACGACAAGGAAATAGAAATCGAGGTGCAGGCGCCGCAGGTGGGCGTGGAAATCATGGCGCCACCGGGCATGGAAGAGATGACCGGCCAGCTGCAGAACATGTTCCAGAGTTTCTCCAGCGGCAAGAAGCGGTCGCGCCGGCTGAAGATCCGCGAGGCCTTCAAACTGCTCGTCGACGAAGAAGCCGGGCGGCTTGTCAACGATGACGAAATCAAGATCGACGCGCTGAAGAACGTCGAGCAAAACGGCATCGTGTTCATCGACGAGATCGATAAGGTGGCGCGGCGTTCCGACGTGACCGGCGCGGACGTGTCCCGCGAGGGCGTGCAGCGCGACCTGCTGCCGCTGGTAGAAGGCTGCACCGTGACCACGAAGTACGGCATGGTGCGCACCGACCACATCCTGTTCATCGCCTCCGGCGCTTTCCATACCGCGAAGCCGGCGGACCTGATCCCGGAGTTGCAGGGGCGTTTTCCCATTCGCGTGGAACTCAGTGCACTGAAAGCCGGTGAATTCGCGCGCATCCTGACGGAACCCGACGCCTCTTTGTCGGAGCAGTACACCGCCCTGATGGACACTGAAGGCCTGACCCTGGCCTTCGACGAGAGCGGCGTGCAGCGCATCGCCGAAATCGCCTACCGCATGAACGAGCAGAACGAGAACATCGGTGCGCGACGCCTGCACACGGTCATGGAAAGACTGGTGGAAAACCTGAGCTTCGAGGCGGCGGATCGTGGTGGCCAGGCGGTCACCGTCGACGCGGCTTACGTGGACGAGCAGCTCGGTGAGCTCCTGAAGGACGAGGACCTGAGCCGCTACATCCTTTAGAGCCAGCCGCTAAACTAGCCGCTCACCAACCGGCAGGCCCCCATGAGCGACCAGCAGCCCGACACCACACATTTCGGCTACCAGACCGTCCCCACCGGCCAAAAGGCCGAGCGGGTGCGTGATGTATTCGACTCCGTCGCGTCGCGCTATGACCTGATGAACGACCTGATGTCGGCGGGCCTGCACCGGCTCTGGAAGCGTTACACCATTGCCCGCACCGGCTTGCGTCCGGGCCAGCGCGCGCTGGACGTGGCTGGCGGCACCGGCGACCTGGCGGCCGGGATGGCCAGGCGCGTGGGGCCGCAGGGCCAGGTCATCCTGAGCGACATCAACCACGCGATGCTCATGGAGGGCCGCCGGCGCCTGCTGGACCGCGGCATTGTGGGCAACGTACAGATCGTGCAGGCCAACGCCGAGCGGCTGCCATTTCCTGACAGCAGTTTCGACTGCGTAACGATCGGCTTCGGCCTGCGCAACGTCACGAACAAGGCTGCGGCGCTGGCCGACATGGCGCGGGTCCTGAAGCCCGGCGGCCGGTTGCTGGTGCTGGAGTTTTCCCGGCCGGTCCTGCCGCTGCTGCGGCCCCTGTACGACTGGTATTCCTTCAACGTACTGCCACGCCTGGGCGCCGCCGTGGCCGGCGACGCGGGCAGCTACGAATATCTTGCCGAGTCGATACGCATGCACCCGGACCAGGAGACGTTGCTGGGCATGCTGCAGGACGCGGGCCTGGAAGACTGCGGCTATCACAACTTCGAGGCCGGGATCGTCGCCCTGCATACGGGCTTCCGGTACTGATCATTGGACCCGCTGTACCGGCCCATCGCCGCCCTGCTGAACCGCGGCATCCAGGCGTCTGCGAGCGCCCAGGCGCTGTGCGCAGAACTGGAGGGTCGCCGCCTGGGTGTCAGCGTGCAACCGCCCGGCTTCAGCCTGTGCATGACGGTCACCGACGGCCATGTAGACGTCGGACCGCCGGCGGCCGACGCGCCTGATGCGGCCCTGGCGGGCTCGCTGCTGGCATTCAACCGGCTGGTCCTGGGCGACGCCGCGGCTGCGATTCGCAGTGGCGCCGTGTCCCTGAGCGGCGATCCCGATGTCGCGGCGAAATTCCAGGCCTTGCTGGAATACGCGCGGCCCGATCCCGAGGACGAATTGTCGCGAGTCATCGGTGATGTAGCCGCCCACCAGGTCGGTGAGGCCGCACGGGGCTTCACCGGCTGGGCGCGCGGCGCCGCAGAGAGCTTCTCTCGCAGCCTGACGGAATACCTTCAGGAAGAGCGCCGCGATCTGCCCACGCGTTACGAGATGGAAGAGTTCCTCGCCGCTGTTGACCAGCTGGCCAACGACGTGGAACGTGCCGCCGCGCGCGTCGAACGCTTGCAAGCCAGGGCGGAATCATGAGCCGCCTGCGACTGTTGCTGCGGCTGATTGCGATTCAGCGCGTACTGGTGCGCCACGGGCTCGACGAACTGATCAGCGCCACCCACCTGTTCCGGCCCCTGCGACCCTTCCTGCGGCTGTGGCCGGGCACCTGGAACGGCAAGCTCAGGGAGCAGCCGCGCGGCGTGCGCATTCGCGAAGCGCTGCAGGAACTCGGGCCCATTTTTGTGAAGTTCGGGCAGTCCCTGTCGACGCGCCAGGATCTGCTGCCACCGGACGTCGGCGCTGAACTGGCCAAATTGCAGGACCAGGTGCCACCGTTCCCGGCCGCACAGGCCCGGGAGATTCTTGAGAGTGCCTACGGCAGGCCACCGGAGGAAGTATTCGCGGAATTCGAACCGGAGGCGCTGGCCGCCGCGTCGATCGCCCAGGTGCATGCCGCGCGCCTGCCTGCCGGTGAAGAAGTCATCGTCAAGGTGCTGCGTCCGGGCGTGCGCCGGCAGATCAAGCGCGACATCGAGGTCCTGTATGCCATCGCCCGGCTCGCCGACCGCTACTGGCCCGAGGCGCGGCGGCTGCGCCCTGTGGAAGTCATCGAAGAGTACGACAAGACCTGCGAAGCGGAACTCGACCTGATGCGCGAGGCGGCCAACTGCGCGCAGCTGCGGCGCAACTTCAAGGGCTCGACCCAGATTTACGTGCCCGACGTGTACTGGGACTTCTGCAACGACCGGGCGATGGTGCAGGAGCGCATTTACGGTATCCCGATCAATCAGATGGACGCGCTGCAGGCAGCGGGTGCCAATATCGCGAAGCTCGCGGCCAATGGCGTGGAGATTTTCTTCACGCAGGTCTTCCGCGACAATTTCTTTCACGCCGACATGCACCCGGGCAACATCTTCGTCGACGTGAGCGACCCGGAGAACCCCCGTTACTGCGCGGTGGACTTCGGCATCGTCGGCTCGCTGG
>CAJIBG010000120.1_pt1 | contig 12642 bp, 12 predicted proteins | sample 9199281 | NCBI WGS metagenome assembly CAJIBG01 (sample SAMEA7708292, study PRJEB35096) | sediment metagenome | biome: marine neritic benthic zone biome [ENVO:01000025]; feature: sediment [ENVO:00002007]; material: shallow marine sediment [ENVO:03000034] sea grass bed [ENVO_01000059] ... | reverse complement strand
TCGATGCGCGGCCCAGCGGCGTCTTCCAGTCCATACGGCCGATGCTGATCGGAAAGGTCGAGACTCGCGAAACCCCGTCAACCTGGTGGTAGTAGTACATGCGGTATTCGGCGAGATTAATCACGACACCGCGACGCGGCGCATCCGGCAGCACGAAGCGGGTCGGCAACACGATCGCGGTACCTTCGCCAGGCAGCCATGCATCGACATCGGGGTTGGCACGCCGGATTTCCTCGTAGCCCAGGCCATGCCGGCGCCCGATATCCGTTAGCGTATCTTCGTAGGCGGCCGTCACCTGCCCTGCTGCACCCACTGCCTGCTCGCCCGCCGGCAAAACGAAGACTTCGGCCTGGGCGATCGAAACCCACAGGCAGAGCAAGGTCAGCAGGCAATGGCGCACACACCGATTCATAGTGTCATCCTGAGTACCGGAAGGATCACAGCATAAGCCAGGCCGGTGATCAGCACTATCCCGAGCAGGTTCAGTCGCAGCCCCGCGCGGCTCATCTGGGCAATCGTCAGGCGCCCGGAACCGAAGACTATGGCATTGGGCGGCGTCGCCACCGGCAGCATGAACGCGCAACTGGCAGCAATGCCGGCGGGCACCACCAGCAGCAGTGGATCGAGGCCCAGGCCGGCAGCCACTGCGAACATGACCGGAATCAGGGTGGCAGTGGTCGCGGTATTGCTGGTGAGTTCGGTCAGGAAAATCATCAGCGCCACCACCAGGGCAACCAGCAAGACCTCGGGCAACATGCCCAGCGCCTGGACCTGGCTGCCGAGAAACGCACTGAAACCACTGCTGTCGAGCGCGGCCGCAAGACTCAGCCCGCCGCCAAACAGAATCAGCAACCCCCACGGCAACCGCACGGCCGTTTGCCAGTCCATCAGGAATTGCCGCTGGCGAAGACTGACCGGCGTCACGAACAGGGCCAGCGCGCCGAGAATCGCAATTCCCGGGTCGGTCAGACCGGCCAGCGGCTGCCAGCCGGCAATCGCGGCGTCGTTCAGAACGGGCCGGGTAATCCAGGCCAGGGCCGTGGCGCAGAAAACCACGACCGTGCGGCGTGCGCCGCGGTCCATCGGCCCCTGCTGCTCGCGCCGCCGGGCCAGCTCCTCGGCCAGTCCGTCGAAGCGGCCGGTCGGGAGTCTGAAAGTATGGTGCACGAGCACCCACCAGGTCAGGGGCACGAATACCAGCACGAGCGGCACGCCGGCGGCCATCCAGCGCAGAAAACTGATTTCCACACCCATCTGCGATTCGATAAACGACACGACGAACAGGTTGGGTGCGGTGCCAATGATCGTGCCGATGCCACCGATAGACGCCGCATAGGCAATGCCCAGCAACAGGCAGATCGAGAAATTCTGCTGCCGCTCGCTGTCAGCCGCGTCCACCTGCGTGAGCGACAACACGCTGGTGGCAACCGGCAACAGCATGATCGTTGTGGCCGTGTTGGTCACCCACATGCTGATGAAAGCTGAAATCAGCATGAAGGCACCGATCACGCGTGACGGCTCCGTGCCGACGCGTCCGAGTACCACCAGCGCCAGGCGCCGGTGCACCTCCCAGCGTTCCAGCGCAAGGGCCAGGATAAAGCCGCCGAGGAAGAGATAGATCAATGGGTTGGCATAGCCGTCCGCGGCCGCCGTCATGGTCGTGGCGCCGGTCAGGGGAAAGAGCGCCAGCGGCAGCAGGGCCGTGGCGTAAATCGGGATAGCTTCGCTGAGCCACCAGATCGCCATCCACAGACCCACTGCAGCAGCCGCACGCGCGGCGTCGGACAGCGGCAGCAGCTCGCCCGACGGCGTGACATAGCTGGCAGGCAACAGCAGATAGAGCAGCAGCGCGGCCGCCGGTGCAGCGAACAGGGCAGCGGCGCGCAGCCGGGCAGTCATCAATAACGGATCAGCGCCGAGCCCCAGGTCAGACCACCACCGAAGGCCTCGAGCAACAGCAGGTCACCGCGCTGGATACGCCCGTCACGCACGGCCGTGTCGAGGGCCATCGGCACGGAGGCCGCCGAGGTATTGCCGTGGTCTTCGAGCGTCAACACCACCTTTTCCATCGGCATGGCCAGGCGCTTCGCGGTGGCCTGGATAATGCGAATGTTGGCCTGGTGCGGCACCAGCCAGTCAATGGCGTCGCGCGGCAGGTCATTTGCTTCGAGCGTTTCGTCGACGATGTTCTCCAGGGTCTTCACGGCGACCTTGAATATCTCGTTCCCGCGCATGTGAATAAACGGACTCTCGGTATCGTCCGGACGCTGGATACGCGACGTGCCATAGGGATGATAGAGCAGATCCTTGTAGCGACCGTCCGCGCCGAGATGACAGGAAATCACCCCGGGTTCATCGGCCGCACCGAGCACGACAGCACCGGCACCATCGCCAAAGATCACGCAGGTTGCGCGATCGGTCCAGTCGGTCATGCGCGACAGGGTTTCCGCGCCGATCACGAGTGCGCACTTCGCGGTGCCGTTCGCAATGAAACGGTCCGCCACGCTGAGCCCATAGATGAAACCGCTGCACGCTGCCTCGAGGCCGAAGGCCGGGCACCCGTGCAGACCCAGACGTTCCTGCACCAGGCAGCCCACGTTGGGAAAAACCTGGTCGGGCGTGGTGGTGCCGACCATGATCAGGTCGATGTCGCCGGGCTCGATGCCAGCCGCTTCTATTGCCTGCCGCGCAGCCGCTTCGGCCAGGTCTGCCGTCGTCTGGTCATCGGCCGCAATGTGCCGCCGTTTGATCCCGGTGCGCGCCTGGATCCATTCGTCAGTCGTGTCGACCATGTGTTCCAGGTCGGCGTTCGTCAGCACCCGTTCCGGCAGGTAGCGCCCGGTGCCAAGGATTTTCGAATAGCTTTGTGTCACGTCTCAGTGAACCTGCTGTTCGAGTAGCTGGCGGATCTGGTCAGGCACCCGCTTTTCAACCTCCAGAGTCGCAACCTTGATGGCCTGCGCCATCGCCAGCGAATCGGCTCCGCCGTGGCTCTTGACGACGATGCCTTTCAGGCCCACGAGGGACGCGCCATTGTAGCGGCGCGGATCGAGTCGCTTTCGCAGCGAGCGCAGTAACGGCAACGCGACCAGCCCGGCAAACCAGCCGTACGGGCTGCTGCGAAATTCGCGTTCGAGGAAGTGCGCCACCAGCTTTGCCGTGCCTTCCATGCACTTCAACGCAATATTGCCCGAGAACCCGTCGCATACGACCACGTCGGCCTTGTGGTCAGCGATTGAATCACCTTCAATAAATCCCACATAGTTAAGCGAGGTTTCCGACAGCATGCGCGCAGCTTCACGAATCGTATCGTTACCCTTGATATCTTCTTCACCGATGTTCAGCAGGCCAACCTTTGGCGCATGATCGATATCTTCCAGGCCTTCAACGACGACCGCGCCCATCAGGGCGAACTGGAACAACTGTTCCGCGGTGCATTGAGAGTTAGCGCCCAGGTCGAGCATGTAGGTGCGCCCGGTCATGGTCGGCACGATGGCCATGATCGCCGGCCGGTCGATGCCCGGCAGGGTCTTCAGGACGAAACGGCTCGTGGCCATCAGCGCGCCCGTGTTACCTGCACTCACGCAGGCGTCTGCGGCACCCTCCTTGACCAGGTTGATAGCCACGCGCATCGAAGAATCTTTCTTTTTGCGCAGCGCGTCGGCGGGGGGCTCATCCATGCTGACCACCTGGGTGGCTTCGCGGATGTGCAGGCGCTCGTGCGTCTCGCCGTCCAGGGCCTTGTCGATGGCATCACGCTGGCCGACGAGAAGTATTTCCAGGGAAGGTTGCTTGCGCAGCATCCACAATGCAGCAGGAGCCGCCACAGACACGCCGTGGTCACCTCCCATTGCGTCCAGGGCAATGGTTACCGTCTTGGACAAGCTCGCACCCGTTCCCCCGAGAGCCAGGCAGGCTGAGTTGTGATTATCTCGCGACAGGCACCCTGAACACCAGTTGCCAGCCGGCAACGGTGCACGCACGCCGGGTGACGGCGGCTATTCGAAATCTTCCGCAGGCGTATCGACGACCTTCTTGCCCCGATAGAAGCCATCCGGACTCACGTGATGCCGGCGATGGGTCTCACCGGTGGTCGGCTCCGTCGACAGTGCCGGCGACCGCAGCGAGTCATGCGCGCGCCGCATGCCGCGCTTCGACGGCGTTTTGCGATTCTTCTGAACAGCCATTGGAAAATCTCCTTAGTGTCTTAGTCGGTTTGCCGCTGGCCGGCCTTCAGCATGGCCGCCAGCTCGGCGAACGGCCGGCTCGCGCCGCCCGCGTCTTCCCGTTCATTGCCGTCAACGTGAGCCGGCCCGCTGCACGCCGCCTCGGGCCCGTGCCTGGGCGCCAGTGGTACCGCCGCCAGAACTTCATCCTCTGCAAGCCCTGCGACGCGCAGGCCGTCTGCCGGCATGATCACGCTCTCGAACGGGTCTTCCAGCAACCCGGTCTCACTGTCATCCCCGACCACGGTAAGACTGGCCTCCAGCGCCACCGGCCAATCCAGTGGCCCGAGGCATCGCTGGCAGACCAGCTGCAACTGCCCGCGCAGTGACAAATCTACTCGCGCCAGGCCGTTGTCGACCGGCACAAATTCCACTGCCACGTCGAGAGCCGGCGACGCCCCGTCGGCCATCAGCGCTGCCAGCCGAGGCAATTGTTCACGGCCGAAGCGCTCTGCCTGCGTCGCATGACGTACCGCCAGCTCCTCGAGCCGGACGCTATCGATACGGTCGGCGAACATAAGCGGTCAAGTGTAGGCTGGCAACCAAGATGTGTCAAAATGCCGAGCCCTTTGAAGACCTTAGGCACCTGCCCGTGAGTCAAGACAAGCCGCCGGTCGTGCTGGCCTCGACATCGCGCTACCGCCGCGAGCTGCTGGCACGCCTGTTGACGGAATTCAGCTGCCACTCACCGGCGGTCGACGAGACGCCGCAGTCCGGGGAAACTCCCCGCGCCCTGGCGGAGCGCCTCGCCCGGCTGAAGGCGCAGTCTGCTGCCAGTGGCTCCGCCATCGTCATCGGCAGCGACCAGGTGGCCGCCGTCGGCGAGCGCATCCTGTCCAAGCCCGGCGCCCTGGAACCAGCCATCGCTCAGCTAGCCGCCTGCTCCGGGCACAGCGTCGTTTTCTACACCGCTGTCTGCGTCATTGGCCCCGGTGCCGGCGCGCTGCACACGCACGTCGACCTGACCACGGTGGTGTTTCGTTCGCTGTCAGCGGCAGAAATCCGCCGCTATGTCGAGCGGGAACAGCCTTTCGACTGCGCCGGCAGTTTCAAAGCCGAGGGTCTTGGCGTCGCGCTGATGGAACGCATAGAGAACCAGGATCCTACGGCCATCCAGGGTCTGCCGCTGATCTGGCTCGCCGGCTGCCTGCGGACGCTGGGTATAGCGCTGCCCTGAAACACCCCGCACTAGCGGGTCCGCAACTTGTCGAGTACGGCCTCCAGTTCGGGTGGCAACGGGCACTGCACGTTGATCGCCTGGTCCCTTGTCGGGCTGTCGAAACTCAGGCTCGACGCATGCAGAAATAACCGTTGCAGACCGCCCCGGCGCACCGCCGGGTCCATATCGATTCCATAGCGCTCGTCGCCCGCCAGCGGATGGCCGATGTGGGCGGCGTGCACTCGAATCTGGTGGGTTCGGCCAGTATCGATTTGCACGTCGCACAGCGTGCACCTGGATAAAACCTCGCGCGGGCGAAAGCGGCTGCGCGCTAACTTGCCGTTGTCGGCGACCGTGACAAAGCGCTCGCCCCCGCGTCGCTGGGTAGTCAGCAACGGCGCGTCAACCACCCGCTCCGGTCCACGCAACTGCCCGACCAGCAGCGCCGTGTAGAGCTTGCGCACGGTGCCGTCACGCAGCTGCGCGTGCAGATGGCGCAGGGCCGGCCGACGCTTGGCAATGAGCAGGCAGCCGCTGGTGTCCCGATCCAGGCGATGCACCAGCTCCAGGCCCTGGTCCTGGCGCGCCGCCCGCAACAGTTCGATGGCCCCGAGGCTGATGCCGCTGCCGCCGTGAACCGCCAGCCCGGCCGGCTTGTCGATGGCCAGGAGATCACGGTCTTCGTAGAGAAGCCGCGCGGCTAACCACTCGCCGCGCGCCGCGGCGTCCCGGGGCGGAGTCGGGGGCGGCGCCAGGCGGACCGGGGGCAGGCGCAGTTCATCGCCGGCCTGCAGGCGGCGATCCGGCCGCGCGCGGCCACCATTTACCCGCACTTCCCCGCCGCGGATCATTCGGTACACGCGACTGCGAGGCAGACCCTTGAACCGGCTCAGCAGGTAATTGTCCAGGCGCCGCCCCACGTCATCGTGGTCGACCCGGACGCGCTGCACGCCGCCGGAGGCCGGCCCGTCGCTCATCAATACCTCCAGCGGTCACATTGCCGCGATTGCAAGTGCCTGTTATATTAACTTTTTGTTGGGCCCGCGACGCGTTCGCCGGGGTCCTGCGAGAATTGAATACACCCCGGACGCGAGACGCGGCCGGTTCCGGTCGGGCTGCCAGGCAGACCGACGACTGGGTACCAGGTGACGGGAAGCCGAGTGGCCTCCCAGAACACCTTTACAAGGGTTTTCGCTGGATCAGCTGTATGTGCACGGCCGATCAATACGATCACAGAATCTGTAACGCCGGCTTCCGCCTCGGGCGGATTGCTATGACCGCGCGCAGACGCGGTGCCGGTGCTGTGCATCCCCAGCACTCACCTGGAGCCCCCGAACTGTTTATTGCAGGGGCTTATGAAGAGAATGCTCGTCAACGCAACTCAGGAAGAAGAGTTGCGCGTGGCCATGGTCGATGGCCAGAAACTCATCGATCTCGATATCGAGATCGCCTCCCGCGCCCAGAAAAAGGCCAACATATACAAGGGTAAGATTACCCGGGTCGAGCCCAGTCTCGACGCTGCCTTCGTCAACTACGGCGCTGAGCGTCACGGCTTTCTGCCGCTCAAGGAAATCTCGCACGAGTATTTCCTGAAGGAACCCGAACCAGGTCAGCGGGTCAACATCCGCGAAATACTGAAGGAAGGCCAGGACATAGTCGTCCAGGTCGAGAAGGAAGAGCGCGGCAACAAGGGCGCAGCTCTCACGACCTTCATCAGCCTGGCCGGCAGATTTATCGTGCTGATGCCGAACAACCCGCGGGCGGGTGGCGTGTCGCGCCGGATTACCGGCGAAGACCGGGACGTGGTGAAAGACGCGCTCCAGGGCATCGAGATTCCGGCAGGTATGGGCGTGATCGTGCGCACGGCCGGGGTCGGCAGGGCTGAGGAAGAACTGCGCTGGGACCTGGAATACCTGCTGGGTATCTGGGAAGCCATCCTGCAGGTCGTCCAGCCGCGCGAGGCCCCTTGCCTGCTGTTTCAGGACAGCAACGCCATGGTCCGCGCGCTGCGTGATCACCTGTCAGCGGACATCGGTGAAATCCTGGTCGACAATGTCGCGACCTTCGAAGAGGCCCGCGAGTTCATGGAACACGCGATGCCCCAGAATACCCGCAAGCTGCGTCACTATGACGACCCGGTACCACTGTTCACGCGTTTCCAGATAGAGAGCCAGATCGAGTCGGCCTTCGCGCACACGGTGCACCTGCCGTCAGGCGGCAGCATCGTTATCGACCATACCGAGGCGCTGATTTCAATCGACATCAACTCGGCACGGGCGACCAAGGGCGGCGACATCGAAGCGACCGCGCTGGCGACCAACCTGGAAGCGGCCGACGAAGTGGCCCGCCAGTGTCGCCTGCGCGACCTCGGTGGCCTGCTGGTCATCGACTTCATCGACATGGGCCCGTCGCGTAATCAGCGCGATGTGGAAAACCGCCTGCGCGAGGCCGTGCGGGTAGATCGCGCCCGTGTACAAATCGGGCGGATTTCCCGTTTTGGACTGCTGGAGATGTCGCGCCAACGGCTGCGACCGTCGCTGGGCGAATCCGCGCACCAGGTCTGCCCGCGCTGCAACGGCATCGGTCACGTGCGCAGCGTCGAGTCTCTCGCACTGTCGATACTGCGGTTGATTGGCGAGGAAGCCCGCAAGGAACGCACGGCGAAAGTCATCGCGCAATTGCCCATCGACGTCGCTACGTACCTCCTCAACGAGAAGCGTGACTGGATCAGCCGAATTGAGCAACGCGACGATCTGCAGGTAATCCTGATTGCCAACCCGGAACTGGAAACACCGAACTACTCGATACGCCGGGTCCGCGACGACCAGACCGTGCTACCGGAAAACACCGGCGCGAGTTACAACTTGCGCGATGCTGGTGACGAGGACGCGGCATTGGCCATTGCCAGCACCCCGCGGCCGAAGGCCGAAGCACCCGCGGTCAAAGTGGTGGTGCCGGAAAAACCGGCGACGCCGCCGCCGGCCGCCCGGAGTGCTGAAAGCGGCGTCCCGCAGCCGGGCCTGCTGACCCGGCTGAAGCGGCTGCTGGTCGGCGATCCACAGCCGGAAGAATTACCGGACAAGCCCGCCCGGCGAGGCCGGCAGGACCAGGATCGGGGGGACCGCAGGCGCCGGGGCGGCCAGGGCAGATCCGGCGGCCGGAACCGTGGCCAGCAGGGCCGGGCGCGGTCGCGAGGCGACTCACGGTCCCGCAGTGACGGCCGCGGCGACAATCGCCGGGACAAACAGGACCGCACTCGCCAGGACCGGCAGGACCGCGACAAAAAAGCCGGCTCCGCAACCACTGCAAGCGACGTGGAGAACCGCAAAACGGACGCTCCGGAAAAGGACGCGCGCAGCGGCGGCAGCCAGCGCTCGCGGCGCGGGCGACGCCGGCGGCGCTCAGGTGGCGGCGGCGGACAGCCTCAAGGTCAGCAACCGGCACAACGCCCCGAGGATAAGGCTGCAGCGCCGACCGGACCCGACCGCCAGGGCGACAACAAGCCCGGAACCGGCCAGCCGGCGCCCGCGGCCGAGTCCCGCGCTCCCGCGCAGCCGGACGCTGTCCGGACGGCGTCCGGTGACGCGGGCAAACTGACCGAGCGGCCGCCGACAGCGTCGCCGGGTGAAAGGGATACGATGCCGTCACGCCCATTGCAGGCCGCTGAACAGCCGCCCCGCACACCGCCGCCTGCTCCGCCACCGCCAGCTGCTGCGCCACGCGAGGAACCAGCAGCGGTTAAAACGGCGGATTCCAGTCGCCAGCCCCAGGCCGAACGACCACCGACACCGGAACAGAAACCGGCTGCCGGACAACAACCTGCAGCAGACAAAAAGCCGGATAGCGGCCGACTGTTGCCGTGGGAAGAAGCGGCCAAGAGCGACAGTTCGCGCAGTTACAAGGTCTGGTCTTCGGAAGGCGGTGACCCGAGGAACCGAGAGGACAGATAACGCCGGTTAGCGTTTCCGGCGCGCCGAGGCCAGGCTTTCGAGTTCCGGCAACAAGCCCTCCACGGCGGCTTCGACCAGGTCGAGTACACGTTCGAAACCCGTGTCGCCGCCGTAGTAAGGGTCCGGCACGTCCGTGAGGCCGGCAGCCGGCGCAAAATCGAGCAGGCGCCTGAGTTTTTGCCCGCCGTCATCCGGCGCCAGGCGGGCCAGGAACTCGAAGTTGTCGCTGTCCATTGCCAGCAACAGGTCAAAACGCCGGAAGTCTTCCACGACGACCTGGCGCGCCTGCAGGTGACCGATGTGGAAACCGCGCCGCGCCGTGGCTGCCTGCGCGCGCGGATCGGGGGCAGACCCGGCGTGATAGCCATGCGTGCCCGCGGAATCGACGTAAACCTTCGGGCCGCGCGTCCGCGCGCTGAGGCGGTGGGTCAACCAGCCTTCGGCCATGGGCGAACGGCAGATATTGCCCATGCAGACCAGCAGGACGCTGATGTCGGCGTCACCCTGATCGTGCTCAGCCATGGTCTCGACCCGCGGCAAGGTAGGCTGCCGCCGCAGCAAGGTCTTCAGGCGTGTCCACATCCGGACCGTGAACCTCCGGCGCAATGGCGACTCGAATCTCCATGCCAAACCACAGCGCTCGCAACTGCTCCAGTTTTTCGCAGGTTTCAAGATAGCATGCAGGCGCCGCTGTCAGCCGCTGCAGGGCCCCGATACGATACGCGTAGATGCCGAGATGGCGCCACACGGATTCCGGCAGTTGCTCGTTACCGTGCCCGCTGGCAGGAATCGGGCTGCGACTGAAGTACAGCGCCCGTCCCTCGCAATCCATTACGACTTTGACCACGTGCGGACTCTGGTAATCGGCCAGCCGGTCGACAGGCACACAGAGTGTCGCCATGTCGGCTGCAGGATGTTCGTGCAGCAACTCCGCGACCAGCCCGATACTCGACGGTGGAATGGTAGGTGCATCGCCCTGCACGTTCACGACAATGTCATCCGCCTGCCAACCGTGCTGCGCAGCCACCTCGGCCACGCGATCAGTCCCGGACTCGTGGGCGGCACTGGTCATCGCCACGGGGGCAGAAAAAGCCGCCGCCGCATCCGCAACGCGAGCATCGTCCGTCGCAATAATGACTTCGGCGGCCTGACTGGCGGCCGCGCGCTCGTAAACGTGCTGGATCATGGGCTTGCCATGCAGCTCGGCAACGGCTTTGCCCGGAAAGCGCGTAGACGCGTAGCGGGCGGGAATGACGACCCGGAACACGGGCGCACTACCTGCCATCGCCGGCACTCTCCCCCACGGCCCGGACCGTCGCAATGGAAATCTCGCTGAACCCCAGCCGGCCCGCAATATCCATGGCCGTCACCACAGACTGGTGGCTGGCCTCCGCGTCGGCGCTGATCGTCATGGACGCCGATGCATCCAGCTCATCGCTCAGCTGGCGTATGGCAGCAGCGAGAGTCGCGGGCCGGTTGTCCACCAGGGCACGCCCATTTACCCGGTAGTCACCACCGGCCGAGATGGAGATTTCCACCGGCGGGGCCGGTGCGGCGACGACCGACGAGTCAGCTTCCGGCAACCGTATCGCGATTTGCGATTCGCGAACGAAGCTGGTCGTCACCATGAAAAACACCAGCAGCAGCAGAACGACGTCAATCAGCGACGTGAGATTGACGTCGGGCTCTTCCGGTTCAGCCGTGCGCAGCTTCATGCCGCTGTTTTCCCAGGGTGTCGAAAAACTGTTTGCGATGCAGGGCTTCTACCAGCGTGATGGCCTCTTTTTCCATCTGCACGACGATCGCATTGACTTTACCGCGCAGGTACCGATAGGCAATCAATGACGGAATAGCGACCGACAGGCCGGCTGCTGTAGTAATCAACGCCTCGGAAATACCACCGGCGAGCACGCCCGGGTCACCGACGCCAAATTCCGTGATTGCGGCGAAGACCTTCACCATGCCCACGACCGTACCCAACAGTCCCAGTAACGGCGATACGCCCGCGATCGTGCCCAGCGTATTCAGGTAGCGTTCGAGATCGTGAACCACGTGGCGCCCCGTGTCTTCGACGCGCTCTTTCATAATCTCGCGCTCGCGCTGGCGGTTGGTCAGCGCCACCGCCAGGATCTCGCCCAGCGGTGAACTGTCGCGCAGCGACTTTATGTGTTCCGGAGTGAGCTGATTCTTGCTCACCCACTCCCAGACCTGACGGGTGAGGTCTTTGGGCAACACGCGACGTTGCTGCAAGGTCCAGGCCCGCTCCAGCATGATGGCCGCAGCGATAACCGAACACAGAATGATGGGCAGCATGATCCAGCCGCCCGATTTGACTATCTCCAGCATGCCCAGAACGCGCCAACAAAGAAAAAACTATAACCGCGGCCCGGGGCAGTTTACAGCCTTGTGTCGCCGGCGCCGCACTGTTCTGCCTCCGGCGGCAGTGTCCACGCGCGCGCGCTGTCCCGTCGATAGCGCGTCAGCAGCGCCAGCCGGCCATCCCGAAGCTCAAAAACCAGGGTGCCGTCGCTGGCCGTATTCAGCAGGCAAGCACCCGTGCGCCGCCAGCGTGCGGCCACGGCCGGACGCGGAAAGCCCCAGCGGTTGCGGTAACCGGCGGTGAACACGACGTAGCGAGGGGCGCTGCGGGCGACGAACAGCCGCGAGGACGAGGTGGCGCTCCCGTGGTGCGGGGCGACCACCAGGTCGGCACCGCGGGTGGGCAGCTGGCCGGCGAGTCTGGCTTCGACGCGCTTGCTGACATCCCCAGGCAGCAGCACCGATGCACCCGCGGCCCGCACCAGCAGCACGCAGGAACTGTCGTTAGGGGTGCCGCGCAGGTATCGAGGCGCCGGATGCAGAAAGCGGAACTCGACACCCTCCCATGTCCAGTACTGGCCCTGCCGGCAGGCACGGGCGGGGACCTTTATCGCGCCGGGCTCGGGCGCCAGCACGACGGCGGCCGGGAAGGCTGCCTGCAGGCTGGCGACGCCGCCGGCGTGATCCAGGTCACCATGGGAAACCACGATTGCATCGACGCGTCGGATGCCGGACCGGCGCAGCGCGGGCAATACGACTGCACGCCCGGCGTCCCCCACCCCGAAGGCCGGCCCGGTGTCGTACAGCAAGGTATGGCGGCGGGTTTGCACGATGACGGCGAGGCCCTGCCCGACGTCCAGGACCTGCACGCGAAGGCTGCCCGCAGCCGGCGGACGTGGCGTGAGCAACGGCGCGGCCAACAGCACAGCAACGGCGAGGGCCCGTGCCGGGGCGGGGCGGGGCCACAGGAGCGCGGCGGTGGCGAGTG
>CAJIBG010000511.1_pt1 | contig 13025 bp, 8 predicted proteins | sample 9199281 | NCBI WGS metagenome assembly CAJIBG01 (sample SAMEA7708292, study PRJEB35096) | sediment metagenome | biome: marine neritic benthic zone biome [ENVO:01000025]; feature: sediment [ENVO:00002007]; material: shallow marine sediment [ENVO:03000034] sea grass bed [ENVO_01000059] ... | reverse complement strand
TCATGCGACGACATTAGCAGAGTTCGGCGACCTGGCAGACGAATCTACACAGCGACGGCTATACCCAGCTGTTGCGGGACAGGTGGCTCGCAAAGGTAACCGGCGCCTTGGTGGTGTACGGCCGGACCGCCGGCCAGCGAATCCCGGCTGCGCGGCAGCGTTGCCAGAAATCAGGCATCAGGTAGAGCGTCATCGCGCCGGCCATCACCGGGTTCAGAAACACCGGCGGCAACAGGATCTCCCGACCCGGGCCTGCACCGATATGCTCGGTCACCACGTCGCCGTATGGAATGAAGGTGCGCATGCCGGTGTCTTTGATCTGCGCGGCCTTGTCGAAGCCACCCATCGCGGCAATCGCCATGCGCGGCAGCTCGTCCTGCTGCAACTCGAAATCTTCCTTGCGGTGCCAGATGGAGCGCACCCGGTCCAGGTAAGCACGCATGATCGGATGCGACGGCCGCGAACCTATCAGCGAATTACAGACGACAATCGGCGAGTGCCAGATCGCCGGCCAGCCGAGGTATGCCGTGAAGATGCTTTTCAGGGTGCCGAAGAAGTCGTAACGGTCGACGAGTGCATCGATGGGTCGAAAGCACTCGTAATCGAGGTCGACGTAGACCCCGCCGAAGCGGTCGAGCAGCTCCACGCGCAGCAGGTCCGACTTCTGCCCCCAGCAGCTCGCCTGGTCGTAGAGATCACGGGTGCCGAAGTCAAAGGCGTCAACCTCGCGGTCGGTCCAAAGTTTCAGTTCCCAATCGGAATGGTGCCTGCGCCAGGTGTCCGAGTATTTCTGCAACTGCCGGGGCAACGGGCTGCCGAGCCAGATCTGGTGGATGACCCGGGGAATGGACGGCGTGGCCAGGGGCGGCGCCTTGCGGTTCGTCTCATACAGGTTCTCGAACTTCGCGAGCGTGCCCCGCACCTTGTCGTCGCACAGCGCACCCAGAACACCGTCGAGACGCAGGGCCTGCACAAAGCTCGGCCATTCTTCCGCCAACTGAAAATCCCCCCGCGCCGCCCGTTTGCCAGGGCCGGCGATCAGGACGAGACAATACACGGATAGGAAACGGCTGCCCAACCTCAGGCGGTGACACGACAGAGATCGCCGGGCCGGCAGTAAGCAATTCAAGGAATCCGCCACGGGTCCCACGCAGCAGCAACGGGCCGTGACGCGACTCACAATCCGGCCCTGTGACATTGGTTAAGGTCGTTAACTCAATCGACCTCCGTCGCCGTAGCGCCGGCTCCAGCCTCACGTGCGAACGTGCGCCCCGGGGAGGCCTGCCGAGGTCAGTAAGGGGGCACCTGGCTGGGCAGTACGACGCCGTTGTCACGCACGTATCGCTCCCACAATGGTTCCAGCTCTGCCAGCTTGTCGGGCGCATCCGCGGCGAGGTCCGCGGATTCTGCAGGGTCTGCGGCCAGGTCGTAGAGTTGCCAGCCATCGGCACCGGCCGGCGCCGGTTCCCAGACAATTTTCCAGTCGCCGCGACGTACCGCGCGCTTGCCGTAGAGCTCCCAGCCGAAGACCGCATCGCTCGCATGTGCGCTTGCCGTCTTGCCGGCTAGATGCGGGACTAGAGACAGCCCCTGCATTTCGTGGACGGGGCGGCCCGCGTACTCGGGGCCGGGATGCGTCACGCCGGTCAACTCCAGGATGGTGGGCATCACGTCCATTGCGGTGGTGACCGCGTCGCTGCGCACACCCTCGCGCAGCTTCCCGGGCAGGTAGGCGACGGCGGGTGCGCGGATTCCGCCTTCCGACACGTAGCCCTTGTACATCCGCCAGGGCGCACCGCTCGCGCGACCCCAGCCCAGGCCCTGCCAGACGTAGGAGTCCGCGTTGCCGATGTTTTCCAGGGAATTGTCGCAGCACCCGCTCACCCACGCGGCGGCCTCGGGAAAGCCCACGTCCAGGTCATGGGCCTCGGGCCCGTTGTCGGACATGAAAAAGATGAAGGTGTTGTCGAGTTCCCCGCTGCGCTCGAGGAACTCGAGCACGCGCCCGATGGCGCGGTCCACTTCGTCCACCATCGCGGCGTACACCTCCATCGTGCGCGCTTCGACCCGGCGCTCGTCGTCGCTGAGTGATGCCCAGGGCCGGTGTCGCGGGAAGGTACGCAGCGGCACGTCGGCGGGCGCCAGGCCGAGCTCCTGCTGGCGCGCCAGGCGCGCTTCGGCCAGGGCCTCGTAACCCGCGTCGTAGCGCCCGCGATAGCGCGCAACGCTTTCCGCCGGCGCCTGCAGCGGCCAGTGCGGCGCGGTGAACGGCAGGTAGGCGAAAAACGGCCGGCCGGCCCGTTCTTCATCTTCCAGGTACTGGATCAGGCGAGCTGGATAAAAGTGCGAGGTGTATTCGCCTTCCGGATAGGTTGTGCTCACACCGTCTTCACGGTACAGCGCGGGCGCGGGCCCGACCAGGCCCAGGTCGTCGAAGTGGCCGGCACCGCCCTGCAACTGCGCGAAGGAACGCGCGAAGCCGCGGGCGGCCGGGCTGGTTTCCTCATCCAGTCCGAGGTGCCACTTGCCGGCCATCACCGTCCAGTAACCCGCGTCCCGCAGCAGCTCCGGCAGGGCGGCCACGCTGAAGTTCAGATGCCCTTCGTAGCCCGGCTTGCCCACCTGGTTCGGCGCCAGGTCTTCGAACATGTGCCCGAGCCCGGCCCGGTGATGATCCACACCGGACAGCAGCATCGCCCGCGTGGGCGAGCAGGTGGGCGCGACATAGAAATTTGTCAGCAGCACGCCATCCGCGGCGAGGCGGTCGATGTTGGGCGTCGGGATCTCCGAGCCGTAGACACCGAGATCGGCGTGGCCGAGATCGTCCACCACGATCAGCAGCACGTTGGCTTGCTGCCTGGCCGGGGCTTGCTCGTCGCGGCCGCCGCAACCAGGCAATGCCAGCGCCACTAGCACGGCCACCAGGGCGCCGCGACCGGCCCAGCTGCTGGCAGCCGGCCCTGCCAATCGGGGGCCGCGCCTCACCCGCCGGCGGTTATCGCACTGTCGGCGAGGTTCGCCGGCGAGCATGAGGAAGCCTGGCCTAGAAATGGAAGGACGCGTGCAGCTTCCACCAGCGCGGCGGCGCGTAGACCGTGGTACCGCCCAGGATGCCGAGGTCCAGACCGTAAATCTTGTACTCCTCGTCCGAGAGGTTCTCCACGGCCCCTGTCAGCCGGAAACGCTCTTCCTGGTCCACCCAGGTGATACGCGCGTTGGCGACACCATAAGAGTCCTGGTTGGCAGCGCCGCCGTTGGTCACTTCCAGGTACTGGTCGTCGTAGACAGCCCCGTCCAGCTGCAGGGCAAGGTTGCCGGCCAGCGCGTCAATGTTGTAGCGCACCAGGTAGTTAAAGGCCCAGTTCGGCGAATTCGGCAGCTCCATGTCGTCCAGGAAGTCGATGGGCCAGTCGACGCTGAAGCCCACCGGTGTCACCTGTTGCTGCGGTGTCTCCACCCCGTCCACGTCAGAGTCCTGCAACGCCAGGCCAAGCGCGATGTCCCAATTGTCCGTCGGCGCCAGGGAAAGCTCGATTTCGCCACCGTAGTTCTCTGCGTCGGCATTCGAAATGCTTGGCGTGCCGTCGGAGAAGGTGAAGGCCTGGTAGTCGTCGTAGTCGTAAAAGAAGGCCGTCGCGTTCAGGCGGGCCCTGCCGCCCCAGAAGTCGCTCTTGATACCGATTTCATAGGCCTTCAGAACTTCTTCATCGTGCTTGATACTCGACAGGTCCACATTGGCCGACGGCGCGAAGTTGCCGCCCTTGATGCCGCGGTTAGCGGACACGTACAGCAGTATCTCGTCGGTGGCCTGGAAGTTCAGGGCGAAACGGCCGGCCCAGTCTTCGTAGTCCACCTTGTCCTGGTCGCCACCTCCGGCGGCGGCGATGGCCTCCTGCAGGTTGAATACGTTGGGCACAAAGATCCCGTCGGCCGGCGACTCGAAACCCGTCGCAAAATCGAAATCCTTGTCGTCGTCCGAGTAACGCAGACCGGCGATGACCGTCCAGCGGTCCGCGAAGTCCCATTCAGCCTCGCCGAAGATCGACCAGTTCGACGACTCCAGTTTGTAGTCCTGGGTCACCGCCGGGTTCGTCAACGTGGCGGGGTCAAAGCCAAGATCGACCGCGACGCTGGACGTGGGCGCGCCCACGGTGGAGACGTCGCCGTTCGTCTCCATATCCAGGTAATACAGGCCCACCTGCCAGCGGATCTTTTCCAGGTCTCCCGCCAGCCGCAGCTCCTGCGACCACTGGTCGAAATCGGCCTCCGTCGTGAACTCGATGATGGGTACGGGAATGCCATCGCCATCTTCCGTGTAAAACTTGTCGAGATCGGCGTAGTTGGTGATCGAGACCAGCTCCATGCCTTTGGGCAGCTCCCAGTCCAGCCGGGCGGTAAGGCTGTTGGTTTCCCGGTCCATGTACCCGTCGTAGTCGGAGTAGTTCTCGAAGGGCTCGGGATGGTCGCCGTCGTACAGGGTGCGACCGGCCTGGTCCACTGTTGCAAAGCAGTCCAGCTGGCTCTGGCAGAAGAATATGTCGCCTGTCGCCTCGGGCGGCGCACCGATCACGTTGACCGTGAAGTCGACGAATTCCGGCGGAATGTAGACGCTCGGATCGGTGTTCGGCGTGTAGGGCAGGAAGTTGTAACCGCCGGTCGGCACGTTGTCGTCTTTCGTGTAGCGGTAGCGCACGTCCAACTTGACATCATCCGAGATGTCGAACTCCAGCGCGCCGCGCAACGCGTAACCGTCGCGGCCGCCAAGATCATTGCCGCTGGCCGGCAGCGGGTTGCCTTCCGGGAAATTCTTCGACTCGATATAGCCGTCGGAATCCTCGTAGCGCCCAGCGACCCGGTAGCGCACGGCCTCGGTGAATGAGCCGCCCAGGGCGCCCTCGACCGTGAACATGTCATAGTCACCATAACCGACATCCACGTAGCCGTTCAGCTCCGTGTCGTCGGCACCGCGCGTGATGTACTGCACGACGCCACCCGTCGCATTGCGTCCGAACAGGGTGCCCTGGGGGCCTCGCAACACCTCCACCCGCTCCATGTCGAACAGCTGCGCGTCGATACCGTTCATGCTCGCCACGTAGGCGTCGTCGATGTACACGGCCACCGGCGACTCGAGGTTGTCGGTGAAATTGTTCTGGGACACACCGCGAATGTTGAAGGTGGTGAGATTCGGCGAGAACTGGGTGACCTGCAGGGCAGGCACCTGTTGGACGATGCCGATGGTGTTCACGACACCGAGCTGGCTGAGCTGGTCACCCGTAAACGCCGTCACGGAAATGCCGACATCCTGCAGATTTTGCTCACGCTTGGACGCCGTGACCACGATGTCTTCCAACACTTCAGCATAAACTTCGCTGCCGGTGATGGCGGCGAGCGCAGCCACCCCCATCAAGAACCGTCGTGCCTGATTGCCCCTCATGACAAATCCCCCTGTCTGTTTTGTATCGGCCGTTTAGTCAAGCGACCAAGCCAGCTAAAGTATTGTCCGGACCCCGACCGTAGTCAACTTCTACACAACAACGGCCGCGGCCGCAATGCCCAACGGAATCAACCAGTGGGCAGGGGGTGTCGCTCACACACAACATTCAGGTCAGCGTCAGGCCCGCGAGGCTCTCAGCGGCGGCTCGAAGCGCATTCGGCCTCGGCATAGACTGCGACGGTCACAAGCGCGGAGGCGATTCGATGGGTACGCAAACAATACGGCGGTATGGCTCTGTCATTGTCGCGGCAGGCGCCGTTGGTGCCTCGCTGCTGGCGGCAGCGGCACTGCACCCGGACAGCCGGGTTGCGGCCGCCGCTGCGGTGGACCCGGATGCAGCGCCGTATTTCCGCACCGAGTATTTTCCGGGCACCGAGGCCCTGGCCGCGGACGAAATGCGGGTCATCGCACTGGGCACCGGCAATCCCGAGCCGCGCAAATCACAGGCGGCGGCCAGCTGGTTCGTGGAACTCGGCAACGGCGACAAGTTCTTCTTCGACGTCGGCACCGGGTCGCAGATGAACTTCCCGATGCTGCGGGTTTCGTACCGCGACGCGGACAAAGTCTTCCTGTCGCACCTGCACACCGACCACGCGGGGGACCTGCCGGAACTCTGGATCGGCGGCTGGGTGGCGGGTCGCTACGACCGCCCGCTGCGCGTTTGGGGCCCGTCCGGCCAAACACCGCAACTGGGCACCCGGCATTTCGTCGACATGCAGAAAGCCGCGTGGACCTGGGATACCACCATGCGCCACGGCAAACTGCCGGCGGCCGGAGGGGAAATCGAAGTCAACGAGTTCGACTACGCAAAAGCCCAGGTCGTTTACGCGGCGAACGGCGTTCGAATCACCAGCTTCCCCGCCCTGCACGGCATCGACGGCGCAGTGAGCTACCGGCTGGAGTGGCGCGACCTGACATTCGTGTTTTCCGGCGACACGACACCCACGCGCTTTATGCTGGAGCACGGCAGCGATGCCGACCTGCTGGTACACGAGTCTATCGACACGGTAGGCCGGATGATGCGAATCTGGGGCTGGGATCGGCAGACGGCGGAAATCGTCGGCGGCCTGATCCACACCCAGCCCGCCGCTGCGGGCAAAGTCTTCAGCCTGACCAAGCCGCGCCTTGCCGTGGGCTACCATTTTTACAACGACACCTCGAGTTACCAGGAAACCTATGACGCGGTCCGGCAGACCTATGCCGGTCCCCTGGTGCTGGCACGCGACGGCCTGGTATTTAACGTGACAGCCGATGACATCCGCGTGCGGATGCTGGTGGGTAACGAAGACACGTATCCGGAAACGATTGGTGCGAAGGAATATGCGAGTGCGAAACGCCTGGCCAATACGGAGCCGTCCGCCTGGCTGCTCGAAAGCCAGCTCAAGTGGAATGACTAGATGCCGACGACAGGCCGCCCGGCTGCTCGCGACTGCGGCCCTGATCTCGCTGGCGGTATCGGGCTGTGCCCGGCAGTCGGACCCTGCGCCATCGCCGGCCGCCGAAACCGACACGGCCGCGGTGGAGTGGAGCCTGCACGGCGGTACCTGGGATGAAGCGCGGCATTCACCGCTGGATCAGATCAATGCCACCAACGTGCAGCGGCTGGGACTCGCCTGGGAGGCGGCCATGGACTCCGCCCGCGGGCTGGAAGCGACGCCCATCATGAAGGATGGCGTTCTCTACGTGACCAGCACCTGGAGCCGGGTCTTCGCCTTCGATGCGCGTACGGGCCGGCGGCTGTGGAACTACGACCCCGAGGTGCCCGGTCAGCGGGCCCGGGATGCATGTTGCGACGTGGTCAACCGCGGCGTGGCGATCTGGCGCGACCGGGTATTCGTCGGCACCCTGGACGGGCGCCTGGTTGCGCTCGACCGGTCCAATGGTGAGGTCGTATGGGACGTGCTGACCGTCGATCCAGGCCTGCCTTACACCATCACCGGCGCACCGCGGGTGGTGAAAGACATGATCGTGATCGGCAACGGCGGCGCAGAATTCAACGTGCGCGGCTACGTGACGGCGTACGACGCGCAGACCGGCGAACAGCGGTGGCGCTTCTACACTGTGCCAGGTAATCCCGACGAGCCATTCGAGCATCCGGAGCTGGCAATGGCGGCCCGCACGTGGTCCGGCACGGACTGGGATACGACCGGTGGCGGCGGCACGGTATGGGATTCCATGGTCTATGACCCGGAGCTCGAACTGCTCTACGTGGGCGCAGGAAACGGCGGGCCGTGGGGCCGCCACGATCGCAGCCCGGGTGGCGGCGACAATTTGTTTCTCGCGTCCATACTCGCGCTCGATCCCGACACGGGGAAACTAGCCTGGCATTACCAGACAGCCCCCGGCGACAGCTGGGATTACACCGCCACTCAGCACATGGTGCTTGCGGATCTCAGCATCGACGGCGCGGTGCGCAAGACTTTGCTGCAGGCGCCAAAGAACGGCTTTTTTTACGTCCTCGACCGGCAAACGGGAGAACTCATTTCAGCGCAAAAATACGTGACGGCCAACTGGGCAAGTCACGTGGACCTGGCAACCGGCCGGCCCGTCGAGAACCCCGGGGCCAACTGGGCCTCGGAGCCCCGCCTGATCTACCCCAGCGCGGCCGGCGGGCACAACTGGCACCCGATGGCCATGAACCGCGACACCGGCCTGGTCTATGTCCCCGCCCGCGAAGCCGGCTGGGTTCATCATCCGGACAAAGAAACCTGGTTCGAGCTGGGTGTCGACGATCTTGCGGCAGTGCGGTCCGGCCAACCGCAGCCGCCCTTCGAAGGCCAGCTCATTGCGTGGGACCCGGTGGCCCAGGCCGCCGCGTGGCGCATCCGCCAGCCCGGCATCTATAACGGCGGCGTACTGAGCACCGCGGGCAAGCTCGTATTCCATGGCGACGGCGACGGCTACTTCTACGCGCACGCGGCGGATTCCGGCGCCGAACTGCTAAAGCTGTTCCTGGGCACCGGCGTCATCGCGCCGCCGATCACCTACCAGCTCGACGGCACGCAGTACATCGCGCTGCTGGCCGGCTTCGGTGGCCCCGTGTTCAACACCATGGAAGATTCCATGGCCGCGACCCGCTATGCGAACAACGGCCGCTTGCTGGTGTTCAAACTGGATGGCGGCGAGGTGCCTGTACCCCCGGCCCTGCCCGCACCGCGCCCGGTCCCGGAATTCCCCGCGCCGCAAACCCTCAGCGCGGCAGCCCTGGCCGAGGGCGAACAGCTATACGCTGTGTATTGCGGCGGCTGTCACGGGCTCTACGGCAGTCGCCCCATGCTGCCCGACCTCAGGCGTATGACGCTCGAAACGCACGCCATCTTTAAACCCATCGTGCTCGGCGGAGCCTACGCGCCCAAGGGCATGGGCAGCTTTGCCGATCTCCTGACAGAGGCCCAGGTCGAGCTGATACACGACTACGTCAAGGTATACGCTGCTGAGCTGCGCGCCCGGGAAGCCGCAGACCCGGTCGCTGACAGTCGTTGAAGCTCAGGCCGTGGGCGCGGGCAGCTCCCCCAGCACATAGATGTCGCCGACGCAGGTCCACTGGCCGTCGCGCTTCTCCCACAGGAACAGGATGATGAAGCTGAAGGCTTCGGCCTCCGGGTCGTCCGGGCGCACGTAGAAGTTCGCCCAGTCCCAGCCCAGGTCACCGTTCACGTGCGTGCGCACCGAGCTGATCTCCACCTCGCTCCCCGGCACCACCTCCCGGTACAGTGGTCGCAGCTCTTCGCGCCCGCTGTGCGCGTTGCCTTCGTTGTCGACGGAGTACACATCCGCCGCATAGAAGCGATCCACCACCACGTCTGGGTCGTCGTCGGCGAAGGCCTTTTCCTTCACATCGTACTGCGCCCGGATCGCACTCTTGAACTCGGCCAGTTCAGGGTTATCGGCCGCCGACACCGCCGGGCCTGCGGCCAGCAAAGTCAGCATTGCGGTTACAGCGACTTCACGCCAGGGACGTTTCCAAGTGCACATGTCAGGACACCTCCAACAGCTGTTGCACAGCGCGCTCACCCTCGGCGACGGCGGTCTCCCACATCTGCGCACCTTCCAGCTCGGAATGGGCAAAGCGGATTCGGCCGTAGCCTTCCCGAATTACATCACGCGGCGCGGGTTTGCCGTCTTTGCCGAAATTGAAATGCGGGGGACACACCACGTAGGCGTGGCCCCAGCGATTGGCCACGATGGCTGCGATATCCCGCTGGGCATCGAATCCGTAGGGGCCGAACATCTTGGTGAACTGGCGGCGAACGGCCAGCTCGATATCCTTGAAGCTCATGCCAAACAGCCGCATCCGCGCGGCGACGGTCTGATTTTCCACCGGCAGGCCCGGCAGGCAAAAACTGTTGTACATGGTGATTACGATGGGCTTGGCCGGATCCAGCGGCATGGGCGCCTTGCCGTTGATCAGCATCTGGCGACGCAGGCTGAAGAACCAGCCAAAATCATCGCCGAACCAGCGCACCGCGCTGACCCCCAGTTTTTCCAGGAACTTCCAGTTCCGCAATACGACGTTCACGGTGCACATCGGTGCGTGCATGAAGGTGTCCATGGCCGCCAGCAGTTCCGGCGGCGCGTCGCCGAGCATGCGCTTGTTAGAGTGCTGCTGGCCGCCGACCATCACACGCCTGGCCTTAACGCGGGACAGTTTGCCGTCCTGGTGATAGGTGATGTCGACGTTCTTCGCTGTGTCTGCCGGCCCGTCGTGCCGCACGTCCACCGCCAGGGACGACAGGCGCATACGCACCGGTTCGCCGGCCCGATCGAGGTTGTCCCATTGCACCGCGCCAAACAGCACATCTTCCAGGCCCTGGCCGCCGGGAAAGGCGCCGGGAATCAGGTCTTTCACGATGTAGCGCAACTGGCCCGTGTTGCCACCGGGAAAGCTGGCCAGCCATACCTGGTCCGTGACGTCGCCATAGCCGAGATAGCGGTCGTAGGCGGTCACGCCCGGCTGCAGGAACCGGTACGCGGAGAAAGCCGAGGCGACATCCGTGCCCAGCCCGCAGCCCATCGCGGCCATTTGCGGGTTCAGGTACGACGCCACGTCGCTTTCGATCCCCATCTCTGCGCTCAAAAACTGCTGGTAGGTAATGGAATCGAGCCACTGCGCCCAGTCGTCCCGGCGAGGCGGCTGGCGGTAGACCTCCATCCAGATCATGTCCCGTTTCTGCTGCTCCGGGATCGGTGCGTCTTTGAACCGCGACTGCCAGGGATTGATCACGAAGCCGTGGTCGTCGTAGTAGTAGCCTTGGTCGGCGTGCTCCCACGCGATGTGCATGGGGCTGTACACGTCGTACGGAATCTTGATGTCTTTCGACAGGTTCGCCGGTTCCTGCCAGACGAATTCTTCGGGCAGCCCGAGTTCACGCCACAGCGGCGACGCGAAACCGGATTCCATCGCGGCCTGGATCGGATAGACGTTGCCGTTGGACCCCTGCGGGCCCCACAGGTGGTAACCGTCTACCTCGAACTCATTCTGCTTGGCTTCGCCCCCAAAGATGGGGTGCACTTCGAGGATCAGTACGGTGGCATCCGGCCGTTCCTTGCGGAAGCGGTAGGCGGCTGCCAGTCCCGCAAAACCGGCGCCCACCACCACGAGGTCATAGGCCTCCCCGGTATCGGTGGCCGCCGACAGCATCTGATTGAAATCCCCGTTACGCAGCGAATGCGAGACGTTGGCCTCGTGGTAGGTATTGCCGTTGGCGTTGGCGTAGTCGCCGACCCCCCCATAGCCCGTCCACTCCGGGCCGAGCCCGGTCAGCGGTGCCGGTATCGTGCGCCCCAGCTTGAAATTCGCGTTGTTGGCACCGGCGGCGGGCGCCGGCATGCCAAGGAGTGCGGCACCGCTACCCAACAGGGCGCTGCCCACAAAGTCGCGGCGGGTAATCGTGGCATCGAGCCCGAGTGCAGCCTGTTCGCGTTTTGAGGACCTGTTGCTCATGGAGACCTCCACCGTGGTGTGGCAAACCGAATGCGCCGGGACTTCCTGCCCGGGGGGTGCGGATCTGCCGACGAAGTCACGCGCGGAATCAATTTAGTCAATCGACAAAACTTTTGCAACTCGCTTATACTGGCGGCCGGCAACATGGGGACATGGACTTGCGAACGGCTGACCGGCCCGATGCAGCGGCAGCGGGTGTGCGCGAGGGCACCGCACTCAGCCCCGCAGGCAAAGCCACGGCCAAGCGGATCATCGACGCGGCACGGGACTTGATAACGGAGCGCGGTAATACCCAGTTTTCCATGCGCAACGTGGCCGAGCATGCCGGCCTGCACCTGGCCAACGTCCAGTATTATTTTCCGCGGCGTGACGACCTGGTTCACGCGTTATTCATAGATACCGCCGAACGCTACCAGGCCGCCTACGAAAAGTGCCTGGCAACAGCGCCCGACGACCCTTTCGAGCGTTTCAAGATCATCTTGCGCTACAACATGCGGGACGTCATGAACCGCAAGACCCGCCAGTTCTTCATTCAACTTTGGCCGCTGCTCGAGTCCCTCGACGGCCACACCGGTCGCCTGCTCCGGGAGTTCTACGCCATTGACATCGCGCAGCTCGGCGAACTGATATCGCACATGAACCCAAAGGTGCCCCGTGACGAGATCGAGCGCCGCGCCACCTTACTGGCGGCCTTTATCGAGGGCCTGCTGGTAGTTCACGTTGCCCAGAGCGGCCGCAAGTCCGACCGGGACGCACTCATTGAACACGCCTTCGCCGTCGGGCTGAGTATCGCGAACGGCGCAGGGTCGACGCAGCCCACCGCCTGACCAGCGCACGTGATCTGTTTGTCTTGCTTGCGGCAATAAACAGTTTCGGTCTGATACCCGCAATGCTTACCGAAGCGGGCAACTTCCAGGCACCCGCCATGAAACACTTCTGCGGGATGGCCGTCGCTGTTTGCCTGTCAGTCACCGGCGCCCTTGCCGACGCCGACGAGGTGCTGCTGAACGATCCGCACTCCCGACTGAACCCGACCTGGGTCGCTGAAGTTCTTTACCCCCAATCGTCGCGAGACGTGATCGAGATCGTGCGCCGCGCGGCGCGCGAGAATCAGGCCATCAGCATCTCCGGCGGCCGACATTCCATGGGCGGCCAGCAGTTCGGCACCGGTACACTGCACGTGTCCACCGCAAGGCTGGATGACGTTCTGGCCTTCGATGCCGAACAGGGCATCGTCACGGTCGAGGCCGGGATCCGCTGGCCGGCGCTGATTGACTACCTGCTGGCCCGGCAAACGGCGCCGCGCTGGAGCATCGTGCAAAAGCAGACCGGCGCGGACCAGCTGTCAATCGGCGGCTCAATCTCGACGAATATCCACGGCCGCGGCCTGACGCTGCGCCCGCTGGTGCAGGACATCGAGGCCTTCAGGCTGGTCACGGCTGCAGGCACAGAACTGAACGTGAGTCGCACCGAGAATCCCGAGCTGTTCCGCCTGGTCGTCGGCGGCTACGGGCTGTTCGGCATTATCACCAGCGTTGACCTGCGGCTGGCGCCTCGCCGGCAGCTCGAACGCACTGTCGAAGTCAT
>CAJIBG010000524.1_pt1 | contig 13031 bp, 10 predicted proteins | sample 9199281 | NCBI WGS metagenome assembly CAJIBG01 (sample SAMEA7708292, study PRJEB35096) | sediment metagenome | biome: marine neritic benthic zone biome [ENVO:01000025]; feature: sediment [ENVO:00002007]; material: shallow marine sediment [ENVO:03000034] sea grass bed [ENVO_01000059] ... | reverse complement strand
GATCGTCGCCCTTTGCCTGGCGGCCTTCGTCGTTCAGCGCGCCAACGCGACCGGGGTTCAGGCAACGAGCGTCACGCAAGTCACCTGCGAGCGTCACGAAGCCCGTTAGCGTGCCGCAACCTGGCTGTGCTCGACGAGCGTGGGGGCTGGCCGACATGAGCGCCCCCGGCTGGCGCCGTCGCCTATCAACATAAGCGCGAACACTTATGTCAAAACTCAGGCACCGACACAACAGCGCGGCAACGTGGGCGATTGCCCAGGTTGCAGTGGTGTGTCTGTTGGGCGCTCCAAGATGCCGAGTTACGTCAACTTCTGCTGTGCGCGGGTCGTCCAGACTCTATGATGCTGTAAGGAGCCGATAACCAGAACAATAATGAGGACTCCATTAATGCTCACCACAGTCAATCCGGCGCGCGCTTTTTGTGCAGCCCTTGCGTTTAGCGTCAGTGCACTGGGCGGGGCGACGGCCAACGCCGCCAGCTTCATTGTCGGTGCGGACATCAGCCTGTTCACTCAAAGCATCGTGTCGTCTTCCGGCTCGCTGGCCGGCCTCCACGTGGAGGGTTTCAGTGAAGTCTTCAACGAGCAATTCGTTGAAGGTGAAGCATTCTCCGAGGGCGATGGCGATACCACGTTCATGTTCTTCGACGGTGGCGGAGCGCCCGGCTCTGCGTTCTACGACATGACCGTGTTTTCGAATGCCGACGGCTTTGCAGGCATTTTCCCAGGTTCCGCAGTCATCGAATCTTATTCAGAACGCACGGTCGCGGCCGTGGGTGTGCTGTTGTTGGAGAACAGGTCTGCAACTGATACCTACGACATCACCTACGACATTTTCGGTTTTCTCGGCGCATCGGTAGCCGACATGCCGGGGGAAATCAGTGATGCTGCCGCCGAGGCCACCGTGGAGTTGTGGGTGGACGGCTCGCTTGTAGACTGCGTGTCGCTGTTTGCCGATCTGCTGTCAGGGCCGCCGGACGACTTCTTCGACATCATGGATGATTTTTCAGTGACACTGAATCCTCAGGAATCGGTGGAGATCGAACTGCGGACCTTCGCCAGCGGCTTTGCGTCCGCCGTTGTCCCGGTGCCGGCCGCGTTGCCGCTCATGGGCTCTGCGTTGCTGGGCCTTGTCGGGCTTGCGCGCCGCAGAGCAACGCGTACTTGATGCCGGAACCTCAAGCGTTGACGAATTCGGCGGCAGTTGAGGCCGCCGTTTTCTTTTGCAGGTCTTGATTGATGTCTCGCGTATTGGTCTTTATCAACTAAGATACTAGCTCCGCCCGCTTGTCGAAAAGGCCAGATGCTGCATGTCGCTGCCTGCGAAGATACTCACTACGCTCGTTGTGCTCCTGCTGGCAGCCGTGATCGCGTTGCAAACGGGTCTTGTCAGGTATGCCTTCTACGAGCTGTTCGCGCGAGTGAAAGGTGTCGACGTGCTCGGGCCGACGATCGTTCGCGTGCCGCCCGAGGCTTCACCCTATGATCAATGGTTGCGGACCGCCCGCGCCGAGATACCGGTGCTTGACGGCCTGGTGATTGACGATGTGAGCAGCGTGGCGCTTAAGCCTTGGCCGCAGATGGGCGTGGGGGTGAACGGTCTTTACCTGCGGTTTGCCGACTACCAGATCATCGACGGGCGGCTCCTGGAGATCCCGCCACGTGGGGCGACGGCGAGCCAGCGGCAACTGTACGAGAAAGGTATCTACTTCCTGGGTGGGCCGGGGCACACGATGATCCAGCAGCAAGACGGAGCGCCACAGCGCATCGATTGGGGCGAAGGCAGCCTGTTCTCCGTACCGCTGAACGTCCGTCACCAGCACTTCAACGACAGCGACAAGCCCGTTCGCTTGCTGGCAGTCAGTAGTTTTCCGCTGGTGCTGAATTCATTCAACAGTGAGCGCTTCATTGCGGAGAATCCGTTTGCCTTTGCCGACCGTTATGCAGGCGATGACGCATTCCTGAGCCGCAACGATCTGTTGCGGGAGGGCCATTACGCGACAAACTTCGTCGATGATCTGTTGCAGGTAGAAACAGAAGTGTTCGATATAAGAGGCAAAGGCAGCGGTTTCCTGGGCTGGTCGATGGCCGGCAACAGCATGATCAGCCTGCACATTGCGGATATACCGCCGGCAAGTTACAAGAAGGCGCACCGCCACAGCAGCGATGCTTTCATATTGCTGTTGTCGGGCACCGGCTATTCGGTGACCTGGCCGGAAGGTTTCTACTACAAGCGCCAACGTGTCGACTGGCGGCCCGGCACGCTGTTCGTGCCGCCCACCTATTGGTACCACCAGCATCTCAACACTGGCGCCACGCCGGCTCGCTACCTGGCCATTAACGCGCCGGAGCTCGTGATCAATCTCGGCTTGCGGTTCGAGGACCAGCTGGAAAGTGACCTGCCGGAGATCAGGGCCGAGTGGCAACAGGAGATCGCAGCACAACAATAATGAACCTGTTGATCACGAACACGCAGGAAGAACAGGCGTACCTGATCTTGCGCTGCCTCGTTGAAGCGGCCGATCGGATCGTCGTGACCATATCCGGCGATAGCCTGTTTCAGCGCTGGGCCGGCATGTCCCAGTGGTCGCGTTTTGTCAGCAAGCGCTACCGGGTACCCGACTGTGCAGCGGACTGGCGGTCGGGCCTGGTCCAACCGGAAAACACGCCGGCTGAGGAGCGCTACATTCAGCGGATCGAAGAGATCTGCAGGGCGGAAGCCATCGACGTGATCTTTCCGTCCTACGATGCCGAGGTCTACGTTTTTGCGAAGAACAAGGAACGCCTGGCCGCAAAGGACATTGTTGTAGTGGCGCCGGATTACGCGTCGTTGACGTCAATCCTCGACAAGTCCCTGACGCTCGCGGCAGCGGAGAAAGTCGGTTTTCCGATCCCGCGGACTTTCGTGCCGGCCGATCGCGAAGCGCTCGCAACGATATTCGAGACCAGTGAACCTCCCTGGGTGTTGAAGCCGAGATTGAATGCCCATGGGGCGAACATCGTCCTGGCCGGCGACCGCGACGCACTGAAAATCGGTTTCCGGGAATTGAGCCAGGCCCAGGAGCGGCCGATCGTTCAGGAATACGTGCCGGCCGCGAAGAAACGGAATTTCTACCTCGTCGTCAACCAGGATTCTGAAATCGTTTCATTGTTTTCGCCTGAAGTTCAGCGCACCCGGAAAGTGGGTGTAGCCAAGCCCTGTGCTGCTGTCGTGTCCACCACAAAGATTCCCTTCGTCGACAAAGTGCAGGCGCTGCTGCGCGAACTCGGCGTCTGGGGTGCGATGACCCTGCAAACCGTGATAGACGATCGCGACGGCACTCCGAGGCTGATGGAAATCAACCCCCGCATGGGCCATAACCTGTGGTACCGAACTGTGCTGGGAATGAACGAACCTTTAATGGCCCTGCGCCTGGCGCGAGGTCAGGATCCCGGCGAGGCGCCCGCGTTCAGGGAAGGCGTCATCCTGCTCGACCCGTTGTGGGATTTCCTGCATCTTCTTGGCCAGGTGGTCGACCAGTCCTTCGCCCGGATCCGCGAACTGCTCACCGGGGCCAGGAAAGAACGCGGGGCCCTGGAGCAAGAATCCATCGGTCAATTACTCGCAGATTTCAAAGTCGAGTACTTCAGTCGCAGAGATAGGATAACCAGTCCTCTCAACCGGGGCTTTCTCACGGATCCACTGCCTCCGATCGTGCGAATAATCAAGACGGTGGCCGAGGCGTTGCTCAGGCGCGCACGGTGAGTCCGCCTTCGTCGCAAACGCGGCGCGTGGCCCGCAATTTCACCTGGCTGTCTCTGCAGGAGATGGTGATTCGGGTTATCGGCCTGATCACGGCGGTGTATCTCGCCCGCACGCTGAGCCCCACGTCATTCGGCGAACTCGGACTCGCGCTGGCGATTGTGGGCATTGTGACCACACTGGTGCAGGCGGGCACCGGGTCGCGCGCGACCCGCCAGACCGCCCTGGATCCGAACGCCGTACCCGACATCTACGCTCAGCTCATCGGGTTCAGGCTCACCGTTGCGGCGGCAGGCATACTGATTCTGCTCGTCCTGTCCCCGGTGCTGTCTGAGTCGCTGTCATTTTCCGCCGTTCTGCTGGGCCTCTGCGCCTTCCTGCTGTTGCGGCCCGCATTGACTGTTGTGTGGGCATTCCGTGGGCTGGACCGGATGCATGTGAACGCCGTCGCCGACATCATCGAGAAGACGTTGACGCTGCTCGGGGTCGTGTTGCTGGTCCGCGGGCAGGGGAACGACGTGTTGTGGGCGCCTGTCGTTGAGGTGGTCGCCGGCCTGCTGATGGTTGGCTGGCTGCATCGCCAACTCAGTCACAGCCACCCCGGCCTGACTATTCAGTTTCGCACGCGCGACTGGCCCGACATCGCGCGTGAGGCGATGCCCCTGAGCCTCGCGGCGCTGTTGGGATCGTTGTCCCTGCACGGGCCGGTGCTGCTGCTGGGGTGGCTCCGCACAGCGGAGTCCGCCGCCGGCTTCCTGGTCGCGCAGAAAATCATGCTGACGCTGGCTGCGCTGGTCATTGTGATCAACCGTGCGGCGTTTCCTTCCACCAGCAGGCTGCTGGCGGGCGACAGCGCTGGCGCGCTCGACCTGCTCGCAAACTTGTTGCGCTACTACCTGGCGATGATCATGCCAGCGTGCCTGCTGATTGCGTTCTACGCAGAGCCGTTGCTTATGTGGCTGTTCGGTCCTGCCTACGCCAGCACCTGGCCCACTTTGATTATCCTGCTCGTCGCCCTGCCTTTCCTAGCCGTCAATAATTTCCAGCAATTCCTGTTGCGCGCCTTGCCCAGGCCGCGCTGGCTGTTGGTGAACAGGATCGTTAGCACGACCACGTTATTCTTGCTGGCCGCGGTGCTGATACCCCGGGCAGGGATGGCGGGCGCAGCCATGGCCGTCGTGGGTAGCGAAATCGCCGGCATGATTATGCTGCTCGTGCTCATCAAGCTCGCCACCGGGGGCTTGCCATTGAATGTGCGTTGCGCAGGGCCCGTTGTCGCCGGGGTCGCGGCAGCCCTGGTCTATTGGCTGGCCACCGGCTGGCCAGTGTTGCTGAGCCTGCCGCTGGCGGCAATCGTCTACGTGATCGTGATCATGCTGACTCGTGCCGTCACCGTCGATGAACTCCGGTCGCTGCCCGAACTGATCCGGCGCATCATCCGCGAACCCACGCTGCCAAAGTCGGCTAACTGAAGAGCTGCAACACAATGCCTGTTGCCAGCTCGGCCCTGAGCAGAACGCCGAACAGCAATTGCGTACCCGTGCCAAGCGCTAACGAGAACACGCTGCTGAACATCCAGCGCTCGCCGCTGTGCCAGCGCATCCAGGCCAGGCAGAACAGGCCGGCGCCGATCGCGGTGCCGAAGAGCCAGACAGCCAGGGGGAGCGCGACCATCCATGTCAGCGCCGGAATCAAGGCGCCCGTTCCATTCGCGCTCGCGCCACCGACCCGGTCGGCCTGAGGCGCCGGGTCTGCCGGCTCGCGAGACCACCACCTGGGTGGCAATTGCTCAACTGCCAGCTGGAGGAACAGTAACAGCAGGGTCACGGACAATACGGTCTGCGCTATCCAGACCGAACTCGTGCTCAGCTCGACCGATGCCCAAAGAAAGCCGGACGTCAGTATGATGAAGACAATTGTCAGCATGCTGCGTTCCTGTTTCATTGCTTATCCCGAATTGCCCTGATGCGATCCAGGCAGGCGGGCAGCAGGAGACTAGCCAGGGTCAGCACCAGCAGCAACAACACGACTGGGCGCGAAAAGAAATCGATCCTCCCCAGTTCCTGTAAGCGAAGTGTCAGGTGCAGGTTGGTCTCGAACAGCGGCGCCAGCGCAATCGCTATCACCAGGGGTACCCGGGGCCAGTCGTAACGCTTCATCAGGTAGCCGAGCACGGCGAAGACCAGCGTGCAGGCGACGTCGGCCAGCAGGCCACGATACTGTTGCGACGCAATGACCGCGAGGACCAGGATCACCGGAATCAGTCGCGTCGTCCGGATAGTGCCCAGTCGGGCCATGGGATTGACCAGGGACAGGCCCAGCAGGGAAGTGACCCAGTTCGACAGAAACAGTGACCAGATCAGTACGAACACCAGCACGAGGTTGTCCGTGAACATTTCGCGGCCGGGCGCCATGCCATGCAGGGCCAGCGCACCCAGCAGCACCGCGGTGCCGGTGCCGCCCGGAATACCCAGCGCCAGGGTCGGCACGAGCGCACCGCCGTCTTTCGCATCATTCGCTGCTTCAGGTGCCAGTACCCCGCGAATGTCACCATGGCCAAAGCGCGAGCGGTCGTCTGCCGACTGACCGGCATGACCATAGGCGATGAAACCTGCCACCGAGCTGCCGATGCCCGGTATCGCCCCGATCACGGTCCCGATCACGGAACTGCGCAGGAATAGTCCGCTATGCCGGAACACCGAACGCACGCCTGCTCCCACGCTGCCGCGCAAATCCTGTGTCCGCAGTCGGCCGGACAAGGTCTCTCTCCGGCTCACGATCAGGTCGATGAGTTCGGCCAGCGCGAACAGCCCCAGGAACACCGGCACCAGGCTCAGGCCATCGGCGAGGTAGTCGATGCCGAAAGTGAATCGTAGTTCTGCGGTCCGCGGGTCATAGCCGATAAAGGCCAGCTGCAGGCCGAGGCCAGCCGCCACCAGGCCCTTGAGCAGGGAGTTGCCTGCCAGTGCCGCCAGCATCGTCAGGCCCCAGATGGCCAGCATCAGGTATTCCGGCGGCCCCAGCGCGATGGCAGCCTGGCGCATGACCGGGATCAGACCAACCAGCATGAACACGCCGAAGGTCGAGCCCAGCGCAGATGCGGTCGCGGCGCAGCCGATGGCCGTGCGGGCCTTGCCCTGTTGCGTCAACGGGTAGCCATCCAGCAGCGTCGCAGCGTTTTGGGCTTTGCCTGGTATGTTGAACAGAATGGCGGTGACGGAGCCCATGAACGTCGCCCCGCCGACAAAGGCGCCGAAGATCAGCATTACGTGCAGCGGGTCCCAGCTGATCGTCAACGGAATGGCCAGGGCCATCAGGCTTGAGCTGTTGAGCCCGGGGCTGGCCGAAAACAGCATCGCCAGGATAGTGGCGGCCAGCGGATACAGAATGTAAGGCCAGGAAAAAACCAGTGTCAGCCCTTCGAGCGCTGCGTCGAGTACCGCAGTGTCCACGTCCCGGCGCGCTTACTGGCGAAGCCGCCGGACGGCCGCGTCGAGCAGTGGCTGGAATTGTTCGAGTTGCCGGGCAGCGGCCAGCAGATCCTGGCGGGCCGTTTCGCGGTCGGCGGGTTCGATTTTCAATTTGGCCCGTGCGGCGGCAGCGCGCAGTTCATCGCTGCGCAGCGCGTCAATCAACACTGCGCCCAGGCATGCGGCCAGCGGCTCAGGCAGGTCCGCTGGTGCCACGATGACACGGCCGCTGCCCAAGATGCTGCCCAGCGCTTCGGCTGCACGCTCGGCCTGTTCCGCGGTTCTGCCCGTCGCCAATGCGCGGCGTCGCGCCAGACCGTCTGGGCCACCCAGTGACGGTACCGCTGGCGCGAATGCGCCCGGCGAGCCGTTCACCTGCAGCAATGGGAGCAGCTCGCCGGATTCAACGTAGCGCCTCGCGGAATCGATATTGTGAATCACGATGTCTACCTCGCCGCGTATCACCGCCAGCGTGCGCATCGCACTACCGACATACCCCGTTACCAGCGCGGTCTGCAGGCCAGTCAGCGCAGCGGTAACCGGCACCGCGAGAAAGTTAGATGACCCTGCGTCACGCACACCCACCAGGATCGGCGCGCTCGCAGAGGCTTCCAGCAGCGCATCGATACTCGTGTACCCCGAACCGTTCCCAGTGAACACGAAGTAGTCGCTGGCGACCACGCGGCCCAGCGTGGTGAAGTCCGTCGCCAGATCGGGTACGGAACCATTACCGATAAGCTTCGCGGTCAGTAGTCCGGGTGCGTTGACAATACCGATGGTTCTGCCGTCGGGCGGCGCGTCGCGAATGGTCAGCGCTGCGACGATACCGCCCGCCTCGGGGCGGTTGTCGATCACCAGCCGGGCGCCGAGTCGCTGCTCCAGAAAAGGCTGCAGCAGGCGGGCATAGGCATCGAAGGAGCCGCCGGGCTTGGATGACACAATCCAGCGAATGGCTTGGTCCGAACGCATCTCGCAGTCGCCCAGCGTTGACGCCGCTGCGGCCAGGGGTGTTGTGAACAGGAATGCGGCGACGTTTAGCGCAGTTGCCAGGAGCAGCACGCGCGGCAAGCGAAGTGAAGGCAGGCCCCAGGAACGGACCACAGTCAGAACTCGAGATTCAGACCGACGTTTACTTGCCGGCCCTCGCGGGGGAAGCCCAGCCGGTGCTGATAATTCGTATCGTCCACGTTCGACACCGCAACATAGGCTTCGTAATTTTCCCCAATGGACATACGTGCCTTCACGTTAGCGACGAAAAAGCTGGAGAGTTTCTGGTACTCACCGTCCGGATCCAGGTCGTAAAGGCCGTTGACATGAATACCGTTGAACGACAACAGAATCCTGTACGGCAGCCAGTAACGAAACTCGGTCTGCATGGTATGTTTTGGCCGGCTGCGCAACTGTCGGTTGCCACCTTCGGGTAACTGCTCGTCGGCGTCGAGAAAGTTGTAGGCAAACCGCGCGAACAGCGCGTCGCTGAGCCAGCCACCAGCCGCCATTTCCACGCCCTGGAAGGTCACCTGGTCGAGATTTGTGTAGACAGAGTCCCTGTCCGGTCGTTCGATCAGGTCATCGACGTCGCTGCGATACAGGGAAATATCGCCGGTAACCCCAGGCGCGAAGGAATAAGCGACTCCCAGCTCATAATTGTTGGTGCTCTGGGGATCCAGGTCTGGATTGCCCCAGCGCCGGCGGTACAGTTCGCGCATTTTCGGATAGCGCTTGCGCTTTGCCGCCGAAGCATGGAAACGCAGGTCGGACGTGGCCTGCCAGCCAACAGCCGCCTGCGGGCTAAAATCATCGGTCGAGCCGCCCGACTCGGTCGGGTCGAAATAGCTGTACATCAGCCCGGCGGCCAGCGACAGGCGCTCACTGATCCAGAACTGGTCTTCCACCGCCAGCATGTAAGTCGTCAGCTCGGCCTTGTCGCCAGAGTCCAGCACGCCCTCTGCCTTGAAGACGTCGGTTTGCGCCCCGCCGGCGAGCACGAGCGAATTATTGTCCGACGTCGCGAGCGTTGAGTACAGCTTGCCGCCGTAGGAATAATCGTCAGCCTTCTCGACCTCGTCGATCTCGGAATAGCTTGCATCTGTGTACACGGTGAGTTTGCTGTCGTAATCGTTGTAAAAAACGATCGCCGACAGCGGGATGGCGGAAAAATGATTCGACAGGCCGATCGTCTTACGCCTGGATTTCGTCAGCCGCTCGAAATCCGGGTCATCTACACCCGCCTCGACCGGCAGGCCTTTCTCCGCGTCCATCAGGTTGAAGAACATCGACGTGTGCCCGATTGGCGTTTGCAGTGCATCGAGGTGGAACAGCACGCTGTCGCGCTCGAAATCGCTGTTTACCCGGTCGCCGGACGGCTGGTTCAATTGCGGGTCGAAGTTATCAGACAGTGAATAGTCGTCAGCCTCCTGGTGCTGGCCCGACAGGCTGAAGCTGACATTGTCATTACCTGCTCCTACGCGCGCACTCACCAGGTGCTGGTCATCGCTGCCCGTTTCAATGCGCCCGGCAAACCAATTATCGATGCCGTTGGTGTTGGGGGAAATGTCAATGACACCGCCTTGGCCATTGGTGCCATAAATCACTGACGGGGCGCTTTTGATCACCCTGATGGAGGCGACGCTGTTCAGGGCAATCTCGTTGAGATCAAGGCCGCCCTCGAAAGTCTGCGCAATTGGCACGCCGTCGAACAGGATCAGCAGGTCACGCTCGCGGAAGCCCCTGATCCAGAGGCGCGCATCACCGGAGGTTCCGCCATACAGCACGTTGACGCCAGGCACGTAAGTCAGGGCCTCGCCGGCGGTCCGCGCATTCCATGCGCTGAAGTCCTGGGTCGTCGCTTCCCGCACGATGACCGTGTTCGGTGCTTCGATCTGCTTCGCGGTTACCAGGATTTCCGGCAACGGGAAAGGAGAAACAACCACAGAATCTGATTGCACTTCATCAGCAAATGATGACGCGGCTGCCACGGTCAGGCAGGTCAGAAAAATTATACGAATCAGGATCAAGATACTGTTTTTCTACGACTTCTTTTGGGTCGTTTATGGAGTGAGTATAGGAGCTGCGATAGACAAACGCCAATGACGCGTGGCGCTGAGCGCCGCTCAACTGCATGTTACGAGCAACAGGTAGCAGCCGCGCAGGGGTATCGAAAAAATTTACACTCCTGATGCTGATGAAACACAACATAATTCGCTGCGTTGCGCGATCGCGATGTGCCGCAGACTCGCTGGCGGCGATCGGCGTTGACCAGGGTCAGAAAGCGCCTGTCGCCAATGCCTTGATACCACGCAGCGAGCGACGCGCGAGGAAAAACCATTCCGCACGCCCTTCAAGGTACGCACGCCAGCGATGCAGGTCCCGGAAGTAATGCATCTCGATTCTTGGCACATTCAGCGCATCGCTCAGCTGGTTCGCCCGCTGTAGTCGTGTGCCAACCGACAGCCGATACCATCGGGTGATCTCCTCTCGTACGCGGCGATTGGTTCGTCCATAGGGCGCTGCAAAGCTGACGGGCGTTTTCTGCAGGCGTTGTTTGAGCTCGTTGCGCGACTGGGACAGCTCCCAGCGCAGCTCGTCGGCGCCGAGCCGCGTCAGGTCGCGATGGGTCATGCTGTGGCTGCCGAAGTCAATGCCCGCATTAGATAACTCTGCTACCTGTTGCCACGTGAGCAGAGGGCGGGGCACTTTGTCGACACCCGGCCAGTTTTCCTGTGCACCCATGTGTGCCACCGGCAGGAAGACCGTGGCGCTCCAGTGATTGGCTGCTAGTTCGGGAAACGCATGATCCGCGAAGTCGGCAAATCCGTCGTCGAAAGTAATCACGACCGAACGCGCTGCAAGCTCGATTTCGCCGGCGTGCCAGGCCGCGAATTCGGCCAGCGAAATGGCGGTGTAACCGGTTTCCCTGAGGGTCCGTATCTGGCCCCGAAAGATATCGCCCGGAATGCTGGTGACCCCACCTTTCTCAGAGATTGAGTGGTAGGTCAGGATATTGATGTGTTGGGTGGCCACGATCCTCACCGGAGACGGGGGCCGGATGATCCGTTCCGGTGCTATTCTGACAGACTCCAATAGCGCTTAAAACGAAAACTATGGTTGCGTTAAGTTTACATCCATGACTCAGAGCATCCAGTGGTGACAACGACGGCAAAGAAAAGCACTGGTCTGCGCTTTGCGATGGTCACGACATTCTATCCTCCCTGTCACTTCGGCGGCGATGGGCATGCGGTGCGCCGCTTGACCCATGCGCTGGCAAAAAGAGGCCACCAGGTTGATGTAATCCACGACATTGATGCTTTCGAGGCCTTGGGTGGCAAGGTAGTGCCTCTCACTGACCCGGAGCCGGAGAACGTCAGGGTGCATGGACTCAGGAGCCCGTTCGGGGCTTTGTCATGTCTTGCCACGCATCAGCTCGGGCGTCCGGTTGTGCATGGCAGAAAGATCAGGGAGATCCTGGGGCAAGATTTCGACGTGCTCCACTTCCATAACATTTCCCTGGTGGGCGGACCGGCTGTCCTGGGCTATGGCTCTGGCATCAAGCTTTATACGGCGCACGAGCACTGGCTGGTGTGTCCCAGCCATACCTTGTGGCGACACAACCGTGAGCTCTGTGAGGAACGGCAGTGCTTGCGCTGTGTGGCGCATTACCGGCGGCCGCCGCAGTTATGGCGTCACACTGGGATGCTCGAGCAGCAGATCAGATACATCGACGCGTTCACGACCTACAGTCGATTCTGCGCCGACAAGCATCGCGAATTCGGTTTTCCGCAGCCATTCTCGGTGACGCCGCCATTTCTGCCCGATACCGACGCGCCCGGCACTGAACCGCCAGCCGCAGACAAATCGCGGGACCCGCCGTACTTCCTGTTTGTGGGACGGCTGGAATTGATCAAGGGATTGCAGGATGTGATCCCATCCTTCCGCGCGGAGGGCACTGCCGAGCTGTGGATAGCGGGGTCTGGTGCCAGCGAAGCGTATTTGCGGAAACTGGCGGATGGTGCATCAAGAATTCGTTTTCTCGGCCAGCAGACTCCGAAACAGTTGCGCGATCTGTACCGTGGTGCCGTGGCGTTGATCGTGCCGTCGATTTGTTTCGAGGTATTCGCGCTGGTGATCATCGAGGCGTTCCGGCAAGGGACACCGGTCGTGGCGCGCCGCCAGGGTCCGTTCCCCGAGATCATTGAGCGATCGGCCGGGGGTCTGTTGTTCGATACCGTCCCCGACCTTGAACAGGCGCTGGACGCATTGTTGGGCTCGGAAGACTTGCGGGCTAAACTGGGTGCAGCCGCATTTAATGCCGCCCGATCAATATGGAGCGAGTCTGCGGCGATGCAGCGCTACTTCGGGTTGATCGCCGAGATTGCCCAAAGGCGCGGCGATACTGAGCTTCACAGGAAAGCACTGGAATCCACCCGTAGTTAGTCGCGATTTATGGGGACACGCATAGCGACGAACGGGAAACCAGGGGGGCTTTGGATGCTGTATCCCAAGGCACAAAGCGACTGCACGCAGTAGTTTGGTCTGCAACGGAGCAATTGGCGATGGCAGCTACCGCATGAACCCTCCAGCAGCGAGAAGTGATGGCGAGGCCTGGCACAGCACGGCCTGCATCCTGTGCTCGATCAACTGCGGGCTCAAAGTGCTGACCGACGGCGAGCGCCACATCACCAAGATCATCGGTGACAAGCAGCACCCGGTGTCGCAGGGCTACGTGTGCGAGAAGGCGCAGCGCCTGGACTACTACCAGAACGGTGCCGACCGCCTCACTACGCCCATGCGCCGTAAGGCCGACGGCAGCTATGAGGCGG